>JACCED011103070.1_pt1 | contig 14709 bp, 15 predicted proteins | sample 7455021 | NCBI WGS metagenome assembly JACCED01 (sample SAMN15323456, study PRJNA562643) | freshwater metagenome | isolation source: river surface water | place: USA:Blue River Watershed | collected 2017-08-19 | reverse complement strand
TCATGTCATTCCTGAAAAAACTCTTCGGCCTTGGCACTGGTGAGGCGGCGCAGAAAGAAGCGCAAAGCTCGACCACCTATGAAGGCTATGAAATCATCGCGACACCCTATCAGGAGCGCGGCAAGTTTCAGCTCTGTGGCATCATTGCAAAAGAGATTGATGGCGTACGCAAGGAGCATCGCTTCATCCGTGCTGATCAATTCACCAGCATTGAAGACGCAACAGAGATGACCTTTTTCAAAGCCCGCCAGATCATCGACCAAACGGGAAACCGCCTTTTCGATATGGGTTGAGCATGAGCGAGAATTTTCAGCCACGAGGCCGTTTGACGGTGCGCACCATCGCCATGCCGGCTGATACCAATGCCAATGGCGACATCTTCGGCGGCTGGGTTATGTCGCAGATGGATCAGGCGGGTGGCATTGCGGGCGTCGAACGTGCGCAAGGTCGCGTGGTGACGGTGAAAGTCGATTCCATGACCTTTATCGCGCCGATGAAGGTGGGCGATGTGCTCGAAGTCTATACCGAAGTTGAGAGCATCGGCCGCACCTCCATGAAGATCCATGTCGAGGCATTTGCGCAGCGCTTTCAGACCACAAAACGCGACAAGGTGACGGATGCAACCTTTACTTTCGTAGCCATCGACGATAGCGGCCGCCCGCGCCCCATTCCCCAAGCCCTGCTTAGTTGAATTGCTGCGCCGCTGATTGTATCCATGCGGCATCCCGTGATTGGCACGGGCCGATAGCTCAATGGTTAGAGCCGGCCGCTCATAACGGTCTGGTTGCAGGTTCGAGTCCTGCTCGGCCCACCATCAAAATTCAGTGCCGCTCACTATGGTGGTTTTGCCAAGAGCTTTCAGCCTGTTTAGCCGCGCAAACAGATCCCGCGAAAGATGTGGATCCGATGTGAAGCGGAAGCCGGCCTGACCCTCACGGGACCAGACGCAAGTGGCACTGACTTCCCAGCCCGCAACACCGCGCGAATCGGCAATGACAAGCTTGAACGTATAGCGTTCGCCTTGCGCGAAAGGATGTGCCTCGCTCGATACCAGCCGCATTCCTGTTTCGCTGATCTCGACAGCCTGTATGCGCTCATGGCCACGCAAGACGTAAAAACTGTCTGGCGCTTCAAAGCGGGGTGCACGGCGGCGAAAGCTGTCATCATTGTAGGGCATGATGGCTTACCCCGATGAGCTGTCATTGCGTAGAAGCAGCTGCTGCAGATCCCGGATGAGCTTGTCGTGATCAGGCGTGTGGCTGCGCGCTTGTGTGAGAAAATGGGGCGGTTCATCGAGCTTCGCATAGGCCATGGACCAGTCTGCAAAGTCGCGTGTTTCGATGGAGCGATAATCCAGAACAAGCACATTGGTGTGGCGCTTGTCGCGCTGAATGCGCTCGAACAGGCCGGCAATTTCCGCTGCTGGACCTTCGAGGACCTGCAGGAACGTATGTGCTGTGAAGAGAAGAACGCCGGAGATGCCAGAGCTTGAGTTGAACTTGCGTGCGCCCTCAAGCAGCTGCGAAATCGCAGCGGTGGTCGCCGCCTCATCTCCGGCGATCCGGCTTGTGCTCATGTAGGTTACGCTCTTCATCATGACGACCACAGCTTGACAAGATCATCCGCGCTCATCGGATAGCCCAGATGATAGCCCTGAACAAAATCGCAGCCGCGCGCTTGAAGCTCCAGGAGCTGTTCCTTCGTCTCGACGCCTTCGGCACAGACCGGAATTCCAAGTTCGCCACAAAGCCCCAGCACTGCCTGCAATACGGCCGAGGCTTCTACGCTATCGCCCATATGCCGGATGAAAGACTGATCAATCTTGACCTTGTCAAACCTGAACGACCGCAAATAGGAGAGGCTTGAAAAGCCAGTCCCAAAGTCATCAAGCACAAGTTTAACGCCCATATCGCGCAGCGCCTTGAGCATTGCGAAAGTTTGCGTGCCCTGATCAAGCAAAACATTCTCGGTCAATTCGAGTTCAAGCCGTTCGGGCTCTAGTCCGCTGCGCTCTAGCGCCTGAGCAAGATTGGTCAGAAGCGAGGGATTGCGAAGCTCGACGGAGGAGACATTGATCGCCACGCTGATTTTCGTCGGCCATTTCGCAGCTTCCATGCAAGCTTGTTTCACCATCCATTCGCCAATTTTCGCAATGAACCCGCTTTCTTCAGAGAGTGGTATGAAGCGGCCCGGTCGCACCTCTCCATAGATAGGATGATGCCAGCGAATAAGAGCTTCCGCGCTTGCAGCTTTAAGATCATCGCTGCGAAATTGCGGTTGATAGGCGATCTGGAATTGTCCCAAAGCGATGGCGCGCGACAGGTCACGCTCAATCTCATGTCGCTCACGGGCATAGAAGTCGAGCGTGGGATCAAAGATGCGCAATTGATTCATGCCTGCGCGTCTTGCATTGAAAAGTGCAAGGGCTGCATAGCGCAAGATGGTCTCAGGATCGTGATCTTCTGCATTGGAGACGGCAAGGCCGACCGAGCAGCCGATGGTGAAGATCTCGTCGCGCAGCATGAAGGGGCGGGTCATCAGCTCAAGAAGATCCTGCCCTGTGCCCAGAGCTGCAGCGCCAAGATTTTTTTCGGTCCGCAACAAAAGAGCGAATTCGTTTTCAGACAGGCGCGCGATGAGATGATTGGGGACTGCATCTGCAAGGCGCTCTGCGGCTGCAAAGCGTAATTCATCGCGTGTGGCAGGCCCGAAAGTTTCGAGTACCGTATCCAGCCGGTCGAAAGCACAAAGAATGATCGCGAATTTGTTGGTGATGCGTGCCTTTTCAATCAGGACATGGCGATTGGCAAAGGCTGTGATGTGCCGGTCTGGACTGTTGTAATCAACGATCAGAAGGCGCAGATCTTGTTCGCCATGGCGCAACACACGCGCGAAGCCAAGTGAGCCAAGGTCAAGCGCTGTTAAATTGTCTTCTTGCGACTTTGCAAGCGACAGAAGACTTGCCGCTTGCGCCTTCGTCAAGTGAGCGCGGAGCTGGCGCATCTCGTCGCTTTCAATCACCAAGGTGCCGTCGCATTTGTAGACCGCAAAGGCAGCAGGGAGCCTGCGCAAGAGAGGCAGAAGTTCAGCAAAATCACCTTGCGATTGTGTACTCATCGGTGACCTACTGGTTGCGCCAGCAAGTGCTGAACGGCGGATGGTTCAACTGGCTTTGAAAATAAAAAGCCTTGCAGCTGGTCACAGGCAAGACCGTGCAGGATTTCGACCTGATGCTCATTTTCCACACCTTCCGCCACAACTGACATGCCGAGTTCATGTGCGAGCATGACAATGGCTTTGACTATGGCGCGCGCGTCCGGGCTGATCATCATTTCCGAAATGAAGCTGCGATCTATTTTGATCTTGTCGAAGGGCAGTGCGCGCAGATAGCTCAGGCTCGAAAAGCCGGTGCCGAAATCGTCAATCACAACGCGCATTCCAATGGCTTGAAAGCTTTTCAGTACATCTACAAGGCGTTCATCCGACAGAAAGACGCTCTCTGTGATTTCCAGCTCAACCCGTGAAGGCGAGAAACCTGAGCGCTCGATCGTTGCGCGAATTCTGTCAACGATTTCGATCTCATCGAAGAGAAGGGCAGAGAGGTTGATGGAAAGGAAGAGATGTGCTGGCCATTTGCAGGCATCATGACAGGCATTTACAATCATTGCATGACTGAGCTTGGAGATGAGCCCTGATTTTTCAGCCAGCGGGATGAAAAGGTCCGGCATCAGCAGGCCCTTTTGTGGATGGCGCCAGCGAGCAAGCGCTTCAAAGCCAATGATGCTACGTGTATTGGCATCCACAATTGGCTGGTAATGCGCCTCGATCTCGTTATTTTCGACCGCCTTGCGAAAGTCGATTTCAATATCGCGATGGCTTTGGACTTTTTGTGCAACGGCTTTGGAATAAGCCACGATGCTACCACTGCCAAGACTTCGAGCATGGCTGAGTGCGATATAACAGCGCTCAACAATGTCATGCACATTGCTGTCAGCAGGGTCGCCACCGGTAAAGCCGATAAACAGTCCTGCGCCGATGATGTGTTCCTCAAGCCGGTAAGGTTGGCTCAAGACTTCCTGCAACTCTTCGCTGAGCACGCGCGCAGTTGAAAGTCGATCATCTTTGGGAATGATGATGCCAAACCGTTCTTCAGCGGTGTGTCCAAGAATGGCTGATGCAGGGCAAGTCTTTTTGAGGCGCTTACCGATCTCGGCAATGACCGCATCGCGCATACGATGACCAAAGATTTCACCAATGGAATGGAAGCGATCAATCTCGATCAGGATCAGAACGCAATCGCGCCAGTCATCAGGGCTTGCGAAAAGCTCTTTCAGGCAGGCGAGCATCTGTCCACGATTGCGAAAGCCCGTGCGATATTCATCGGACGCGAGATGCCCTGCATCGGGCGGGGTCAGGAGCAGCAGGTTTTCATCGATGGCCTGTTGAAGATAGGCGGTGGGTGCGGTCTTGTTTTCCGCCTGCCGGGTATATGCATCATTGGCGTGCAAAATCTCACCAGAGCGCGTACTCAAAGCGAGCGGCAGGTTGAGCATATCAATGACGCGCATGGCCAAGGCCATGTTGTCTTTGCTGTGGCTCTTTTGGCTCATGGCGCATCGGCCTTTGCAAATTGCGCGACACGGCCGCGCCCTGTCGCCTTTGCCTGATACATGGCCGTATCCGCTGCCGCCATCAAGTCCCTTAAAGTCTCAGCGTCATCGGGAAAATCGGCAAGGCCAATGGAGGCGCCAATCTCCACCAAGCCGATGCCCTCAAGCATCATCGGCTCAGAAATCGCGCGGATGATATCCTGCGCAATCTTTTTGGCGTTCTCTCGATCGACGTGGGACAGAAGTACCGTGAATTCGTCGCCACCTCTGCGGCCGATCAGATCGCTCTGGCGTATGCGCCTTTTGATGCGCTCAACCGCAATCTGCAAGACGCGGTCACCTGCTTCATGTCCATAATTGTCATTGACGCGTTTGAAGTGATCTAGATCAATGAAGAGAAGGCTTGCTTCGCCCTGTGGACGCAAGCGCGCTAGTAATGCTTCAGCAGAGGTATCGAAATGAGCGCGATTCGTGATTTGGAGAAGTTGATCTTTCGCAGCTGTCTCTTTGAGTTGATTTTCAAGCGTACGTCTTTCGAGAAACGTTGTTTCAAGTGCACGCGCCAGAGTATCGAGCTCAATCATGCGAGACTCCGGCAGTCGTCCAATCCTTCCGTTGCGAAAGTGCGTCGTTGCCGCAGTCAGTTGGCGCAAGGGGTGTGCGAGCCGATTTGACAAGAAGCGAGCCAGTAAGGCCACGAAACCAATCATCAAGCCAACAATGACGAAGGCCAATTGCGCAGTGCTACTGACATGCTGACGGAACCAGGAGGAGCTTGCTTCCACCTCTATTGTACCAAAGAGCTGTGCCTCACCATCTTCAAAAACCAGAAACCAATTATTATTGGCTGCATCACTCGGTGGATTGACGCGCAATTCAGCAGAAACCTCAAAGAAGCGGGAAGGAAGGACTTGCGCTTCATTCAGCAAATCAAACATGGGGACACGGCCGACGAGGTAGCCAATGATGGACCCGTCATAAGCGCGAATGGGGCTTTCCACCAAAAGGCTGTCATCTTGTAGAGCGAGTCGTAGCTTTTGGATTTCAACAAGATGAGGTTGTGGTGCAATAGCAGCTACATTGCCACTACTGATCTGCAAAACGGGACGCCCGCGATAGTCATAAACGGCAAAGCGCGCTCCTGTGATGTTTGCACGCTCTTCCAGATAGGGGCGCAGATAGATTTCTCGTCCTGATGTATCAAGGAGGGATGTGGCAACAAGGGCTGAGTTTGATACTTGTGCGACCTCAGAAATTTTCTTGTTCGCACCCTCAGCCATGCGTGTTTTGGCAACGCTCTCAATGCCAGCGCGCAAGTCATCCGCAGCATCTGATGCAAAGCCCAGGCTGAGCCATGCAGCAAGCCCAGCAGTGATGATGATGGCCGGAACGGCCACAGACAACAGCGCAACGCTGAGCGCAGCTTGAATGGTTCTAATCTTGATCAGCTCTATCATCCCCCATCAACCGGCACGAGGCCATTGCCGCGTATGTAACGGGCGAAGAATGTATCCGTCTCATCCAACGCATCCTGTCGATTGGGCGTGAACGGTCGATCATAGTTACGAACTGCGCCTTGGAAAGGCCCTAGCTTCTCCATTTCTGTCCGAACAGACGGGCGATCCACACGCCCCGCTTGTCTAAGCGCCTTGGCGAGGAGCCAGGTGAGATCAAATCCGTGGGCGAGGCCACACACGCTTTCAATCTCAGCAATGCGGCTCACATTTAATCTTTGCTGGACCTTTTGAAGCAGGGACTTTGCCACTTCGGTTCTGGGGCGTTGGAAAGAGAATGTTTGGATGACGCTCCAGTCAAGATCATAAAGCGCTTCCCCCGCGAGGCTTTCAAAGGCACCGCCTGTGATCCCCCAGTGTGAAAGAACAGGCTTGCGCTCAGCCACCGGCAATGCTGCGAGTTCGCGCACAAGGATTGCGCCTTCCAGTTCATTGGCGACGAGCACGATGAGATCAGCGCCGTTCTGTCTCAAACTGCGGTAGCGCTCAATCAAAGATTTCTCACCGAAAGAGTACCATACCTCACCCGCAATCTGCAGATTGTTTTCACGCGCATGTTTGCCAAGCGCGGTTGCAATGCTGCGACCCCATGCAGTTCTGGGAAGAATAAGTCCGATCCTGTTCGCATTGCGTCTACGCGCCTCACGGACGAAAGCAGCTGCTGCGAATTCGTCTTTCAACGACACGCGGAATGTCCAACTGGGCGATATGCCGTGATCGGTGATCGCATCGGCGGAACCCCAAGGGTTCAACAGCATGATGCCAAGCTTTGAGACATGCGGGACGAGTTCAATCTGGACAGGGCTGAATTTGCCACCCATCACTGCGATGAGTGATGGGTCCTTCGCGGCATCCATTACATTGTCGACAGAAATTGCGGGCACGCCACGATTGTCGCTGCTGCGCAATTGCAGATTGAGGTTGCCGAGATAGCCAGTCGAGCTTATTTCCTCCAGCGCAATGTCAGCCCCCAATTTGATAGCTTGCGCCGATGTACTGCTGGGTTGGCTGAATTCAGCATCAATCAAGAGGGTCGCTGTTTGCGCCGGAGTCTGTGCTTGAGAGTTTGCTGAAATGAGTGTGGCAATACCTCCCGCAACAAGCTGTCGTCTGGAGACATGCATTCAAAGCCCTCATCGCTGTTCGATGTGACCGAATGATTACCAGACGTAAAAGCTAGGCTCAACTATGATGTTAGTAGGTGACTACTTTTGACGTGCAAAAGGCCGTTGCATTAATCACGCGGATTATTACCTGCTGTCTAGATACAGTCATGCGTTGTCACGTCATTGTATCCGGTGAAATGCTTCACCCATTTTTCGCGGCCGAAATGGGCTAAGAAATTTCGCTTGGTGGTTCCTAGATCCATCATCCCCCAGACGAGAAGATGTCCATCATCGTGTTCCTGAAAGCGCTCTGTTGCAACAGGGCGCGTAAACTGGCGATGGGTGGTCGTGATCTTCTTTGTCACAGTGTCGAACGTGACATCGTATTTCTGTTTGCCATCAGTGCAGGTCAGCAAAAGTTTTTTGGCCTGTGCTTCGCTGAAGACCAAGCTTGAGCCGAGCACTAGGAGCGTGAGTAACAGTCGCAAGGGCGCCTCTCTGATTGGGCAAGTTCTAGCCATTCGCATCCGCACTATATAATGCTTCAGCGTGCCCGGCGCGCCATACATTCGGCATAGGCATGGCGATAAGCATTTTCATTGGGTTTCATGCCCCCCCATTCCGCTGAAGGTCCGGGCTGCTGCCGCGGCGCAGCTATTCCCGGCGGATTGGGATAACCATGGGTGTTGTTGCGCAAGGTTGAGGCTCCGCTGCGCGGGGCGACTACGGCGGCATAGTCACGGGCATAGGCTTCGCAGCCATCTGGTGCGGCTGCAGCACGCTCTGCAAGCATAAGGGACATGATCAGGAGGCAAGGCTTCCACATGGAGGCACTATAGCAATTACGGCCCATTGTGTAAGCTTGACCCCAAAAGGGGGGCTCATGCACATGCAAAATCGTATTTGCGTTGTCACTGGCGCGGGGAGCGGCCTTGGTCTGGCGATGGCCAGGGGGCTCCTGCATGCTGGCGCGCGTGTAGCAGCTCTCGACATCAGTGCCGAGCGGCTCCATCAGCTCACAGCCGAAGCACCTCCAAGCAAATGCCTTACACGGGTTTGTGACATTCGCAGTGAGCAGGACTGCGCCAGCGCGATCGAGCAAGCCATCACCCATTTTGGTGCGATTCATGTTTTGGTGAATTGCGCCGGATTGGGCATGCCTCATGTGCGGCATGACTATCTGAGCAATCCCGTCCGCTTCTGGGAGATCGAGCCACAGAAATGGCGAGATTTGATCGAGGTCAATATCAATGGTGCTTTCATGATGTCGCGCAGTGCCGCGCCACATCTGCTGCAGCAGGGCTGGGGTCGTATCATCAATGTGACAACAAGTTTCTCAACCATGATCCGCGCAGCCAACATGCCATATGGTGCAACCAAAGCAGCGCTCGAAGCGGCATCTCATGCATGGGCGCAGGAGTTGGAGGGCAGCGGTGTCAGCGTCAATGTGCTCATACCAGGCGGGGCAGCGGACACGGCCATGATCCCGCAAGACTCGCCCTATGATCGCAGCCGTCTGGTTGAGCCTAGCGTCATGGTGGCACCAGTTGTCTGGCTTGCATCAGACCAATCGAATGGGATCAGCGGTCAGCGTATCGTTGCGCGACAAAGGGATGCATCAAAGCCATGGCAAGAGGCGCTGGCGAAATCGGCGAGCCCGATTGCATGGCCTGATCTCGCCAATGAGGCGCTGAAAGGCCAGCCACGCAGCGCTGGCGCGTTGAAGATCTAGGCGCAGTCCAGCAGGATTTTTGCGAGTGCTTCCGGCGCATCGACCATCACGTCATGGCCGACATCAAGCTCGTAAACATGCCAGCCTGCAGCCCTGCAGTCTGCGAGATGCTGATCAAAGCTTGGCTGTGGATAGCGCGTGGCGCGAATATAGGTCTTGCGTGGCACGCGTTCACATGCACCTGTCAGTCTGATCGGCGTAAAGGAAACGCCGAGCGGTTGCGGCGTCATCATCGCATCGACCCACTCCTGATGCTGCGGCAAAACGCCGAAGGCTGCGGCGGATGGCCCTTTGCGTGCGACATCGCCACGCGCCAGCGCGGCATGGACTGAAGCGGCACTTTCGGGCGATTGCGTATCAATGCCCTTTTGTCCGTCTTTCGGCACGAAAGCATCAAGAAAAACGACGCTACTGACCCGCTCGCTGATTAGTTCGAGAGCCCCAGACACGGGCCAGCCACCATAGGAATGGCCGACGAGACAGAGATCGTGCAAATCCTCAAAGCGCACCAGATTGACGATATCGAGCACATGCGTATCGAGTGTGATATCGCGGCTCATTAAATGCGAACGTTCGCCAAGACCGGTCAGAGTTGGCGTAAAGACCTTGGCGCCTTGCGCAGTCAGCTGGTCGCGCAGAAAACGCCAGCACCAGCCCCCATGCCAAGCCCCATGCACCAGAACAAAAGTTTTGTCGCGCATTGCCTTCCTCACCTTTTCCGGGGCTCAGCCTGACTTTCACCAGAGGCAAGGTCAAGTGCTGAGGTTGACAGTCGCGGGTCGGGGTCAAATGATGCAGGGTGAGGCCGCAAGAGTCTTGGGAGGACGTCAGGATGAGCTTTCAATCAAGCCCTGAATTGCGATCAGAAGTGGTTACAGCATGCAAGGTGCTGCATCATTTCCGCATCGTGGAAGGTTTCGGCCATATTAGTGTGCGCCTGAAAGATCGCATGATGATCACACCGCGCAAGGCGCTGGGGCTTGTTACGGAAGATGAGCTTGTTGAGCTTGATATGGATGGCAAGCAAGTGGCAGGCAAAGGTGCGCCGCCGCTCGAATGGCCCATGCATATGGCTGTCTATGCGCGGCGCAGCGATGTGATGTCGATTGCGCGCGGTCATCCGCGTCATGTGGCCGCCTATGCCTGCTCAGCTGAGCCTTTGCGCGTGGCACATGGTTTTGGTGCCAATCTGACTGAGCAGGTGAATGTATTTGAGCAACCCTTTCTCGTGAATACGAAGCAAATGGGTGAAGGCGTGGCTGATGCGCTGGGTGCATCGGAAGCGGTCATCTTGCAGTCGAACGGGATGTTGGCGGTCGGTCAATCCGTGGCTCATGCCTGCGTACAGGCCTTGTTTCTGGAAGAGACAGCAGAGCTGCAACTGAAAGCCCATGCTGCCGGCTTCGCGCCGCGTTTTTATTCGCGCGAAGGTGCAGAGCGTCGGCATGGTGATGATCGAGTGCATGAGCCCATCCGCGCGTGGGAATATTATGTGGCCGTTGCTTTGGGACGTGTGTGATGAGCTTCATTGAGAAACATGGTCTGTGGAACGATGACCAGAAGAAGCGAGCTGGCGAAATCAAACAGCTGCTGCAAAAAGGCGATATCAAGCTCGTGCGCCTCGCCTGGGCCGATCCGCATGGCTATTCACGCGCTAAAATGGTCACGTCGCATGTGCTGATCAGTGCGCTGGTCAATGGCTATAATATCAATGTTGCCACCAGCACGCTGGATTCTGCGAATGCGCGTACTTTTTCCTCATTCACACGCGGCGGCGGGATGGGTCTGGAGGAGATGACGGGTTCGCCCAACCTCACCATTGTCCCAGATCCGATGAGCTTCCGCGTGCTGCCTTGGGCGCCAGGTGTGGCCTGGATCATTTGCGACGAGTATTTCAACAACGGGGTGCCTTTTCATTTCTCGCCGCGCCAGCAATTGAAGCGACAGATTGCCAAGCTTGAAGCTGAGGGCCGTCGTATGATGGTCGGGCTTGAAATCGAATGGTATCTCTTGAAGGCGGTGCAGGATCAGCTGACAGATGAAAATATCGGTCTGCCGGGTATGCGTGGAAAGCCGATTGCGACTTGCGCGGTCGAGCCCGGTTATAGCTATCATTCCGAATCCAATCTCGACATCATGCAGCCCGTGTTGAGTGCCTTGGCCGAGGCTTATGAAGCGATTGGCTTGCCTTTGCGCTCGCTGGAAAACGAATGGGGGCCGGGGCAGGTGGAATGTACCTTTGCCCCATCGCGCGCGCTGGCTGCTGCAGACAATGCGCTCCTGTTCCGCACTGCCACACGCCAGATTTGCCGTCGCATGGGCTATTTCGCGACTTTCATGTGCAGGCCAGGCCTGAAGGGCTATTACTCAAGCGGCTGGCATTTGCATCAATCGCTGGTCGATCTCAAAACGGGCGTAAATCTCTTCATGCCGGATCAAGAGGGCCAGCATTTGTCAGCACTCGGCAAAGCCTATCTTGCCGGTCTCCTGACCCATGCGGTGCCAGCAACAGCCTTTGCTTGCCCTACTGTGAACGGGTACCGCCGTTACAAGCCCAATTCTCTCGCGCCTGATCGGGCGACCTGGGCCTATGACCATCGTGGGGCGATGTTGCGCGTGCTGGGCGGTATGCATGACCCCGCTTCACGGATCGAAAATCGTTGTGGCGAACCTTCTGCCAATCCTTATCTCTACATCGCTTCGCAAATCATTGCAGGACGGGCTGGCATCAATGGCAAGCTTGATCCCGGCCCCTCAGATGATGAGCCTTATGCAGCTGCGCGTACTGCCTTGCCGGCCACGCTGATGGACGCGCTGAATGAGTTGGAAAAGGCGCCACTGTTCCGTGAAGAGATGGGCAATGTCTTTATCGACTATCTGGTGAAGCTGAAGCGCAATGAAGCCAATCGTTATCTTGCAACCATTCCGGCGGGCGGCACACCAACGCCTGAGACAAGCGAGTGGGAGCAGAACGAATATTTCGATTTCTATTGAGCGGTGGAGATGGGTTGAATGACAGCGCGCAGCACGAAGCCCCTCACCGGCAAGGCGCTTGGATATGATTGGGATGATCTGGTTCAGGAAGACCGTGTTCATCGCCTGATCTATGCGGATCCGAAGATTTTCGAAGCCGAGATGAGCAATATTTTCGGCGGAATCTGGGTCTATATCGCGCATGAGAGCGAGATCCCCAAGCCGAATGATTTTGTGACGCGGCGGCTGGGATTGCGCCCAATGATCGTTTTGCGCGATGGGGAAGGGCGCCTGCGCGCCTTGTTCAATCGCTGCACACATCGCGGCACGACATTGACGCGTGCTGAGAAGGGCAATGCGCGCAGTTTTTCCTGCCCTTATCATGGCTGGAATTTCCTCAATACGGGGCAGTTGCGTGGAGTGCCTTGGGCGGATGGCTATGCCTGCGATTTCCGCGACAATAAATATAATGTTGCGCAAGCGCCGCGTGTGGAAAGTTATCGCGGTTTCATCTTCGTCACACTCAACGAAAAAATGCCGCCCTTAAAAGAGTGGCTGGGCGGAATCACCAAGCCGATTGACGAATGGCTGGATCGCAATCCTGGTGGCAAGGTGCATGTGTGCGAGGCAAACCGATTCAAGTTCAAGGGCAATTGGAAACTCGCTTATGACAATTCATCGGATGGCTATCATGTCATCTATTCGCATCGCTCCCTGATTGAAACAGAGGCACGTTTTCAGGATGGCCCGAAAGGCATGTCCTATTACAAAAACTCGCCCGATAGCCTCGATATGTATGTGAAATACACGGGCAATGGACATCACTTTAAAGACAAGCGCCCGAATATTGAAAAGCGTCCGGGTGGCCTTTGGGCGATTGAAAGCGTGCATCCGGGCATGGAACATGTGGAAGAAAAATTCCGCAAACTTTATGGTGAGCGCGCCAATGACATGCTCGATCTGGCAGGCTCCGAGCCGGTCAACGTGAATGTCTTTCCCAACCTCTCCCTGCTGGGCAATCACATTCAGGTCTTTGAGCCTGTGAGCGTGAATGAGACCAATGCTGTCTGGTACGGGACGATGATTGAGGATGTGAATGGAGATTTGGGCGAGGCAGTGCATGAGATCAATGCACTGCGCATGCGCACGCAGGAGCAGTTTCCGAATTTTGGCGAGGTGGATGATCTCGCTAATTTCGAACAAATCCAGCGAGGGCTTGATTGCCTTGAAGATGAATGGATCTACATGCATCGTGGTCTCGGCATTCCCGGTCGGATCAAACATCATCCGGATGGCTCCATCACAGGGCCAGCGACCGACGAAGTCTTCATGCGCGAATATATTCGCGAGTGGCGGCGATTGATGGAAGCTGATCCCCACCTCAGCGTGAAGCGGGAGGTTTGATCATGAGTGCCCTCTCACGCGATCCCTCTCGTAGCTCCTATTATGTCAGCGATGAATTTTATACCAGGCTTGTCGCGCAGTTCAGTGATTGGCAGCGCGAGGAGTTGGCAGTCGCTGATGCGACGGAGCGGGATCTCTTCCGCCGGCTGGTCGAGCGTGAAGCGCGTATTCTCGATCAGATGGATTATGAAAGCTGGCTTAAACTCTACGTACCCGAATGTATCTATTGGGCACCTTCGACGCCTAACAGGGGTGATCCACGGCGTGAAATCGCGGTCATGTTTGATGATCGCCGTCGCCTCGAAGATCGGATCTATCGTTTGCGGACAGGCTATGCCTGGTCACAGGCACCGCAATCGCGCACGGTTCGGCTGATCACCAATGTCGAGACCTTCACCTGCGGTGACATGGATGCGCGCATGGTGCGGTCCAATTTCCAGATCAATGAATTTTGGGATGGAGAGATGCGCTTGCTTGCCGGTTGGACCGGCCATCACTTCGTCAGGCAGGACGGCGCCTGGCTGATTGCAGCAAAGCAAATCAACCTGCTCGAATGTGATCGCTCACTGCGCAACCCCAGCATCATCCTCTAAGGGTGCAGCTGAGGGAGGGGCCGCGATGACGGCCCCTCTCTTGTATTGTTAGCGATTGCCTGTGGTTGAATAACGGAACTGGGGTGCCGCTTTCAGCTGATCTTTCGTCATGTTGAGAATGGCATGATCAGGATATCCGCGGCGGGAGTCGCTTGCTGAACGGGTTGTGCCTGTCACATCGGTGCGATCCACATTGCGCGGCGCATTGGCCTGATTGGCTGTGTTGCCCGGTGCCGTTCCGCCCGCTGTGGTGCTGCCGCCTGATGTTGTGGTGCCAGACGTAGCGCCGCTCGTGCCAGATCCGCTTGTCGAGCCAGCCGTGCGCATTGGCTCATCGACAAATTTGATCTGATCAAACGGGATCGCAACGTCATGCTCGCCCATCCCCAGGAAACCGCCGACACCAATGACGACAGCTTGGGCCTTGCCCTGCTGGTCCATCAGAACCTCGTTGATGTCCCCGATCTTTTCATTCTGGGCGTTATAGACGTCGATGCCGCTGAGCTTGGAGACGCGCCACAGTCCGGCGCGCATCTCGGTCATGAAGCTGCCGGTTGAGGGTGCGCCGGCTGTCGGGGAGACGCTTTGTGATTGTGAGGCTGGCGGTGTGGTGCTGGGGCTCTGTGGCGGTGACGGTTGCTGCGCCAGTGCAGGCAAGGCCACGGTAAGCGCGGCAAGCGCAAGCGGATAACGAAGAGTTGGCATTTGAAATCTCCATGGGCTTCAGCCCGTGCAAGGGCTGGAGATACAACGAGGCCGCTGGAGTGAAGTTGCCTG
>JACCED010365600.1_pt1 | contig 14711 bp, 16 predicted proteins | sample 7455021 | NCBI WGS metagenome assembly JACCED01 (sample SAMN15323456, study PRJNA562643) | freshwater metagenome | isolation source: river surface water | place: USA:Blue River Watershed | collected 2017-08-19 | reverse complement strand
TTCTTCACCCTTGATCACACGAGTTTCAATAGCTTCGATTAATGCAGCCCCGTGATGAGGATAAACAACGGTTTCGCCGACCTTAAATGTCATGTGATGCCCTTCGCTAGAGGGTCAATTCTACCAGCATTATTTGATTCAGAAAACCCGGTAAAAGTAGCGTCATTCACTACTAATTTGATGTGAGACAATTGCACCTATGCGTCGCACACTTTCTGCATTAGCAATTGCATCACTTGCTGTCTCATTAACTGGATGCGGGGCTGGTTTAAACGCCGAGACTCGACGAATTGCACAGGTAACTGACGGCTCTGAAGCTTCAATCATTTCTACTGAAAACAACATCCGCGTAGTTAACCTTCTTGTGGTCGCCGCTGAAGGCGGAACTGGTGTTCTTGTTGGAACTGTTGTTAGCGCATCAGATGATGAAGATGCTTTGTTAGGTGTAGCAATCAATGGCACCGTTGCTCAGTACACGGGTAAGAACACTTTGCCAAAGAACTCACCAATCATTTTTGAAGGTCCACGCGCAAACGCTAAGGCGGTATTAACAGGCTTTGGCGGAGAACCTGGAACTTATGTTCGCGTAACTATGTTCTTTGCTCGCGCTGGCGAGATTACAAAGGATGTAATTGTTCGCGAAAAGAAGGATGAGTACGCAGGCGTGACAGCTGGTGCGGTTTTGGCGACAACAACTGCGTCACCTTCACCTTCAGCTACAGCAAATAAGTAAGGGCTACTTCTTTCCCTGATTTGCTACAGCCGCGATCGCTTCTTTTGCAGCCTCTGGATCCAAATACTCTCCACCCATTACAACTGGCTTAAAGTTTTCATCTAGCTTGTAGTACAGAGGAATACCTGTAGGAATATTCAATCCTGCGATATCGGCATCTGAAATTCCATCAAGGTGCTTCACCAAAGCGCGCAAAGAGTTTCCGTGTGCAGTCACCAATACCCGCTTGCCTGCCTTGAGATCCGGAACAATTGATTCATCCCAGTACGGAAGCATGCGGGTGATTACATCCTTAAGACACTCTGTTTTCGGTGCTGCTGCGCCTAAATCGGCATACCTAGGGTCTTTCGCTTGGCTAAATTCATCATTGTCATCAATAGCTGGAGGAGGAACATCAAAGCTGCGACGCCATAGTTGGAACTGCTCTTCACCATATTGAGCCAAAGTCTGCGCCTTGTCTTTGCCCTGCAATGCGCCATAGTGGCGTTCATTTAAACGCCAAGAGCGCTTAACTGGAATCCAGTGACGATCACATTCGTCGAGCGCCAATTGTGATGTATGGATCGCGCGACGCAATAGCGATGTGTGAACTACATCAGGCAATAAGCCACGTTCTGCCAACATCGAACCACCGCGACGGGCCTCTGCTTCTCCCTTGTCGGATAGACGCACATCTACCCAACCCGTGAAGAGGTTCTTAGCGTTCCATTCGGATTCGCCATGTCGCAAAAGTACTAGTTCAAAATTAGTCATGGCTGCAGTCTAAACCAAATGTTTGAAGGCTTCTAAATTGGCTAGAGATTCTCCTCTGGAGAGTCGCCAAGCCCATTCGCGGCGGATTGCATTTGCAAAGCCAAGTTCAAGTAACGGGTTAAATGAGTTATCGCTGTACTGAAGTACAGATCCAATCAAACGATCCAACTCACGATCTGTCACAGCAAACAATGGCAAGCGACCGACCAAGAAAATATCGCCGATCTCATTTGTAGCAAAAGCAATGCCGTACATCGCAGCGTTTTTTGACATGCACCATGCATGCACTTGATCAGCGTTGTCATCGGGTTTGCGAATAACAAATGCATTAATACTTAAAGAATGATCACCAACAACAAGTGCGCAGTGAGTCTGTAACTTCTTTTCGCCTGGTAATGTCAATAAAAATGTGTTGTTGTCTTTGCGTTCGTATTCCAAGTCGTGCGAATCAAGGAACTCTTCAATTGTGATTCGTGGATCTATTCCAGCCATTTACGCTTCCAATGACTTACGCATACCGCCGATTACAAGGTCGTAAATATCCAATGTTCCACGCGCGGTTGCATCCCAACCGAAGTGCGAGGCGTGTTCGATCGCACCCATTGAAAGCAGTACGCGGCGTTGAGGCTCTTGCAACAAACGAACAATTACTGAAGACCACGCCTTTGGATCATGACCATCAACCAACACCCCAGAAATACCATCAGCCACTGCGGTGCGAAGCCCGCCAACGGCTGTTGCAACAACTGGTGTTCCGCAGGCCTGTGCTTCAAGTGCGACGAGGCCAAAGCTTTCGCTGTAACTTGGAACAACAACCAAATCCGCGGCCCGATACCACTGCGCTAAATCCTTACGCGCAACCGGTGGTTCAAAGCGAACAACATCATCAATTCCCAACCAGGTTGAAAGTTCTTTCAAACGATCTACCTCTTCGGTATTTGCACCTGATGCACCACCCATTACATTGACAACTAATTTATGGCGAAGTATTGGCGAATGTTTAACAAGTTCACTAGTTGCACGGATCAATACTTCTGGACCTTTGTGTGGCTGAATTCGGCCAACAAATGAAACCACTAATGCATCCTGTGGTAATCCAACGTATTCACGTGCAGCGCTGCGGCTTTCGCCGGGAGTAAATGTGTAAAGATCAACGCCAGGACTTACAACATGCACCTTGTCTGGGCAGGAATCATATAAAGAAACAAGGCTTGCACCTTCTGCATCGGTATTGGCAATCAGGGCATCGGCAGCTGCAACAACCTGAGTTTCACCTTGAACTCGAATCATCGGCTCTGGACTTTCACCTTCAGCTAAATTCAAATTCTTGACTCGTGCCATGGTGTGCATCGTATGAATTAAAGGAATTCCAAGCTCTTTGGCAGCTGGCATCGCAACTTTGCCAGACAACCAGTAATGCGAATGAATTACATCGTAATTTTCACTTTTCAAAATTCGAAGAAATTCTCGAGATAGACCCGCGATATGTGCAGGCAGTTGTTCCTTAGTTAGGGAACCATGTCCGCAATCGAAATGGCGAACACGAACACCCGGAGAGATTTCGACAATTTCTGGAGTATCAGCATTTGTTCGACGGGTGAAAATATCAACGCTAACGCCCATCGCCGCCATACGTTGAGCAGATTCCAAAACATAAATGTTCATGCCGCCAGCATCACCAATACCTGGTTGATCCAGGGGTGAGGTATGCACCATTACAGTTGCAATGCGGCCATTCATAGGCTTTAAGGGTACGGGGTGTTAGAAAGAAGCGCGAATGGTGCCGACTGGGAGCCCAGCACCAAGTGTGTTGACCGGTATTTCATGAGCGTCAATACCAAATTTTGCAAGCGCTGCTGCAGTGATTGCGGACATTGCACGCGCATTTCCATCACTAATTTTTATTGCCAAAGTTCGACCATCAGGAAGAGATGCAACATTGACAGCCTCTGCACCTTCTTTCATAAACAAGCCTGGAACATTTTGCATTAATCGCGTACCTAAACGTCCTGGACCAGAAACCATTTCAGGGAAATCTCGGCAAGCTTGTGCAACAGATTGGTGTACTGGATCTGCACTTATTGTTAAGTTTCGAATCGCACGAGCAAGACCAAGTAATGAGAAAAGAAATAACGGAGCTCCGCAACCATCAACACTTGTAAGAGTTACCTCTTCACCGCTCATGGTCTCTACCTCTGCCTTGATTAACATCTGCAAAGGATGTGAAGGATCTAAATAAGTTTCAGTCGGCCAGCCATTAAGTACACATGTTGCAAGCATTCCTGCATGCTTTCCGCTGCAGTTCATTGCCAAACGTGTTGGATTTGAGGTGCGACGAAGTTCTTCATCCAATGGACGATCCAGGATGCATCGCAGAGAATGCTCATCAAGGCCAACCTTTGCCAAAATTGCTTGAGCGCCTTGTTGATGCATGGGTGTTCCTGCATGAGAGGCGCACACCAATGCCAATAATCGTGGTTCGATATCTAATCCGGCGCGAACCATGGCTGAAGCTTGAATTGATTTCAATGAAGAGCGTGAGTAGATATCTAGAGTTGGATTACCCATTTGAAAGAGAATTGATCCATCAGCGTTGAGCAAAACTAGGTGACCGGCGTGAACCGATTCAACAACTCCATTGCGAGTAACCTCGGCCAATACTTCGCCAAGCATCGAATTAGCGTTACTCACTTTGACGTTCTAATGAAGACCAAATGTGTGCTTGAAGTTCATGTCCCTCGGCAGCCATGTCGTAAGCGTAGAAAAGCTCGCCTTCGACAAGACCGTATAAACGAACACCAGCTGTAACTATCTTGGCAGAGGGTGCTGAATACCCTTGATCCAAAACTAATTGAATCTTCGGACCATCAAACTGGCCCACCCACCCTTCGGTAATTCCGGTGTTGTGTGAAATTACAACCTCTAAAACATTGTTGGGCTTAACGCGCCAAAAACCTGCTTCAGATGCAGCTGGACGAACAATTTCACCTTCTGCATCAATGATCCATGATCTAGAAAAGTAGTTAAGAAAGTTACGGCCATCATGGTTAAAAACGACCTCTTGCGCATATTCAAATGGCTCAATACCTGGATACTCGCCACGACCTTTTCCACGCCACGTGCCAACTATCCACGCCAGTGGATTGAGATCTGGATGTAAACCTTCAGGGATTGTAAAAGCCATTAGCGACGTTGCCTCCAGTTGGTAATACGTCGCGCTTGTGATTGGCGACCTTTAAATGCATAAATTACGAGCGCAACACCTATCGCGATGGCAACAAGGCCAAGGATTACTGAGGTGAACAACTCCATGGCTTAAGAATAGCGGTTAAACGATTACCTCTTGATTTGCCGGAATCCCATCAATCGTCAGCGTTGCATCGGTTGGAGTATTGCGCTTAACAATGGCTAATGCGATGGTTCCTAATTCGTGGTGACGGGCAACGGTACCCACAAAACCAACAACAACGCCATCATTTTCAACCTTAGTACCAGCTGCTGGAAAACCAACATCGCTGCCATCAAGGTGCAACATGACTAGGCGACGTGGCGGGTTACCCAAGTTAAATATCTTTGCCACAGTTTCTTGACCACGATAACAACCCTTTTTCATATGAACTGCGGTGTTCAAAACGCCTAGCTCGTTGGGAATTGATTTGTGATCAGTCTCAAAACCAATCCGTGGTCGACCTTTAGCAACACGTTCTGCATCTAATGCCCAGGTTCCCACCTGTGTAGCTACACCGCCAAAAGTTTCCTTCATCTGCTCAACTTCATTACGTGGAACTAAAGCAAATGGTCCACCAATCGCATCGGCTATACCTGGGGCACGAAGCACCACATATTCGCTACTTGCGTCACGAACATCAACGCGAAGCATGAACTTCATCTTGGTCAAATACTCCACTAGCTTTTCAACATAGCCGGGATCTAAAACTAAATAGGTTGTTGTTCCATCATCAACTAAGTTAAATTGAAACTCCACATGGCCCTGTGCATCCAAGATCATCGAGGGCATCCACACACCGGGTTGCAAATCACTAACAAACTGAGTTGTTAAATCATGAAGCCACTTCAGTCGGTCATCGCCAGTAACGGCAACAATATTGAGATGGGATAAATCTGCCCACGCATTTCCTGCTTCGAGTGCGCGTTGTTCCTTTACTGGTTCACCAAAGTGCCAGACAGCTCCCTTATCAGGACCATCCTCAACTAGAACCGCGCTCATGCGCTTAGCCTATCGAGAAAAGTTAACTAGGGCTTTACGCATGCGGCGCAGGTGCCAGTGATTGCAAAGTGAGTTACATCGGTTTTAAAGCCGTAATCATCGGCTAGTGAGTTCACAAAGTTTGCAGCAACTTCAATTGGAGCATCACCGACAGATCCGCATGTATCGCAGACCAAATGCAAATGAGTTAGCTCTTCAGCTGCGTGATAGGTCGCACCACCATGGCCTAAGTGAGTGTGCTGAACCAAGCCAACATTCTCCAGGGTTTCAAGGTTGCGATAGACGGTTGAAAGATTGATTCCGGGATGGGTTTGGCGAACCTTTTCTGCAACCTCTTCAGGTGTTGCATGCCCTAAGGCGCGCACAGCAGAAAGTACTAATTCGCGTTGTGGTGTTAAACGCAATCCCTTTTCATGTAATTCATGCTTGCTTGCCATATGCGAAGCCTACCGCCTTACTTTGTTCGGGCACGAAGTAGGAGAAGGTAAATCTCGCATCCAAGACAGAAGTTAAAGGCTGCATTGAGGAAAGCTGCGCCTAATGCCATCGCAGCCGCGGCAATAACCACCGCTTCAATTCCAAACAATGCGCCAGAAATTGCTACTAGAGCAAAGAGCAGTCCAACACTTTGTGCGAACTGCGGCGGTCGAACATCTTCCGTTGGAACCTCACCCTTTAAGAAGGGCTTAACAGCAAACTTGTAGATGTATGCATATGGTGTGTACTGAGGTCCTTTAAAAGCACCGATTGCAAAAACAATTGCTTGCCCAACAATGAACCACGCATTGTGCGTTGCGAGCGCTGCTGCAAATACAACTGTTGTAATCGCCGCGCCAAAACGTGGTCCGCGGGCATCGATGAGTGTTGAAATCTTCTTTGAGTCTGCTACCTGAGTCATTTTAATCCTTTGTGAGTGAGCGAATAATTGTTAAATGAAGAAACAATTACGCAAGACACAAGGATGCAGCGATACGACCGTAATCAATTACACGGCGCTTAGTAGCTGCTAACAACATGGGATAAGAGTAAAGAGGTTGGAACCGATACGCGAGTTGCAACTAATTCGCATTAAGCGATGGCAGCAATCGCCTTAAGTACTTGATCACGCTTAGGCGCACCTACTGCGCGACCCACCTCATGACCGGCGCCGTTGATAAACAGAGTTGTAGGGGTGCTTCGAATATCTAGCTGTCGCACGAGCTCTAGATTGGCCTCTGCATCAACCTCAACGTGGGCCACATCTGCCATATCGGCGGTGACATCCTCAATCAGTAAACGGGTTGCACGGCAGGGTCCACAAAAAGCCGATGAGAACTGCACGAGTGTGGCTCTAGAGCCCAAATCAGCCCCAATCATGGCGGCGGTTATTAAGCCTTTATCTGACTTCACTACGACCTTGCCCCGTGTGCGCTTATGCCACAAGCCGTATCCACTGGCTAAGACCAGCACGATCACAATTGGAAGCAAGGATTTCACGGGAGTAGTCTGTCTCAATGGCGAAGGTTCTGCTACTTACGAACACTCTTGGTGCCAGCGCAGAGGTGCTTCCAGCACTGGGTTTGCTGCAGCATCAGGTTCGAATTCTGCCTGCCGAAGCAAGCGTTCTGGTGGATGCTCCCGATGTTGATCTTGTATTAATCGATGCTCGCCGAGATTTGCCAGCCGTTAAGTCACTCACCAAACTTCTTGATTCAACTGGCGTTGGTTGCCCAGTTGTTGCAATCACGACCGAAGGTGGACTTACAGCATTTAACGCAGACTGGGGAATAGATGATGTCATTCTCGATACTGCTGGCCCTGCCGAAGTTGATGCACGTATCCGCATCGCCGTTGGAAAGCATGCAATCGAAATGGTTGCATCAGATCCACACAGTGCAGAAATTCGAAGCGGAGATGTAACCATCGATGAGGCGACATACACAGCACGCCTTAAGGGAAATGTTCTCGATTTAACCTTCAAAGAGTTTGAACTTCTCAAGTATTTAGCTCAACACCCTGGACGCGTGTTTACTCGCGCACAATTGTTGCAAGAGATCTGGGGCTATGACTACTTCGGAGGAACACGAACTGTAGATGTACACATTCGACGTCTTCGCTCAAAGTTAGGTCCTGAGTTTGAAGCAATCATCGGCACAGTTCGAAATGTTGGTTACCGCTTTACCGTTGACGCATAACGATGCGACATATACTCAAGTTACACCGGGATTTAGATACGCAATCTCTTCCGCAAGCTGATCACGATTACACAATCGAAACCTTTGACCCTGCACTACACAAACAACAATGGCTCGATCTCAACAACTTAATCTTTGCTCATCACCCAGATCAAGGTAATTGGGTCATGCAAGATTTAGATAATCGCATGGCTGAGTCATGGTTTGATGAAAAGGGTTTCTTTTTAGCCACAGAAAATGGAAACATAGAAGGCTTTGTATGGACCAAGATCCACCAAGATTTGATCAACCAGGATCCAGTAGGCGAGTTATATGTCGTTGGAACCCACCCAGATCACGCTGGAAAGGGCATCGCTCGCGCCTTATCTGTAGAGGCAATCAATTACCTAGTAAACAAGGGCCTCAAGCATGCGATCTTGTATGTGGATGCCGATAACGCGAAAGGCTTAAAGCTTTACGACTCGCTAGGTTTTAACTAGTCATTACCTATTTTTGAGCGTACGACTATCGTTTTTCAAACCTTGCTCAAGTAATCTTTAGCCATGAAGTCCACTTGGGTTGAAGGCGCCACCCCGCCCTCAAAGGATCTGGTTGCCCACATCCTGCAGAGATTTACCTATGGACCGACTCAACAACTCGCCGCTGATGTTCGCACCATGGGAGTTGATAACTGGTTTGAAAAACAACTAGATCATCTTTCTATTTCTGATTCTGAGGTCGATTCATTTATCTCAAAGTATGAAATGTTTAACCACATTCATAAAGATATGAATTACCTCTGGCCTCTAGCGGAATCAGAGGGAGACATACAGAAGGGGCAAATTTATAACGCCCATTGGATGGCAGGTAGAGTTCTAAATCTTTATACAGTGGTTCGGCAGACCCATTCCAATCGTCAAGTATTTGAGATGATGGTTGAGTTTTGGCATAACCATTTCAACATTACAACAATTGGAGATGACACAAAAGATGGACATCTAGATTGGCACACGAATGACTTTAATAAGAAAGTCATTCGTCAACATGCTTTAGGTAAGTTTGAAGAGATGCTACAAATTTCCGCTCTCCATCCAGCCATGATTGTTTCTCTAGATGGTGAGCTCAGTACCAAGGAACTTCCAAATGAAAATTATGGAAGAGAGTTACTAGAGCTACATACCGTTGCACCGAAGTCCGGATACACCCAAGATGATGTTTTAGACGCGGCAAAGCTATTCTCTGGTTTACGTGTTAAATGGCCAGAGCGTTATTATCAACGAGGCAAGAAACCTCCATTTCAAGGCAGAAACACATTCATAGATATGGAATCGGTCGATTCCATGATCCACGCAGAGCGCCAGATCTTCGGAACTTTCAAGGTAATGGGATGGCAACGAACAGTAAATTCAGCAGCAGAAGTACTCCCTGCTATTCAATCTCTGCTTTCCTACTTAACAACCCATCCAGAAACAGGAAAAACGGTTGCGTTGAAAATGGGTCGCCGATTCGTTGAAGATACCCCTTCATCAAAATTCATCAATGACATCGCGGCTTCCTTCACTAATTCAAAGGGTGATATTAAAGCCACGCTGCGAGCGGTTTATAGGCACTCTGATTTCGAATCAGCGATTGGAACTAAGTTAAAGCGACCTGGCGAAGAGTACGTCTCTGTTGCACGTGCGCTAAATGTTTGGCCTAATTTTTCTAATCTGGGAGTTTGGAAGGGCATCACTAAAGATTTTGCCTTTGTCTCCCCTATCGTTCAGCAAGACCTCAGTAGATTGGCACATGTTCCGCTTGGTTGGCCATTTCCCGATGGCTATCCCGATGTAGCGACAAACTGGGTAAATGCAAACTCACAAATTCTCCGCTGGAATACGTATGGAGGCTTTCTGCAAGGTGGATCGTGGAATCAACCTAATTTAGAAAAACTTTTTCCGGTCGCTGGAAAAGATATTGATTCGCACATTGATGCAATAGCTAAATCATTACTCCTAACTGATTTAGGAAGTGCGGATCGAAAGTCAATTAAGAATGCTGTCGTTAAGGCATTCGGGTCTAATTTGAACCTTGACTCAAATCTAAGAGAAAAGACTTCTTTAATTGTCCGTTTAGTGATGCAACTTCCCGTTTGGAGCCTTCGATGAACTCACAAGAGGCAATAAACCTATGCCCGGAAGGACGCGAAGGCTTTAACAGGCGTCAATTCCTTCAAGGCGTTTCTCTCTTTGGTGGAATGACGATTCTCTCTGCAACTGGAGTCAGATACTCGTTTGCGGCTTCGACTAATGAAGTGCCTGATGTGGTCGTAACCCTTGTACTTAGAGGTGGATTTGATGGTCTCAGTGCGGTAGTTCCTACCGACGAAAATTTAATGCGCAAAGTGCGCGGTCAAATCTATATTCCGAATTCGAGTTTGATTCCTCTTGATCGAGATTTTGGTTTACACCCAGGTCTGAAGAAGTTACTACCGCTGTGGCAGTCAAAAGAACTCGCTATCGTCAACACAATTGGTGCACCAACCCATTCACGAAGCCACTTTGAAGAGATCGCAGATGTGGCTTACGCGGCATATGGTGAAAAAGATAAGCGCTCTGGGTGGATGGCTCGTTTCCTAGATGTCACGGGAAGCGGCTCTGTAGTTCAATCCGTGGGAATTGGCTCCACGACCAAGCAATTGGTTGGTGGAAATGTTGCTCCAATTAATCTAAATGGACTATCGAACTTTAAGTTAGATGGGGTTTACGGATACAAGCCTGAAGATATTGCTGGATTCATTGATGAAACACATGCCCGCTGGACAAATCCTTGGGTGGGCCAAGCCAAATCAACAATTCAAGCTTTGGATTTAATTGCAAAAGCAAATGCAGAGAAAAGCACTGTGACTTATCCAAACTCCGGAACTGGTCGCCGACTAAAAGATGTAGCTGCACTGTTGAAGGCAGGAATTGGAGTTCGTGCAGTTGATGTTGAATTTGAAGGTGATTGGGATATGCATGCAAACATGGGAAGCTTGGAAAATGGCTGGCTCACTGGCTACCTTGCTGATCTAGGCGGTTCAATCGCTGCATTCCGAGAAGATCTTGGAGTCCTTTGGGCTCGCGTTACCGTGGTAACAGTTACAGAGTTTGGTCGGCGAGTTAGCGGAAATGAATCAAACGGCACTGAACATGGCTGGGGGTCGAGCATGTTCGTTGCCGGTGGTGGCGTCAATGGCGGAAAGATTCATGGACGATTCCCTGGGCTCGATGAAAAGCAGCTTAAAGATGGAGATCTCGTTGTAACTGCAGATTACCGAAGTCTCCTCACCGAAATTCTCACGCGTCGAGCTGGTGTCAGCGTTAAGGGTGCAGCTGAAATTTTCCCAAATTTCCGTCCTGAAGTTTTATCTGTCATGAAACATTTATCTGAAACACCGCTGCCTTCGAACTTTCCGAAGGGAGTAATGGATGGTTTGGGAAATGTCTTTTATGACAAGGATGCACTTCCAACTCAAGCACCAACTCCATTAGCAACAGCTGTTGCAACTCCTAAACCATCACCAACAACAAGTACCGCTGATATGGCTGGTATTGATCCTTCAAAATCACCTTCGCCGTCACCATCACCAAGTAGAGTGCGCCCGGTTAGTACCAAGAAAACCATTACATGCGTAAAGGGTGGGCGAACAATCAAAGTTACTGGCAAAGATCCAAAGTGCCCAACTGGTTACACAATTAAGAAATAATTATTCGAATTTCTCCATTGGCTTCAATAGTCCGATAGCTTTTTAAGGGCTCCATTGCTGGTCCACGAACAACTTCACCTGTTTCGGGGTTAAATACAGAACCATGCGCAGGACATTTCAACTGTCCTGCGCTCAATGATGTTGGGGCACCCGCATGAGTACACCTCGTATCAAAAGCAAAAATGCCGTTTGAGGTTCGAAGCAATGAGTAACTTGTTGGAATTCCAAAAGAATCGATAAGGAAAAATACTTTTGTTTGCCGAAGAGGGAGATCTGAACTCTTCGCGATAAATACCCCCTCGGTCACTTTGCTTGGGCTTGGCGTTGGGGTTGGCTTATTTGCCGTTGGCGTCGGTGATGGTTTTTTCGGCGCAGGGGTAGTTTTCTTCGGCGTCGGTGTTGGCTTTTTTGGGGTTGTTTTCTTTGGGGTCGGAGTTGGTGTCGCTTTTTTTGTGCTGGCAGCATCAGAGCTCTGGGCTATCCCGCTAGTGGCAAGACCACCTAACAGGATCAGAAATAATCTGCGTGAGAAATTACTCATGGCTTTGTACTCGTTATCCGTACTCGGTCGTAATCGCCGTGGGCCACCATTTCAATGGTTATCCCTTCGTACGTGACTTTATCGCCCTGGTGTAGCAAGAAATCTATTGTTCGGCTGGCATAACAAGAGTAGTTCTCTAGGGATCTGCCACTTGGCGAAATTGCTTTGAAATATTCATCCTGTTGACCAATAGTGGAGTCATAGATGTAGGCGAGGACACCATTTCTCTCAGTGTCGGTTGTACAAGCGAACTTCGTGACTCGCCTGGACTCCAACACTAAAGCCTTTGTATCCGAGAGTGGAATGACCGCAAGTTTGATGCCTTGAGATTTGTTGTCGGTTAAAGGAACCAGAGTTACATCGACTTTGGAAAGGTTCGCTGCAGTACGGCAATAGACACGCGTTTCAGGCATCCATCCAATTAGGAATCTTATCCATCCACTCAAATCACGTTCGCCTTCGGTACTTCCTTGTATTAGATATGAATGTAAAGGCGTTGCAGTCGATCCTCCATACTTCGGAACTCCCAGTCCTCCCACGTAGTGATACATCCACCAAGACCAATAGTTGCGACCAGAGTTTGGCTCCTCATTGAAAGTGCTTGGAAGTGAGAAAAGATCTATTCGTGTTCCTTCGCCTGTGACGTAATTCCTGACAACATCAAAGCCAATATTTGATTTAACTCCATATTCAATTATTGACTGTCCTGAGGGAAGTATAAATTGCACAGCTTGGATGCCAGTGAAGTCGATGAATTTATCTGCTTCCGTAATCGCTCTTAGCCAGACACTGTGCTGCGCGGGTGATTTATTCCAATTATTGTCAGACTTTAGAATGGCGTAATCACGCGAAAGTCCGGGTAGACGTATCCAATCTTTATGAACCATCCACTCAATCTTTAATTGACCTTCACTAGTATTTTCTGCCCAATCTGATGCAAACTCCATTTCCTTCTGCACGCGTGACATAAAGTTTGCTTCGCCAGGTAGATCAGAGAAATCCAGCGGAACTAGTGCCCACTTAACTACCCCAGTTCCTTTATACAAAGGAGTGGGTGCTGGGAATCCGGTTCGTGGTCCCGTCGGAAAACTGTTGTTCAATTGTTTTATCTTACAAAGATCAATCTTTTCACTCGGAACTGTTGGGTCAGCATAGGTAATCGGTGAAGTTTTTTGCTTTCCCGTAGTTGGTGATGGTGATGGTGTTGGTGTTGGTGTTGGTGTTGGTGTTGGTGTTGGTGTTGGCGTTGGAGTTGGCGTTGGTGGTTTATTGTTTTGAAACCAGTACAGATTGTTGTCACTGCTACCAGGAAAGAATGCGCTGTACTTCAAACAAATTAATTCGTGAATTTGATTAGGAATTCTCGCATTCTCCGTGGTGCATCTAGTTCCCTCCAAGGGATCCTTCCAAGTTGGAGTTGGAGATGGCTTAGGTGTTGGAGATGGCTTAGGTGTTGGAGATGGGATTTCAATGACAGGAGCAATTGGCAAGCCAGTTAGGGGTCTGATTTTTTCAAACTTACGATAAAACGCATCAAGGGATATTCCTACCGCTTTTTCAAATCCTTTTTCGAAAGAACCAACCTGAGTATTAAATGTAAATATGTCTAAGAACTTTTCAAAACCAACGCTTGCAATTATGTACTCACTTGCAACTTGCCCAATCCCATAGGGATCTAGAAAGCCTTCTGGGTCTGCGGGCCAATTGTTCGAAAAACCTTTAAGAGGAGTTGCCAGTGCTCTCTTTGTTGAGTAATTAGGGTTGCCATCAACTCCATATTGATCACTTCTGGCTAAAGCGTAATCGAAGTAATTCAAGTAATTGCCCATTGCTAAACCAACAAAATTCGCAGAACCCTCAGTCAGCCAGCGTGGTTCAATACGTGGATCATCATCTGGATCACCATGAAGAAATGCACGTTGAAATTCTTGAATTGAGTGAAATGGTTCGTGTGCAAAAGTGGAAATTGGACCAGCAGGCCAATTTATCGAGGTTGTTCCAGCAGGTTTCTGACTGTATCGACCTTTGAGAATCCATGCTCCCCAACCTTTTGCCGCACAATAGCTTTCCCACGTAGTGGGTCCTCCGCAGGCATAATTCTCACTATTGAGTTTTAGCCCTAACTCTTTTGCCTTCGATGCGACCCACTCATCACTAATTGAAATCAATGCAACAAATTTTCCAGGGTGCTGCTTCTTAAATACTCTGCTAGTGAAATTCAACATATTGGTCATCCAGATTTTGTCTGACTCTAAAATTGAGGGATCAAAATAGATTTCTAGAGGATGACCCGACTGATTCTTATTTGCTTCAACAAAATTATTAAAGTTTTCAATCGAGGCTTCAATTAATTGTGAGCGTGTAAAGGTCTCTGGCCAGACTCCTCCAACAAAAGGTGAGCTTTTTTGTGTCGGAGTTGGTGTCGGAGTTGGAGTTGGCGTTGGTGTCGGAGTTGGAGTTGGTGTCGGAGTTGGAGTTGGAGTTGGTGTTGGCGATGGCGTTGGTATCGGTGTCACGACCGGTGCAGGTTTTGGTTTGGCAACCGCTACCCCTTTATTCCAAACAAACTTTTTCCC
>JACCED010359212.1_pt1 | contig 14716 bp, 7 predicted proteins | sample 7455021 | NCBI WGS metagenome assembly JACCED01 (sample SAMN15323456, study PRJNA562643) | freshwater metagenome | isolation source: river surface water | place: USA:Blue River Watershed | collected 2017-08-19 | reverse complement strand
CGATTTCGGCTTCGATGTCGGCGGGATCGCCGATCTCGAGGAGTGGAGCGCCGGGCGCGACCGCGCGTGCGTTCTCTTCGAGTACATTGAGGACAACCCCGCTCACGGGAGCAGTCAGCTCGATCGCCGCGCTCCCCCTGACTTCTTGGTGGAGTACTGCTCGTGCCTGATCTAGCTCGAAGCGGGCCACGTTTCGGGCAAATTCGGCACCGCGTAGCTCGCGCATCCGGATCGCCGCTGTTAACTCGGCGGAATCTTTCTCCTTTTCGGATATCGAACCCGAGGCCGAAAGAGCCACGGCGCGAGCGTGGTCGCGTTTGGCGAGTTCAGATGCAGCTTCAGCCCGCTGCTGCTCCGCTTCGCGCTGCTCCAAGGCAGCCTCGGCCGCTTTGATGCGGGCTTCGGTCTGCCCCACGTCGCGTGGAGTCAGGAGTGTAGATGGCTCGGGGTCAATGACTGCGATCTTGGTGACGCCCACTTGGACTTTGTCTCCCGGACGCAAGGTTGTGCGTCGCAGCAATCCGCCCACCGCGGAGGATACAACGTACCGGTTCCGTATGCGGGTCTTGCCCTCTTCCAGAACGGTGGTGCGCATGGACGCGTATCGGGCCGTCGTTGTTTCAACCGGGACGGGTTTCGGACGCAGTCCGAAGAACAGTCCTGCGGCAGCCGCGCAGAGCGCAAAACCTGTGAGTAGTTTCTGTTTTGCGGGATTCATGGGGCGCCTTTGGAGGATTGTTGTTTGCAAGCGTAAGGACTGCCACCGTGTGAGGGCGAGCCCTATTCAAACACTCTGGCAAGACACGCCTTTGCGTGATCACCCGGACTCTGCACGGAGTTGATTTTGACGGGGCCTGCAACATCATGTGGGCTGTTGAACCCCGCACTACTAAGAATCGGTGTTTTGATATGCTTGATGCTTTGGCCTGCGCGCCGGTTGTGTGCGCAATCGTGGTTGAATCCTGAGCTCGCCCGCATCGGCCGGTTGCAGGACAACGCCCGGCGGGAACTCGAAGTGCTGCCTGAGGATTGTGTGGTGCAAACCCCGGTGCATGCCGGGTTTCACAGTGGTTTCGCTCCCTCCGCAGATGCCGCCCGCTGGGTGCAGGTCGACCTCGGTAAGGAATACCCGATCGACGGGGTCGTTGTTGTGCCCGCCACCTTGGGAAATGAAATGCCGTACGGCTTTCCACAGAGATTTAGAGTCGAGGTAGGAAGGGATTCTCTGATGAGCGAGCCCGAGACGCTTGTTGAATTGAGCGAGGCTGGAGGGCGTCCCTCTGTCTATCCGCGCTACGCCGAGAGCCGAAAGGTGATGGCCCGTTATGTGCGCTTCACAGCCCTGTCACTCGTTCCCGAGCCAAGGCAAAAAGCGAGGTTCATATTCTGCCTCGGCGAACTCATGGTTTTTAGCGGAGGCCGTAATGTCGCGCTGGGTGCGGCCGTGCTTGCTCCAACGTCGGCGGAGTCTAATCCGGCGTGGGCCGTGCGGCATCTGGTGGATGGTTGCCACGCAATGGGCATCCCCTCTGTGCCGGCCTCGAATATCTCCAATGGCTGGCATAGCGGAATCTTTAAGAGTCCTGACCAGACATCTTGGGTGCAACTCGAGTTTCCACAACAAGAGTTCATCCGCGAGATTCGGCTCGTTCCTGCGCATCCCGCAGACTACCCGGACCGGGCCGGATTCGGTTTCCCCATCCGCTTCAAGGTTGAAACATCATTGGCCCACGACTTTTCAAATCCGAGTCCGGTGTATGATTCGAGTGAGCGGGATTTCGCAAACCCAGAGGACACGCCGGTTGGATTCGCCTTTCCAGAGCGCGAAGCAAGGGTTGTGCGTGTCACTGCAAACAGGCTCTGGGAGAGAAATCAGGACTACGTTTTTGCGTTGGCAGAAATGCAGGTGTTCTCGGCTGAGGGTAACTGCGCGACAAAAGCAAAAGTTTCGTGGTCTGATCAAACGGTGACCGGTCGCTGGGGGCCGGAGTTTTTATTGGACGGTAAAGGAGGGAGGGGCGTTCTTGTCGACGAGTATGAGTGGCTTGTAGGCCTTGCGAAAAAAAGAGTGATTCGCAGTGAGGTTGAGGCGCTTTTGGAGATCGGGCAGGCGGCTGAAAAAGTGGCGCAAAAACGCATGCTTTTTTGCGCCGCAGCCATGGGAGTCCTCACACTTGCTGGAGTTTTTGGCTTTGTGATGCATTCCCGGCGCGTGCGCAGGAAAGAGATCGCAGGGATGCGGGATCAAATTTCCAGAGACCTTCACGATGAGATTGGAAGCAGTCTATGCAGCATTCGTTTAATTTCTGAGATGTCAGGTCACACGCAGCAGGTTGGTCACACGGACAGCGAGGCGATGGGGGAAATTCGCGCACTTGCTTCGCAGTCGACCGAGGCGTTGCGGGACATTGTATGGATGGTGAAAGCCGGAGATTTTCCCAGCTGCGTAGCGCTTATCGATCAGATCCGCCGTGCTGCGGCGAATCTGTTGATTGGCATGGAATGGGACTTTTCGGTGGAGGGCACATTTTCCGATGAGCGCGCGCCGCTGGACTTGCATCGTGACGTTCTTCTTTTTTTTCGTGAAGCGCTTCACAATGTGGCCCGACATTCGCTCGCGACGCTGGTGAAAATTACGCTGACGCGCACTCAACGTGGGCTCAGTCTCAGCGTCACCGACAATGGAAAGGGTTTTGATATCGAAGCGCACAGCTCAGGGCGCGGCTTGCAGAACATGCGGGAGCGTGCGAAACGAATTTCGGCGGAATTAAACATTCAAAGCCGGGTCGGTGAAGGGACACAGATTGCTATGGAGGTGCCGCTGAAATGAGTGCTGTCTGGATCATAGACGATCATAACTCCATGCGCTCGTCGCTTTCGCGGTTGCTCGCATCAGCGCAGGAGGTCACGAGCGTGGAGACGTTTGCCTCCTGCGAAGACGCGCTCTTGAAATTGGCTCAAGGGCGGTGCCCCCAACTCCTATTGCTTGATATCGGACTGCAGGGAATGAGCGGGCTCGATGGCATTCCGCTCATCCGCGAGAAAGCGCCGGAAGTGTGTATTGTGGTGCTCACGGTGTTTGAGGATGACGAAAAGCTTTTCCGCGCGATCTGTGCCGGTGCAAACGGGTACCTTCTCAAAACCCAGTCGGGGCAAGAGATCATCCATTCGGTTCGGGATGCGCTGGATGGAGGGGCTCCAATGAGCCCAAGAATCGCACGGCGTGTGCTTGGGATGTTTGCAAAGCTGGCACCGCGCAGGAGCGACTATGGTTTGAGCGAGCGAGAGCGCGCAGTCTTGGAATTTGTCGTGGAGGGATTGTTAAAGAAAGAGATCGCGCAAAAAATGGGACTCAGCATTCATACGGTGGACAGTTATCTGCGCCGTATTTATGAAAAGCTTCATGTAAACAGCCGGAGCGGTGCGGTTCGGAAGGCGGTTCGCGAGGGGTTGGTGTGAAAGGAATGGGCCGCGAGGATTTTTATAAAGTGGCGTGCGAACACTCGGCTAGCAGGTCGGTGGTCGGGCTGCCAAAACAGCGCCCCATCCTCGCCTCGTGGAAAGTACAGTACCGTTCTCTGAGTTCTGTTCCGAATCAATCACGGCATGCGCGTGTGACGGCTTGGTGTGGGTGGGCGCCTGCGCGTTCTCACATAGAGTTTGCAGCGCTTAACGCATGGCTGACGCGCCACAGCGTTGGTGTAATCTGGTCGAAGCGCAGCTGGGGCTGCGCGGTCTCAGGGGCTGTTTATCAACGTCAGCGCTTGGCAGGAGCCAGATATGAAAATTTTTGCGATGGCCTCCGCTAGCTCAACAGCTTCGCCACAGGCTGGCCTCCGTCTGTGATCGGGACGGGGCGGTCACCGTCATACAGGTTCCGCGTGTAATCAATCCCGAGTGCCGCATGAACAGTCGCAAACAAGTCCGGCACCGATACGGGATCGGACACGATGGTTTTGCTGAGCTCGTCAGTTTGTCCGTATGCGCCGCAATGTTTCAGGCCGCCGCCAGCCAGCACGCAGGTAAACGTCTTTCCCTGATGGCCGCGTCCCCCCCCGCTATCAAACTCCGGGGGGCGTCCGAATTCTGAGCTAACCATGATGAGAGTCTTTTCCAAAAGATGCCGCGACTCGAGGTCGATCAGTAGCGCGGACAACGCACTGTCGAGTTCACGGATCAACTCGTGCTGATTGATGATTCCCGTGTTGTGCACGTCCCATCCTGATCCGTTGAGGAAATTCAGGTTGTGTGACACCTCGATGAAGCGCACGCCGCGCTCCACCAGTCGCCGGGCAAGCAGGCAGCGCTGGCCAAACTCACCGCCGTATTGGGCGCGCAAATCTCCGCGTTCCTCGTCGAGCTTGAACACGCGGTTGAATTCGGGACCACTCAGGCGAAGACTCTGCGTGATCGCTGCCTCATAATCCGCAAGACGCGCGTCCCGCGTCTCGGGCTGCGTTTCCTTCATTGCGGCGAGGAAGGATTCCCTGCGGGCGGCGCGATCGGCTCCCAGGCCTTCTGGGTGCGACAATCCTGCAGGCCCGCGTCCTGTTTCCGTGAGGTAAAGGTACCCTGCCTTTGCACCGAGGAACCCGGGCCCGCGCGTGGCGCTCGGATATCCAATGACCACATAGGGCGGGGCGCTGTCCGAAGCCGCGCCCATTTCGTGCGCGATTACAGAGCCCAAGGAGGGATAAATCACGGTGCCGCTCACCGTGCGTCCGGTGTGCATTCGGTTGGTGGCCGCCGCGTGTTCGTCGACGACATTGTGGTGCACCGTGCGAAGCGCAGTGATGCGATCCATGAGAGGAGCGATTTTTGGGAGATGTTCGCAAACCCGCACATCGGTAACCGCAGTGCCGATGCTGTCGTAGTAAGAGCCGGCAAGCTTGCTTTTCGGGTCACCCGGGCGTTTTGGGTCGAAAGTGTCGATCTGCGACATGCCGCCGCCGAGCCAGATTGATATGACGTGTTGGGCTTTGCCTCGGAGGAGCGCCGAGGTAGATTCGGCTTTCGAGTGCAGAAGCCCGGCACCAAGCGCGGCGCCAGCCGTGGAGATGAATTGTCTGCGGTTCATAAAACAGATCGGTTGATTGGAATGGGGTGGTTATGGGATCCAGACGAATTCCCGCGTGTTGACGATGCTCCAAACGAAGTCCTCGAATTTTTCGCGCCATGCCTGCGCGAGGCGTTCATCGGGTGGCGGGCCCTTTCTCGCGCGTTTGTCGTTCTCGAGCGAGATGGTGGTGGACTCTGGGTGCAGGTGGTTGAACCAAGTCACACGCGGAAGTGGCTCTTCAGGCGGTGGTGTCTTTACGCGTCCTCGGGGCACAAGTCTCTTGGCGAATCCCTCTGAGAGTGCGCGAACAAATGGTGCAGCTTCCTGCGGTTCGGGTGGGCGCCCGAGGAACCGCACAAAAACACTGTCCACAATGGCCTCGGGCGACGAGGCCTTGACCGCTAGTTCAGCGAGCGGACTACGGTGTGCGGCGCGCGTCAGTGCTGTTGAAAGCGCGCCGTTGGCGAGCACCCCGGGTTGAAGGACGTTCGGGGCCGTCTCACGGTCGGTGCGCGGCGCCTGCCGGGCGCCGCTCCATCCAAACGCCTCGAGGACGTCCACCACGCATTGCGAGTAGGGCAAACTCAAGCTCGGCCTGTCTCGATCGTTGGTGAGATTTGCGAACATCCACGCACGCGAAGGTTTTCCGAGGTTGATGCGTGCTCCCTCAGGGCGGCGTCCTGTCGGGTCGAAGGTGATTTCCTCGGTGTTCATCTGCTGGCCTGACGCTGCATAGAGAGAATCAACCACTTGCTCCGCACTCAAACGTCTGCGCTCGGGTGCGTTGAAGAACCGCAAATCTGCGGATGCGCTCAAGTTTGAGCCGGTGGCTTCTCTCTGGTACGCGTCCGAAGTGGTAATGCGCTTCACGAGGTGCTTGAGGTCATATCCGTGAAGGACGAAATCGCGCGCCAGCCAATCCATGAGTTCAGGGTGTGATGCGGGGTGGCCCTCCCAATCCGCGACTGGCTCGACAAAGCCCGCACCCATGAAGCGCCTCCAGGTCCGGTTCACAATGACTTGTGCAAAGCGGGTGTTTTGCGGCGCTGTCAACAGAGCGGCTAAGCGTTCGCGCGTGTCTTTCGGGTTAAGTGCGAGTGCATCGATGGCGGGATTATCATGAACTCCAGTCGTGGCTGCGAATGCCCACGATGGCTTGATTTCTTCGCCGGGCTTCAAAGACGCTTTGATGAGGGATTCTCTGGATTTTTTTTCAAAAAAAGCGGCGGGCACCATGCTCGTTTTTGGCACGGTGACTGACTTGCGTTCGAAGAGCGCCGCGATGCCGAACAAATCAGCCTGCTTGGTGCTGTGGTATGGTGAGTCATGACAGCGTGCACACTGCATTTCGATTCCGAGAAAAGCTGATGCAACAATCTGCGCCTTGGTTGCGAACGGTGCGTCGTTCTCTCCTGCAGCGCTGAATCCAGCGCTACCCCCGGTGTGCGGGCTGCCGCGCATCAGTACGAGTTCCGTGACAAAGCGGTCGAAGGGTTTGTTGTCCCTGAACGCCTCCAGGATAAACCAGCGGAAAGGCCCTGTGGTATTTAGTGTGGGGTTGATGAGTGTCGGATTTTCCGCGAGGACATCCATCCAGTATGGCATCCACGCATCCGCCCATTCGGGCGCCGCGAGAAGTTTGTCGATCTGCAGCTCGCGTTTATTTGGGCGTGAATCCGCGAGAAAGCGCTTAAGTTCCGCCTCGCTCGGCGGGACTCCGGCCAGATCCAGCGAAAGCCGACGTAAAAATGCGGCGTCCCCCAATTTCTCTGACGGCTTCACCTCCTCTGCGGTGACGGGCGGACTGGGCCAGGGCGCGCCGGATTTCACCCAGTTCTCCAGGATCGCGATCTGCTCCGGTTTCAAGCCCTGCCCCTTTGGCGGCATGCGTTCATCTTCGTCTCTGGAGCGAATGCGCCGGATCAGGTGGCTCGCAGTGATATCGCCCGGCACGAGTGCAGGTTCACCGGATTCTCCTGGTTTGAGCGCGGCGGCACGGGTGTTGAGTCTGAGTCCCCCCTTGTCCTTGTCCCCATGGCAGCGAAAGCATTCATCGCGGAGAATGCTGAAGACTTGCGTGTGAAACTTTCTCGCATCTTCGATCGAGGTTTTTGCAGAGGCCTCCAACGCGCTGTGGATTTTTGCATTCAGAAATGCGTCGATCGGGTGTGCGGATCCCTTTGGAACCGGTGGCGCTGGATTTTTTTCTGCCCACTCTTTTGCCACGGCGTGGCGTTTATGCCAGAAGGCATCCTGTGAGGCGGCTGCCTTTCGCCGGTTTTCGATTTCAAAAAGGTCGATGTTTTTTGCAAGCCGCTGGAGCTCGGGCGTCATCGCGGCGTCCGTCATTGCCACAGGCTGCGCACCTCCTGTTGCACCAAAAACGGAGTACAATCCGTCTGGCGACTGCACCGCAAGGCACAGATCTCCTGGCTCGGCGCGCCATTTCGGGCCGCCCACCAGCGTCTCAAGCACGAGCCTGCATCTGCCGTCCGGCGGGGTTTGCGCAGTCCCAAGGATTTCTTTCATTTCGTATCCGGGCGAGCGAAGGCCCGGCACGCTCGAGGGAGGCATGAGTGCAAGTGGTTCCTCGCCGTCCGGTGGCGATTTTCCTGAGGCAAGGTCGTTCCGGAGAATGAGGGTTCCATTGAGCCAAACGCGGCCGAGGTTTTTGATTCTCAGCATGAGGTGAGCCTCACCCGGAGGGAGGGTAACGTCCGCAGCGAGTCGAACGAGGACGGGTCCTTTCCATGCGTCACGGATGCCCCAGTCGTCGTGCAGAAGTGGAAGCCGTGGCAGCAGGAAGCGTTCGGTTTCCCACTGCATGGTTTGCTTAGGCAGTGTCTCGCCTTCGTTCAGCCAGCGTGAGGTGGAGGGAAAATTTTGGTGAAAGGTGACCCGGACTTTTCCCGGTGGTAGCGCGCCGAGATCGGGCATCACCTCGGGGGCGGGTTTGGCGACAACCGCTTCGCCCGTGCGCTGATAACGTTTGGAGAGCACCTCCGAGGGGAGGGCTTCGCGGTGGATTGCAACGGCGTCCAGCATTCCTCTGAGGCTGTTCGCCGCGGAGGCTTTGTTTGTCGAGCCGATCCAGACAGAGTCGTCGTCATTGACGGGCGCCTCCGTGGTGGCGCCGCCCATGTCCCACGACCCTTTCAACGCACGTCCATCGATCCATCCTTGGATGCTTGATGCATCTCCGAAGCGGTAGATGACTGCCACATGATGCCACCCTGAATTCGGCTTAAACCCCTCGGCGCTTGTCCAACGGTGCCAGTGCGCGTCCTTTGTCGGCTGATCCGTGTTTCTCGGCGTGGCGAACAGAAAATTGACACACGCCGAACCGGCTTTTTCCCGAAGCCTGAGCGTCCAGTTCTGGTTATCTTGCGCAAAGCCCGGGTTGCCAGTGCGTCCCTTCCCAATGATGGAGACTGTCTCGTTTGCAGCAATCTCTGTCAGATTCACCCACGCCTCCAGCGTGATGGTATCGCCGTTGGTGAAATCCAGAGCACTGTTCGGCCCCGAGTCGGGGAAGGAGAAGTGGGCGCCTTTGCCATCAAACTGCGCAGCAGTGTTGGTTGACTCAAAGTCTGGAAACTCAGGAGGGCGCGGGCCGGGCACGTCGCGGTGGACGCCACCGTGGGATTCAAGTTTAGTGGCCTCCTCAGCGCCGAAGTCCCAGCGGAACACAGGCGCGCCGGAAGCGTCTAGAAGTGAAAGCGCGACCAGGGATCCAAGGAGCAGGGGAAAATGCCGGGGGGAGCTCATGAGGGTGGAGTATGACCGTGAGGGTTATATTTGCTATTGTCCGGATGGATAGTCGCGCTTTTTCCATTGGACCGTCAGCTTGGGGGGGTAGCCTCAGAATGGTCGTGCTTCCCAATTGCCCCAACTTCAGCCGGATCCTCTGTCTCGGCATCCTTTGCTACCTCCTAGGATCGCCGGGGGGATCTCTCGCTGTTGAGACTGGTGAAGGGGGGCCGCTTAAAGAGGTGAGGCAGGCCCGTGTTCTGTCGGTGGCGGCGATTTCGGGTGGCAGGCCTGTGGAGTTCGAGGGCGTGGTGACGTATCTCAGAAACACCTCCGAGGAACAGTTCAACTTCAACCTCAACGACCATACGGGTGGCGTGATGGTTTATCCCTCGCAGTTGATTCCTCTGCAGCCCGGGCAGCGTGTCCGTGTGAAGGGGACCACGGCGTTCTCGAGGGAAGGATTGCGTGTCACTGCCTCGCATCTGGAACCGGGGGCTGTGGCTGTACTGCCCGAGCCCGCGAAGCTGGATCTGGAGGCGATTCGCCTGCCGCAGAACCAAGGCGTGTATGCGGAGGTGGAAGCCACGGTGCGATGTTCGAGGCTTGAGCTGCCGTTCATCCAGCCCCGTCGTCTCGCTATCGACATCGGGCGTGGTCGTGAGCCGTTGACGGCGTGGATCCTTCATTTTGATGAGCAAAAAGACGCTTTCGCACCGGGAACCAAGGTGCGATTGCGAGGAGCCGTGTTGCATTGGATGAACCCGCGGGGCCAGGCGCAGAGCGTCAGTTTGATGATGAATTCAGTCGACGACGTTCAAGTCCTCGAACTGCCCATAAGCCCGCCTGCACAGACAATCAACGAAGTGCTTCACTGGAACGGTTCGCTAAAAGCCCATGAGCAGATTTCCACAAGCGGCACCGTCACTTTTGTCGCACCCGGAGATTTGCTGGTGATTCAGGACGGGAAATCTGCGCTCCGTGTCCGGGTTTTGAGCAGGGAGTCGCTCGGTGTCCCGCAGATTCCAGTGGCGATCGGCGACCGCGTTGAGGTGAGCGGGTTTCCCGCGTTTGGTGAGTATTCGGTGGAGTTGGAGGACGCGCTGATTCAAGCCGCGAGGCCGGGTGCGCGGATCGCGCCCGAGGATTATGCGGGCACTGAAGCCGTGCTTGGCAGGCAGGATCTTGCGGATCGCGATGGCAGCCTCATCCGGCTGGATGCAACCGTTGTTAATGTCAGGCAAAAGGAGGGAGTCATCGAAATGGAGCTCACTTCGGGCACGGGACATTTTGCGGCAGTGCTTCCCTCGAATGAAAGGGTGCCGAAATTTCTCCAAGCCGGCGCCCAGCTGAGGCTGAGTGGAGTTTGCACGCTGGTGCTCACCGAGGGTCGGCGCCGTGTGGGTGTTGGGCCGGATCAGTTCCGTTTGATGATTCCCGATGCAGGCCACATCGCGCTTTTGCAGACGGCGCCGTGGTGGACACAAGGGCGGTTGCGCGTTGCGCTTGGAGGGTTGTGCGGTGTTTCTGCATTCGCAGGCGTTCTAGCGTTTGCTGTTGGGCGGAAAAACAGTGCTCTAAAACTTGAAATCGCGAGGCGTGAGGCCGCTGAAAGCCGATTGTTTTCTGATCGTGCTCGGATGGCTTCGGACCTGCATGACAATTTGCAGCAGACCCTTCTGGCGGCGAGTCTGCAGTTGAATGCGGCAGCGCGAACCGTTGGAGACGATCCTGCGGGCGCTGCTGGCCGTATTGCGCTTGCCGAACAACTCTTGTCGCGGAGCCGCAATGAAGTGAAGGAGACGGTGTGGGATCTGCAGTTCGAGGCGGCGCAGAGTCAGCGGCTGGGTGATTTGTTGCGGAAGGAATTTGAGGAGGTGGGTGGGGCGTCGTCCACGCAGATTCGGCTGTTGCTTCCTGAAAACGAGCCGCTGTTATCTGCACCTTTCCTCGCTCAAGCGCTCCGGATTGCACGGGAATCCATCGCCAACTCGCTCAAGCACGCGGGGGCCACGGAGATTCGCCTGGAGGTGGAAATTGACGGGGGCACGCTCGATTTGACTGTTGCTGACAATGGCCGGGGGTTTGATGCCAGTGGTGTTCCGGGGCCGAGCGCCGGCCATTTTGGGTTGTCGAATATGGCTGAGCGTGCGAAGAGGCTTGGCGGTACATTGCTCATTTCCCGCAACGCAGCGGGTGGAGTGTCCGTTCGTGCGCGGCTTCCACTTCCTTCATGAAAAAGCCTGTCACCATTTTGCTCGCAGACGACCACGCGATTGTTCGCATGGGATTGAAAGCGGTTTTTGAACTGGAAAAAACAATCGCTGTTGTGGCCGAGGCGGGCACGGTTTCTGAAACCATCGCCGCGCATGAGCGTTGCGAACCGGATGTGACACTGCTCGATTTGCGCATGCCCGGGGGAGGCTTGGAGGCGTTGAAATTGATTTTGAAGCGCAAGCCGGACGCGTGCGTTCTGGTTCTCACGAGTTCTGAACTTGAGGAGGATATTTACCGGGCCATCAAGCTCGGGGCCTGCGGTTACGCTTTCAAGACAACTCCACCGGCGCAGCTGGCAGAGGCGATTCATGCGGTGCATTCCGGGGCGCGTTGGATTCCAGCGGAAGTCGCCCGCAAGATCGCTGACCGCACCGACACTGAAGAGCTTTCGCAGCGTGAAACCGAGGTGCTGCAGTTGGTCCTCAAGGGGCTCACCAACCCGGAGATCGCCGATGCACTTTCGATTTCACTTGGAACCGCAAAGGCGCACCTGAGATCCATTTTATCAAAGTTGCAGGTAAGCGACCGGACTGAGGCGGCGGCAGAGGCTTATCGCCGCGGGCTCGTGAGTTGAGGCAGGACCTCGGTCAGAGCAGTCAGGGCTTCGACAACAGCCAAGCCGGAAATCTCACCGGGCTGTGAAACAGAACAGCCGCCTCGCGGGGTGTGTCCGCGGGGCGGCTGCAGATCTTTGCCAGAATTTGTCTGTTCTTCGTGTGACTCGCCTAAGGCTTGCTCTCGAGCACAAGCATGCGGCTGGATCCTCTCGAGTACACGCGAAGCAGAACTTGTTTGTCCCTCTTGAGTTCCTCGCTGAGTTTCACTGCTTCATCCGCGCTCGAGATTGGTCGGCGTTTGATTTCCTGGATCACGTCACCTGGCCGGATGCCTGTTGACGCTGCCACTGAGTCGGGCTCGACGGCAGTCACCACCGCTCCTTTGATTTCGGATGGAATCCGAAATTCCTGACGCGTGGCGTCGTTGAGGTCGGCCACCGTGACGCCATCAAGTACATCCGGATCCGGCTCCGGGAGCGGGGCGGCGGCTGCAACAGGTGCCTCCGGCTTTTCCCCGAGAACCACCGAAACGGAGATCGGCTTTTTGTCGCGGATCAAGTTGAGCTTTACCGAACTTCCGGGCGGGAGCGCCGCGATGGTGAGCTGCAGCTCCTTGTAACCCTCAATCTTTTTGTCATTCACCGAGGTGATCACGTCATATTCCTTGAGTCCCGCTTTCGCGGCGGGCGTGCCCGGGCGCACTTCGTTGATCACGGCGCCGACTCCGGGCTCGACGTGGAATTCCTTCTGCAGAGATTCGTCCAGATCCTGCAGGCCGATCCCGAGGAAGCCGCGAAGCACGCGTCCGTGTTTGATCAGGCTCTCCATGACCGAACGTGCGATGTTCGAGGGAACGGAGAATCCGATTCCCTGGTTGCCTCCTGTTCTGCTGAAGATGGCGGTGTTGATTCCCACGAGGCGTCCGAGGTAGTCCACGAGAGCGCCTCCCGAGTTGCCCATGTTGATCGCGGCATCTGTCTGGATGAAGTTACCGAGGTCAGCCATCTGCGAGGTTTGCGCGTCGCGCCGCCCCACTGCGCTGACCACACCCATGGTCGCCGATCGGGTCAGATTGAAGGGATTCCCCACGGCGATGACGATGTCGCCTGCGCGGAGGTGGTCGCTGTCGGCGAAGGTGATTGGTGAGAGATCAGTAGCGTCGATCTTGAGCACAGCTATGTCGGTGCGGACATCGCCGCCGATTTTTTTGGCAATGTACTTCCGGCCGTTTTTCCCGAGGCTGACCTCGAGTTTGTCGGCACCATCAATGACGTGGTTGTTGGTGAGGATGTAGCCGTCGGCGCTGACAATTACCCCCGAACCGAGTCCGAGCGGGACGCTTTGTTCGCGTTTGCGCGAAGGGCCGTTGCTGTCATCGGGCTGTTGGTTGGGGCCGCCGGGCCGAGACTGTCTTTTCTGCTGTTGCGGGGGTTGCGCTGGGTCTGGGTCCGGCAGTCCGAAGAACCGGCGGATCATTGGGTCGTCGAATAGAGGATTGCGCTCTGATTGTTCGCCGCGGCGGCCGTTTGGCGCGGGGGCGGTTTGCGAGGTGTTGATGGTGACCACGCTCGCGGAGACTTTTTCAACGACCGGCGCGTAGGTGGGGGTGTTTGGCGGCAGCGGAGTGTTGTCGAGCTTGAGTTGCGGAAGCGGATTTGGTTTTGGCGCGCCGGGCGAGGCAATCGTCGTGGTTTGCTTTGCGCCGCCTTTGGCTGCGGCGGGATCTGCGGTTGTGGCGGGTGCGGCGGGAGTGTCCGCTTGGGCGCTTGCCGTCGCAGTTGCAGAGCTTTGAGCCGCCTTGTCCGCGCGTTTTTCAGGATCAGCCGCTTGCGCGCTCAGGATCGCGCTCAGGGATATGCAGGCCACGAAGGCGGCGCCGTTGCGCACGAAGGCGGTGCCATTGTGCAAGGTGAGGCGTTTGGATCTGAGCGGAGTTGAAGCGGTGGGTGGAATGAATTGCGGTTTCATGTTGGGTTGGGCGGCGTCAAAAAAAGTGGGGTGATCCTTTGGAATGACTCAAAGACTCAATGTGATACGGGTTGAAAATTGACTCATCGAAATTTTCAAAGCGTTGCGGTTCGCGGGTGAGAGGGGAGGATTAATTTTGCTTCGACGCTAGCACTCGGTGGCTTTGAGAGTGCTTGTTGTTTCCAGCGGCTGAAGGTTGGGCGGGGAGCGCGGGCGTGCGGTAAATCGCCCCGTCGGGGCAGCCTGACTCAGTGTGCTGTGGATGCCAAGCTGCTTTCATCTGTTTGAACCCTATGACACGCGGGCCAGTGGGTATGTTCAAAGAATGCAGCGCGGTGACAATCTTTGGTATGGGCGCAGCCGGTAAGTTGCTTGCGGGCAGGCTGCGCCGTGAAAAGCATGGGGCTTACGCAGCCGCAGGAAGGTTATTTCCCGCGCTCGTCTTGAAGCGCGTCTCCAATGAAGTTGAGGGCCAGCAAAGTGAGGCTCATGCAGGCCGCGGGAAAGGCGAGGAGCCACCAGTGGCTCTCCACAGGGTTGAGGGCCTGCGCACCGTCGCTCAGGAGCGATCCCCAGCTGGCCTGGGGCGGCTGCACACCGAGCCCAAGAAACGACAGGAATGATTCATCCAGCATGACTGCTGGAATCGTCAGGGTGAGGTACACGATGATGATGCCCGAGAGGTTCGGCAAAAGATGGCGCAGCAGAATTTGGGTATGGCTTTGTCCCAGCGCGCGGGCTGCCTGGACAAAAGGGAGCGTTTTAAGCGTGAGTACCTGACCACGCACGATTCGCGCCATGGTGAGCCACTCGATGCATCCGAGGGCGAGGATGAGGATCAGAATTTTGCTGTACCCGAGCCAGATGCCGTCTTGAAAGTTTGCCAAACGCGCCTGCAGATAAGGATCAAATACGAAGTTCGCGAGAATGATCAAAATCAAGCGTGGGATCGCGTACAGCACGTCGACCAAACGCATCAGCAGCGCATCGATTCCGCCGCCGCAGTATCCGGCTACGAGTCCAACGGCTGTGCCGATGAGCAGGCTGACGATTGCTCCGCTGAATCCGACCACTAGTGAGATCCGTGCTCCTTGGAGCGTTCTCG
>JACCED010121925.1_pt1 | contig 14720 bp, 10 predicted proteins | sample 7455021 | NCBI WGS metagenome assembly JACCED01 (sample SAMN15323456, study PRJNA562643) | freshwater metagenome | isolation source: river surface water | place: USA:Blue River Watershed | collected 2017-08-19 | reverse complement strand
ACGCCAAGGCCCCCGCCCTCACTCCGTTGGAGCAGGACGACGCCGATCAGCGCAATGGTCACAAAAAGGTGCAGGACGATAAGGACAGTGGTCATAACGGGGGGCTTCTAGCCGAGCCCAGGCCTGAGGGCTAGTCGGAATCTGTCGCAATGCGGTGAGGTCACGCTTTTGGCGGATTTCCCCTGGACCGAGGGCAGCACCAAGGCCATGCTACAGCCGGGAAATCAATGAAAAAGGGGCTGGTCATGGGTGACTTTTCTCTCTCTCGCCGTGGCGCGCTGGCGGGTAGCGTCGGGCTGGCGACAGCGGGCCTGGTGGGCCTGCCGAAGCGCCTTGCCGCACAGGGCGCGCCAATCCGGATTGGGGAACTCAATTCCTATAGCCGCATGGCGGCTTTTTCGGTGCCGTATCGCAACGCGATGCAATTGGCCGCTGATCAGATCAATGCCGCTGGCGGGGTCATGGGCGGGCGGCCCCTGGAATTCGTGTTCCGCGATGATGGCTCAACCCCGGGTGATGCCGTGCGCGTCGCTGAGGAATTGCTGACCCGCGAAAACGTGGCTTTCATTGCCGGCACCTTCCTGTCCAATGTCGGGCTGGCCGTGGCGGATTTCGCCAATCAGCGCAAAAGGCTGTTTCTGGCGACCGAACCGCTGAGCGATGCGCTGACCATGGCGCAGGGTAATCGCTACACATGGCGGCTGCGCCCATCCACCTATATGCAAACGCGCATGCTGGTGGAAGCTTCCCGCGGCAAAACGCAAAAGCGCTGGGCGATTGTGGCGCCCAATTATGAATATGGCCAATCGGCCGCAGCGAATTTCAAGCGCCTGATTGGCAGCGTGATCCCCGGGGCGGAAATTGTCGCCGAACAATATCCGGCTCTCGGCCGCGTGGATGCCGGCGCCACGGTGGGCGCGCTGTCACAGGCACGGCCGGATGCGATTTTCAATGTGCTGTTTGGCCCGGACCTGACCGCCTTCGTGCGCGAAGGCAATACACGCGGATTATTCGAACGCCGCTATGTCGTTTCCATGCTGACGGGTGAACCCGAATACATGATTCCGCTGGGCGATGAATGCCCCGAAGGCTGGGTCGTGACCGGCTATCCCTGGGAGCAAATCGAAGGGGCGGCGCATAAGGCCTATGTCGATGCCTATCGCGCGCGCTTCAATGATACACCCCGCAAGGGCAGCCTGCTGGGCTATGTCACGGTCCAGGTTATCGCCAATCTGCTGAACAAGGCGCGCAGCCTGGATAATGAAGCCCTGATTGAAGCGCTGCGTGACCTCCGCAGCGATACCGTGGTTGGCAATGTGACCATGCGCGGGATTGACCAGCAGGGCACCATGGGCACCTGGGTTGGGGAAACGGTGCTGCGCGATGGCCGGGGTACCATGCGCAATGCGCGCTATGCCGATGGCGCGGATTACATGTTCCCTGAAGAAGAAGTCCGCGCCGCGCGCAAGGCGGGATAGTGGAATTCGGCTTTCTGCTGGTCCAGTCCCTGTCGGGGCTGGCCAGCGCTTCTTCGCTTTTCATCATTGCCTCGGGCCTCACGCTGGTATTTGGCGTGACGCGTATCGTGAATTTCGCGCATGGGTCCTTTTACATGCTCGGGGCCTATATCGCGGTCACCATCGTCCCGTGGCTGCTGACATTTGATCGATCGCCGACGCTGTTCTTCCTCGGCATTCTCTTGTCAGCCTTGGCGGTTGGGCTGCTTGGCGTGGTGATGGAGCTTCTATTGCTCCGGCGCATCTATAAGGTGCCGGAACTGTTCCAATTGCTGGCCACTTTCGGCGTCGTCTTGATGGTGCAGGATGCGGTGCTGAAGATCTGGGGCCCGGTGGATATCCCAGGCCCGCGCGCGCCCGGCCTGCGCCATGGCGTTTATATTCTGGATCAACGCTTCCCGGCTTATGAGCTGTTTTTGATTTTTATCGGCCCTGTTGTGCTCGGGCTTTTATGGTTGCTCATGCACAAGACGCGCTTTGGCATTTTGATTCGTGCCGCCACGCGTGACCGCGACATGGTCGGCGCGCTTGGCGTCAATCAGGCAATGCTCTTCACCGGCACCTTGTTTCTGGGGGCTTTTCTTGCCGGGCTGGGTGGTGCCTTGCAGATTCCGCGGTTTTCGGCATCCGGGCAAATGGATCTTGCCGTGATTACCGAAGCCTTTGTTGTCACGGTCATTGGCGGCATGGGATCCATCGGGGGGGCGTTCCTCGCGGCCCTATTGATCGGCCAATTGCAGGCTTTTGGCGTGCTGATTTTCCCGAAAATCACGCTGGTGCTGGTGTTTTTGCTCATGGCGCTGGTGCTGGTGGTGAAGCCCTGGGGCTTATTGGGCAAGCCCGAAACCGCCGCCGGGCGCGCCGCCTTGCCAGAAGGGATCTTGCATCCGCGCCGATTTGGCGCTGTGGAAAAATGCCTGGCAGGCTTGGCACTTTGTGCCGCGGCCGCCTTGCCGATTTTCGGTGACGCCTATGCCGTGAAGATCGCGACCGAGGTGATGATTTTCGCACTCGCGGCATTTTCACTGAATTTTCTGGTCGGCAATGGCGGCATCGTCAGTTTTGGGCATGCTGCCTATTTCGGCCTTGGGGCCTATGCCAGCGGGCTGCTGGTGACAAAACTTGGCCTGCCCATGGAACCGGCCTTGATCGCCGCCCTGCTGATGGGTGGGATAAGCGCCGCGTTATTTGGTTATTTCATCGTCAGGTTGGAAGGGATTTACCTTGCCATGCTGACGCTGGCCTTTGCGCAAATCGCCTATGCGGTGTGCTTCCAATGGGTGGAAGTGACCGGCGGCGATAATGGTGTGGTGGGTGTTTGGCCTGCCGCCTGGGCGGCAGCGCGCAGCCATTATCACTATCTGGTGTTGCTGATCGCCACCCTGGGGATCGCGGCATTGCGCCACGTGATCTATGCGCCCTTTGGGGCCACGCTGCGCGCCGCGCGTGATTCCGCCGCGCGCGCGGATGCCATTGGTATTGATGTACGCGCCCATCGCTGGCTGGGCTTTACCATTGCCGGCGCGGCGGCGGGGCTTTCAGGTGGGCTTTACGCATTCTCCAAGGGATCCATCGACCCGACCCTGCTTGGCATTCCCCTATCGGTCGATTTCCTTTCCATGATTCTGTTGGGCGGGCTGCAGACGGTGATGGGTTCATTGCTTGGCGCGGCGGCGTTTCACAGCATCAAAGACTTGTTCATGCCCCTGACGGATTATTGGCGCTTTCTGCTCGGCGCTTCCATCATTGCCCTGGTGCTGATTTTCCCACGCGGCTTGGGCGGTGCCTATGCCGCGCTGCGCGGACGCCTGACAGGGGGCAGCCCATGACGCTGCTGGTGGTTGAAGGGCTATGCAAGGCCTTTGGCGGCGTTGTGGCGGCGCGCAATGTGAGCTTCACCCTGGCAGCTGGTGAAATGCTGGCCATGATCGGCCCAAATGGTGCGGGTAAATCCACCACCTTCAATATGGTGGGTGGGCAATTACGGCCTGATGCCGGGCATGTCAGCCTGGCGGGGCAGAATATCACCAGCCTGCCGCCACGCGCGATTTGCCGTTTTGGTGTGGGGCGCACCTTTCAGGTTGCGCAGACTTTCCTATCCATGAGCGTGGCGGAAAATGTGCAAATGGCGCTGATTGCCCATGCGGAGCGCACGCGCGATATGCTGGCGCGGGCAGCGGCGCTTTTCAGGACTGAGGCTCTGGCATTGCTCCAGCGCGTTGGCATGGCCGAACAGGCGGATCGGCCAATGGGTGATTTGGCTTATGGCGATGTGAAGCGCGTGGAATTGGCCATTGCCCTGGCGGGCGCGCCACGGCTTTTGCTGATGGATGAACCCACTGCGGGCATGGCGCCGCGCGAACGTGCGGCGCTGATGCGCCTGACAGCGGAAATCGCGCGCGAGGCCAGCATCGGCGTGCTGTTTACCGAACATGATATGGATGCGGTTTTCGCCCATGCGGATCGCATTCTGGTGCTGGTGCGCGGTGAAATCATCGCCGCAGGCAGGCCGGAAGAAGTCCGCGCCGATGCCGAGGTTAAGCGCGTTTATCTTGGCACCACCGGCCATAAGGCAGCCCTGCGCGCCCGAAAGGCGGCCCATGGCTGACGCAATGCTGGAAGTGCAAGGTCTGCGCGCCGGTTATGGCCCGGCCGAAATTCTCTTTGGTGTCAGTCTGACATTGGGGCGCGGGCAGGTGGCGGCGCTGATGGGGCGCAATGGCGCCGGCAAATCCACCACGCTCAAGACCATCATGGGATTGCTCACACACCGTGGCGGGTGCATCCGCTTTGCGGGGCAGGAGATCAGCGGCCAACCACCCTTTCGTATCGCGCGGCTTGGCCTTGGTTATGTCCCCGAAGACCGCCGCATTTTCACAGATTTGACGGTGACCGAAAATCTTGAAGTCGGGCGCCGCGCCGCACGTGGACGCGCGCCCTGGACGCCGGAGCGGCTTTTCGCGATTTTTCCCAATCTGGCTGAAATGCGCCATCGGCGTGCAGCCGCGATGTCTGGTGGTGAACAACAAATGCTCACCATTGCGCGCACGCTGATGGGTAATCCTGAGGCAGTCCTGCTTGATGAACCTTCAGAAGGGCTGGCGCCCGTGATTGTTGAACAAATGGCCGAAGCAGTATTGCGCATGAAGCAGGAAGGCATTGCCGTATTGCTTTCTGAACAAAGCCTGGATTTCGCTGCCGCTGTGGCGGATCATGCCTATGTCATTGAACGGGGAGAAATTCGTTATGCAGGCAGCATGGCCGCCCTTGAAGCGGATGACGCCATCCGCGAAGCCTATCTGACAGTCTGACCCATGGCGCGCTGTGTGGCAGGCATTGATGTTGGCGGCACCTTCACGGACCTTATTCTGCAGGATCATGATGGGAATGTGCGGATCGCCAAGGTCCCAACCAGCGCAGGCAATCAGGCGGATGGTGTTCTGGCGGCCATCAGGGCGGCGGGCAGTGAACCCGCGCGGATAGATCTGATCATTCATGGCACGACCGCCACCACCAATGCCGTGCTGGAACGCAAACTGGCCAAGGTTGGGTTGATCACCACGGCGGGGTTTCGCGATGTGCTGGAACTGGGCCGCCGCACCCGGCCGCAAGCCTATGGCATGACAGGCCAGTTTGAACCGTTGATCCCGCGTGAATGGCGCCGCGAAGTGCCCGAACGGATGGATGCGCGTGGCGCGGTGCTGATACCGCTCGATGAAGCCGCCGTCCGGGAGGAAGCTGAAGCGCTCTTGGCAGAAGGCTGCGAAGCGCTGGTCATTCATTTTCTCCATGCCTATGCCAATCCCGCGCATGAACGCCGCGCGGGGGAGATTGCGCGCGCGCTATGGCCCAATGCCTATGTCACGCTGGGGCATGAATTACTGTCCGAATTCCGTGAATATGAACGCGGCACCACCGCCAGCGTGAATGCCGCTGTGCAGCCCGTTTTGGATCGTTATCTGCAACGGCTGCAAGGTGAACTTGCCGCGCATGGCCATCAGCGTGATCTGCTGGTGATGAATGGCAATGGCGGCACCGTGCCAGCGCGACTGGTAGCGCGTGATGCCGCCAAAACCGTCATGTCCGGTCCGGCTTCAGGTGTCATGGCAGCGGCGGCGACATTGACCGAAGCAGGTCTTGCCAATGCCATCACTTACGATATGGGCGGCACCTCCACCGATGTTGCGCTGATTGCCGGGGGCATACCGGAAGTATCAGCCGAACTTTCCATTGCCTATGGGCTGCCCATCCATTTGCCGATGGTGGATGTGCGTACCGTCGGCGCCGGGGGTGGGTCCATCGCGGGGCTTGATCGTGCGGGCATGCTGCGCGTGGGGCCAGAAAGTGCTGGCAGCATGCCGGGACCCATCTGCTACGGCCGCGGCGGCACAAGGCCCACCATTACCGACGCCAATCTTTTATTGGGGCGGCTTGATCCCGCAGGACTTTTGGCGGTCGATCGCGCAGTGCCCATGGCCGAAATCCGTGCGGCTTTTGCGCGCGATATTGGCGACCCGCTTGGCTTTTCACCGGAAGAAGCCGCTGCCGCCGCCATACGCTTGGCCAATGTGCATATGACCGGCGCGATCCGCATGGTGTCACTCTCACGCGGGCATGATCCACGCGATTTCGTGCTCTTTGCCTTTGGGGGTGCAGGCCCGCTTCATGCAGTCGCGCTGGCGCGCGAAATCGGCATACCGGAAGTGCTGATCCCGGCGCGGCCAGGGCTGACTAATGCACTTGGTTGCCTGGTCGCGGATTTGCGTCAGGATCTGGTGAATACGCTCAATCGCGGTCTGGATGATATTCCAGAAGCGGAAATCGCTGCCATTCTGACTGAACAGCGCGCGCGTGGTGAGGCCACCATCATGGCGGAAAGCGCAGAAATTGCCGAACAGATCGTGCTGCATTCGGCAGATATGCAGTGTCGCAGCCAGACGCACCTCATTCGTGTGGCATTACCACGCGCCGGTATGACCAGGACAGAAATTCAAGCCGCTTTCGAAGCCGCTTATTTCGCGCGCTTCCAATTGCGTTTGCCAGAAATTCGCGCCGTGCTTGTCAATCTGAATACCAGTGTCATTGGCAAAAGGCGCGGCTTTCCGCTGCGGAGCCTGCTGGAACCCACAACACGCCAAGGCCCGATAACGATGGCGAAGCGCGGCACGCGAGCACTTTACGCCGATGGTGCCTGGCATGAAGCAGACATTTGGCAGCGTGAAGCCCTGCCCGAAGGCGCCTGCCTCATGGGCCCCGCCATTATTCAGCAGGCCGACGCAACAACAGTGCTGGAACCAGGCAGCCAGGCGGTGGTCGATGCCATCGGCAATCTGCGCATTACAGTCGGGGGTGGCGCATGATCGATCCCTTGACCCTTGCCGTAATTCAGGCCGGCTTGCAGCAAGTCTGCAATGAAATGGACATCGCCTTTTCACGCGCCGCATTTTCGCCCGTGATCGCGGAGGCTGATGATCGTTCCGATGGTATTTATGCGGCAGAAGATGGCGCGCTGATCGCGCAGGGTGAATTGGGTCTGCCGGTTTTTGTCGGCACCATGGCCCATTCAGCCGCGCATCTGACGCGCATGATCGCCGAAGGCAGCATCGCGCCGCCTGAACCGGGCGATATCTATATCGTCAATGATCCCTATCTGGGCGGCACGCATTTGATGGATGTGCGCTTCGCCAAGCCGGTTTTTGTGGATAATGAATTATTCTGCTGGCTGCAGAATACCGGCCATTGGCCCGATATTGGCGGCATGGTGCCGGGTGGCTTTTCTGCCCATGCAACAGAAGTGGAACAGGAAGGGCTTCGCCTGCCACCGGTAAAGCTGTTCAAGCGCGGGCAGATGGACCGCGAAATTCTTGCCATCATCCAATCCAATATCCGGGTTGCCGAACAACGCATTGGCGACATCAAGGCACAGGCCGCCGCGCTGATGGTGGGGGAAGTGCGTTTGCAGGAAATGCTGGCACGCCATGGCGCGGTACGCCTGCGCGAAGCCATTGCCGGCATCCGCGCCCGTGCCGCGGACCGCATGCGGGCGGAAATTCGTCGTATGCCAGATGGCGTCTATCGCGCCGAAACTTTTGTTGATTCGGACGGTGTGGTGAACGAACCGCTCCGCATCGCCCTCACGGTGACCAAGCGCGATGATACGCTGCATTTCGACCTTTCCGGTTCATCGCCACCCTGCCAGGGACCCATGAATTCCGTCTGGGCCACCACCTGTTCCGCGATCTACCTTGGGGTGAAACATATTTTTCCGCATGTGCCGATCAATGCCGGCACTTTCGAACCGCTGCATGTCGTGCGACCAGAAGGCAGTTTTTTGGATGCGCGTTACCCACGCCCGGTCTCCGGCTGCGCGGCGGAAGTTTCCCAGCGCATTGCGGAAGCGGTTTTCCTGGCACTCGCGCAAGCCATACCGGATGCGGTCTGGGCCGCCCCCGCTGGCACTTCTGGCAATTTTGCCTTGGGTGGTTTCGATCCGGCGCGCAATGCCGGTTACGTCATGTACCAGATCACCGGCGGTGGTTATGGCGGCAATGCGCGCGAAGACGGGCTGACCAATGGTTGTTCCACCATCGGCATCAGCAAGACAGCGCCCGTTGAGGTGATGGAGCAATACTACCCGGTATTATTCCGCCGCTTTGCGTTGCGTGAGGGTTCCGGCGGTGCTGGCGAACATCGCGGTGGCTTCGGTGTGCATTATGAGGTGGAAATCCTGCGGGGGGAGGCACGCGCCAGCTTCGTGATGGATCACGGCCGCTTCGGTCCGCCGGGGGTTTTGGGGGGCGCGGATGGCGCGCCCAATATCGTGCGCCTGCATCGCCAGGGGCAGACCACCACCCCCGAACACCTATCCAAGGATCAAGGATTGCGTCTGATGGCCGGCGACAGGGTGGAAGTCATGACCCCAGGCGGTGGCGGCTATGGCGCCCCGGGCAAGCGCGACCCTGCCTTGGTCGCGCGTGATGTCAGGCGCGGTTATTACAGCGCGGCACAGGCAAAACAGCTTTGGGGCGTTGTGCTGCGTGATGGCGCGGTGGATACGCAGGCCACCTCTGCACAACGCGCGGGCAGCGCCACATGATTGCCTATCATCGCCCCGAAAGCTTGGCGGCAGCGCTGGCTATTCGTGCCAACCAACATGTGGCGCTGCTGGCCGGGGGCACCGATATCTATCCCGCGCGCACCGCACGCCTCGCCTGGGGTGACCCGACCCACGCCGCCATTCTGGATATCTCGGCCATTCCGGGCCTTGGCGCTATCGAACATCACGCGGATGGGTTTCGCCTGGGGTGTCTCGTCACTTGGGCGCAAGTGATGCGCGATACCAGCCTGCCGCCGCTTTTCGATGGGCTGAAGGCAGCAGCGCGCGAGGTCGGCGGCCGACAGATTCAAAATCGTGGCACGCTGATTGGTAATCTCTGCACGGCGTCACCAGCCGGGGATGGCATTCCCAATCTGCTGGCCTTGGATGCGCAGATTGAACTTACCGGGCCAAAGGGGCAGCGTTGTCTGCCGCTGTCAGCGTTTTTGACTGGCTATCGGCAAACCGCGCTACGCGCCGATGAAATCGCAACCGCCCTGTTCATTCCCAAGCTCCCCCAAGCGCGTGGCGGCTTTCGCAAGCTGGGGGCGCGGCGCTATTTGGTCATTTCCATCGCCATGGCCGCCGGCGTTATCGCCATTGATGCCGATGGCCGCATCATGACCGCGCGCCTTGCGCTTGGTGCCTGCTCGGCCGTCGCTCAGCGCTTGCCTTTGCTGGAAGCGGCGTTGCAGGGCGCCTCTCTCGCGACTGCGCCCGATATCCCCGAAGCCGCGCATCTCACCGCGCTCACGCCACTTGATGATATGCGCGCTTCGGCAAGCTATCGGCGCGATGCAGCACTGACATTGCTGCGCGATTTACTTGTGGGGTTCAGCGTATGATCACCTTCACGCTCAATGGCAAGCGCTGCGACATCACCGCCGATCCCTTCACCACCCTGGCGGAAACGCTGCGCGAAAACCTTGGCCTGAAAGGTACCAAAATCGGCTGCGAGGCGGGTGATTGCGGCGCCTGCACCATCCTGATCGATGGTGCGCAGGCCTGTGCGTGCCTGATCCCCACCGCCCAGGCTGCGGGGACTGAGGTCACGACCATTGAAGCTGATCATCCAGTTTTGGCGCGCCTGCGCGCGGCCTTTTTGGCGCATGGCGCGGCGCAATGCGGCATCTGCTCCCCCGGGATGATCATGGCGGCGGCGGATTTGCTCCTGCAACAGAAAGCGCCCAGCCGCGAAGATGTTGCGGATGCGATTGGCGGCGTGCTCTGCCGCTGCACTGGGTATGTAAAGATCATTGATGCCATCATGGCCGTTGCCAATGGCACCATCCCCGTGCCCGCCATGCCGGAAATGGGCGCTGCTGTCGGTGCGGATGTCGCGCGCCTGGATGGCGCCGCGAAAGTGGCAGGCACGGATGTTTTCGGCGCCGATGACGCGCCGGCCGAAGCGCTCTGGCTGCGTATCCTGCGTTCGCCTTATGCCCGGGCCCGCTTCACCCTTGGTGATCTGGAAGCGGCGCGGCGTGAACTTGGCCTGGTGGCCATTATCAGCGCTGCGGATGTGCCGGGGCTGAATGGCTTTGGCATCATGCCGCAGTTGAAGGATCAGCCTGTTTTCGCTGAAGGCGAAGTGCGGTTTCGCGGTGAGGCCGTGCTGGGCCTGATCGGGCAGCGCGCGGCGCTTGAAGCAGTTTGCGATGCGGCCCTGCCCATCACCTGGGAGGTGCTGCCCGCCGCCGAGGGGCTGGATGCGGCGCTGGCGCCATCGGCCGCGCAACTCCATGCGCACGCACCGGGCAATATTCTGGTCCAGGGGCGCCTGACGCGGGGCGATGTGGCGCAAGGCCATGCTACGGCCAGCGTCACGGCTGAAGGCGTGTTTCACACGGCTTTCGTGGAACATGCCTATATCGAACCTGAAGCCGGCTGGGCCCTGCCCAAGGCGGATGGCATCGGCATGGAAATCACTGCCTGCACCCAGGCGCCTTATATGGATCGGGAAGAAACCGCGCGCGTCCTGGGCGTTGCTGAAGACCAGGTGCGCATCCGCCCGACCGCCTGCGGTGGTGGCTTTGGTGGCAAGCTGGATGTTTCGGTGCAGCCCTTGCTGGCGGTGGCCGCCCGCAAAACGGGCCAGCCCGTACGCATGATCTATTCACGCACCGAAAGCATGGCATCCACCACCAAGCGCCACCCGGCACGGTTGAAGGCGCGATTTTCGGCGGATGCCAGCGGGCATTTCACTGCCTTCGAATTGGCAGGTGATTTCAATACCGGTGCTTACGCCAGCTGGGGGCCCACTGTTGCCAATCGTGTGCCGGTGCATGCCACCGGTCCTTACCGCGTGCCGCATGTCAAAAACCGTACCCGCGCCATTTATACCAATCAGGTGCCAGCGGGCGCGTTTCGGGGCTTTGGTGTGCCGCAGGCAGCCATCGCAGCAGAATCCCTGGTGGATGATCTCGCCGAAAAATTGCAGCTGGATCGTTGGGAAATCCGGCGGCGCAACGCGATTGGTCCAGGTGATACCACGCCCACTGGCCAGATCTTACACGCCTCAGCCGGTTTGCCGGAATGCCTGGATGCCTTGAAGCCGGGATGGGATGCCATGCTGGCGGAAGCGGCCCAGCATAACGCGACAGCACCGCGCTTTCGGTTGGGCGCTGGCATTGCCTGCATGTGGTATGGATGCGGCAATACATCCATGTCCAACCCATCACGCATGCGCGTGGTGCTGGACCAGGATGGTGCCCTTACCTTGTTCAATGGCGCCGTTGATATCGGCCAAGGCAGCACCACCGTCATTGCGCAAATCTGCGCCGATGCGCTGGGCCTGCCGCTGGCGCATTTCCGGCAGATTATTGGCGACACGGCGCTGACCTATGATGCCGGCAAAACCTCTGCCTCCCGCCAAACCTTTGTCAGTGGTCGCGCCGCATATGAAGCGGGGCGCGATTTACGGCGGCGTATTCTGGCGCTTGCCAATGCCGGGCCGGAAGCGCAGCTCTCGCTTGAGGGAAAGCAGCTGACAGTGCGTGATGCCATGGGCAGTTCACGCAGCATCAATTTGGCGGCACTCGACGCCCCCTTGGAAGGTGATGGGCGTTATGACCCACCCACCACCGCGCTTGATGAAGAAGGCCAGGGGCTGCCTTATGCGACATATGGCTTCGGCGCACAGATCGCCCTGGTTTCTGTGGATCGGCTGCTTGGCACGGTGAACGTCAAGCGCATCATCGCCGCGCAGGATGTTGGCCGCGCCATCAATCCCGCCCTGGTCATTGGGCAGATCCATGGCGGCATCGCGCAAGGCCTGGGCCTGGCCCTGATGGAAGAATTCATCCCAGGGCGCACCGAAAATCTGCACGACTACCTCATTCCAACAGCCGGTGATGTGCCGGATATTCAGGTGCATTTGATTGAAGCCGCGGAACCGGAAGGCCCCTATGGCGCCAAAGGCGTGGGGGAGCCTGCCCTGGTGCCCACCGCGCCAGCGATTCTTTCCGCCATTCGCCACGCCACAGGCGTGACACTGCGGCAAGTGCCGGTTCTGCCGCATCGGCTTTGGCAAGCCCTGCAGGAGCAGGATCAATGAGCAATGATCGCCTGAGTATCGCGGCGCGTTCCGAAAAATATGGTCAAGCGGAAGGCGATGAAGGGATTATTCGCTGCGATGCCTGCCCGGTACTGTGCCGTATCCGCCCAGGGCGCAGCGGTGCCTGCGCACGTTACGCCAACCAAAATGGGCAATTGATCCGCACCGATCCTGCCTTGGTACTGACACGCCATATTGAAAACGGCGATGCGGTAGTACCCTTTGGTCAGGCAGAATGGGATGGCAAATGGCTTGATCCAGCACGGAGTTTCGTGACCGGCATTGGTTCCGGCACAACCTATCCGGATTACAAGCCAGCACCTTTCATCGTCGGCGCGCAGCATGATGGGGTGGATACCGTCACGGTCGTTACCGAAGCCATGTTCAGCTATTGCGGGGTCAAGGTGAAGATCGATACCGATCGGCATCTGGGCCCGGAAACGGCGGCGGTGCGGGTGAAGGGTGAGCAGATTGGCCATGTCACCACGGCGGAATATGGCAGCCAGATGCTGTCACTTGGTGGCGTGCGCCATTTGACCGGCGGCAGCAAAAAGGAAGGCACGGTCACCTGCGAATCCTTGCTGGCGCTATGCGCCGGTGAAGCGGTGGATATGACGATTGATGGTGGCCATGCGCTGCGTGTTCAGGCCGGCCAGGCCCCCTTGGTGGATGGCGTTGCGGAACGGCGCATGCGGGTGGGCTGTGGCAGCGCCACCATCGGTATTTTTGCACAGCAATGGTTCGGTGAAGCGGATGAGGTGATTGTGGTGGATGACCACATCACCGGGGTCTTGTCCGAACATCAGGCGGGCAAGGTGCTTGGCATGCGGCCCAGCGGCATTCGCATTCGTGGGCGCCGTTCCACGCCCGGCCGCTATTTCCAGGTGGCGCAACCAGGGCTTGGCTGGGGCGGCACTGATATTCGTGATCCGCTCTCCATCATTGAAAAAATCGATCCCGCCATTGCCTGGCCCGGCTTGCGCCTGCTGCTGACCTCCACCACCGGCGAAGATGCGCTGTGGTGTGTGTTGGATGAGGCCTTGCGCCCGGTAGAAGCCGAGATGCCCGCCGCGGTGCGCCTGGTGGTGGACCGCATTGGTGAGAATTGCGAAGCCTCGCTTTGCACCGTGCTATTCATGGCAGGTGCCGGTGGTTCGCTCCGCGCCGGTGTCACCGAAAACCCTGTCCTGCTGACGCGGAGCGTGGCAGCCGGGGAAACGCGGGTCACCATGGGGGGTGCGCCGGTTTATCTCTGGCCGGGTGGCGGCATTACCATCATGGCCGATGTGCTGCGCATGCCGCGCAATGCCTTTGGTTATGTGCCAACACCCGCACTGGTGGCCCCCATTGAATTCACGCTGCCGCGCCATGTCTATGAAAAACTGGGCGGGCATATGCAGGATATCGTGCCGGCGGAAGCATTGATCCAAAGCCTGGCCGAAACACTGCGCGTGGAACACTGGCATCCCGATAATCCTTGGCCTTTCAACAAAGCATGACAGCAGGCCCGGCCATGCAGCGCCTGAGCGATGACAGGCTGCATTTGCATCATGGGCCCATTGATATTGTGCTGCGCTGTTGGGGCGATAGGTCGGCGATTGCCGCAGCGGAAGCGGCAGCGATGCGTCGCTTTCCTGAAATTCTGCCGGAATTGATCACGGAACTGCCACTGCTGCGCCAAGCCATCTGCCCGGACCTTATGCCAAAAGGCTTGGTCGCGCGCCGTATGCATGCGGCCTGTTTGCCTTTTGCACGGCAGGGTATTTTCATCACGGCCATGGCAGCGGTGGCAGGTGCTGTCGCCGATGAATTACTTGCCGTCATGCGCAAGGCCGCCCCGAGCCTAACCCGCGCCTTCGTGAATAATGGTGGCGATATCGCGGTTTTCGTAACCGGGGCAGAGGCGCTGCACATTGGCCTTGCGGCACAGCCCGAAAAGGGCGGCATATTTGACGGGGCGCTTTGTCTGCGCGCCGAAGATGGCATTGGCGGCATCGCGACATCAGGCCGCCATGGCAGGTCTTTCTCTCTCGGCATCGCGGATGCCGTCACCACCCTGGCCGATAGCGCTGCTGCGGCGGATGCTGCCGCCACCGTGATTGCCAATGCGGTTGATATCCAAAGCCCCGCCATTCAACGCGCAGCTGCCGCCAGCCTGGATCCCGATAGCGATCTGGGCGAGAGGTTGGTGACAACGCAGGTCGGCACATTGAGCATGGCCGAGATCAACGCCGCGCTTGCAGCCGGCGCTGCCGAGGCGCGTCATTGGCAAGCCGCCGGGCTGCTACAGGGTGCTGCCTTGCGTCTTGCCGGTACAATCCAGGTGACGGATGCCCGGTTGCAAACCTTGCCGCGTAGCTGAAAAAACTTGCACGAAAAGCCGCGCCATGGCCCACTTCCGCCAGTGGGCAGAGGCGCATCACGCCCTGTAGAGGCAATGATGCACGCAATCCGCCTTTGCGGGTTTCACCCCCGAATAGGCAAATCGGCGAATACCGCATCCACGGCGGCGCCGAAGCGATCCACGATCATCTCCACATCCTTGGCCGTT
>JACCED011048848.1_pt1 | contig 14725 bp, 7 predicted proteins | sample 7455021 | NCBI WGS metagenome assembly JACCED01 (sample SAMN15323456, study PRJNA562643) | freshwater metagenome | isolation source: river surface water | place: USA:Blue River Watershed | collected 2017-08-19 | reverse complement strand
TGATGTCGAAGGCGTGCCGCGCGTTCTCTCACCCGGCATGGAGTACCCGGATTTCCTCAGGACCGGACTTGAAAAAGGCGTCAGGCTGCCGGTCGCCGAAAATGTGCACACCGGAAAGGTGCGGGCGAACATGTGGCGCACCGTTGACTTTGATGGCGACGGCAAGCGCGATCTCATCGTGGGAGTCGGCGACTGGTCGGATTACGGCTGGGATAACGCGTATTCGGCGGAGGGGAATTGGATCAAAGGCCCGCTTCGCGGGGTTGTGTACTTTTTAAAAAACACGACAGATGGCTCCACTCAAAGCTACGCACCTGCGGTGAAAATTGTGTGCGGTGAAAAGCCCGTGGAAACGTTCGGATGGCCTTCACCGAATTTCGCCGACTTTGACGGGGACGGTGACTTGGACTTGCTGTGCGGCGAGTTTCTCGACGGGTTCACTTATTTCGAGAACACCGGAACCCGTACCAATCCGATTTATGCCAAGGGGCGCCGTCTTACCCTTCCTGAGGGCGTGCGCGCTCATTCGCCGGCAGCGTGGCTTGCAACACAGGAGAGTACAGGGCTGCCGGGATCTCGGAAGCCGCTGACCATGGACCTGCAAATGATCACGCCGGTGGCGATTGACTGGAATAAAGACGGCCACATGGATCTGATCGTGGGCGATGAAGATGGTCGGGTCGCGTTCATCCAGAATACCGGCAAGTTCACCGAAGACAGGACCCCGTTGTTTCTCGCGCCTGCGTATTTTCGGCAGGAAGCCGATGAGCTCAAGTGCGGAGCGCTTGCCACTCCTGTGGGAGTCGACTGGGACGGTGATGGCGACATCGACATTCTCAGTGGCAACACGGCTGGGTACCTTCTGTTCTTCGAGAATTTATCCGGACCGAAAGTGGAGCGTCCCAAGTGGAATGCACCCGTCCAGCTCGAATGCGATGGAAAGCGCATCAGACCGATGGCCGGGTACAACGGCAGTATCCAAGGGCCTGCCGAGGCGAAATGGGGCTACTCGACGCTGAGCGTTGCGGATTGGGACGGGGACGGATTGCCGGACATTTTGATGAATTCGATTCTCGGAAAAGTGGAGTGGTACCGAAACATCGGAACGCGCACCGCACCAAAGCTCGGGTCAGCACAGCCCATCGAGGTGGAATGGAACGGCGCGCAGCCCGCTCTCGCGTATGGATGGATGCGTCCCGAAGGAAGGCAGCTTTTAACCCAGTGGCGCACCACACCCGTTTCCGTGGATTGGAATCAAGACGGACTAAACGATTTGATGATGCTGGATCAACAAGGGTACCTCGCGTTCTTTGAGCGGGCGAGGCGCGGGGACAAGCTTGTGCTTCAGGCGCCGAAACGTGTGCTATGCGATGAAAAAGGCGAGCCCATGCTTTTAAGCAAAGGGGTGGCTGGAAAGAGCGGGCGCAGGAAACTCTGCGTGGTCGATTGGGATGGCGATGGGAAGCTCGATGTGCTCCTGAACTCTGCCAATGCAAACCTTCTGCGGCAGGTGCGCACGGTCGATGGCAACTGGATTTTTTCTGATACGGGTCCCCTGGTGCAGCGCAATATCGAGGGGCACGATGTCAGCCCGACGGTCGCAGATTTTAATGGAGACGGCATCCCGGACTTCATCGGCGGCGCCGAGGACGGGCATTTTTATTATCTGAAAAATCCCCGCAGCAATTGATGGCGACTGGTGCCATCTAGAAGCAAAAAAGCTCCAATCAGCGGTGTCCGCCTTCGCAATTCGAGCACGTCAGGGAAGCATCCAGAAGAAGCATGCAGCAACGAGGGTTGGCGGCAACGCCCACAAAAACAGCCGCAGCGGGCTGATGCCTTCGCCATTGAAGCATGGCGACTCCCTGAGGATTGCGGCGCCTGCGGGGTTGGGCGCATTGGCGATCAGCGTCAGCCCTCCTCCGGTGACTGCGCCTGCGATGAGGGCGTATTTTAGACTGTCAGAGATGCCCTCCACAAGAGTGCCGAGGTACGCAAGAGCAGCGTTGTCGGTGATGGCGGTGAGCAGCGCGGCTCCGAAGTACATCATTGAGCCATCAAGCTTCGATATCAGGGGCTGAAGCCACCACGCTTGCGGCGCACCGAGTGTGACCAGTCCGGCGAGAAAAAAGCCCACGAGCAATCCCTCGCGGAGTTTCAGATCGTCCTGATATTCCCTCGTGGCGGTGACGAGCCCGAGGAAGATCATAAACACGCCGAAAAACACATCCGGGTGATGCGCCAGTTTTACAACAAGAGCGATGAGTGCAATGTGCAGCAAGGTCAGCCAAAGCGGCGGGGAGGATGGCTTGGCCGTTTCGGATTTGTGGTTGTTGAGTTCCTTGCGAAAGACAAACACGGTCAGCAGGGTGGAGGTCAGGCAGCTTGCTGCTGCGCGCCAGCCAAGATGACTGGCCATGAAAGGCGTGTCCCAATGCCATTTTTCAGCGACCAGCAGGACCGGGGGGGCGGCAAAATGAGTGAGAGTGCCACCAATCGAAATGTTCACGAAAAGCAAACCGAGCGTCGCGTAAGCCAGCCTCGGTGAAATCCCCCGATCAAAAAAACGCTGCTTCAAAAGAATCGCAACGAGCGTCATGGCGGCGGGCTCTGTGATCAAAGAGCCGAGCAAAGTGCCGAATGAAAGCGCAGCAAGGTAGAACGCGGCGCCCTCCTTGAACGGCAGCCAACGCGCGAGAAAGTTGACGAGAACTTCCGCCTGTCTCACCACGGGACGCGTCGCGGCCATGACCATGATCACAAATACAAACTTGGCTTCATTGAACTGAAGACGGCTGATGTAAGCGATCGAGGCCTCCAGCGAGCCTTCCATCGCTGCGATTCCCAAAAAGAGGCTTGCGGCCCAAAGGCCGAAAACCACTTCCGTTTCAGCCAAAAAATGGAACAGGTTTTCAAGGAGCGAGCCTTCCGGGTGTCTTGAGGCCCAGCGGGCGAAAAACTTCACACAAAAAGTGTGCAGCACCGCGAGACCGAACAGTGTTGAGGCAAGAATTTCAGTGGAAGACGGGGTCATCGGATCGGCCAGGAGGTGCCGCCTGACTTTGCCTCGCAGGGCGCTCCTCTGCAATGCCGTTTGAGACGGGGGTTCCGACGACTTTTGGCTTTGATGGCGCCCGCGATTGGCGTTTTATTCAGGCCTGGGCGGAGCCCCCTCAAATCGTGATGGGCCTCTGTTCAAACAACCTAAAGTCCACCCCGCATGAATCGCCGCCGTTTTATTCTTCGTTCCATCGGTGCCACGCTCGCGCTTCCCTGGCTGCCTTCATTCAGCGCGAGGTCTGCTGGGGCTGAATCCCTGGTGCAAACTTCGAAGGGTGCGGGGGCTGGTGCAAGAAGGTTTGTGGCGATCGGAAACCTTTTGGGTTTTCAGGTTAAACAGCTTTTCCCAACGACCACCGGACTTGATTACGAAAAAACCACGCTGCTCGAGCCGCTGTGGGAGAATCGCAGTCAGATGACCGTCTATCGCGGCTTCGATCACGGAGTCAAAGGAGGCCATTTCGCAGTGCACTCTTTCCTCTCGGGTGTACTCAACTCGGAAGCGCAGAACCGGCCGGATGGCAATGTGACGATCGATCAGTTCCTCGCGGAGGAGGTTGGATTCGAGACCCGCTTTCCGTCGCTTACAGTGGGGTCTGAAGGGGGTATCCATGGTGGCTGCCAGATTGCATGGACCAAGTCCGGGGTCCGTGTTCCTCCGATCACGGGTCCTGCGCAGTTGTTCGACAAGCTTTTCGTCGGGGATTCCAAAGAGCGCCAGCTGCGCAGGGTTCAGGAAAATCACGTGCAGTCCTCCATCCTTGATTCCGTGCGTGAGGAGGCGAGCCAGCTCTCCAAGCGGGTGAACAGGGAGGACAAAGACAAGCTGGAGCAGTACCTCACCTCCGTGCGCGATGTTGAAAAACGGCTTGAACTTCGCAAGCGCTGGGCGAGCCACCCGAAGCCTGAGGCGCCGTTTCAAAAGCCCGCCAACCGGAATGCGGTCGAGGATCTGCCGCTCCTGTATGAGATGATTGCACTCGCGCTGCAGACTGACTCGACACGGATCGCGACGCTCGAAATCGGTGGCGATTTTCTGCCGCAGAATCTCGGAATCGACAAGTCCCACCACGGTCTTTCGCATCACGGCAATGATGCGGAGGCCATCGCGAATCTGATTACTTTGGAGAAGTACCAGATTGAGCATTTCGGTAAATTCCTCGGTCGTTTGGCGCAGATTAACGACGGGGAGCGGACGCTTTTAGACAATACAGCGGTGCTTTTTGGCAGCGGCATGGGCGACGCGAATACGCACAAAAACTCGGATCTTCCGATTATTCTCGCAGGAGGCGGGTACAAGCATGGCGAATTCAGGCAGGTGCCGAGTGAAGGCCTCAATAAGGTGCCGCTTTGCAATCTGTTTGTGGACATCGCGCAACGAATGGGTGTTGAGACTAGCTCTTTTGGAAGCAGCACCGGACGTTTTGTGTGATGCCACACGGATTAGGTCAGGTTGTGGAGAGGCTGCAACGATGGCGCTTGCGGCATGTTTTTGGAGTGCGCTTCCTCGGTGTTGAACGCGGAGGCGCAGCCGCAAGCCGCGTTGCTTTGCGAGGGCTTTTGTTGCTGGCTGGGCTGTTATTCATCCAGACATCGTCTGCGGCGGACACGTCTGTTGTCGTTCGGGAGTTTGTGGGGAAGTACTGCCTGGAGTGCCATGACGTGCGAACCCACAAGGGCGACCGCGAATTGGAATCGTTCGCGCTGCCCTTGAAGGTGGAGGCGGATCTGGTCCTGGCCAAGGATATCGTGGACCAGCTGACCTTGCGGGAGATGCCGCCCAAGAAAGCAGTGCAGCCAACCGACGAGGAGCGGCTCGCGGTGTCCCGCGCGGTCCGCGACGCAATCAACGCTGCGCGCGGGCAGATCCAGAGCGCTCGTGTCGGCACCGTGATCCGCCGCCTCTCTAGCCGCGAATACGAGAACACGCTTGCGACTTTGTTCGGGCGTCGAGTGGACACGCTCGGACTCACGGCGGATTTTCCGAAGGAAAAAACGGTGGCACACATGGACACCATCGGAGAGGCGCTCGTGACGTCTGGATTTCTGGTGGATCAATACTTTCAGGCCGCGAATCGCCTCGTTGAAACACGTCTCGGCGCTCCTGTGCTCGAACCGAAGAGCTGGCATTTCAACGGAAACTTCCGCCAGTACGAGGAGCTGGAGGGACCGCACAAATCAGCGTTCAATTTCCGCTACCTGAATTTGTACGAGCAGCCCAACACCGACACGCGGCAGGGAGGCTACGGGCACATTGAAGACTTTCAGAAAGGGGTGCCTGCCTCGGGACTATATGACATCGAGGTGGAGGCGCAGGCAATGCACCGGGATACTCATTATGATCCGGCGATCTTCGGAATCGATTTTTCTGAGCCCTTCATCCTTGGGGTTGTCCCCGGCGATGTCACCAAGGGGCACATCCATTATCCTCAGGCCATTGAGCCGCTGCTCGCGAGTAGTCCTGTGCCGGATGAGAGTCCCATGTGGCTGAAGTTTCGTGTCTGGCTGGAAGCCGGGCAGACGCCGCGGTTCATTTTTCCCAACGGGCCTTACGAGTCGCGTGCGTCGGTGATCACCGTGAACAAACGGTACAAAGATGACTTTCAGGGACGCAGCGAAAAATCGGATGTGAGCCGCACACTCCTTTTGAAAGAGGGAAAACTTCCTCACATCCGCATTAGCGAGATCAAGGTTAGCGGTCCGGTTCAGGAGGAAGGCGGTCGGGCTGAGGAAAAGGCTGTCTTTGGGAACGGCGGCTTCCAGCCTGAGCGTGCGATGGAACATCTCCAAGCGTTCGCGGAGAGGGCTTACCGCCGTCCGCTCGCTGAGGGCGACGTGCAGCAGATTCGCACCCTTTATGAAAGGCGGCTAACCGAGGGGGCCGCGCCAAGGCAGGCGGCGCTGGACGCGTTGAAGTTGATCCTATGTTCGCCATCGTTTTTGTATCTGAGCGAGATCACGGACGAGGCTGAAAAGGCGTTGAGACCGTATGACCTTGCGTCGCGTCTCTCGTATGCTTTGTGGGCTGGGCCGCCCGATGAGGGGCTGCTCGCAGCGGCAAAATCAGGTGAGCTTACCAAGGATTCGGCGCTTAAAGCACAGCTGAAGCGCATGGTTGCGGATGAAAAGTTTGGAGGCTTCATCAACGGATTTCTCGATAGTTGGCTGAACCTTCGCGATCTTGGTGGAATGCCTCCACCGCGCGAAACTAACCGCGCTTATTACGCCGAGGATTTGCCGACATCCATGAAGGCGGAGGTGCGTCTTTTCTTTCAGGATCTTCTCAAAGGCAACGGCTCCGTGGCGCTGTTTCTGGACGCGCCGTACACTTTTGCAGACAAGAAATTGGCGAGGCTCTACGATCTGCCGGAAAAGGCCACGTTGCGTCTTGCGGATGGTTTTCGCAAAGTGAGTCTTCAAGGCAATCCGCGGCGCGGGGGCCTTCTTGGGATGGCGGGCATTCTCACGGTGAGTGCAAACGGCGTCGAGACCTCGCCGGTGACCCGAGGTGTTTGGGTGAGCGAGAACATCCTAGGCGTGCCGCCACCGCCGCCGCCGGATGTCGTGCCCGCCATCGAGCCGGATGTGAGCGGCGCCACCACCATCCGCGAGCGGCTCGCGAAGCACAGGGCCGATGCCACCTGCGCCGAGTGTCATCGGAAGATCGATCCGCTCGGGTTCAGTTTGGAAACTTTTGATCCGATCGGCCGCTGGCGCGTGAATTATCCGAAGCCGAAAAACGGAAAGGCGCCCCCGCCGAAAGTCGACGCCTCCGGGGAGTTCCCATCGGGGGAGACTTACGAGGATTTTGCTGGGTTCAAAAAAATTATCCGCGAGACACGAGGTGATCTGTTCGCCCGCCACTTGATTAAGCAGATGCTCTCGTACGCAAGTGGACGTCAGATGGGCGCTGGCGATGAGTTCGTGATTGATGAGGTCCTTGCGAAGGTGAAGGCTCAAGGCTTCGGGCTAAGCACCCTTTTGGAGGAGTGCTTCATGAGCGAAATTTTCCGGTCTCGCTGAGGATGAGCGAACAGTTGGAAGATGCAGGAACTGGAGTTGAAGGACGCAGGAACTGCTCTGGCAGCACATCACCCGTGAACAAAACAGTGCAATGGCGAGGCGGATTTTGGAGCCTGATGTGCACTCAGTTTCAAAACGCTTTCAGTGATAATGCGCTCAAGAATCTGGTGATCCTTCTGGTTCTCTCGAAGCCGATGTCGCAGGAGCAGAGGGACACAGCAGTAACACTCGCCGGCGCATTGTTTGCGCTCCCTTTTATTCTCTTGTCGATCTTTGGTGGTTGGCTCGCGGACCGCTTTCCCAAAAACCGCGTCATCACCACCATCAAAGCGGCAGAAGTTTTCATCATGCTGTTCGCGGCATGTGCTCTTTTCCTTGGAAACCTGCCGATGGAGTTGTTCGCGATATTATTGATGGGGTGTCACAGCGCTCTTTTTGGCCCGTCTAAATACGGAAGTCTTCCCGAGTTGCTGCCGTTCGAAAAGCTGTCTTGGGGCAATGGGATTCTGGAGTTGCTGACGTTTCTAGGAATTATTTCTGGCACCCTTTTTGGCGGTCTTTTCGCCGGATGGTTCAAGGAAACGCCCGGTGTCTCGGGGTTGGTGCTGGCACTGCTGGCCTTGGCGGGTTGGGTGGCAAGCCGCAGGATTCCGCTGCTGCCCGCAGCCGATCCCGCATGCCCCGTGCGGATCAATCCGGTGCTCGAATTGTGGCGCCAGCTCAAGGTGATGAGGCGGGACCGCGACTTGTGGCGCGCGAACTTCGGAAACACAGGGTTCTTTTTCATCGCGGCGCTTGTTCAGATGAACCTTGTCCTGTTTGCGCACGATGTGCTGAAGCTGAGCGAGGCTCGGAACGCATCACTAAACGCGGCCCTTGCGATTGGGATAGGGGTTGGGAGTGTGATTGCTGGCTACGCTTCAAGGGGACGCATTGAATATAGACTCCTGCCGTGCGGAGCAGTGGTGATGTTTTTAAGCACGCTTCCAATGGGGTCTGCGTCCATCCAAGCAATACCTTTTGCCTATGCGCTTGTGTGCTTGGGTCTCGGGGCAGGCTTGTTCATCGTGCCGATCACCGCAGTGCTGCAAAGCCGTCCTGCGCCGGAGCACAAGGGTGCGGTTCAGGGCGCTGCGAGCGTGCTCAGCTTTCTGGGTATTCTTGCCGCCACTGGCATGCAAAGGCTTCTCCGCTTCAAGTTGAGTGCAGGCGAGATTTTCTGGGTGTGCGGGGCGGTGGCGCTGGGTGTGGGTGCGTATGTTACCTACAGCAGGCGGCGGGAGTTTTTTACGGAATGAAAAAGTGTCGGCCTTGGCGCCGGACGTCTGGTGGCGGGATCCTCTGGTTTCAAGACCAGAGGATGTGCTTGGCAAGACCCAGAAGGGCGCTGGCGCCGATCACGGGCATGAGCCCAACCTTGAAGCCACGCATTGCCACGAATGCTGTGAGCGCGGTGAAGGCAACGTGTGGATCGAACGGGCCATGCTCTGGCCAAAGGGCATCTTGGGAGAAGTGAATCCCAAGGTTAAGGATCACTCCGACAACGGCTGCAGTGATTGAAGTAAGGGCCGCGCTAATGCTGCGCTGTTCCCCGAGCTTTTCTACATGTGGCGCGCCCAGAAACACAAAAAGGAAGCATGGCAGAAAGGTAACCCAAGTGGTGATTGCGGCGCCAAGAGTTGCCGATGCCATTGGGCTCAGCAACCCCGGACGGTTCCATCCTCCCACAAAACCCACGAATTGCAGTACCATGATCAGAGGACCCGGTGTGGTTTCCGCGAGTGCAAGGCCGCTCATCATTTGGGGATGTGTGAGCCAGCCGTAGACGTCTACCGCCTGTTGTGCAACGTACGGCAGCACTGCATAGGCACCCCCAAACGTCACCAGCGCCGCTTTGCTGAAAAAAAGTCCCTGCTGCGCGTGTGTGCTTTCCCAGCCAAGTTGACTGGCGATGGCGAAGACTGGCAGCCACCAGAGAGCAACGCATACCCCGCAGACGGTCAGAGTCCTGATGCTGGTTGCAGGCGTGACCTCTGGAAGCTCGATGCCTTTGATGCCGTGCGCCTCGCAGTGGCTTTTAGGTCTCGGAAAATGCCGGCGCGGGCTCAAAAGGCCAATCAGCGCCGCGGCTCCGATGATCAGCGGAAACGCGACGTGGAATGCATAGATCGCGACAAAACTGGCAGCAGCCACGCAGTAGAGCGCAGGAGTCTTGAGCGCCCTTGCGCCAATTCGAAGGGCCGCCTCACAGACCACCGCAATCACAGCGCCAAGAAGCCCGTGGAAAGCTGCAGAGAGCCATGAGAGGTGTCCACCCGCCGTGTAAAGCCAGCTCAGGAGGAACAAAATCAACGCCGCCGGCAGCACAAATAAAACACCGGCGGCGATGCCGCCCTTCGCACCGTGCAAACGCCAGCCCAGATAGATGGCAAGCTGCTGGGCTTCGGGACCGGGGAGAATCATGCAGAAATTCAGCGCATGCAGAAAGTGCGCGTCACTAAACCAGTGGCGTTTGTCGACGAGCTCCTTGTGCATGACTGCGATTTGCCCGGCAGGGCCCCCGAAGCTGATGAAGCCGAGTCTCAGCCAATATCGGAGTGCTTCATTAAAAGTGGGCATGGGTTTCGATTGGATGGAACGTCTCAGAATCGAGTGTTCGTAATCCGTCAATTGATTGTGACGATATACCCAATCACCAAGCGTGGATACCAGCTCTCTGAGCTGAATCATCCTTGCCGCTGCCGCTGGATGATCAATCAAACCGGCTTGCTTGAGCCGGCTGCGACTTTGTGGAGTTGCGCAGTTGCGGCAGAAGTGCAAAGCCGATTTTTCGGCCTATTCCGGCTGCGTTGGCTTTTTCTTTGTTCTGCTGCCAGGCCCTGCAAGTTGCATCGGGCCGAACTCGGCATCCAGCAATTCATGCAGTCGCTTGACCACCGGAGCGTGTGACTGAGTCGCGATGACATTGTAGTACTCCGAGTGATCCTTTGAGTGGTCGTACAATTCACTGGTCCCATCATTGCGCTCAGTGAGCCGCCAATCATGGGTGCGCACTGTGCGACCGTTGCCCCAACGGCAGAATGCTGCGGGTTTGCCTTCCGCACTCGGATTTCGGATCAGGGGCAGGAAGCTTTTTCCGTCCAGTGAATCCGGGGCTGGAAGCCCGGCAAACTCGCAGAACGTTGGAAACAGATCGATTAGTTCGACGATGCCGTCGGCTTTTCCCGCTACCGCCTGCTTTGGGAGGCTTGCGATGAGCGGCACGCGCATGACCTGTTCGTCGATGCTGTGTTTGCACCATTGTCCTCTCCAGCCGAGATGATACCCGTGATCACTTGTGAAGATGACGAGTGTGTTTTCGAGTGCGCCTTGGGCGCGCAAGTGATCGAGCAACCGGCCGATCTGGCGGTCGAGAAACGTCACGGCCGCGTAGTAGCCGCGCATCCCCTCGCGCTGCCGCTGTTCGCTCATTGTAATGCCCGGCTCTTGGAGCATGGAGCCCGCTGGCAGCGGCGTCGCATCCGCAGGAGTCGGCTCAAGCGTGAATTTCGCAAGATCGTGGCGTTCCAGATCCTCCCTCATTGCGTTCCACGGCACGTGCGGCGCATGAAAGCCAATCGCGGCGAAGAACGGTTTTGTCGGGTCGCGCTCGCTGTCGAAGAACTTGATGGCACGGTCGACCCTCACCGATTCCTCCACGGCATCCGGCGAATCCGCAGCTCCGATGAATGAAATGTTTTTGCGCTTCAACCCGAGATCTTCATCCAAGGAAGAGCGCTCCAGCCTCAATTTCGGGGCCATCTCCTCCCGCCGTACCCTGAGATCCCAGGCTTTGGGATCCGTGTAAGCGTCCCTTGGATCGTCATGGTCAATTTTTCCGATGGCAGCCGTTTGGTAACCATGTTCTCGGAACCAGCGCCCCATCGTCATGGTCTCGGGGTGCTCGATGAAATGTGTGGTCTTTGCGTGACGCGTGTTGAGTCCGAGCATGAAAGAAGTGCGGCTCGGCGTGCACACGGCCCCCTGGCAGTAGGCGCGGTTGAAAACGACTCCACTGTGCGCGAGTCGGTCCAAGTTGGGGGTGATGGCGGCTGAGTCGCCGTAGCAGCCAAGTCTCGTCGCCAGATCGTCTGCAATGAGGAACAGGATGTTTGGTCGTGGGGCGGAGCCTGGTTTCGGATCAGCAGCCAACGAGAGATCGCAGGCGGCGAGTGCAAGGAGGACAGGAAATAATTTAATGACGTCTGGCATGAGCGGGGTGTTCGGGGGATGTGAACGTGAGGTGCAGCCACACGGCTGTGGCGGTTACTGAGTTTTTAACGCGCGCTCTTCCAGCAGACGCGCGCCGCGTTAATCAGGCGACAAGTCCTTTCAAAGGGCCTGTGCTGGTCGCGAATTTATCAGTCTCCACGCCGAGTTGTTGCAGCATGCTCACGTAGAGGTTTGCAAGGGGCGTGTTGTTCACAGGGTCGAACGAAAGATGACCTCCATGCTGGAATCGGCCGCCGGCAAGAATGATTGGCAGGTTCTGGTTGCTGTGCGAGTTCGCGTTTCCGAGGCAGCTCCCGTAGAGGACCTGCGTGGAGTCAAGCAGTGTGCCACCGCTCTCTTGAACTGCCTGCAGCTGGCTGAGAAACTCGCCGAATGCGGACATCTGTGCCGCCTCGATTTTTCGGAGTTCCTCGATTTTCTCAGGTTCGTTGCCGTGGTGTGTCAGGCTGTGCGTTTCGTTTTTCACACCGGGGACGTGTGGCACAACGGAAAATGTGCTGAGCGTGAGAGTGACCACGCGCGTGCTGTCGGTTTGAAGCGCGAGCCGTATCAAATCAAACATCAATCGTGAACGGGCGATCACCTCATTCGCGTCCGTGATATCCTTCGGCTGCGGATAGTCGACGGCGGGTTTCGGACGGTTTTCCCATTCGATGTTCCTCTGCAGCCGGCCCTCAAGTTCGCGGATGCTCTGAAAATACTGGTCGAGCCGGCTGCGGTCAGTTGCATCGTAGCTCTTTTCAATGCGGCGGGATTTATCAAGGATCAGATCCAGCACGCTGCCTCCCGATTCAATGCGCCGCATGGTCGCGGCCTTTTCATCGGGAGTACCAGCAACGAAAAGTTTCCGATAGAGACGTTCAGCACTGTTGTCGGCGGGAAGCACCACGCCGGAATGCGAGACTGCAATGGAGTCAACGTACTGTTCGCCTTTGCGCACTGCCACGGCGAGGGATGCGTAACGGGTGTCAGCGCCGATTTTCTTCGCTGCCAACTGGTCAAGGGAGATGCTGTTGCGGAAGGTTGGCTGGCCGGGATGCGGTGCGCCGGTCAGAAAGCATTGTCCTGCATGGTGGTTTCCATCAACGCCGGGATGTGACAGGCCGGCAAACGTCGTGAAGAGGTTGCGTTGCGGAGCGAGAATGTCGAGGTAAGGGCTGGACGCTGTTCCCTCTTTTGGAAAAAAGAAGTTCGGCATCATGCCGAGCGGCACGTGGATCGCGAGCATCCGGCGGGGTGGTAGTTTTTCGGCGGCGCGCCCCGATGCGGGGAGCGCGAGGCATGCGCCGGCTGCTAGGAGAAAGTTGCGACGGTTCATTTGAATTTAGGGAGAATGCGGGAGCTAGGGAGACTTGGGTTGTAAGAGGGGGCTTTGAGCGAGAGCGTGGATCAGCGAGCGGAGTCCGTGGCCGCCGGCCTTTGTCGCATGCAGAATATCATCAATGTTCTTACGATCGGCGTAGCTCACCTCGGTCCCGGTCGCGTAACGCGAAAGGTGCGAGACGAAGGCGCGTGCGAGTTTTTCATCGTTGTCAGCGAGAAGCGAAACAAAGTCCGCGGGTCCGTTGAAGGTGCGTCCATCCCGGAGTTTCTCGCTGGGATCCACCTGCGGGCCGATTTTGTAGTCCACCCGCCATGTTGTCTTGCCCTTTTCTGGCGGCGTGTCGCCGTTGCCATTGGAACGATAGCGTTCGCGCAGTCCACCGACCGGGTCAAACGCCTCGAGTGCGAAGCCCGGTGCGTCAATCTTGGCGTGACAGGCCGCGCAGCTCGGGTCGTTACGATGCCTGTCGAGTTGTTCCCGCACGGTGGTTGTGCCGCGCGTGTCTGGGTCAATCGCAGAGATGCCTGGTGGAGGCGGTGGCGCGGGGTCATCGAGTAAACGGTCCGACACCCAGACGCCGCGCTTTACTGGCGAGGTGGTGGTGCCGTTTGCAGTGAGCTTCAGGATGGACGCATGCCCGAGCAGGCCGCCCCGAAGGCTGTCCGCAGGCAGAGCAACCCTGCGCACCTCCACGCCCTCCACGCCGGGGATCCCGTAATGTTCCGCCAACCTCTGCGTGAGCATCGCGAACCCCGGCTTAAGAAGCGCCCGGGCCGGTGAATCATTCGCGATAAGCTCGCGCAGGAAGGCAGGAGTCTCGGCGGCCAACCCTTCGTGGAGTAAGAAACGGTACTCTGGGTAAAGGGCGGGATCCGGTGTGGTTTCGTCGATGCGGCTCAATTCGAGCCATTGCCTGGCGAAGTCTTCGTAAAACCGCTGGCTGCGGGGATCCAAGAGGAGGCGGTCGATTTGAGAACGAAGCACGTCGGGCTGCGAAAGCGTGCGTGCGCGGGCAGCTGCGAGCAGGTCCTTATCCGGCGGGCCGTTCCAAATCCAATAAGATAAACGGGAGGCGAGGGCGAATTGTTCGTTATTGGAGAATAAGCCCGCGTCCTTCTTTGAATCTGAAGCGATGAAGAGAAACTCAGGGGAAGTGAGCGCTGCGACGTAGACGCGGCGCATGGCGTCCTCAAAGCAGTCTCTGGCCGCAATCCGTTTCTTGAGCAGTTCCAAGTACGGGAGAATCTCCCCTTCACCAACGTCTCGCCGGAAGGCGCGCGGAAGAAAATCCGTCAGCAGTTGGCGCGCGTCCTTGACGGGATCGGCTGCTTCCACAGTTTCAACAGGCGGCGTACGGTCTCCCGGGGGAATGTCGACGTGGTAATTGGGAAGATATCCGCCGATGCTCCGGATTTTTTCGCGCCGGGGCGGCACCACGTCGCTGTCTGCGGGTATCGGCTTGATGGGTAGCTTTCCAAAGACGCGTTCATGGCTTTCGGGCGGCCAGACGGAGTGGATCGGGCCCTCGATCTCAAACCAGTCGAGTGCCACACCGGGTCCTACATGCTTCGCTGCCCTGCCTGCAATCTGGCCGATGCGCAGCCCGATCCAGGGAATGGACACCGGGTCAAAAACGATGGATTCGTGGGCGTCCAGCCATGCCACAATCTCGCTTTCTTTGGATTGAAGCGAAGGAGCCGTGAACGCGGAAAGCAGGCGTCCGCCTTCCTGCTGTTTGCCTTCCTCGTGCGCGCGAAGGACAGCGGCCTGCGGCACAGGGCACGGATTGGGCCGTGCGTTCTCCCAATGGAATCCCCAGACTGACACCTTCATGCGGTACATCCCGGCGTAGATCGGCGAGACGTTCATCGCAGCCTCGTAGCCCGCTAGATTCGGGTTGAGGAGTCCGACAGCGCTTTCGCTTTTGCGAAGTTTTTCAGTCTTCAGCAGCTTGCTGCGCTCTTCCAAGTCCGGGCCATGAAAACCCACATGGCCTTGTTTGTCGTCTTCGCCGCCGCGAACCGGCAGGTCAGGGTCGGGTTCCTT
>JACCED010414863.1_pt1 | contig 14728 bp, 13 predicted proteins | sample 7455021 | NCBI WGS metagenome assembly JACCED01 (sample SAMN15323456, study PRJNA562643) | freshwater metagenome | isolation source: river surface water | place: USA:Blue River Watershed | collected 2017-08-19 | reverse complement strand
GGTAGGCTTCCGTAGAAACTCATCGGTCCTCCACCTGTTTGTGCCATGTCCTTCATGCGTCGCATCCACTCTTCCATGGTGATGGTCACAGGCATTTCCTCTGGACTTAGCCCTTCGATATCCACGGTATAAGTTTTGTTGGAAATGGCTTTTTCAAAAAGCTCCTTCACCGACTTGCTCTGATCTTCAGTGAGCAAGTTGGCATAAGTAGAATCCTTTTGAATCAATTTTTCTACCACATCGGAATCCACACGTTTGAGTTGGGTTTTTTCCAACTTAGACTCAATGTGCTGAATGAAATGGCTATCGATCGGAGAATCTAGTACCAACACATCGTATTCCTTCTTGAGTGCAGAATCGATAAAACTATCCTGCTTCTTTAGGTCTGTGGAGTACAAGTACACCAGCTGCTCGTTTTTATCGGTTTGGGTAGCCAACACCTTTTCACGGTATTCATCAAGGGTGTAGTATTCTTCCTTGGTGTTTTTGAGGAGAGTAAATTCCTTCCCTTTCTCGTAAAACTTCTCCTCGGAGATCATTCCGTACTTCACAAATAGGCCAATATCATTCCACTTTGCCTCGTAAGCTTTGCGGTCTTTCTTGAATAGCTCAGCAAGCTTGTCCGCTACTTTCTTCGTGATGTAGTTGTTGATCTTCTTCACATTGCCATCGGCCTGTAAGAAGCTTCTGGACACGTTGAGCGGAATATCTGGGGAGTCAATCACCCCATGTAATAGCATCAAAAACTCAGGCACGATGTCCTTTACCTCGTCGGTGATAAATACCTGACGGCTGAAGAGCTTGATCTTGTTGCGCTGCAACTCAAAGTCATTTTTAACTTTAGGAAAATAAAGCACCCCAGTCAAGTTGAACGGATAGTCCACATTCAAATGAATCCAGAACAAGGGATCTTCACTCATCGGATACAAGCTCTTGTAGAAGGCTAGGTAGTCCTCGTCCTGAAGGTCACTTGGAGATTTGGTCCAAATAGGCGCCGTGGTGTTTAGGATGTTATCCACCTCCACAGACTTCCATTTCTTCTCTCCCTTATCGTCTACGCCATCTTCTACGGATTCGGTTTTAGTGCCAAACTTGATGGGTATGGGTAGGAACTTGCAATACTTGTCCAAAATTCCCTGCAACTTCCACTTATCTAAAAATTCAACAGAATCCTCATTAACATGAAGGATGATGTCCGTACCTCGGCTCTTCTTTTTTCCTTTTTTGATTTCAAACTCTGTACTTCCGTCACAAGTCCAAATCGCGGGCTCAGACCCTTCTTGGTAGGATAGCGTATGGATTTCAACATTTTTGGCCACCATAAAGGCAGAATAGAAACCCAAACCAAACTTGCCAATGATTTCGTTGGCGTCTTTGGCATCTTTGAATTTCTCCACAAACTCCGTAGCTCCAGAGAATGCAATTTGGTTGATGTATTTTTTGATTTCCTCAGCAGTCATGCCGAGCCCTTTGTCGGAGATGGTGATGGTCTTCTTCTTTTCATCAAAAGACACCTCAACAGTGAGGTCACCTAATTCTCCAGTATACTGACCTAATGTCGCAAGTCGCTTGATTTTTTGAGTTGCATCTACCGCATTGGAGACCAGTTCCCGAAGGAATATCTCGTGATCAGAATAGAGGAATTTCTTAATAATCGGGAAAATGTTCTCGGTATGTATCGAGATCGTGCCTTTTTCCTGCATGGGCTTACATCGGTTTAGTTAATAGTAAAATGGTTCTATCCTAGGTTAGCAAGGCCTATTCCAAGTCTAAAAAAGTGACAAGTTGTCAGCAAAAAAAAATTAAAAATATATCCTCAACAACCGAACTCAAAGTCGGGAACAATAGGCAAAGTCCATAGGATTTGGAAAGTGAAAAGTGAAGCCGGTAGCCCTAATTTTTTCAGAACTAATCCGCCTTCCTTCTTTTTCATCGGCAGCATCCTGATAGCTCGCCGGGGGGAGGATTCCTAAAGTGCTCGTATTTTTTGCATAGACCTCTCTTCGCAAAGGATGCTCGGGTGCTACCCCATTGAAGGTTTGGTTCCAAAGCCCCTGATCAATCACCCAAGCAACCATCCGGGCGGCATCTTCTTGATGGATAAAGTTGACTCGGGTATGCCCAACCACCTGCTCCTTTCCTGAAAAATAGATTCCTGGAATTCGATCTCCACCCATCAATCCCCCCATGCGCAACAGGGTCAATTGATAGCTTGAAGGAGATTCCATCAAGGTTTCCGCTCGGTACAAGATCGCATTACCTGCATTTTCCTCCGTAATCTGCTCCTCCTCTGCATAAGGTACCCCATTGTTGGCACTAGGGTAGATACCTGTACTGGAAATAAAGATGACTCGACTTACCGCTGAGTTTGCAATCAATGTACGTAAGGAAGTAAGCTGCTGTAAGTAAAGTTCCCCATCCCCCTGTCTACTTCGGGGAGGAAGGGTAACCACCAATATCTCCGAATCAAATAGTCGATAATAATCTGTTCCTTCGGGAGCTGGGGTTAGGGCAAATTGAAGTGCATCAAGTCCTTTTTTTCGAAGAATTTCTACTTTTTCTAGGCGAGTAGATGACCCAAGCACTTGGTAGCCCTGCTCCTGCAAAAGCAAGCCAGTAGCCTCGCCGAGCCATCCCAAACCGATAATTGAAACCTTCTTCATGACTAACGCTAAGTAGTGAGGAGCTTTTTGAGGGCCCACAACGGATCCCAGAACCGGAATTAAAGAAAAAACCTCCTTTTTGGAGGTTTGTTTATTCTTTTTTGGGAAGCGTACCCAAAAGGTAATCCCAGAGTGGGGAACTCACACCAAAAGCAGAATCTGGATTTTTGTAATGATGGATTGCATGGTTGACCCACAAGACCTTGAGAAAGTTTTTAGGGGGATTGTAGACATGCACTACATAATGAACCCCCAAATACCCAGCGTATCCTAGCAGAAATCCAGGTAAAAAATAGAGTGCAAAATCCCCCATCAACAGGTTAAATACCAAGTAAAGAATTGCGGCATAGGCTGCACTCACAAAAGGAGGCATGGCCAATCGGTCCTTGTCCTTGGGGTAGTCGTGGTGTACGCCATGGACGTTGTATTGCAACTTATCCTTGAGCGGTGTGTCGGGTTCCATGTGGAAAAAATGCTTGTGCATTAAGTACTCCACAAGGGTAAAGGTAAGCAGCCCCAACACGACAAATGCCAACCCAAAACCTAAAGGTATGGAGGTTGCCGTCACCCCATAGTAGAGCGATATAGAGGAAATTGCCAAGAATAAGGAAATGGGAATGGAAATGTGGGTCCTTGAAATTCGTTCAAGTACTGGATTAGAAAATAGGGTAGCCGAACCAAAATTGTCAGGTCGATCTAATCTCCCAATCTTTTTCATGATAAATAGTGGTTTAGGTAGTCTTTAAAAAAAACTGTTACTAGGTGTATTAACTATCCTGCAAAAATAAGGGTTTCGAATTTTTTAAAATTTTTTCTAAACTCTGATTTAACTCATCTTTTCTTCTTGAGTTAACGCAAGGGTTTTTCGGTAATAATCCTCGTATTTCGGGAGGATTTGGTCGATATCAAACTCCTTTGCTCTAGCTAGAGCACGCTCCTTGAATCCAGGTAAATTGGCTTCATCCAGAATAAATAAGGCTTTTTTGGTCATGTCTTCAACATCTCCCACTTCGCAAGCAAAGCCCGTCACTCCATCCAAGTTGAGTTCAGGTATTCCACCAGCATTGGAAGACAGAACTGGTACTTCACAGGCCATCGCCTCCAAAGCAGCAAGTCCAAAACTCTCCTTTTCCGAAGGCATCAAAAATAGATCTGCCACAGACAATACTTCCTCCACAGCCTCTAGCTTGCCCAAAAACCGGATGTCCTCGCATGTCCCTAGCGTACGGCAAAGTCTCTCCATACGATCCCGCTCTGGACCATCGCCTACCAACAGCAGTTTGGCAGGAATCACCTTACGCACATTGTAAAATACATGAATCACATCCTCTACGCGTTTTACTTTACGGAAATTGGAGGTGTGTACCAAAAGCATTTCCCCATTGGGACAAATGGCCAACTTGAAATGTTCTTTCCGCTGCTTTTTAAAACGCTCCAAATCGATAAAATTTGGAATTACTTCAATGTCTCGCTTGATGTCAAAGTAATCAAAAGTTTCCTTCCTCAAATCCTCAGAAACTGCCGTGACGCCATCCGATTGGTTGATGGAAAAGGTAACCACTGGCTCGTAACTGGGATCTTTCCCAACCAAGGTGATGTCCGTACCATGCAGCGTCGTCACCACAGGAATCTCAATACCTTCTGTTTTCAAAATTTGTTTGGCCATGTAGGCAGACGAAGCATGCGGAATCGCATAATGCACATGCAGTAAGTCTAGCTTTTCATACTTAACCACACTCACCATCTTACTAGCAAGGGCCAGCTCGTAGGGTGCAAATTCAAACAAGGGATAGCTTTTGATGTCTACCTCATGATAGAACAAGTTCTCACTAAAAAAATCTAACCTCATGGGCTGCTTGTAAGTAATAAAGTGTACCTCATGGCCCACTTTCGCAAGACCTTTGCCCAATTCAGTGGCTACCACTCCACTACCTCCGAAGGTAGGGTAACAAACAATTCCTATTTTCATTTACTGGATCGCGGCTTTACTAACCTGCTGATAACACGCTTCAACTATAGTTTTGTTCAAAATAAAAGATTTTTATGCTTTCATTTTCTTAAAGAAAGCGCAAGGAAGAAAAAAACTAACCCATTACTACGCAAAAATCTGATTAATTTACCAAACAAATTGCAACCAATATGAAACACACTTTTCTCCTAATCGGACTAGCTCTCCTTGGTTGGGCATGCACCCCTACTACCAAAACGGATTCCGAAAATGAAAAAATTGAACCCCTGAGCTACTGGGGAGAAAACCCCTGGCCAGAGATTCGCAAAAAACGGATAAACAGCCTATTACCCGAAGCACTAAAAAATGCAAATGTGGCCAGCTGGCTAGTCATTTGTCGTGAAAATTACAACGACCCCATAGCTACACACGTGGGTGGAGAAAATGCGAGCGGCACCGCAGCATTCCTTTTTTACACGGATGAAACAGGCTTTCACTCCCTTGCATTTTCTCCAGAAGGAGAAGCAAAGGCCTTGGAAGACTTGGCCATTCATGAGAAGGTAGAGCGAATCCCAAGAGGAGAGTCTGCAGTGGCTAAAGCAGTAGCTTTCATCAAGGAAAAAGGCTTCTCAACGGTGGCAATCAATTCCTCGGCAAGCAACGAAATGGCTGATGGCCTGACCCATAGCCAACATGAGGAATTAGTCGCCTTGATGGGTAGTGATAAAAACAAACTTGTTTCTTCCGAGGAGCTCGTATACGAATGGCTCTCCATCAAGCTCCCTGAGGAGGTAGAAATCCTCAAAAAAGCGGCGCAGTTGGCTTCGGATTTTCAAGAGGAAGCCTACGCTAGGATTATCCCTGGCAAAACCACCGACGCAGATGTAGCTAAATTTTTGAAAGCCAAGATGGCAGAATATGGGGTGACAGATGCTTGGCACCCTGACCAAAACCCAAATGTCAACTCAGGTCCTGACCGTGGACATTCTCATGCCACCGACAAGATCATCCAACCAGGAGATGTGATTCAAACAGACTTTGGGGTGAAATTGTACGGCATCTGGGTGAGTGACATTCAGCGATTCGCCTATGTGTTGAAAGAAGGAGAAACTAGCGCCCCAAAGGATATCCAGACCTACTGGGAAAATGGTAAAGCGGGTAGCCGCATTGCACTAGCCGCAATGAAGCCTGGCGTAAAGGGAGAAGATGTAGACCGAGCCCAACGCGACCTGATGGATGCCAATGGATCCTTATATGTGCCCTGGAGCACAGGCCACCCGGTAGGCTATGTGGCGCACGATGTGGGACCAAATCTAGGAGGCGCACGATTGCCCCAACCACGACCTGCAGCACAGAAACTCTTGAAAAAAGGGATGGTATTTGCTTTCGATGGGTTTCACTGCTGGAAGCAGGCCGATGGAACTGAAAAAACCATCTCTGTGGAAGAAATGGCAGTCGTAAATGAAAGCGGAGCCGCATACCTAATTCCCCCTCAAGAGGAATTGATTTTGGTGGGGAAAAAATAAGTTCCCTTTATTCAAAAAACACAAAAGCCAGGGAAACTTGGCTTTTGTGTTTTAACGAATTCAAATCCAATCAAAACTCCAAAAGCCCTACTTGTAGAGCCACAAATTTTAACTTTTTCAACCTTTCAATTTTCCAATTGGTTACCTTTGAATAACCAAAATCTTCCCTCTCCATGAACGAGCGCTACCTGCAGCGCGGAGTTTCCGCATCCAAAGAAGACGTACACCAAGCCATCTCTAAATTGGACAAGGGCCTATTCCCCAAGGCCTTCTGCAAAATCGTAGAAGACACTTTGGGCAACGACCCCGAGTACTGCAACATCATGCATGCAGATGGAGCTGGAACCAAATCTTCCTTGGCCTACCTGTATTGGAAGGAGACAGGTGACCTGAGCGTCTGGAAAGGAATCGCACAAGATGCCATCATCATGAATACCGATGACCTACTTTGTGTAGGTGCCACCACCAACATTCTGGTATCCTCCACCATTGGCAGGAATAAAAACTTGATCCCTGGAGAGGTCATTTCAGCCATCATCGAAGGCACTGAAGAAGTGCTACAAATGCTGAGAGACCATGGGGTCAATATCGTGCTTACTGGAGGAGAAACAGCCGATGTAGGCGACTTGGTGCGTACCGTCATCGTAGACAGCACCGTGACTTGCCGCATGCGACGAGAGGATGTCATTTCCAATGATCGCATTCAGGTAGGCGATGTCATTGTGGGCTTGTCGTCTTTTGGACAGGCCAAATACGAATCAGCCTACAATGGGGGAATGGGGAGTAACGGGCTAACTTCGGCTCGACACGATGTGTTTCATAAAGTCCTAAAAACACGCTACCCAGAGAGTTTTGACCCTGCCGTTCCAGATGCCCTTGTGTATTCGGGAAAATACCAACTCACGGACCCTGCTCCCGGTACTACAGTGGATATGGGAAAGCTGGTCCTTTCTCCTACCCGAACTTATGCCCCCGTTTTGGTAGATGTATTGAATTACATGCGTACTCATATCCACGGTTTGGTACACTGCTCGGGTGGTGCGCAAACGAAGGTGCTTCATTTTGTGGAAAACCTACACATCATTAAAGACAACCTGTTTGATACACCTCCTTTGTTTCGGGTGATTCAAGAAGAAAGTGGCACAGAGTGGAAGGAAATGTATAAGGTGTTCAACATGGGCCACAGAATGGAAGTGTACCTGGACGAGCGCTATGCCGAAGAAATCATCGATATCGCTGAATCCTATGGAGTAGAAGCACAAATCATTGGTCGTGTAGAATCCCATACTAGCAAAAAAGTAACTATCCAAGGCCCATACGGCACCTTTGAGTACTAAACGCATCCCCACTTCCTAATTCGGATCTTTTTAAACCTACTAGCCATGCTTCGAACCTTACGTGTATTTGCTTGGGTACTAGGAATCCTTCTCGGATTGGGAATAGCAACGCTCACCACGGTAGACCGAAGCCCTGTTCCGAATCGCTCTTACTACCAAAGCACTTTTGCAGACCTGGATAGCAGCAGCTGGAACAGCAGCACCTCCGGCTACTGGCTAGCAGGTTGGGCAACTATCAATGTTACCCCAGACCAGCCTGCGGAACTTGTGGGCTACTCCCCACGAGGACCCTACACCTTTGTTCAGGATTCCAGTCATGTCAAGGCCTTAAGTCTCAGCAATGGAACATCCAGCATTGCCTGGCTCAACTACGAATTATTGATAGTCCATCCTCAGCTGGCAAATCAAGTGCGCGCTGGGGTTCAAAAAGCAGGAATCTCTTTGGATCAACTTATTTTCACAGCTACACATACCCATTCCGGCATGGGGGGATACATGCCTGGACTTGTAGGTTCCCTTGCCTTTGGTGGCTACGATGAGCAGGTGGTAGAGCAATTGGTGGCTGGTTCCGTTCGTGCATTACAAGTGGCCCTCGCCAACCAAGATACGGTAAGCATATCCTACAAAAAAACTAGTGTTCCGGACTTAGTTTCCAATCGCTTTATCAAAGATGGCCCTAGCGATCCTTTTGTCCGCCAAATGCACCTGAATCGAAAGGATGGAAAGAATGCTGCGTTCCTTACCTATTCGGCACATGCCACAGCCATGAGCTCCAAGTTTATGGGGCTATCTGGAGATTACCCCGCCTACCTTACTCAGTACTTGGAGAAAGATAAAGTTGATTTTGCACTGTTTGCGGCAGGCACAGTAGGAAGTCACCGCCCCCTTACGCAAGGCAATACCCCCGAATTAGTGGGTGCCTATGCCCAAGCCATTTCTACAAGACTTAGCGCAGATACTAGTCAAGTTGACTTGCAAAGCGAGGCCTTACTTCGCACTTCAAAGGTAGATATTCAATTAGGTGAACCCCAACTTCGCGTGACCACAAACTTGCGCCTGCGCCCCTGGCTTTTTCGATCCCTTCTAGGTGAGGTACCTGCCTACCTGGACATTACCCAAGTCGGAAATATCCTCTTTATTTCGAGTAGTGGTGAACTATCAGGTGTATTTTACAAGGCATGGGATGCCCTAGCCCAGAAGAAAGGGCTCCACTTGGTTATTACGGTATTCAATGGAAGTTACATTGGCTACATCACGCCAGATGAGTTGTACGATGCCCAATTCCATGAGGTGCGTGAGATGAACTGGTTTGGGCCCGGAAATGGGGACTATTTTGATCGTCTAATCAAGGAAATCATCCAAAAAGTAGAAAATTAATCAAAAGTACCATGTCCCAACGAAGCGGATTTTCCAGTATCCTTATGCTCCGCTGCCCTAAATGCAGAGTGGGACCACTTTTTCATTCAGGTACAATTTCAAGACCGGGAAGCTTATTTACCATGCATTCGGCTTGTCCCCATTGCAAGCAATCCTTCGAACCAGAACCAGGCTTTTACTTTGGAGCCATGTTTGTCAGTTACGGCATCAATACCGCTCTTTTTATTACTTCATGGGTTGCTCTGCTATTTATCTATCCCAACTATTCCTTGAGCTTACTTCTTGGGATACTTGTGGCAGTGGTGTTGATTAGTTTGCCTTTCAGCTTCCGGTTGAGCCGATCGATATGGTTGGCCTTATTTGTACGGTTTGATCCTAGCACCAGAAATCCAAGAATCCGCTAAATCCAGAGAAGCAACCAAGGAATCCAAAAGGAGATTTCCATTCGTTGCCTTTTTGCCGTGGCCGAAAGTCCAGACTGAAAAAAAGTTAGGTAATGCACCAAAAACACGAGCAGTAGAACGCAAGAAAAAGGACGATAAAAGGAGGGTAACAAAATAAAAGAAGCCATAGTCCCAAAAATCCCTAGGAAGGCAAGTTTACGAATCCATTGAATCATCTGGATTGGAGGGAGTTGCATTGCGATAGAAATAAATCCATCTTGTCGGTCTTCTTCTCGATCCAAAAAAGAAAGCATCCATAAATTGAGCAAGGCCAATACCAAAAATACAAGTGCGAATGCCAGTACTTGCCAGGACAAATCCTGAGCCTCAGCACGGAGTATGGGGAGCCATAAACTTCCAACCACGTAGAACAAAGCAATGGAAACCTCCTTCAGGACGACGGGGCCTAATTTTTGAATTGCCCAGCGACAGCCTCCCATGGCTACAATCAGCACCAAGGTCAACTGTAGCTCTTTTCCCCAGCCCAACCAATAAAAGGCACCAACTAGACCAGTAATCACCGCTACAAGAATGCCTAAGGAAAGGACAAGCATATTTTGCCTATAAAAAACTCTTCGAGGGGAATTACTCCCTTTGCTTTGCCGTGCATCCAGTAGATGATCTAGGCTGTAAAGTGTCCAAACCGCCAAAGCCAATAGCGTGTAAATTGACGGTTCCAACTGCACATGAACAAGCTTTTGGAAAAAATACATGCTTGCCATCGCTCCAAAGACCACATCCAAGGAGAGCCAGGAAAAAAGAAGTTGAAGTCGCATCAGTTTGTGCATTGTCTAAATTTAATTCCAACCTACCATAGTGCCCAATGTATTGTGGATTTTTAGGTAAGTTTTTCTACATTTAAACAAATTGAGTCTATACATTTTATTCAGTTGACCCTAAACCCCATCCCATGAAAACCTACCTCAGCCTCATTGTACTCCTCCTACTCCCTTTTCTTTCGTTAGCGCAGGAACCCATTAAAATTGCCTTTGTGGGCAATAGCATCACCCAAGGTCCCGGAAGAGAAAACCCTGGATCTTTTCCCCTGCAGGTAGGCCAAATTTTAGGAGATGCTTATGAAGTAAAGAATTTTGGTGTGAGTGGACGAACCCTTTTAAAGAAGGGAGATTTCCCTTACTGGAATGAACCCCAATTTCAACAGGTAAAAGAGTTTCGCCCAGACGTTGTGCTCATCAAATTGGGCACCAATGACTCCAAACCTCAAAACTGGGCCCATAAAGCCGAGTTTGTTCAAGATTACTTGGACTTGATTGCGGAATTCCGAGACCAGATGCCTTCCGATGGGAAAGTATACGTGATCCTTCCCGTGCCCGTGACACGCGTGAATTTTGGCATCACGCCGGATGTAATGAACAACGAGCAGCGTTTGATGCTGTTTGAAATCATTCAAAAGTCAGGTGCTGAAGTCATCGATTTGTACACCCCCTTGATGGATCGCCCTGAGCTACTGCCCGATGGAGTACACCCCAATGCCGAAGGACTGGGAATCATGGCCCGCGTCATCAGTAGAAGAATAAGGATGTAAATTCTTTCTTTCAACTAAAAACAAAAAACCACAGCCTTGAAAAAAGCTGTGGTTTTTAAGTTTATGAGCGAAATTACTTTCCTGCCAGTGCATTCGCACCTGCCACAATCTCTAGAATTTCGTTGGTAATGGCAGCCTGACGGGTACGGTTGTACATCAACTTCAGTTCCTTCAGAAGCTCACCCGCATTTTCTGTTGCCTTATCCATCGCAGTCATTCGTGCACCATGCTCAGAGGCATTGGATTCGAGCACTGCTTTGTAAAATTGAATTCTTAAGGAGATAGGCACTAACTCTTCGATAATGTAGGTTCGTGATGGCTCCAAGAGGTAATCTGTTTCAGTAACCTTTCCCTCCTCACCTTCTTGAGGAGCCATTGGCAAGAACTGCTCTACACGTACCAATTGGGTAGCCACATTTTTAAATTCATTGAATACCAAGACTACCTGGTCGTAATCACCTGCCAAAAAGCCATCCATTGCGAATGAAGCAGCTTCCTTAACTACATCAAAATTCAATTGCTGGAAGACCCCGAAATAGGTATCAATCACGTTATAACTGGACTTCTTGTAGTACTCGTATGCTTTTTTACCTAGTGGAAGTACGGTAATTTCAGCTCCTTCAAATTGCTCTTTGATGGCTGTATTCGTTGCCTTCAAAATGTTGGTATTAAACGCACCACAAAGTCCCTTGTCCGAAGTGACAGGTACTAAAAGCACCTTTTTCACCTCACGCTTCGCCGCAAAGACAATATCCGAATCCCCTTCAGAGGCAGCAGATACATTGTTGAGAATTGCGGTCAACTTTTGTGAATAAGGACGCATCTGAACGATCTTTTCTTGCGCTCTTCTAAGCTTGGCAGCGGAAACCATTTTCATAGCTTTCGTAATCTGCTGCGTCGATATGACCGAATTTATTCGTTGCTTTACTTCCTTGAGGTTAGCCATCAGAGATTGCTTTGTGCGTATAACAAGCCCTGCCAGCTAGCCGGCAGGGGATTAATGAAATTTACTTCGCGTACTTAGGTGCTAGTTCGGCGGCTGCAGTTGCAAGAATTTTGCCCGCACCATCGATATCACCTTTCAAAATCAATTGAATTGCTTCTGGATAAGAGGCGTCCAACAATAGGTAGAACTCTTTCTCAAAAGCTCTCGCTTTTTCTACAGGCACCAAATCCATCAGCCCTTTAGTAGAAGCATAGATGATCGCTACCTGGTGTGCTACAGATACTGGAGCATATTGTGCTTGCTTCAAGATTTCTTGGTTGCGACGACCACGCTCGATGGTACGCTTGGTAGAAGCATCCAAGTCAGAGCCAAACTTGGAGAAAGCTTCCAATTCACGGAATTGTGCTTGGTCCAGTTTCAAGGTACCTGCCACTTTCTTCATGGATTTGATTTGGGCGTTACCTCCCACTCGAGATACAGAGATACCTACGTTGATCGCTGGACGAATACCAGAGTTGAACAAGTTAGTTTCCAAGAATATCTGACCGTCAGTAATGGAGATTACGTTGGTAGGAATGTACGCAGACACGTCACTTGCTTGTGTTTCGATGATTGGCAATGCAGTCAAGGAACCGCCACCTTTCACCAAAGGACGTATTGACTCTGGCAAATCGTTCATGTCTTTTGCAATCGCGTCAGATTGGTTGATTTTTGCCGCTCTTTCCAATAGTCTAGAGTGTAAGTAGAATACGTCACCAGGATAAGCTTCACGTCCTGGAGGTCTTCTCAAAAGTAGGGAAACTTCACGGTAAGCTACCGCTTGCTTCGAAAGATCATCGTATACTACAAGGGCAGGGCGACCGGTATCTCTAAAGAATTCACCGATTGCAGCACCTGTAAATGGAGCAAAGAATTGCATTGGAGCAGGGTCAGAAGCAGGAGCTGCTACAACCACTGTATAGGGGAGCGCTCCACCTTTTTCAAGGGCAGCCACCACACCAGCTACTGTAGATGCTTTTTGTCCAATAGCAACATAAATACAGAATACAGGCTCTCCTTTGTCATAGAATTCACGCTGGTTAAGGATAGCATCAATTACTACAGCAGTTTTACCTGTTTGGCGATCACCAATTACCAATTCACGCTGTCCACGTCCAATTGGAATCATGGCATCAATAGATTTGATACCCGTTTGAAGAGGTTCAGTTACTGGCTGACGGTAGATTACCCCAGGCGCTTTACGCTCCAAAGGCATTTCATAAAGGGGACCTGTAATTGGGCCTTTACCATCGATCGGGTTACCCAAAGTATCTACGACACGACCAAGCATCCCTTCACCTGCCATGATAGAGGCGATTTTCTTAGTTCGCTTAACGGTATCTCCTTCTTTTACTTGCTTGGAATCTCCAAAAAGTACGGCACCCACGTTGTCCTCTTCGAGGTTAAGTACCATGGCCTTGAGGCCATTGTCGAACTCCAACAATTCGCCGGCCTGAGCCTTAGAAAGTCCATAGATACGGGCCACACCATCCCCTACTTGGAGGACTGTTCCCACTTCTTCTAGTTCGGCTTCGGTTCTAGCACCAGAGAGTTGTTCTCTCAAAATTGCTGAAACTTCATCAGGTCTTACTTCTGCCATGATAGGATACGATTAAATATTTTCGTTAAAACTGTTTTTCGTAATGATTTTGAGTGAACTGCACGCGTAGTGCGTTCAATTTGCTACTGATAGATTCGTCCAATTGACGGTCGTTTACATTGAGCACAAATCCTCCGATTAGAGAAGGATTGATTTTTTCTTGCAGTTGAACTTCTTTCAAACCACTGATCTGCTTCACCAGAGCGACCAACTGCGCACGTTGACCATCAGTAAGTGCGGTCGTAGTCACGACTTCAGCCACCTGTATGGAACGGTAAAGATTGTACTGTGCAATAAATTCCTTAGCCACATCCAACAAGATATCCTCTCTGTTTTTTCGAGATACAATCTCGAAAAAGGTTAGGGTCAATGGACTAGCACCCTTTGCAAAAAGGGCTTTCAATACATTTAATTTTTTATCGGAACCCAATACTGGATTGGATAGCGCCAAACCTAAATCGCGTGAGCTTTTGCCCATCGCAGCCAAGGACTTGAAATCTTCGAAAACCCCTTCCAGCTGTCCTTTTTCTATGGACAAATCCAAAATTGATTTGGCGTAACGGGAGGCAACTCGCTGGTTAGACATGCCGAATTAATTAAGCTTTAGGTCTTTGATAAACTGGTCCACAAGCTCTACCTGAGCTTTGTCGTCGGAAAGTTTTTTGCGGAGTAACTTTTCAGTTACATCCAAAGTCAATAGAGCAACCTGATTTTTAACTTCACTCAAAGCTGCTTTCTTTTCGGTTTCAATCACCGCTTTTGCCGCCTCGATCAACTGAGCACCTTGCTTTGCAGCTTCGGATTTGGCATCCTCAATCATTTTTACTGAAGCTTCTTGCGCCTTTTTCAAAATGACATCGCGCTCCAATCTAGCCTCCTGAAGTAGCTTCTCATTTTCCGCCTTTAAGTTTGCCATTTCATTTCTGGCTTGTTCAGCAGATTTTAAGGCTCCATCAATGCTCGCCTCCCGCTCAGCCAAAGAGGCTAACATCGGCTTCCAAGCAAACTTGATAAGGATAAACAAAAGGGCTAAGAAGCCAAGTAGTTGCCAGAAAATCAGGCCGGCACTAGGTATGATTAGATCCATAGTAGGAAGGATTAATTACGTTTTTGTTCAAAAGAAAGGGATTGGCCTAGCGCCAATCCCTACTCATTTTGTCTTAGAAGAAGGCGATGCCACCTGCGTTCAATGCAATAAGCAAACAAATTACTACTGCAAACAGGGCAACCACCTCAATCAAAGCTGCAATGATAAGCATGGCAGTTTGGATCTTGCCAGCAGCCTCAGGCTGACGAGCAATAG
>JACCED012017579.1_pt1 | contig 14732 bp, 17 predicted proteins | sample 7455021 | NCBI WGS metagenome assembly JACCED01 (sample SAMN15323456, study PRJNA562643) | freshwater metagenome | isolation source: river surface water | place: USA:Blue River Watershed | collected 2017-08-19 | reverse complement strand
CTGGGTAAGATCTCGTGGGGGTCGTGTTCTCTCGATTGCCTTTGAACACGAGCGATCTACGACTCGGATGTTAGAAAAGATTCGCCACGCCAGTTAGCGCCTGTCGACTGCAGATCGTTGAAAACGCGCGAGCGTCAGTAGCCCTGAAAAGATCAGTGTTGGCTGCTCATGGACGGTAACCATCGGTCCCGACACTTGATCGAGCGCCGCCAGAAAATATCTCCAGTCTTGGGCCTGACCACCATGCAGCCAGAGCTTCGTAACACGATGATGACGAATGAGTCCCGCAACAAATCCCGTCTGCGCGAGACCAATCCCTTGGGTGATGGCGGTCTGTGAGTCTCGTGGAATCTCAGTCGGGGCAAGATCATCTTGAGCAACCGCGTAATCAAGATCGCGCGTCTCTGTTCGCAGTACGTTATTCATGAGCCGAATGCCGGGAATAATCCATCCCCCGAGAAAAGACAGGCGCATGCAATCAGATTCATCGGGTGCCGACTCATGCCGCAAGAGATCCACCGTTGTTGCTGTTCCCGCGCTCACAATCATGTGTGTCTCGTGAGGCCCTGTCACGCCCTGAGCGGCAAGACCGATTGCGGAAACCCATCGATCCACACCCAGCTGCCCAGGATTGGCGTACCGATTTTCAACCGTCTCACAACCCACACCAGAAAGTCTGACTTCTGCCGCTGATCGACACAGTGGCGATGCCTCCTGCCCCGTCAGTCGCTTGTAGGCCTGGGCTACCGCCTGTTGCACTGAAACCGGACCCACCGAACACCAGGCCATCTGCCACTGGGCAGGGCCAACGGCATCGGAAGCGGTCTGCTCTGCGGCCTGCCGCCACGCAGAAATCAGTCCCTCGACAGAAACATCTGCATTGTCAACGCGATGGATCGGGCTCTGCATCACCGCATCCAACGCATGCTGCGCCAGCGACAGGTCAGTCTCCGAACGACAAACCAGCTGCCACTTTAGTGCAGAGTTGCCTGCATCAATCAACAACAATGCCGTAAGTGTCATGTCGAGACCTCTAACTCACGCAGCGAGAGTTCACCGATCTGAACCTCAAGAATCTCTTGCGCAGTCTGCAGCCGCAACGCGCCCATCTCTGAAATCCCCTCGCTTTTACCTTGCGCCACCAGGCGGCCATCCATGGGATGAATAACGGAAACACCCATGCCCGCAAAGATATCGGCATGACGAAATCGCTGCATCAGTTCGTCTGCTGGCCAGGGTGTCATCACCTGGCCATGAAGGGCTGCGACAAGATCAGACACAAGAACTTCTGGCGCTGCATCCTGAATACCTAAGCTCACAAGATCGCTCACAGGTCGGTCCAAAGAAGGCGGCACCTGCCAGCCCAGGTTTAATCCGATGCCCGCAATCAGCCACCATTGACCAGCAACGCGATGACGGGAGACCAGCACGCCCCCCAGTTTGGCTCGTCCCGCCATGATGTCATTTGGCCATTTCACGCCTAGTCGATTAACCAGCTGCGGATAGCGTCGAACCAGCGCCTCCACAACAAGCAGGCTGATCCTGATCGGCCATGCGGAAAGCGAGCCCGGCATCAGGGACTCTGGCCAGGCAATTGAGCAGGCAAGCCCGTGGCCGGAATCGGCCCACTGACGGCCATGACTCCCAATGCCCTGCGTCTGACGAGTTGTCCATAAGACAAATGGGCGTTCACCAGATGACCGTTGGTCGACACGGGCCACGGCCTCTATGCGACGCAGCGCCTCACGCTGCGTCGAGTCGGTCGAATCAAGATGCTCAGATGGCCACATTCTTGGCATCATAGCCGCATGACAAAAGGTTTCCCATCATGAGACTGGGGCGTTCAGGATCGCTATTTTTGGCAGGGCTACTCTATGCGGCCGGACTCGCTGTGGTCTCGCTATCGCCCCTGACCGACTGGCGATTTATTCCGCAGGCCCCTTGGGAATATCTCTGGGGGCCCTGGCCACGTTACTGGACCGGGTTTGATGTGCTGGTAAATGTCATTGCTTATGCGCCCCTTGGCGTCTTTATTAGTCGTGCGATTAGCATTCGGCAACGACATACGGCATGGGGTCCGCTTCAGGCGTTTTTTCTGTCGATCATCGCGGGGCTTCTACTGTCGATCCTTCTTGAAGGGCTACAGACCTATCTGCCCAGTCGCCGGCCATCCATTCTTGATGTCACTGCCAACGGCCTTGGCACACTCGTAGGGGCGTTTCTGGCAAGTGCCTACGCGCAAGGAAGTCGCCGTCTTCAGATCACAGAAAGTCGCCCGATTGAAATCGGTGGTCTCATGCTGCTTGGTCTCTGGTTTGTCGCACAGGCCGCTCCCCAGCCGATATGGCTTGCCTTAGGCGACATCACAGTGACTGCAGCCCTAGGCGAAATTCTTCCCTGGTTTGCCGCACCGTCGGATCCGTCTGCTGCTGATGTCGAGCTATTTGCGGCCCAACGAATTCTGGTCGAAGCCCTTTGCGTGGCCACTACCATCATGGGCTGCGCCCTTCTGACCCATCTCACGCTTCTCGAGTCGCCCCGATGGTGGCCAGGCTATCAGCCAACACACTGGGTGAGAACCTTCAGCCTGATCGTTGTACTCACGATCATCATTCGGGCCGCCTGGGTCTGGCTTTTATTGGGTCCCGGGGCCCTTGCCACCTGGCTAAATGCCGGCACCCAGGCTGGCATTGTGCTGACCCTGCTCAGCGCCTATGGATTTGCAGGCGCTCGGCCGAGCCAACAGCGCGTCGTCGCAATCCTGAGCCTCTTCACCACCGTATTTCTCGCCAATAGCGTGCCTGAAAATGGCTATACAGCGGCGAGCTACATGGCCTGGTCACAAGGCCAGTGGCTCAACCTTCAGATGCTCGCCAACACGGCTGCCACGGTCTGGCCTTTTGCTGCACTCGTCTGGTTCTGGCTGGTCATTAGTCGACGTAGCGCACGCAGTCTCGATCGGGAAGTTAACCGTACACAGGTGCAGCAATAAGCGGCAGGGTCCGGGATAAAATCGAGGCATGAGTTACTTTGAGAAACATGTCTTTTTCTGCATCAACCAGCGTGAAAATGGTGCTGCCTGTTGTGCCGATTGCGGCGCAGGTGACCTGCAAGCCTATGCCAAAGATCGGATCAAAGCGCTGAAAAAAAACGGGCCCGGGAAGATTCGAATTAATCGAGCGGGGTGCCTTGATCGGTGTGATGAAGGCCCCGTCATGGTCGTCTACCCTGAAGGCGTCTGGTATCGCTATGTCGATGCGGCCGATATCGACGAGATCATTGACGAGCACCTCCTTCACAATCGTCCCGTCGAGCGACTGAAGATTTGAATTCTGCAACCGAACGACTTCTGATTCCCGGTGCGGTTGGATCGCTCGAGGCAGCGCTCGATCGTCCGGCGCAAGGCACGATCACTGGGCTGGCCGTTGTTGCACACCCACACCCGTTATTTGGTGGAACACTCGATAACAAGGTTGCCCAGACGATTGCGCGTGCGTTTGTGGCGCAAGGCATGATCTGTCTGCGGCCTAACTTTCGCGGCGTTGGAAAAAGTGATGGCAGCCACGACCATGGATCGGGAGAAGTTGATGATCTATGGGCGGCATGGGACTGGCTAGTCCGTCAATTTCCGGATGTAGAAGGGCAGCGTTGGATGGGCGGGTTCTCCTTCGGTGGTGTGATGGCCACCCACATCGCCGCCACCTGGAAAGAGCATGGTTTTACATCGCCCCAGCCTGAGCTCAGCCGCGTTATCTTGGTGGGTCTTGGTATTGCCGAGGACCGCAGACTTCCTGCGCCCCTGACCGACGCCGCACGGCTTATTCATGGCGAGCTCGACGAGGTCGTCTCATTAAAATCAGTCTTAGATTGGGTCGAACCACAGGGAGAGCCTGTGCTGGTCATGGCAGGTGCAGGTCATTTCTTCCATGGCAGGCTTCCACTTTTAAAGGACTGCATCACGCGATGCCTGCTCGCCTAATTCTTCTGCTCTGCAGTCTCTTCTTCGGGATCGCTTCGGCCCGTGCGCAGACCTGGCCCGTACCCCCAAAGCTTGCGGCTCCCAGCTGGATGCTGATTGATGCAAGCACTGGGCAGACACTGGCGATGGCTAACGCAGACAAACCAATTGCGCCTGCATCGCTCACGAAGTTGATGACCGCCTATCTCACGTTCTCGGCACTTCGAGAGCGCCGAATTCGTCTGGATCAGACCGTTCCTGGTCCATTAGAAACGGAAGTCCCGCAGGGCTCACGGATGTTCCTTCAGCCTGGCAAAAATGTCTCCGTTAATGAGCTTGTCCAAGGGCTGATCACTCTGAATGCCCACGACGCAGCCATTGCGCTTGCGAAGTCCATCAGTGGGTCAGAGGCCGCCTTCGTCGAGAGTATGAACAAGACGGCACAGAAACTTGGCCTTCAGAACACGCAGTTTCGTAATGCCACTGGCATCCCTCATCCCGAACACCTCACAACCGTCTCAGACCTGGTGCGACTATCGAACCAGATCATCACCGAGTTTCCTGAACAGCTGCGCGAATTTAGCCGACGCGAACTTACCCACAGTGGCATCCGTCAGGTCAATCGCAATCGACTGCTCTGGCTCGACAACTCGGTTGACGGCCTCATGACAGGACGAAGCGAAACAGATGGCTTTGCGATCGCCATCAGTGCCCATCGACCTTCTCCGCTGGGTACCAAGGAGCGAACCCAGCGACGACTGATTGCCGTGATCGCAGGCGCTGCGACAGAAGAGCTTCGAGCCCAAGAAGGGCTCAAGCTTTTGAACTTCGGCTTTCAACAGTTTGATGTCGTCCGTCTGTTTCGCGCTGATGAAGCCAGTGAGACGGTACCCGTCTTCAAGGGAGCCAATGCGAGTGCACGGCTACATTTTCCAAGAGATGTGTTGGTTGCCGTGCCACGGGGCCGCGCCGGCAATATCCGTACCCAGCTCGAGCGGCCGACAGCGCTCCTTGCCCCGGTCGTTGCCGGTCAGCCCGTAGGACAGCTACGCATCTGGCTGGACGGTACAGAGATTCATCAGTTCCCTGTCACGGCAGCCGAATCCGTGCGCTCTGCCGGCCTTTTAGGTCGCGCCATCGACGGTCTTCGACTCTGGTGGCGCGCCCTATAAGATTACATCTTATTGTTTATTACCCCTTACTCTCATCACACGAGCAGATCCCATGATCCAAGGTATTCAAGGTGACCCGACTGTCTTTCTCAACGGCGAGTGGCAGCCACTCTCTCAGGCCAAAATCTCAGTGCTTGATCGTGGATTCATCTTTGGTGATGGCATCTATGAGGTCGTTCCTGCCTACAGTCGAAATCCATTTCGACTTGAGTCACATCTAAGACGACTGATGCGTAGCCTGGCCGCGATTCGAATTCGTTCGCCTTATGACCACGATGGCTGGGCTAATTTATTTCGTGAAACCATCGCCCGTAACGACGGTGACGATCAGTTTATTTATGTTCAGGTCACCCGAGGTGTTGCAAAACGTGACCATGCCTTTCCAACCCCCGAAGTCACGCCCACCGTATTTGCCATGTCAACGCCTTTTCAGCGGCCCGGACGGGATCTACGCGAGCAAGGGGTTACCGTGGTGTCGATGCCCGATGAGCGTTGGCTTCACTGTGACATCAAGTCCACCGCACTCCTTGGAAATGTCTTAGCAAAACAGACCGCGGTCGATCGCGGTGTCTCAGAGGTCATCATGTTTCGTGACGGCTTTCTCACCGAGGGGGCTGCCTGCAACATCTGGATGGTGAAAGACGGTGTCCTCTGTGCGCCGCTTAAGAATCATCTTGTCCTAGAAGGGGTTCGCTACGGACTGATGGAAGAAGTGGCTGAGCAGCTGCAAATTCCTGTTCAGATTCGTCGTATTCGCCAGGCAGAGGTCGCACAGGCTGACGAGCTACTGATGACCTCTGCCACCAAAGAAGTCTTGCCCATTGTCCGAATGGACCAACGCCTTGTGGGGAAGCCGGAATTCGCAGGTCAGCCTGGCCCCTTCTATAAAAAAATTCGCCAGGCCTATGATGCAGTGATTGATACGGTCCGTGCCGGGAAGGTCTCATGAATCCAACCGGTGAGTCACCGCTTCAGTTTCCCTGTCAGTTTCCGATTAAGGTGATGGGTGCGTGTGCAGACGGATTTGCAGACGCGATCTGCGCACTGGTTCAGCAACACGATCCGGGATTTGATCCCAAGACGCTAGAGATGCGCCCCAGCAAAAATGGGAATTACCTTGGACTCACAGTGACGATTTCTGCGCAGTCTCGAGAACAGTTAGATGCGATCTATCGCGCGCTCACCAGTCATCCAATGGTAAAAGTTGTTCTTTAACGTGACAGGCTAGCGTTAATCCCCATGGTGAGTCGCGTTTCTGATCCCGTGTTTAGTCCGGTCATGAATCCCATCGCCCGGCTCACGCGACGGCCTGCCGACTATGCGCAGACACTTGCCGAAATGCAGCAGTTCACTCGCAGCCGCACAGAGACAACCCCAGATGCCCTGTGGCAGATCGAGCATCCACCGGTCTACACCTTAGGGCTTGCCGGGTTAGCAGCCCATATCCTCGATGCCGGAACTATTCCTGTGGTGCGCACAGAACGAGGAGGCCAGGTTACCTACCACGGGCCCGGTCAGATCGTTATCTATACCCTGCTCGATATTCGACGTCGCGGCATTTTTGTCAAAGACCTGGTCTGTCGACTCGAACAGGCACTGATCAATACCTTGACCCACTATGGCATCCAAGGGGCCACGCGAAAGCCTCAGGCCCCGGGCGTCTATGTCCCCTTTGGCGAGTCAGTATCAGATCGCGAGCCATCGTTGGCGAAGATTGCTGCAATTGGTCTGAAGGTCAGTCAAGGGCGGACATATCACGGCATTGCCCTGAATCTCGACATGGACCTTGCGCCCTTTTCTCGCATCAACCCTTGTGGCTATGCGGGTCTGAGAACAGTCGACATGGCTACAATGGGCGTGTCTGCGTTATGGCAGGAAGTAGCCGACAGCCTGTGTGACCAGATTGACCAGCAGCTGACAGCATAGGAACACACCGAGTGACCACGACCTACGATCCGCTCAAGAAACAAAAGGGTGCCGAAAAGACCTCGCGCATTCCGATTAAGGTTGTGCCGGCAGATCCCCTGCCGAAGCCGGAATGGATCCGGGTCAAGGCGGCAGCTGCCTCCTCTCGTTTCATCGAGATCAAAAAAATTCTTCGCGAGCACCAGCTCTACACCGTGTGCGAAGAGGCCTCTTGCCCCAACATCGGCGAATGTTTTGGAAAAGGAACGGCGACATTCATGATCATGGGTGATAAGTGCACCCGTCGCTGCCCCTTCTGTGATGTCGGCCATGGCCGCCCAGATCCGCTCGATGTCAATGAACCAGAAAATCTCGCAAAGACGATTGCCGCATTGAAGCTGCGCTATGTCGTCATCACCAGCGTCGATCGCGACGATCTTCGAGATGGAGGTGCCCAGCATTTTGTAGACTGCATCCAGGCCGTGCGGGCCCGCTCACCGCAAACGCAAATTGAAGTCTTAGTCCCCGACTTTCGTGGACGTCTGGATCGGGCGCTTGAGATTCTGAAGGCCGCACCGCCAGATGTGATGAACCACAACCTAGAGACCGTGCCTCGTCTCTATAAAGAAGCACGGCCAGGGTCTGACTATGCGCATTCTCTGAAACTGCTCAAGCAGTTCAAAGAAGAAGTGCCCGGCGTGCCCACCAAGAGTGGTCTGATGGTTGGGCTGGGCGAGACTGACGATGAGATTCTGGCCGTGATGCAGGACATGCGGGACCATCAGATCGACATGCTGACGATCGGCCAGTACCTGGCGCCGTCGAATAGTCATCTTCCGGTTCGTCGTTACGTTCACCCAGACGTTTTCAAGATGTTTGAAGAGAAAGCGGCCGCGATGGGCTTTAGTCATGCGGCCGTTGGTGCCATGGTCCGCTCGTCCTATCACGCTGACCAGCAGGCTCATCAGGCTGGCTTTACGAACTGAGTTCTCGACCTAAGATTTTTCGAAGTTCGGCGAAGTTTGGTTCACCTACATAGCGCTTAATAATCCTTCCATCCCGATCCACAACAAACGTGGTGGGGGTAACAGCAACATCACCATAGGCCTTCGCCCAGGCGCTGTCTTTGTCATGAATCACGTGGAACGGAAGCCCACGGTCTTTCACAAACGTTTCAATGTAATCGGGGCGGTCATAGCTCATCGCCACTGCAATAGTCTGATAGCCCTTTGCCGCAAACTCCTGGTGGACCGCCACCAGATCGGGCATTTCCTTCACGCAGGTCACACAGCTCGTGGCCCAGAAGTTCACCAGGTAAGGCTTACCGGACAGGGAAGCGGGCGTTACTGCCTGGCCTGAGATGGTCTGGCCCGAGACTGCAGGCGCTGGGGCAGACCGCAGAAAAACGGCTGCGCTGATCGCAACAAGGGCAATCAGGCCAAGGATTACCAATAACGGCCGTTTTGAAACTGATTTTTGTGGGGAAGGGTTCATGGTGATGGCATTATAAAAAACTCATGGAAATTGACCTGCACATTGAAGGCATGACCTGCGCGGCCTGCTCGACCCGAATCGAGCGCGTCCTGAATAAGATTCCGGGCGTTGTGGCACAGGTCAGCCTAATCGAGCATCGCGCCAGGATATCCGGTTTAACCGTCGATGACGCGATTGCCGCCATTCGACGTGCGGGCTATGACGCCTGGCCCAGCAAACCGACAACCCAGTCACCAGATGCAGCCTCAATGGGGACTAAGACAGGCCGCGGGCTGGAATTGTTCCGACTCTGGCTATCAGGATTCGGGCTTTTCGTCATGGGCATTGGAATGGTCGCCATGCTGCAAGGGCGACACGGCTTAGTCCCCATTCCCTTCCAATGGATAATTGCCACGCTGATGCAGACCATCGTGGCCTGGCCGTTTTATCGCAGCGCCTGGCGGGCCCTACGATCGCGATCGGCCAACATGGAGACCCTGATCAGCATTGGGTCGCTCGCAGCGTATTTCTGGTCAGTCGCCTTGTGGATCGGACTCGTTGGTCATGACACAACAGAAACTGCTGGTCATGGCATCTTCTATTTTGAATCGTCTGTTGTCGTGCTTGCTATGGTGCATATCGGCAAACGACTTGAACAGCGAGCACGGCAACAGGCGCTGGATGCCCTGGCAAAACTCACTGAGATCTCCACAGCCCCCGTCTCTCGCTGGGACAGCGTTCTATCCAACTGGCAGTTAATTGATCCCAGCATGATTCAGATCGGTGATCGACTTCGACTTCAGCCGGGTGAGGCGATCCACGTCGATGGTCTCATTACCGAAGGCACGACTGATATCGATGAGAGCAGCATGACGGGCGAAAGCATGCCGGTCTCGAAATCGACAGGAGACAGTGTCTATGCGGGCTGTATCAATACTTCCGGAACGATCACGATTAAGGCCACGAGTCGCCTGGATAGTTCTCGACGCGCACAGATAGGACAGCGGCTCTTGAACGCCCTGAGTTCTCGCGCACCGATTGCCGCCCTTGCCGACCGCATTGCATTCTGGTTTGTTCCAGCCGTACTGGTGATCGCACTGGTAAGTGGTCTCGCGCATTTTCTTTTGGGCAGTTCGTTCAGTACAGCACTCGGGATTACAGTAGCGGTCTTGGTTGTTGCCTGCCCCTGCGCGCTTGGACTGGCAACCCCCGCCGCAATTGCTTCGGGGCTTGCTCGTGCAACCCACTTTGGATGGCTGTTTAAATCTGCAGAAGCACTCGAGCGGGCCGCAAAAATTGACTATGTCGTCTTTGACAAGACGGGAACCCTCACCTCGGGTCGACCCGTTGTCATCGCCCTATTCGATCCACAGACAGGTCTGACACGCGTGACAGCGCAGAACAGCCCCTGGCCGGACTGGCTTGCAGCAGCCGCTGCGGCCGAGCGCGGGATTGAGCATCCACTTGCTGGCGCCCTCCTCTCTTATGCCGCAGGTCGGCCCATGCCTGCTATCAGAGCCAGCGAACAGATTCCTGGCAAAGGCGTAACCGCAACGCTTGATCAGTCCGCTGAACATCAGGTCATGGTTGGAAGCCCTGACTGGATCGCGAGTCTTTATGCAGGGAGTGCGCCAGACGTGTTCCCCGATGCGATGGCGATTGATGTCGTGGTCAATCAACAGTGGCAAGGACGCTGCTGGATTGCCGATCATCTTCGGGCAGATGCTGCCGAAGGCGTTGCTCAGCTGCGTGATCGGCACGTCAGTGTTGAGATACTGAGCGGTGATCGGGATGCCTCTGTTGCACGGATTGCAGATGAACTGGGCGGGATACCTTATGTTGCCAAGGCAACCCCTGAATTAAAAAGCGAACGGCTCGACCATCATCGAGACAGCGGCCGTCATGTAGCGATGGTGGGAGATGGATTTAACGATGCCACTGCCATGGCACACGCAACGCTGGGGATTGCCATGGCCAATGGGGCAAGGCTGACGCTGGAGACGGCTGACCTGACAATGACCAGCCGTACTCCCGTACTTGCAGCGGCCCAGAGTCTTCTTTTTGCCAAAACGGTCATGCGTCGTGTACGCGAAAACCTTGGCTTTGCCTTTGGATTTAATCTCTTAGCGATCCCGCTGGCAATGACAGGGCTCTTATCCCCAAGTATCGCTGCCACCGCAATGGCATTAAGCTCTACCGCAGTGATGACCAATGCCGCGCGACTGCTGCGATGGGCGCCCCCTCAGAAAAGGAATTAGCCATGACCCAGATAACCAGTGAATTTTCAGTTGAAGGAATGACCTGCGGTGGATGTGAGAAATCCGTGGTGAACGCCACAAGCACCCTACCCGGGGTTGCCCAGGTGCTGGCAGATCGGCAGCAGAATCGAGTGGTGGTGACCTGGAAAGAAGGGGTTACAGCGCCCGAACAGCAGCACTATTCCCAGGCCGTCTGCCAGGCGATTGAGGCAGCCGGATTCGACTGCCGTCTCGGTTAACGGACCGGTGTGACGACCGCGCCCTCGTCTGCCTTCGCAGGCGCAGGAGGTTGCGCCGCAGCCTTAGTCGCCGACTGAATCGGCACGGGGTTGCCCGATGCGCTGGAGCCTCCCAGCTGGGCCTTAAGCCGTGCAGCCTCGGCCTCACTAATAATTTCGAATGCACGCACAACGCGCACAACCCCCGGCACCTTCGAGGCGAGATCAGCGGCAACACTCGCTTCACGCTCGGTGACGAGGCCCATCAGATAGACCACACCTGCCTCTGTGTAGACCTTGACGAGATTCGCCTGAAGATCTTTTCGATCGATAAAGCTTGCCTTTACCCGGGTGGTCAGCACGACGTCCGTACCATAGGTTTTTAGCGACGTCGGCGCACCGATAGTGATCTCATTCAATACGTTTCGCACATTGTCGATCCCACTCACGATGCGTGCGGCCTCGGCTTTCGTCGCGGCGTCAGGCACGACCCCCGTGACCAATGCAACACGGTTAAAACTCACAACCGAGAGCGAGACCTTGTCCGACTTAAACTGTTCGCGAAAACGATTAAACGCTTTTAACTCAATTGCCTGGTCTTCTGCCTGAGCGCCGGTGGTTCGACGATCGGAGATCGACAACGCCCCTGCGACAACCCCTGTCGCCACGACCGGGAAACAGCCCGATAGGCCAACCGCAGTTCCTGCAAGCAGGACCACCATCGACAGCGTGCGGACGCGACCGGATAAACGAGAGGGCTTCACAAAAGGATGGCTGTGCAGAGAAGACATGGCAGTTCCTTTGAAATCAGAGACCTGCATTATAAGAGCGGTCTTCGCTAAAAAGCGTCTTTAATCCATTCAAGATCATCTGGGGAGATTGCGATCACATCAAACCGACATAAGGCTCGGCCCGAAAGCGCCTGCTGATTCAGCCAGAGCGAAGCGGCGTGCCGCAGGCGTTGTTGCTTTCGAAAGTCCACCGTTACCGCTGCGCCCCCAAAGTGGTTTTTCCGCCGAAACCGTACTTCCACAAAGAGAATCATCTGTTTATCGCGCATGATCAGATCGATCTCTCCCACCCGAAATCGAACATTACGAGCGATCAGGAAAAGGCCCTGCCCCACCAGGAAAGCCAGTGCCTGGTTTTCGGCAGCCTGGCCCTGACGCTGAGCGAAAGTTAGGCGAGAATGCGGACATGACACGGTCTTCATTTCCCGCCGGATTGTATGTAGCAGCAACGCCGCTCGGTCATTTGGCCGATATCACCGATCGAGTTCGAGATGGGCTGAGTCAGTGTGACCTGCTCTTTGCAGAGGACACACGCCGTGCACAGCAGCTACTTGCTGCGCTTGGGATTGGCCGGCCAAAGACCACTATCTTTGCGCTTCATGATCACAATGAAGACGAGGCGAGCCATCGCGTATTGGCTGCGCTCGCAGATGGACAGTCCGTCATGCTGATCTCCGACGCGGGTACACCAGCGATCTCTGACCCCGGGTTTCGCGTGGTGAACGCCGCCTGGCAGGCTGGTCACAAGGTCGTGCCGCTGCCTGGCGCAAGCGCGCTGACGGCGGCCGTCAGCGTGAGTGGATTTGCCCGATGGCCGACGAGCTTCTGGGGCTTTGTTCCTGCCAAATCGTCTGCACGACGAGACTGGTTGCAGCAGGTCTATCAGCATCGCGGTATCGCCGTCCTATTTGAAGCGCCGCATCGCGCCACCGAGTCGCTCAAGGACTGCGCCGAGATCTTTGGATCAGACACACCGATGCTTTTTGCACGTGAGATGACTAAGCAGCATGAGACCCTCTTTCGAGGAACGATCGAACAGGTTCAACAACAAATCGATGCGCAGCAGCAGATCGATCCTGGTGCCGCAAAAGGAGAAATGGTCTGGGTATTTGATCTTGGTGATCGACCTGCGACCGCTGTCGATGACGAACAGCTTGCGGCCTGGGCGGCAGCCCTCGCCCAAGATATGCCCGCTGCGAGTGCAGCCAAATGCCTAGTCAAGATGCTCGGGGTATCGCGCGACAAGGCCTATGCAGCAGTGCTCGCCGCGCGATAGGCGGCTACTTTCGTTTTGCCTTGCGTTCCTGCGCAATCAGATAGTCCACCACCTGTAAGGCGCGTATATGACTGCCGCCGACCATGGCGGGCGACGTGACATAACGGCCATTGATACCGAAGGTGGGAACGCCTTCAATTTTGTATCCCGCGACAAGAGCATTCGCCCGTTTCTGCTGCGTCTGAACACCAAAGGAATTCCAAGTCGATTCAAACTGGGCCACAGGGATACCCTGTGCCTTAGCCCATTCTGAGATTTCCATCAGCATGCCCATGGCATTGCCGCGCTGATGAATCGCATCAAAAACCCGTGGGTTCAGTTGCTCTGCTTTGTTTAAGGCCTCAAGGGTGTAGAACAATTTCTGTTGCACGTCGCCGCGAAAAGCGACGTGAACTTTCTTAAAGACAACGTCGGATGGCAGCGAGGCTTTCCACTTCGCCAGATGCGGCTCTAGGTGATAGCAGTGTGGGCAGGAATACCAGAAGAACTCAAGGACTTCGATTTTGCCGGGGCTAGAAGTCGGCAAGGGCTCTCGTAAGAGTTTGTAATCGATTCCCTCATCCGGTTGTGGCTGAGCAAGTGCCACAGAAAACGGGGTAAGAGCGAATGCGCCCAGTAACGCTGAAAACTCTCGCTTATTCATCGAACTATTTTCCTTATCGACTGTTCACACGAATGACCGTGGAATCAATTCCATTTTCTGACACGCGAACCTTCGCTTTGTTCAATTCCTCGATCGACCCATAGGGGCCGAGTCGTACACGATGTAGCGTGACACCGTCTCGATCTGCTTCTGAGACCTTTGCCTCAAATCCAAGAATGGCCATGCGTGCACGCATCTGCTCTGCATCTTCAGGCGCCTTAAAGGCGCCCACCTGAATCAGATAGGTCATGCCCGAAGGAGAGACGACTTTTGACTCAAGGCCCGCCTCAGCCGGCGTTTCCACCTCGCCTGCATCCTTGGCGAGTAACCCCTTGTTCGGATCGATGATCTCGTCGGACTCGGGGCGTTGAATAATCGGTTTGCCTTTTTCAGTGGGCTTGGCCCCACCCACACGATCCACAAAAGGCAGTGGAGACTGGGTGATGTAGAGCGCAATGAGCGCGGCGACCAACAGCCCGACAGCGATTCCTGCAGCAAAAGGATTCGCACGAAAGACGCCCGTCTTTGTCGACGATGATTTTGGATTTGGAACCGCACTAGGCCGCATAGGTCGCTTTCAACACCGGAAGATCAACCAAGAGAAGAAAACTCTACCATCACATGCGGTTCGGTGCCGATACGCCCAGCAGCCCCAGCCCTGAACGTAGTACCTGGCCAACCGCCGCAACCAGGAGAAGCCTTGCCTGACGAAGCGAGGGGTCATCCACCAGAACACGCTCACTGTTATAGAAAGCATGGAAATCCGCGGACAGATCCCGAAGGTAAAACGCCATCAGGTGGGGCGACAGCTCGGCCGCACAGGTTGAGATGATCTCGGGAAATTCGCTCAACCGATTGATCAGTTGCTGCTCGCGCGGCGCCACTAATAGCCCCAGCGCCGTATCCGCGTCGGAGGCGGAAAGCCCCTGCGTCTGTGCCCAGATCCGTTCAGGATCAGTGCCTGCCTGGGTCAGCACACTCATGACACGGGCGTGGGCGTACTGGACATAGTAGACCGGGTTTTCGTCGCTGCGAGAG
>JACCED010147770.1_pt1 | contig 14735 bp, 14 predicted proteins | sample 7455021 | NCBI WGS metagenome assembly JACCED01 (sample SAMN15323456, study PRJNA562643) | freshwater metagenome | isolation source: river surface water | place: USA:Blue River Watershed | collected 2017-08-19 | reverse complement strand
GAGCCCCTGGCGTTCCACTTCCCGCCCGATTTCCGCGTACACCAAACGCGCGGCGCCGATCCCGGCGCGACAATCCCAGGGCAGCAAGGCAATTCCTGGCCAGGCGCGCCGATAATGCGCCTCAGCCGCGCCCAAAAGCCGGGCGATCACACGCCCCAGGGCCGGCGAAAATGCAGGCTCCTCAGCCAAGGCCTCTGCCGAAAGCCCTTCCTCCCGCAACCAGGAAAGCGGCAAATACACCCTGCCCGCCTTGGCATCTTCCCCGACATCACGGGCAATGTTGGTCAGCTGCATGGCAATGCCCAGATCACAGGCACGCGCAATTGCCTCAGGCGAACGCACCCCCATGAGCAAGGTCATCATGGCACCAACAGTGGACGCTACGCGCGCCGCATAGGATTCAAGGTCGCCGATATCCTCATAACGGCGGCCCTCCGCATCCCAGGCGAAGCCCTCAAGCAGGGCGGCCGGCAGGGCGCGCGGAATGCCATAATGCGCCACCACCACAGAAAAGGCCCGATCCGCCACGTGATTCTGTGGTTGGCCGGCATAGGCATCATCCAGCCTTTGTTGCAGCCAATGCAGCGCAGCACGTGGATCATCACTTAAATCAATCGCGTCATCGGCGACACGACAAACGGCATATAACGCTGCGGCAGGTGCCGCGATGCGGCGCGGCAATAGAAACGATGCGGCGCGGAAGGATTTCGACCCCCCCGCCAATAATTTTCGGCACGCGGCCAGATCGGCCTTGGAAATACCCATCAAGCCCGACATGTCACGCCCTTTTGTAAATGCGGATTATTTGGCTGATGTGCCACGTCAGCCATGCCCTTCAACCTCACGCCGTAAACGCCGGATACCAAGCGCCACCAGCAGTGCAATCACTGGAATTGCCGCACCTGTCAGCAATTCCTCCTGCACCGGCGCGCCGATGGCACGCAGCCCCTTGCCGAGATAACCAACCAGACCCGCGGCGTAATAGGTAATGGCCGCAACCGAAAAACCCTCCACCGTCTGCTGCAGGCGCAATTGCATCTGCGCCCGGCGATCCATGGAGGCCAATAAGGCCTGATTCTGTTTTTCCCGCGTGATATCAACGCGGGTCGAAAGTAGCTGCGTGGCCCGCGCCACACGCTGGGAAAGCATTTCCTGACGCGCGGAGACCGCCTTGCAGGTATTCATGGCCGGCGCCAGACGCCTTTCGGTAAACTCACCAAAGGTCTGCATTCCTTCAATGCGCAATTCGCGCAATTCCTGAATGCGATTGCGCACCAAAGTGTAATAGGCGGCTGCCGCACTGAAACGATAGCGATGGCGCGATTCGCGGCTTTCCGCTTCCGCGGCCAGGCGCGTCAGGCGCTGCAACAACAGCGGTTCATCCGCTTCTTTTGCTTCGACCAGGGCGGCACTGATTTCCGCCAAATCCTGTTCCTGGGCGCTGATTTGCGGCGATAATTCCTGCGCAATGGGCAGGGCCAGCATGGCCATGATGCGATAGGTGTCCATTTCCACCAGACGCTGCGTGACACGCCCCGCCTGCTGCAACGACATGCCGCCATCAAAAATCAGGAAACGACTGAAGCCATCTGCATGCACGCGAAAATCCGTGAAGGCATGCGCCTGCCCACCCGCCAAGGGCCCGCCCACCAGCAAATGATCATTGAAATAGCGGCGCGACAGATCACTGATGGCAAGCGGCACTTCCTTGCTCTTTACCAGCGTGACATGCGCAGCAGCGATGATCTGCCCTGGCAGTGATTTGACCCATTCATGGGGCAAGGCATGAATGGCCGCGGCGCCAAAGGCATCTGGCTCAGCCCCTGGCACCACCACCATCAGGCGGCTGAATTCGCTGTGACGTTCCCATTTGATGCGGAACGGCCCGAAATCCGCGCTGTAGTGATTGGCCCCGGGTTTGGGCGGCGGCACCGAAAACTGCTGCGCCAAAGCACCAATCGCGGCCCAGGCAGCATCCTTCGCATCTTCCGCCTTGGGCAGCAGCGCCAGATGCGACACCCGACAAGGTGCTTCGATCGGCTCTGGCGGGCGCGCATGCACTTCATCATTCAGGTCGATGCGTTGGGGATGCTGCGGCGGCAGCCAGAAATCCTCTTTCATGCGGCGGCCCCTGTAATGGCATCATGGCGGCCTTTTTCCTCACGCCGCAAAATCTCGGCGATGCGGGCCGGCGCTTCTTCATGTGCCAAATGGCCAAGCCCTTCCAAGGCAATGATGCGCGCCTTTGGCAATATGGCCTGGACGCGCCTGGCTTGTTGCGGCGGCACGGCCCGATCGCGGGTGCCGACCAACATCACAAAATCAGGGCGCAGCCTTGGCAAATCTCGCAGCAAGGGGCGCAATTCCCATGCCGCCATCATCGCAAGCGCCGCTTTGATGTGCCCGGCAAAGCCGAATAATTGCGTATAGAGCGCAACGCCAGCCGGCCCGATATCAGACCCCGTATCGCGCAAAAGCCTTTCCGCCACGGATTGTTTTGAAGCCCGCCAGGCGCAAAGCCGCGGCACGAAGGGCAGCCCCACCATCACGCGTGCGGCGCGCGTGAAAAAGGCGGCATGATCATCACCCAAGGGCAAAAGCGCGCCATTCAGGCTGTAAATCACTTCAGGTGCGATGACGCCATCCAGCGCCAGACGCAAAGCAATCGCCGCACCGGCCGAATGGCCCATGACAAGATCGGGCTTCACCCCCAGCCGTGTCAGCAAGGCCGATACTGCCGCTGCCATACCCGTTAAGGACATACGCGCCTGCGGCAGGCCAGAGCTGAAGCCATGCCCCGGCAAATCCGGCGCAATAACCGTAAAATCCTGCGCAAGAAGCGGTGCCAGATCCCGCCAGGAATGGGTTGCGGATGCCGTGCCATGCAGCAGCAAAAGGACCGGTCCACTGCCCATGCGCTGGACATGCCAATTGACGCCACCAGCCGCGACGAAAAAGCTGCTGTCGTGATTGGGCCAATGCTGCCCATCGCGTTCCCAATCGGGGGCGTCATGGCTACGGGACTGCATCGGCCTAGCGCCCCGGCCCTTGTTGCTCAGCCGCCTGACGCACCGCCACTGACATACGCGACGCATCCGCAAAAGGCAGCGGCACATAGCGCGCCCCCATTGCCTCAGCGAGGCTACGGGCGAAAGCCTGCGCACGCGGCGCCGTATCAATCAGCAGAGATGAAAAACCGCTCAGCTTCATCTGGCGCGCAGCGGTCAGGGCTTCGGCTTCCGCAACACTGCGCCCACCCGTGCCATCCCGTGCCACATTCGCGCGGCCATCCGTGAGCGTGACCAGGACCGGCATTTGCCCCCGTCGCCGCGCCGCTTCGGCCAGGACAAGCCCGGCATCAAGGCCACTGGCCAAGGGCGTGCCGCCGCCACCAGGCAAGGCAGCGAGGCTGCGCTTGGCCCGCACGAGAGAATGCGTGGGTTCCAACAGAACCTCAGCACCGCGTCCACGGAAGGCAATCACCGCCACGCGGTCGCGCCGCACATAACAATCAGCCAACAGCAATTCCACCGCACCCTTGGCTTCCGCCAGCCGATGCAACGCGGCCGAACCCGAGGCATCGACCAGGAAGATGGTTGTTGTTTCACTGCGTTGCTTATAGCGCCTGACGCGAATGTCTTCCCGCCGGACATGCACCAGCGGCGCATGCTGCGGGCGTTCGCGCCGCCGTATTTGCTGCCAAGGCGCCGCAGCGCGCAGGGTTTCGACCAGCGCCAAGCGCACCCCGGCCCGGAGCGCTGCCGGCCGGCTCCCTGTCGGGCGCCCCCGCATGGCGGAGCGCCGCAAAACACCTGCCCTGCCCGCTGATGTCATCTGTCGCGCCTTGTCACGCGCTGCCTCACCCAGGCCGGCCAATATATCTGCCGGCAAGGCCGCCTGCGCCGCCGCCAGAATCACATCTTCGAGTGTGGTTTCCTGCTGACGCGCTGGGGTATCCGCCTCCTGCTCGGGTTGCGGCTGGGCTTCTTCCGGTGCCGCTTCTGGGCTTTCCATCTGCGGTATTTGTCTGGCACGCGGTGCCAAGATCAATCGCGCCGCGAGCGCCGCATCATCCCGCGTGACTTCCGCATGGGCATTCAAGGCCGCAATGGCGCGCGCGCAGCGCACAGCCAATAAGGGGGCGCGCAGTGATTCAATGCCCAAAGCCAGGGCCGCCGCACAAAATCCACGCAGGACATCATCAGCCACGATGATTTTTGCCAATCGCACGCGCGCGGCGGTGATTTCGCGCGGGTCCGGCATGGCCGGCGCCTTCAAGCGAATGATCGTGGGGTCGCAATAAAGGTGAAACGCCAATCGATCCGCCAGCGCCTCAGGGAGTTTTTCCTCAGGCTCCAGCCCCTCATCCAGCGCGAGGATCGCAACCTGCAACGGCATTGCCAGCTTCAAGCCATCGCGTTCCACGCGCAATTCTTCATGATCCAGCACAGCGCCGATGCGTGCGACCATCTGCGCTTCAAGCCTTTCGGCCATCGGCAAAACCAGAAAGCCGCCATGGCTTTCCGCCAAAACGCCCGCTTCCGATACAGGTCTGCCCGCCTTCAGACTGGCAGCCAGATCAAGCCCGCCCAAAAGGCGACTATCAGGAATGCCAAGCGGAACCCGCCGCCAAGCGGTGCTGGCTGGGATAAGCTGGCGCAGCGCCAGAAGCCATTCTTCCCGCATGGCACCGGGTAAGCCGCGCAATACGGCCCCCTTTAACCCAGCAGGATCAATCGCCAATAATGCGGCAGTGACGAAAAACATTTCCATCGCCGCATCCCTGTCGGGCAGGGCGGCATTAGGCGATGGGGGCTGCTTCGTCGTGCTGGCCATTATGCAAGAACCCGCCGCCCATCTTTCATGCGCCGAAGACTTCCTGCAGCGCACGTTCCACCCGCGTTGTCGCCACAGCTTCATCCAAGGGATTGCGGCGCAGACGATGCCGCAAGGCCGCGGGCGCGATGCGGCGCAAATGCGCCTCATTCACTTCCATATCCCCTTCAAGCGCCGCCAGAGACCTTGCGCCACGTATGAGCGTGAGTTCACCGCGCAAGCCATCTGTCCCCAAGGCCAAGCAAAGCGCCGCCGCTTTTTCAATGGTGGCATAGGGCAAGGTGATGCCCGATAAACGCGCTTTGGCGGCGAGGATTTTCTCACGCACCTCTGCCTCATCGGCGGCCCATTTATGCACAAAACCGCTTGGGTCTTGATCAAACTCATCGCGCCGCTGAACAACCTCAACCCGCGTCTGAAGATCCTTCGGCGTGGTCACTTCCACGGAAAGCCCGAAACGATCCAGCAGCTGCGGCCGCAATTCACCTTCTTCCGGATTGCCACTGCCAATCAGGACAAAGCGCGCCGGGTGCCGGATGCTGATGCCTTCACGTTCAACCACATTCTCGCCCGAAGCGGCCACATCCAGAAGGAGATCAACAATGTGGTCTTCCAGCAGGTTCACCTCATCGATGTAGAGAAAACCGCGATGCGCACGCGCCAGCAGGCCAGGTTCAAATGCTTTCACCCCTTCCGCTAGGGCACGTTCAATATCGAGCGCGCCCGCCACGCGATCTTCTGTCGCGCCCAAGGGCAGATCGATCACGGGGATGGGCGCGGTCACGGCATCCAGCTTGCGATTGCCACGTGGCGCCGAACAATGCGGGCAGGCCGCCGCAGGCGCCTTGGGATCACAGGAAAAGCTGCAGCCCTGCACGACCTTCATCGGCGGCAACAAGGCGGCGAGCGAGCGCACCGCAGTTGATTTACCTGTGCCGCGATCACCAAAAACCAAAACGCCACCAATGCTGGGGTCTATCGCGGCCACCAGCAAAGCCAGCTTCATTTCATCCTGCGCCACAATGGCACTGAAAGGGAAAACCGCTTTGCCTTCCGCCCGGCGCGCCGATGCTTCGGGCGCGGATTTGGGGCGGCCGGTACCCTTCCGCCCTAACGAAGCTTCAGAGCTGGGGTCTCGCTTTTGCGCGAGGCCCCCGGCATCGGCTTCCATCAGGCAGCCCGCCGCAATTGAAACCGCGCCCAGACCTGTTCAAGCGCCGCCACCAATTGCGCCATATCCGCATCTGAATGCACGGGGGAAGGCGTAATGCGCAGCCTTTCCGTGCCACGCGGCACTGTTGGGTAATTGATCGGCTGCACATAAATGCCGAATTCATCGAGCAGCGTATCACTCAATTGCTTGCAAAGCGTGGGGTCACCAACCATGACCGGCACAATATGGCTTTGATTATCCAAATGCGGCACACCCACGGCATCAAGCCGGCGCCGCAATGTCGCAGCCCTTTCGTGCAAGGCGGTACGCTCCGCATTGCTCTGCCGCAAATGCCGGATGGCGGCACGCGCCCCAGCGGCGATCGCTGGCGGCAGGGCGGTTGAGAAAATAAAGCCCGAAGCGAAGGAACGAACGAAATCACACATCGCAACGCTGCCGGCGATATAGCCGCCAATAACGCCGAAAGCCTTGGCCAAGGTGCCTTCAATAACGGTAACCCGGGCGGCAACGCCATCGCGTTCCGTAATACCGCCGCCAGTCGCGCCATAAAGGCCCACGGCGTGAACCTCATCACAATAGGTCATGGCGCCGAATTCATCGGCAATGTCGCAGATATCGCTGATTGGCGCGATATCGCCATCCATTGAATAGACGCTTTCAAAAGCAATCAGCTTCGGTGCGGTCTTCGGCAATTCCGACAATACGCGACGCAAATCAACAACATCATTGTGCCGAAACAGGACCCGCTTGGCCTTGCTGTGACGCATGCCCTCGATCATGGAGGCATGGTTCATTTCATCAGACACAATGATGCAGCCGGGAATCTTGGAGCCCAGCGTGGAAAGCGATGCCCAATTCGACATATAGCCGGAATTGAACAGCAAAGCCGCTTCTGTGCCGTGCAATTCGGCCAGGTTGCGTTCCAGCAGCACATGTTCGTGGTTGGTGCCCGAGATATTGCGCGTACCGCCCGCGCCGGCACCACAACGATCCAGCGCTTCATGCATGGCATTGATCACATCAGGATGCTGGCCCATGCCGAGATAATCATTTGAGCACCATACCGTCACCTCACCACGCACGCCCTTGTCGTGGCGAATGGCGCGCGGGAAGGCGCCCCTCTGCCGTTCCAAATCAGCGAAAACGCGGTAGCGTCCCTCACCCCGAAGGCCATCGAGCTGTGAGCGAAAATAATCTTCGTAATTCATGGGTTTACCCCTTTGCCCAGAATGAACTTCCAGGTCTTGCCAATGTGAAACGGATGATACTCGGTTACCCTTCCGCAGAGGCCGTCATGCCGGGCCCCAATAGCCTCCCGCTGCCTCATGCGCCACTCCTGACCGCGCAATTTTCAAAAGCCGCGCGAAGACCTGCAATATCAATGAGATAGCCAGTAAACGTGATCTTGGAATCACGCCTTTCCGCACTGCCAGCAAGGCGCATTTCGGCCAAGCCAGCGCCAAATTCAAAGGCCACCCAGCCTTCCTGGCAGCGCACGGCACCACTCAAGGTATCAACCGCGCCAAAGCCGCCCGCAATGGCATGTTCAAGCATATGGTTGAGCTTCTTGGCATCGCAGGTGCTTGCCGCTTCCAGAAACAGGCTGGTCACTTCAGCACTTGATGCCGAAGATTGACGGCGCCCCCAATCCCATAATGCTTCAATGCGCAGCGGGAGCATGAAAAACCAATGTTCTATCACCGCCAGCGCGGCGAGCATTGCCACCAAGGTGTATGCGGTTGCCGTGTAGGCATCCGCCATTGCTGAAAGACCTTTGTGGAAGAGCCAGGCACTCAATAAGGTTGCCGCAGTAATTGAAAACGGAAAAAGCAAATTCATGCTGCGCCGCGCAAAATAGGCGCCCATATATTTCATATGCGGCGGGAGGAATGACTCACCCGTATTGCGAACCCCCAAATAGAGATTGAGCTTCGCGCTGATCCGCATGCCCCACAAAATAGAATATGTCAGCACCGGCACCGCATTTGGCGCTTCCCGGAAGCGCGTGATCAGATAAAGACCAATCAGGGCAATGAGCATTTCATGCCACAAAACAACCCGACTCGCCGCCCAGAAGCGCGCGGCGCCGGCCAAATCCTCGGGCAAAGCCTGCTTATTGGGGCCGGTGATCCAGCCGCTCAAGAAACTGATTTCTATCCCGCCCCAAACCGCAAGGATCGCCAAAAAAGCGCCATAGGCGGCTTCACTTGTGGCGTTAGGTGCGGTTGCTTCCACCAGCAGCAAGCCACCCACCAGTAGAAACCCCGCGATGAGATCAAGAACCAGACGCCGTGCCGCATAGCCACGCACCACGAGCAGAATCAGGCCAGTCGTCAACCACCACAGAAAAACTGCGGTAACTATGGCGGTAAGACTATCTGGCATGACCCGCGCCCTTCCCTACCAGGCCGGGACGAGGCGGATTTGAGACGGTAATTGATGCTTCTTGGGACGGCGGAAAAACAACCGCGCGAAGACGGCCGCAGAGGAAACCGTCAGGCCCATGCGCCGCACAAAACCGAAAATACCCTTGCGCGATTTGGCGGCGCCCAGCTTTTCCGCGATGACACGAAGCCGTTCCATATCTGCCATGAAGCCTGCATCATCGATATTCAGCGTTACCGGGAAAACCTGCCGGCAGATTTCCTCAGTAATGCGGAAGACTTCCTTGTCGTAATCGGTCGGCGTCATGCCGAGTGCCTTATGGAATTCGGGCCTTGCATGATCACGCACATACATGGTCGCAAAAACCGCCAATTGGAAAAACCGGCACCAGAGCGCATTGACGCCCGTCAGCAATTTCGGATTGGCGCGCATCAATAAGGCGAAGGCCTCCCCATGGCGGAACTCATCATTGCACCATTTTTCGAACCACTGGAAAATCGGGTGAAAGCGTAATTCCGGGTGCCTTTCGAATTGCCGGAAAATGGTGATGTAGCGGGCGTAACCGATCTTCTCGCTCAAATATGTCGCATAAAATATAAATTTTGGTTGAAAGTAATGGTATTTCTTGGCGCGTGTCAGAAAGCCAAGATCAACGCCAATGCCCAGATCCTTCAACGCGTCATTAATGAAGCCAGCATGCCGGCTTTCATCCCGCGCCATCACCGAAAACAGCTCCTGCATGTCCGGGTTTTTCACGCGCTTCTTGATTTCTGCATATAGTACACAGCCGGAAAACTCGGCGGTGACGCTGCTCACCAGGAAATCAATCAGCTCCCGCTGAAGCGGTTCCGGCAATTGGTCGAGTGAGAATTTGTCGAATTCCTCATTACGGACGAAGTGGCCCTTATTCGGATCCCGCCGGAATTCATCCATCAGGATATCCCATTGGGCACGCACAGGCTCCACATCAATCTGATCCATGGCGGCAAAATCAGTTGTGTAAAACCGCGGCGACAGGACCGTTTCATTCAGCGCAAGGCTTGTTGTTTCCGAAGAAATATTAGCCTTTGTTGAAGGGGTCAGCGCGTTCATGCGGCCTCCTTGGGTTCAAACCCGACATGATACAATTCAGCGAGTTCAAGAATAGCGACGAATTGCGTCCAATGTCTTCTAAAAAAGCCTGCGCGGATGATGGTTGCGGATGTTTCGAAGCTGTATTTTTCGCCAAATGCCACATGGGTCGGTGCGCCATGCACAATCACCTGATCGCCAGGCCGCAGCATGACATCTTCTGGCACGGCATAGGCATGGAAACTATCGGCACTGCGTTCAATCTCAACCGTACAGGGAACATCGAAGACCCGTTCAGGTCTCTCAATGCCCTTTTTATTTGTTTTTTCGCTCATGATCCTTCCTCTCGTTATTTTTGCAGGAGCTCCAGAAAGGCTCCCGTATTCGTCGTGCCGAAGGCACGCAGATCAATCCATCGTCCCGTCGCCAGATCTTCAAGCAACAGGGCATTATTGCTTCGCATGGAAAGCCGGAACGGTATCTGAGGGCCGATCTGCTCTGCACGGCGATCACGCACCAGACCGCGCAGCGCACCCCTCACAAAGGCGCCCTCACCCGGTGCAATGGCCGCCATGGGCAGGCCAGTTACCGCATCAGTAATGCGAATGCCGCCATCTGCCTGGTCTTCAAAACGAAGATCACGCGTCACCACCGCCTCACCTTCCGGTTGAATGGCGGGACGCGGCTGCGCAACATGCCAAAAGACCAAAAAAACAATGGCGCAAAGAACGAGTCCAACCCCACCAAAAAGGTAGGTGTTTTTCTCGATCGGGACGGTTGTGGCACTCATGCTCGCCCTCCCCGTCACGCCATAGCCGGCTGAGGCTGCACGACATTCGCATCAATTATCGTCGCCAGCTGCGTGGTTTCGCCAAGATTAGCCTCGGCTACCGCCTTGCCCAGAATTTCCGCGACCTGCTGTGCGTTCTCCAAGCCGCGCAACATCGGCCGTGGACGGCCAAAGCTGAAACCATGGGCATGGGGCCAGAGCGCAAGCCAGGAAATGCGGTGGCGTGGTGCAAGGCTCAATACAATATCGCCCGCATTATCCCGGCGCCGCACCAGATCCGCCCCTTCGATGGCAATAAAGGGAATATTGATACTGATGGGCAGCGCCACGCCCACCCGCAACACCAGCCGCCGATTGGTGATGCTATAGACGCTGGAGCGCGCGATAAGTTTCGCGAGAATACTAAGAATGGCCAAAGAAAGCCCCGCCGCCAGCAACAAGCGGCCCATGGCACCAGCCAATTCAACCAGGCTTGTTTCAGTCGTGAAGGCTTGGGCCATTTCCAGGATAAGCAGCAGGCCGAAATAGCCGGCTACCCACCTCACCAGAAACACATGCCGCGCCACCGCCCCCCATTGCGGCGCACCTTGCCAGAGCAATCTCTCGCCCTTCGGCAATGCTTCCGGAAGGCCCGGAACGGGCTCAAGCCCATGTTCCGTGAGGGGCGGGCGCGGCATTTTCGTCACAGACAGGGCTCGCTACGTTCCGGTGTGGCGTAGAAATGACCACCACCGAAATAGCCAGAAATCTTGTCTTCTTCGAGCAAGGTGATCTGGTCCGGATTGGCCAAGCCTGGTGCCGCAGCAAATTGCGCCGCCGTGACCGAGGCAACATGCGCCGTGCCATCATCTTCAAAAGTCGACAGGAACATGGGCACGAGCACCCGACGCCCAGTCTTGGTTTCCGCTTCCAGGTAGCGCAGGATCACTTCAGAACGATCGACCCATACATCAACCACGGTGCCCGCGACTTCACCATCAAAGGTGATGACAGATTTGCCACGCGGATCGGGATCTTCATGCGCGATGTGATAGCCTGCTGCGGCGCGCAGCGGCACGATTTTCGGCTTTTGGTCATCAAAGGCCAAATCCGGCACATCCGCGCGATCCGCATAGGCAGCCGGACCGACGCCATCTTGCATGGCATCACCCGTCGGCACAAAGGCTGAGCCCGGATAGGGGTATTCGGGCACCAACTGCTTTGAAACATCACGTTCCGGCCGCACGCCCTGCACTACCGTGGCGCCTTCCGGATGATGCAAGCGGAAGACCTTGGGTGAAGGTGTTTCCGGGAAGCCATGCATGGTGGCGAAACCCGGCCGGTCGGGCAATTCGCCAACCAGCGGATAGCCTTCACGCTTGTTTTCGCGGTGTAGATAATAAATCAGGCACGCGAAGAAGGCGAAGAAGAGATAGAGTGAAACGGAAGCCGCATCCAGGAAGACGGGCGTTGCAGGTGTTGTCATGGTAAAGCTCCATGTTGGCTGTAGACATTGGCCATACCGGCTTTGCCGGCGCCATTTTGGGTTGAACTACGGTCACTGCCATTGCTGCGCACCAGCGGACCGATGACAGCAATGGTTGCGAATAGAATGCAGATTTCGATGAGATAGACGCCGACATAGCCGGTAATGGGCGCGTCCAATTCCGGGCCAAGCACGCCCCGTTCCGCCAAATGCGACAGCAAATCGCGAATGATTCCTCCAAAGGCAACTGCCGCGCCGCCTGCGGTCGCGGTAACTGCGCCCCATACACCAAGCGTCAGGCCAATCTGCCCTTCTGGCGCGGCCTGCATGCAGCCGGTCAATGTCGCATGGGCGAATAACCCCGCACCAAAACCAATGCCCGCTGTGCCAGCAGCGAATAGGAATGTGGTTTCCAGGGTGCCCGCGAAAATCACGGTCAGAAAACCTAGAATGCCGAGCAAAGCCCCCGAACCCGCAACCCTTTGCGGATGAATGCCGCGGCCAAGTAAGGGCGCGGCGCGCAGGAAGCCAACCACCGCGCCACTCGCGAATAACGCCGTCAAGGCGGTGGTGGCCCCAACGCCAAGCGACAGTACCTGCCCGCCATAGGGTTCCAGCAATACATCCTGCATCCCAAAAGCAGCGGTACCCAACCCCGCGGCCAAAAGCCGCCGCCCCCAGGGGCCCGTGCTGCGCAGCAGTTTCAGGCTCTCGCGAAAATCCGGGTCGCCCGTTTCACGCCCGCGGGTCAGTTCCGGGCGGCGCGGTTCCTGCTTCCAGGCGGCGATCAGATTGATCACCAAGGTTGCGGCAGCCATCCCCTGGACCAATTGAATCAGCTTGATTTGTGAGAAGTCTGAAAGAATCGCGCCAAACAAAACCGCGGCAAAGACCATGCCGAACAACTGCATCAGTGACAGCATGGTCACCACATTCGGCTGCGCTTCCTTGGGCACAATATCCGTGGCCAGTGCAAGTCCTACGGTCTGCACCGTATGCATACCCGCCCCCACCATGAGGAAGGCAAGCGCCGCCGCAACCTGTGCCACCCAAGGCGGTGCCCAGGTATCGCCAGAAAGAATGATCAGCGCGAATGGCATCATGGCCAAGCCGCCAAATTGGATGATGGTGCCAAGCCAAAGATAGGGCACGCGGCGCCAGCCAAGCACTGAACGATGCGTATCGGACCGAAAGCCGATCAAGGCGCGCAAAGGCGCGAAAATGAGTGGCAAGGCCACCATCACGGCAACGATGCTGGCCGCAACCCCCATTTCGACAATCATTACGCGATTGAGCGTACCAACCAGCAAAACGGCACACATGCCGCAGGAAATCTGAAACAACGAAAGCCGCAATAACCGCTTGATCGGCAGCGGCCCATGAGAGGTATCCGCAAAAGGCAGCACACTGACACTAAGGCCAGTCCACAACCTCGCCAGGCGGTCATTCACCTCCGTCATCGCGGTTTGAGCTCCAGCGCCTGGGAGGTATAGAAGCCGCGCGAGATCCTTTGCGTTCTGCCCACTGCCCAAGTGGCCAAGGCAGTGTTTTGCGCGATTTTGCGATGCAGCCTTTGCTCCGCCACCGGTTCAATGGCCGGCGCCCTGTCACCCCTTGGAAAGGCACGGCCAACAAAATGCATGGCAGCCAATAAGGTTGTACGTGGCGCAAAGGTAATAAGCATGGAAGCCCGAATGCGTGGCGCCAAAGCGGCCAGGCTCTGCACCACATCATCAGTCTGGTAATGGATCAGGCTATCCATTGCCACGATGTGATCGAATTCGCCCAATTGGCTATCGAGCATATCGCCAACTTGAAACGTCACCCGCCCGGCAGTCTCCTGCGCCGCGAAGCGTTCCTGGGCAATCCCGATAAGCGCAGGCGATACGTCAATCGCCACAACCTCGGCACCACGCTGCGCCAGAATTGTTGCCAGCGCCCCGGTGCCGCAGCCGGCATCCAGAATGCGCCGCCCCTTTAGATCCTCAGGCAACCAGGCAAGCAGGGTATTGCGCATTTGGTCGCGCCCGGCCCTGACGGTTGCACGGATACCGCTGACCGGGGCGTCAGACGTCAGGCGCGCCCAGGCATCCGCTGCCGTGCGGTCGAAGTAAGTCTCAATTTGCCCGCGCCGGGCCTGATAGGACGCGGTCTGCATCAGTCAAACCCCAACAAGTCGAAGATTTCGCGGTCCTTGAGTGGCGCCGCCTCCAATTCATCACTGCCGGCCCAAAGCGCTTCTGCCAGGCGGATATATTCAGCCTGAACTGCTTCCAGGGCGGGCGAAGATTCCATTTCAAACAAGGTCGCCTTCTTCAGCCGCGACCTTCTGATGACGTCCAAATCAGGGAAATGCGCCAGCGTCTTCATGCCAGTCGCGGCATTGAAACGCTCGATCTGATCGACATCGGCGCTACGATTGGCAATCACACCGCCTAGGCGCACTGGGTAGTTTTTGGATTTCGCCTTGATCGCCGCAATGATGCGGTTCATGGCGAAAATGCTATCGAAATCATTCGCCGCAACCACCAGGCCGCGTTCTGCATGTAACAGAGGTGCTGCAAAGCCGCCGCACACCACATCGCCAAGGACATCAAAAATCACGACATCCGTATCATCCAGCAGATGATGTTCCTTCAGCAGCTTGACGGTTTGGCCGACAACATAGCCGCCGCAGCCGGTGCCAGCAGGCGGGCCGCCCGCTTCAACACACATCACCCCATTATAGCCTTCAAAGACGAAATCCTCTGCCCGCAATTCCTCGGCGTGGAATTCGACCGATTCCAGCACATCGATCACGGTCGGGATCAGGCGCTTGGTCAGCGTGAAGGTACTGTCATGCTTCGGGTCGCAACCAATCTGCAATACCCGCTTGCCGATTTTGGAAAATGCCACCGACAGGTTGGATGAGGTGGTGCTTTTGCCAATACCGCCCTTGCCATACACGGCAAAAACCTTGGCCGTGGTGCCGGAAATGGCCTGGTCCATATGGACCTGCACACTACCTTCGCCAT
>JACCED012509593.1_pt1 | contig 14737 bp, 12 predicted proteins | sample 7455021 | NCBI WGS metagenome assembly JACCED01 (sample SAMN15323456, study PRJNA562643) | freshwater metagenome | isolation source: river surface water | place: USA:Blue River Watershed | collected 2017-08-19 | reverse complement strand
GCTGACTCACTGGACTATCGCGAAATTCCTTGGCGGCGAGGGCGTGGTTACGAGGTGAGCGAACTTTCGAAAATCATGACCGCAGACGACGCCTGGGCCCGCAAGGTCGCCCAAGCGCTTTCTGAAAAAGTGGATGACATCGGCAGCATTCGCGCTCTGGGGTTCTGCGTGAGCGTCGACCACGCACGGTTCATGGCGAGGGTTTTCCAATCACTGGGGATCCGCAGCGTGGCCATCTGGGGGGACACGCCTGCAGACATCCGCCAGCAGGCACTGCGACAACTGGCTGCCGGCGCGATAAACGTGCTTTTCTCCGTCGACCTTTTTAATGAGGGCGTCGACGTACCGAGCGTGGACACACTACTCATGCTCAGACCGACAGACAGCGCGACATTGTTTCTCCAGCAGTTCGGCCGGGGATTGCGTCGACACCCTGGAAAGTCAACCTGCACAGTCGTCGATTTCATCGGACATCACCGCCGAGAGTTCCGTCTAGACAACCGACTGCGTGCATTGGTCGGTGGCAACCGCGCCCGCTTGAAGGAGCAGGTTGAAGCAGGCTTCCCCTTCCTTCCCGCTGGCTGCCACTTGGAGTTCGACCGGGTTGCCCAGGATCGGGTCCTGGAAAGCATCAAGTCGTCATTGCCGCAGCGCTGGGACCAGAAGGTCGGGCAATTGCGCGAGATGTGTCAGGGCGGCCGGCCTGTACGGCTTGTGGAATTTCTCGAAGAGACGGGCCTGGAACTTGAAGACCTGTACAGCGGGAATAAATGCTGGACTGACCTCCTCACCGACGCAGGACTAGCCCCGCCCGCATCGGGCGAGTTCGAGGCTGGCCTTCGCCGCGCAATATCGCGGGTCCTGCATGTGGACGATGCGCTGCGACTGGACGGCTACCTTCAGTTGGCCAGGCATACGACTGCACCGGCCGTAGACGAGCTCTCGGTTCGTGAGCAGCGTTTGCTCCGTATGTTGGTCACGGCGCTCATGTCCCAGGTGACAACGCCCCAGACCTCATTCAAGGAAGCCGTGCAATCGCTCTGGCAGCAGCTGCCCGTTCTTCAGGAATTGAGGGAGCTCATGGAGGCACTCCAATCTCGCGTCAGCCATTTGGGCAAAGCACTCAGCGAGCGGCCCGAGGTTCCGCTCACCGTCCATGCTCGCTATTCACGCGTCGAAATCCAGTCGGCCTTCGGGGACGGGGACAAGGCTCGTGCACCCGTCTGGCGAGAGGGCGTGAAATGGATGCAAGGGGAAAACTGTGATGTTTTCCTCGTCACCTTCGACAAAACTGGCAAGCGCTTCTCGCCGACCACCCGGTACCGTGACTACGCGATCAGCCGCAACCTACTGCACTGGGAAAGCCAGTCTCGGACCAAGGCTTCGGATCCGACAGGGACACGTTACCGCCTTCACCAGGATCGGGGCAGCGGCGTCATGATCTTCGCGCGGCTGAATGAGGACGACCGCAGCTTCTTTTTCCTGGGCGCAGCCACCTACGTGTCACATCAGTCGGACATGCCGATGCAGGTGACCTGGCGACTCAGGCATCCGCTTCCAGGCGACCTGTACGCCACTTTCGCGGCAGCGGTCGCTTAATTCAGCCCTTCGCGCGCTTTTCCAGAATCTCGAACGCCGGCAGCTGCTTGCCCTCGAGGATCTCCAGGAAAGCGCCGCCCCCGGTGGAGATATAGCCGACCTGCTTTTCGATGCCGTACTTGGCAATCGCCGCCAGGGTGTCGCCGCCGCCAGCGATGCTGAAGGCGCTTGATTCGGCGATGGCGCGGGCGATGGTTTCGGTGCCGTGGGAGAAGGCTTCGAATTCAAATACACCGACCGGGCCGTTCCAGACGATGGTGCCGCAGGCCTTGAGCTGCGTGGCCAGCTTGGCGGCGGTCTGCGGGCCGATGTCCAGGATCAGGTCGTCGTCCGCCACCTCGGTGGAAGCCTTCACGGTGGCCGCTGCATCGGCCGCAAAGGTCTTGGCTACCACCACGTCGGTGGGGATCGGTACCTCAGCACCTCGGGCCTTCATCGCCTCGATCACCGCTTTGGCTTCGGCGAGCAAGTCGGGCTCGGCAAGCGACTTGCCGATCTTCAGGCCGGCGGCCAGCATAAAGGTGTTGGCGATACCGCCGCCCACGATCAGCTGGTCGACGTTGGCCGAAAGTGACTTGAGGATGGTGAGCTTGGTCGACACCTTGGAGCCGGCCACGATGGCGGCCAGTGGGCGCTTGGGGTTGGCCAGGGCCAGTGAAATGGCGTCGATCTCGGCGGCCAGCAAGGGGCCGGCGCAGGCGATCTTGGCGTACTGGGCAATGCCGTAGGTGGAGGCCTCGGCCCGGTGCGCGGTGCCGAAGGCGTCGTGGACGAAAATGTCGCACAGGGCGGCCAGCTTCTGCGCCAACTCGGGGTTGTTTTTCTTCTCGCCCTTGTTCATGCGGCAGTTTTCCAGCAGCACCACCTGGCCGGGGGCCACCTGGACCCCGTCAACCCAGTGGGGCAGCAGCGGCACCTCGCGCCCAAGCAGCTCCGACAGGCGCGCAGACACCGGGGCCAGCGAGTCTTCGGGCTTGAACTCGCCCTCGGTGGGGCGGCCCAGGTGAGAGGTCACCATCACCGCGGCTCCGGCGTCGAGGGCCATGCGGATGCAGGGCAGCGAGGCGCGGATGCGGGTGTCTTCGGTGATGTGGCCGGCATCGTCCTGCGGCACATTGAGGTCAGCACGGATGAAGACGCGTTGGCCACGGGCCTTACCTTGGGCGCAGAGGTCGGAGAAGCGGAGGATGTTCATGGGGTGGCGGTGAGAGGAGGCCCCGGCAACCCCCGGAGCAGCCCTTGATTCTAGGCAGGCAGAGGTCGTCCCCGGCGCGTCTGCCCGACCTTGGCAGCCTCGGGCTACCAGCCCAGGCCCAGGTGCAGCGGCAGGTAGACCGCCATGCCCACGACGATGGTCGCCAAGGTGTTGCGTCGGGCCAGGAAATAAGCCGCGGCGCCGGCGGCAGCGCCGAAGATGCGCGCGTCCTGCCAGGTGGGCACCAAGTGGCCCTGACTCATCACCACCTCCGGGAGGACTACCGCAGCCAGGGCCGCCACGGGTGCGTACTGGAGCCCGCGGGCGACCCAGGCCGGTAGCTTCCAGGGCTGGCTCGAAAGGAAAAAGAAGCAGCGCGTCAGCACAGTCACCGCCCCCAGACCCAGGAGGGTGGCCAAGGTCCACAAGTCTGTACCTGCCAGCATGGCGTCGATCATGCGGCGGCCTTGCGCGCCGGGGTCAGACGCTCGATCAGCAGGCAGGCCGCCACCGCCACCCCGATCGCCACCACGATGTTGATGCGCAGGGGTAGGGCGTAAGCCACTACCGCGGTGACGGCGGCGACCGCGCCAGCCAGCACCCGCAGCCAGTGGTTGGCGAGCGAGCATAGGATGCCCACGAGGGCCAGGATGCCGGCAAAGCCCAGGCCCCATTGCGTGGGGATAGCGTTGGCCAGCGCGATGCCTGCCATCGAGGGCACCATCCAGCAGACCCAGCCGAGCGCATTGGCGCCGCCCAGAAAAGCCTCCTGGGCGCGCCGCCCCGCGTCATCGCTCGCAGGCTCCGGTCGGCGCTGGGTGAGCAGCACATAGGACATGTCCACCGTGAGGTAGCCAAAAAACAGCCGCCGGGCCAGGGGCAGATGCATCAGGTACTGGCGAAGGTGCAAGCTGAACACCACGAAGCGCAGGTTGACGCAAAAGCCGGTGGCCAACACCACCCAGGCCGGCGCGCCGGCGACCAGCAGGGGCAGGGCTGCCAGCTGGGCGCTGCCCGCGTAGACCAGCAGCGCCATGGCAAGGACCTCGGGCAGGGACAAGCCCGACTTGACCATGGCCACCCCGGTCATGAGGCCCCAGGCCGCCAGCCCCGGCATCTGCGGCGCCATGGCCCGCATGCCGACGCGGAATTCGGGATGGGCGATGTCAAAGAGACGCGAGGCCACGGCGTGATGGTCTCAGCCAGGCGTGCCCAGGCGTTGCCCGGGATCGAGCGCGAAACCGCGCAGGAAATCCGCCGCGGCCAAGCGCTTGCCGCCGGGGCGCTGCAGCTCGGTGGCCAGCAGTTGCCCCTGGCCGCAGGCAATGCGCACGCCCTCTCCGTCGGCCGCCAGTACCTGGCCTGGCGAGGCACCGGGCGCCTGTGCGTCCAGAGCCTGGGCGCGCCAGACCTTCACCACCTCGGCCCCCATCACGCTGCTGGCCCCGGGAAAGGGATCAAAGGCACGCACCCGGCGAGCGATCACCTCGGCGGGTAGCGACCAGTCGATATTTGCCTCCGCCTTCTCGATCTTGTGCGCATAGGTCACGCCCGCAGCCGGCTGCGGCACTGGTGCGAGCTGCCCCTGGGCCGCAAGGTCCAGCGCCTGAAGCACCAGGTCGCCGCCCAGCGCGGCCAGTTGGTCGTGCAGGGTAGCGGTGGTGTCCTTGGACGTGATCGGCAGGCGGCCCGTGAGCAGCATGTCGCCCGTGTCCAGGCCCTCGTCCATCTGCATGATGACCACGCCCGTCTCGGCGTCACCCGCCTCGATCGCGCGATGAATCGGCGCGGCGCCGCGCCAGCGGGGCAGGAGCGAGGCGTGGATATTGAGACAACCCAGGCGGGGCAGCTGCAGCACCCAGTCGGGCAAAATGAGACCGTAGGCGGCCACCACCATCACATCGGGCCGGGCCGCCTCGAGCGCCACCCGCGCGGCCTGGGCATCCTCAGGGTACTTGCCGTCCAGCCGAAGGCTGCGCGGCTGCGCGACGACCAGTGCCTGCTCGAGCGCGAACTGCTTGACCGGCGATGCCTGCAGCTTCATGCCCCGACCGGCAGGCCGGTCGGGCTGGGTCAAGACCAAAGGGATGTGGCAGCCTGCGGCGTGGATGCGCGCCATGGCCTCACGCGCAAATTCAGGCGTGCCGGCAAAGGCCACACGCAGCGGGGCGCAGGGGCGCGCGGAAGGACTCACCGTCTTCGGGGCCGAGTCCACCGCGCTCAGCCGCGCAGCGCGTCGCGCCGGGCCTTGGCGAGCTTGGTCTGGATGCGGGTGCGTTTGAGGAGGGAGAGGTACTCGACGAAGACCTTGCCCTTCAGGTGGTCCATCTCGTGCTGGATGCAGACCGCCAGCAGGCCGTCGGCCTCGATCACCCGCTCGTGGCCCTGTTCGTCGAGCGCACGGACCTTGACAGCGGTTGAGCGCTCCACACCGTCGTAAATGCCGGGCACCGAGAGGCAACCCTCTTCGTTGATCTTTTTGCTCTCGCTGGCCCAAACGATTTCTGGGTTGATGAGGGTCATCGGCTGGTCGCGATCCTCGGAGACGTCGATCACCACCAGTCGCAGGTGGTGGTCAACCTGCGTCGCAGCCAAGCCGATGCCACCGGCGTCGTACATGGTCTCGAGCATGTCGGACACCAAGCGGCGCAGGGCATCGTCCACCTGGGCCACCGGTTTGGCGACGGTATGCAGGCGGGCATCGGGATAGACAAGGATCGGTAGCAGGGCCATATCAGGACAGAACTCGCGGGCGAGACTCCATTGTCTCCCAGGTCGGGTGCCATCGACGCCAGCGCGAACACAGGGCCGTTGCCCTCAAGCCCGAGAGGCAGCAAAATCCACGCATGACACATACTTTTTTACGCATTCAAGCCCTGCGGGCCGCACTCCTCTTGCTGGCGGGCAGCGTGTCGCAAATATCTTTGGCACAGGTGAGCAGCCCACGCGGGGGTTGGCCCGTCACCCCGGCCCAACGGGCAGCGGCGCAACAGTCCGCGGAGGCCGGGGTACCACTGGCCGACCTGCGGGCCGGTGCGCCCGAGGTCTATGTGGTGAAGCGGGGCGACACCTTGTGGTCGATCGCAGGCCTCTACCTCCAGAGCCCCTGGCGTTGGCCGCAGCTGTGGGGCATGAACATGCAGGAAGTGGGCAATCCGCACCTCATTTATCCGGGTCAGCAACTGGAACTGGTGCGCGAGGGAGGCCGTGCCCGCCTGCGCATGGCAGGCCGTGAGGGTGCCGCCGCGGGCGAACCGCCCACGGTCAAGCTCGAGCCCCGGACCCGCAGCGAAGCCCTTCCCGATCTGGCCCTGCCCACCCTGCGCCCGGGCCTGATCGAACCCTTCCTGGCCGAGCCGCTGGTGATCTCTGAGGCGCAGCTGGCACAGGCGCCGCGCCTGGTGGCGGCCAGCGACAGCCGGGTGCTCCTCACCCGCGGCGACCGGGCTTACGCCCGCGGACCCGCCGGCGCGCCCATGGCCATGCCAGAGGCTGAGGGCAGCAGCGCAGGGTCGGGCCGGGACTGGGTGGTGGTGCGCGGCGCGCGCAACCTGCGCGACCCGGTCAGCGGCCAGTCCCTGGGGGTGGAGGTGCAGATGGTGGGCCGCGCCCGCCTGGTGCGCGAGGAGGCAGCGCAGGCCAATCCGCCGGTGCCGGCCTCGGTGGACATCCTCAGCGCCCGCCAGGAGCTGCGCGCTGGCGACCAGTTGCTGCCCCTGCCCCCGCGTCAGTTCGTGAGCTACGCGCCGCGCGCACCCGAGGCACCCCTTCCTGGGGCTCTGGTGTTGGCGGTCTATGGCGATGCCGTGAGCACCGTCGGCCAGAACCAGGTCGTCGCCCTGAACAAGGGCACTGCCGACGGCCTGGCCAGCGGCCATGTGCTGGCCGTTCTCGTGGAAGGCCGGCGCGTCACCGACCGGGACGCGCAGGGCAAGCCCCAGGCCATTGCGCTGCCCGAAGAGCGAAACGGCTTGCTGATGGTGTTCCGCGCCTTCGATCACGTGGCCTACGCGCTGGTGCTGGAGACGCGGCAAGGCGTCAAAGTGGGCGACCAGCTGGCACCGCCGCGCTAAAGCCCGGGCTGACATCCGCTCGGCTCCGCGACACGCTTCCGGTCAGCTCTTGCGGTCCGCTGTTCCGATCCGCTCCTGACGCCTGCACCTGCGGCAAGCCCGAACAACCCGTCCGCCAATTGGCAGGTGCGGCGCCGCACCGGACTCTATGGTGCGGACATGCGCGACGAGAACATGGACCGCGAGGACTTAGCCGCTTGGCTGCGGCTGCTCTTAACCCCTGGGCTCGGCCCGGCCAAGCAGCGCCGACTGCTCGCAGCTTTCGGGCTGCCACGGCAGGTGTTCGCGGCCCCCTACGCCGCGCTGGCCGGAGAGGCGGGCCCACTCAGCCAGGGCCAGTTAGGGGCGCTGCGTCGTCCCCCTGCAGGGCTGGATGCCCTGGTGGAGGCCACGCAGGCGTGGCTGGATGAAGGGATCACGCCTCGGGGCCGGGTCCGGCGGGTCATCACCTTGGCCGACACCGACTACCCGCCGGCTCTGCTGCAGGCAGAGGACCCTCCCCTGCTGCTGTACGCCCAGGGCCTCCCATTGGCCAACGGCCCGCTGGTCTGGCCGCCGACGCTGGCGGTCGTCGGCAGCCGCAACGCCACGCCCCAGGGCGTGGCCAATGCCCGCGCCTTCTCACGCCACCTGGCCGCACAGGGCTGGACCGTGGTCTCGGGCCTGGCGCTGGGCATTGATGGCGCTGCCCATGAAGGCGCTATCGCGGGCGCAGCAGATCGCACACCTTCTATGGTTCATAGCATCAGCGAGCGCCCACATCAGGATGCTTCAGCGCCACAAGCAGCCCCCCTGGCCACCGTAGCAGTGGTTGGCACCGGCCTCGACCGCGTCTACCCCACACAGCATGAGGGCCTCGCGCACCACATCGCCCAGCAGGGCCTGCTGCTGTCCGAATTTCCGCTGGGCACCCCACCTTTGCGAGAAAACTTCCCACGCCGCAACCGAATCATTGCGGCCATCGCCCGGGGCACCCTGGTTGTGGAGGCGGCGCCGCAGTCGGGCTCGCTGATCACCGCCAGGCTGGCCGCTGAACTCGGGCGCGAGGTCTTTGCCATCCCAGGCTCTATCCATGCACCGCAGTCCCGCGGCTGTCACGCCCTGATCCGGCAGGGCGCCAAGCTGGTGGAGACCGCGCAGGATGTGCTGGAGGAACTGGGCTGGGCCGTGCCGCCTGCGCCGGCCGGAGCCGCGCCCCGACCCAGATCACGACCACAACCTCGATCCCTTGCTCGAAGCGAGGCCGACATCGCTGCCGACACCGACACCAACACCGGCGCCGCCGTAGATGGCGCCGCCGACAACACGGCCGCACCACCTGCTGAGGAAGCACAGGACCCGGTGCTCCTTGCCCTGGGCTGGGAGGCGGTCAGCCTCGACGCGTTGCTGGACCGTACCGGCCGGCCCGCGGCCTGGCTGCAGGCGCGGCTGCTGGCGCTCGAGCTTGATGGCCAGTTGAGCCGGCTGCCAGGCGGCCTCTTCCAACGTGTCAGTGGCGCCTGAAACAGCCCCTGGGCAGGTCAGGACGAGGCACAGCGCAGGACAAGCACGCTCAGGGACCCCCGGAGAATTGCAACATCTGCGTAGGGCTTGGCCGACAGCCGCCACTTCTGGGCTATATTGGGGTCATGTTTGAAGTGCTGGTGTTCGTGTACGAAAACTACTGGCGAGGCGATGCCTGCCCCGAGTTGCAACAACTCGGTCGCAAGCTCAGCGCCCATGGCTTTGAACCCGAGGAAATTCACGACGCGCTGGTCTGGCTAGACGGCCTCAACAGCGCAGCGCAGGCAATCCGCCTCGACCCGTCCTCTGCCCCTGTTGCGGACACCCTGCCCTCCTCGCCAACGGCCTCGGCGCGCCAACCGGGCGAGCGCGCCACCGATGCCTCCGCTGCGGGGACCACCCAACAGCAGTCGCCGCACAGCCTGCGGGTGTACTCGGTCGCCGAGCAAGACCACCTGGGCGCGCAGTGTCTGGGCTTCATCAGCTTTCTCGAGTCGGCCGGGGTCTTGCCGCCGCCGATGCGCGAGATTGCCATCGACCGCGCGATGGCGGCGCCCGGTGACCCGGTCTCGCTCGACGAACTCAAGCTCATCGTGCTCATGGTTTACTGGAGCTTTGGCACCGAGCCCGACGCACTGGTGCTCGACGAGCTCTGCGACGACACCGAGCACCGGGTCGCGCACTGACCTCCCGCCACCGAATCACTGCGGCGCCCGCACGGGGTGCTTGAAGTGCAGACACAAAAATGGCCGCGTGAGCGGCCATTTTTCCTAGCGAAGTTGACGCCTGGGCAATTGCTTCAGACCACCGCGCCCGCATTCGGGTCCCCGGGGTCGCCATCCTTGCGCGGCGGGGCCTTGATCAGATCTTCGCGCTTGACGCCGAGCCACATCGCGATGGCGGCGGCCACGAAAACCGAGGAGTAGATGCCGAAAAGAATACCAATGGTCAGCGCCATGGCGAAGTAGTGCAGCGTCGCGCCGCCAAACAGCAGCATGGATAGCACCATGATCTGCGTAGAGCCATGGGTGATGATGGTGCGGCTGATGGTGGAAGTGATCGCGTTGTCGATAACCTCCACCGTGTCCATCTTGCGAAAGCGGCGGAAGTTCTCGCGGATGCGGTCGAAAATCACCACCGACTCGTTGACCGAGTAGCCCAGGATGGCCAGCACCGCCGCCAGCACCGCCAGCGAGAACTCCCACTGGAAGAAGGCGAAGAAGCCCAGGATGATGACCACGTCGTGCAAGTTGGCGATGATGGCCGCGACCGCGAACTTCCACTCGAAGCGGAAGGCCAGGTAGACCATGATGCCGACGACCACCATGGCCAGAGCCTTGAGGCCGTCCGCCGCCAGTTCCTCACCGACCGAGGGGCCGACGAATTCCGTGCGCTTGAGCAATACCTGCGGTTCGGCGGCCTTGAGCGTGGCCATCACCTGATCACTCTGCTGGGCCGAGCTCACGCCTTTTTGCGCGGGCAGGCGAATCATCACGTCACGCGCGGTGCCGAAGTTCTGCACCTGCACCTCGGCAAAGCCGAGGCTGGAGACAGACTGGCGAATCCGCTCGACCTCGGCCGCTTGCGGGTACTGCACCTGCATCACCGTGCCGCCCGTGAACTCCACCGACAGGTGCAGGCCACGCGTCACCAGGAAAAACACCGCCAGGGCGAAGGTGACGAAAGAGATGATGTTGAACACCACCGCATGGCGCATGAAGGGGATATCGCGCCGGATCTTAAAGAATTCCATGATTTACCCCTTCTTCGCCACGGCATCACCCTCGGGTCGCCAGACGGTGCCGATGGACACCGACTTGAGTTTCTTCTGTCGGCCGTACCAGAGGTTGACCAGGCCGCGGGAGAAGAACACCGCCGAGAACATTGAGGTCAGGATGCCAATGCAGTGCACCACCGCAAAGCCGCGCACCGGGCCCGAGCCGAAGGCGAGCAGGGCCACGCCGGCGATCAGGGTAGTGATGTTGGAGTCCAAGATGGTGGCCCAAGCGCGGTCGTAGCCGGCGTGTATGGCCACCTGCGGCGCCGCGCCCAGGCGCAGTTCTTCCCGTACCCGCTCGTTGATCAGCACGTTGGCGTCGATCGCCATGCCCAGGGCCAGGGCCATTGCGGCCATACCTGGCAGGGTGAGCGTGGCCTGCAACATGGACAAGATGGCCACCAGCAGCAGCAGGTTGACCGCCAGCGCCAAGCCGGAGAACAGGCCGAACAGCATGTAGTAGATCGCCATGAAGGCGACGATGGCGGCAAAGCCCCAGATCACGCTGTTGAAGCCCTTGGCGATGTTCTCGGCGCCCAGGCTGGGGCCGATGGTCAGCTCCTCGATGATCTCCATCGGCGCCGCCAGCGAACCGGCACGCAGCAGCAGCGCCAGGTCGTTGGCCTCGGTCACGCTCATCGAGCCGGAAATCTGGAAGCGGTTGCCCAGCTCGCCCTGGATCACCGGCGCGGTAAGCACCTCGCCCTTGCCCTTCTCGAACAGCAAGATGGCCATGCGCTTGCGAATGTTCTCGCGGCTGGTGTCGCGCATGATGCGGCCACCCTTGGCGTCTACCGTGAGGTCGACCTTGGGCTGCTGCGTCTGCGAGTCGAAGCCCGGCTGGGCGTCGGTCAGGCTGTCGCCGGAAAGGATGACCTGCTTTTTGACAATGACCGCGCGCCCGTCTCGCTCAAAGTAACGCTCGGCGCCAAAGGGCACCGGACCGCTGCCCTGCTCGGCGGCGCGGGCCTCGGCGCTGTCATCGACCAAGCGCATCTCAAGCGTGGCGGTGCGGCCCAGGATGTCCTTGGCCTTGGCAGTGTCCTGAACGCCCGGCAACTGCACCACGATGCGGTCCAGGCCCTGCTGCTGAATCACAGGCTCGGCCACGCCCAGCTCGTTGATTCGGTTGTGCAAGGTGGTGATGTTCTGCTTGAGCGCCTGCTCTTGCACCTTCCGGCCCGCCTCGGCTTTGATAGTAGCGTTGATGCGGTAGTCGGCGCCGTCCGGGCCGCTGGTGGTGGCCAGGTCGGGGAACTGGGTGGCGACGAGCTTGAGCGCCTGCTCCATCACCGCCGCCTCGCGGAAGCGCACCTCCACCGACTGGCCGTTGCGGGTGATGCCAGCATGGCGGATATTGGCTTCACGCAGTTGGGTGCGCAAATCGCCAGCGAAGGACTCGGCCCGCTTGGTGAGGGCTGCCTGCATGTCGACCTGCAGCATGAAATGCACGCCGCCGCGCAGGTCCAAGCCCAGGTACATGGGCGCCGCATGAATGGCCGACAGCCAGGCCGGCGAGGCCGGGATCAGGTTAAGGGCGACCACATAGGGCGCATTGGCCGGGTCAGGCACCAGGGCGCGCTGTATGGCGTCCTTGGCCTTGAGCTGGTCGTCGGTGCTGTTCATGCGCGCCCGCACAGAGACACCCTCCAGCGCGATCGAGTGGGGCTTGAGACCGGCCTGGGCCAGGGCCTGCTCGACACGCGCCAGGGTGGTGGTGTCGACCCGGGTGGTGGCCTTGCCAGCCGAGACCTGTACAGCAGGCGCCTCACCGAAGAAATTAGGCAGCGTATAGAGGGCGCCCACCAGCAGGGCGACCACCAGGATCAGGTACTTCCAGAGCGGGTAACGGTTCATGGTGGCAAATACGTGGGGCCGAGGGAGCGAAGCCGGGCGGCGCGAGGAAAGGGACGCGGCGACCGGGACACGCGGCGGGCGCGGGGCACTGGCCCCGTCATCGCCGGCGGGCCTTACTTGAGAGTGCCCTTGGGCAGCACTTGGCTGATGGCGCTGCGCTGGAGTTGGATCTCGACGCCTTCGGCCACTTCGAGGCCGATGTAGCTGTCGCCCAACTTGGAAATCTTGCCGGCCACGCCACCGGCGGTGACGATCTCGTCACCCTTGACCAGGGCCTCGATCATCGCCTTGTGCTCCTTCTGGCGCTTCATTTGCGGGCGGATCATGACGAAGTACAGCACCACGAACATGAGCACCAGGGGCAGCATCCCGGTGAGGGAGGACATCATGTCACCCCCTGCGGCGGGGGCGGGGGCAGGGGCGGCTTGGGCGTAGGCGGAAGAAATGAACACGGAAACTCCTGGTTCGAAAAGGGTCGACATGCAAAGCCGCCGGCGAGCGAAAGCTGCCTTGAGGCAGCCGGCAGGCCGATGGCGCTGGCGGGATTGTAGGCCTGCCCCCAAACTGCGATCGGGCACAGGGTCTCCCTGGGCCTGGCGCACCGAGACGTCCAGCGCCGCCGTCCCGCCGCACCTTACATTCGGATCACGACAAGCTCTTTTCGGCGATCCCAACATGTCTGTGCACCCCCACACGCCCACCGCCACCGGCCGAACCGTGCTCCTGGCCGGCGCCACCGGCCTGGTCGGTCGTGAACTGCTTCGAGGTCTGCTGGCCGACGCCGGCGTGGCCACCGTGCACGCCCTGGTGCGGCGCCCGCTGGCGGACACGCATCCCAAGCTGGTCGTCCAGGTCGTCGACTTCGCGGCCCTGCCGCCCCTGCCCGCCGCAGAGGAGGTTTACCTGGCACTGGGCACCACGATCCGGGTCGCCGGCAGCCAGGCGGCCTTCCGCGCAGTGGATTTCGACGCCAACCTGGCGGTGGCGCAGGCGGCCCGGTCCGGCGGCGCCCTGCGGGCGGGCCTGGTGAGCGCCATGGGGGCGGACCCGCGGTCCCGGGTCTTCTACAACCGGGTCAAGGGTGAGCTGGAGGCGGCCCTGCCATCGCTGGGCTTCGAAGGCCTGGTGATCGCCCGCCCCTCCCTGCTGGTGGGCGAACGCGCGTCCCTGCGCCAGCCCCATCGGCCCGGCGAGACCGTGGGCCTGTGGATGGACCGCTGCCTGGGCCTGTTTATTCCCAGGGATTACCGGGCGATTGCGGCCGCCGACGTCGCCGCCGCCCTGCTCCAAGCCGTGCCGGCCAGCACCGGGGTCCAGGTGCTGCGCTCGGGAGCCATGCAGAAGGCGGCGGCCCTGGGGCAGGCGTGAAGCGCAGGTTCAGGCCTGACGCCGCTGCCCGGGCTGCGTCCGCTGCGCGCGCCACTGGGCCATGAGCGCGTCCCATTGGGGCCGCACCTTCGCGAGGTGGCGCTCCTTCACATGGCCGAAGCCGCGAATCTGCTCGGGCAAACGGGCGATTTCGAGCGCCCGGGCATGGTTGCCGGCGTCGAGCGCAGCAATCACCTCTTCCAAGCTGGCCCGGTAGGCCTCGATCAAGGCCCGCTCGCCGCGCCGCTCGGCGCTGCGGCCGAAGGGGTCGAAGTCGGTGCCGCGCAGGAACTTCAGGCGGGCGAGGACCTGGAAGGCCATGCCCATCCAGGGACCGTAGGGTCGCTTAATCAACTCGCCCTTGTCGTTCGTCTTGGCCAGCAGGGGCGGCGCCAGGTGATAGTGCAGCTTGAAGTCGCCTTCGAACTGGCCCGCGATTCGGCCGAGAAAGGCGCGGTCGGTGTGCAAGCGCGCCACCTCGTATTCGTCCTTGTAGGCCATGAGCTTGAAGAGGCCGCGGGCCACCGCCTCGGTCAGCTGGGTCTTGCCCAAGGGCGCCTCGGCCGATCGGACCCGCTCGACGAAGTCGCGGTAGAGGCGAGCGTAGGCGTCATTCTGGTAGGCCGCCAGATGGGTGGCGCGGTGGGCCAGCATCCCCTCCAGCGTCTCCCGGGGCTGGAACTGGACGACTTGGGCGGGCGTGAGGAGCTTGTCCACCGCCGCCGGATCGTGAGCCGCCAGGCGCCCCCAGAGAAAGGCCGCCTTGTTGGCCGTCACCGCCACCTCGTTGAGCTCCATGGCGCGAAGCAGCGCCGCCTCGCCCAGCGGAATCCAGCCGCGCTGCCAAGCGTAGCCCAGCATGACCGGGTTGGTAAACAGACTGTCGCCCAGCAAGCGGGTGGCGATCTGTTCGGCCTGCAGCAGGCCCAGAAGATCGGCACCCACCAGGCCGGTCAGCGCACCGGTGCAGGCCGAGGCCGGGTCGGCCCAGTCGGGTTGGTGCACAAAGGCGGCGGTCGGCGTGCCGTGGGCATTCAGCGCGACTCGCGTGCGGCCCTGGCGGATGCGCTGAGCCGTTTCCTTGCCAGCGGTGACGATGGGGTCACAGCCAATGATGAGGTCGGCCGCTGCCAGCCCCACCCGGGTGGTGAGGATGTGCTCTGGCTGCTGGCCGATCAGCACATGGCTCCAGGTCGCGCCGCCTTTTTGCGCCAGGCCCGCTGCGTCCTGGGTGACCACACCCTTGCCCTCCAGGTGGGCCGCCATACCCAGCAACTGGCCGATGGTGATGACGCCAGTGCCGCCAACGCCAGCGACCACGATGCCGTAGGCGCCGCCCTCGAGGGCAGGCAGGGTGGGCTCGGG
>JACCED010387421.1_pt1 | contig 14738 bp, 11 predicted proteins | sample 7455021 | NCBI WGS metagenome assembly JACCED01 (sample SAMN15323456, study PRJNA562643) | freshwater metagenome | isolation source: river surface water | place: USA:Blue River Watershed | collected 2017-08-19 | reverse complement strand
TGTCGTGTTTTAACCACAGATCCGGCTCTTCCGTCGACGAAAGGCCTTTGGTAAAAGTTAAATTTTCCGCCGCGCGGTAACAAAAGGCTAGAATACGCACCATCATGCGCTCGACAGTTTCGGAAGGATGCAGGGCGATAGTCAGATTAAAATTGCCATACTCATTGCGATCCATATCCGACAGGGTCAGGTTCGCTTTATAAATTGTCGCTTTTTCGGCCACAAATGCCTCGCATCAATAGTAGATATTCAATTCGGCCACTCTATCCGGCCATCCAAACAGGATCGCAGTTTACCAAAATGGCAAGCAATTTTGATTTTACCACCACCACTTCCTCACAAACCGCTGTGGATTTTCTCGCTGAAAAAACCGGGCTTCCAAAAGCGCGTATCAAAGATGCAATGAACAAGGGCGCCTGCTGGTGGACTCTAAAAGGTAAACAACTGCGCCTGCGCCGTGCCAGCAAGGATTTGCCCGCTGGTACCCGCATACAGCTCTATTACGATGACCAGGTTCTTTCACGAACACCAGCCGCAGGACAACTAATGCTCGACCAGGGGCGCTACAGTGTTTGGTATAAGCCCCATGGCATGTTGGCCCAGGGCTCTCAGTGGGGTGACCACTGCAGCCTGCTGCGGTGGGTGGAAGTCGAACACAAACGCGAATGCTTTCTGGTTCATCGACTGGATGCGGATGCGGCCGGCCTAATGATGATTGCGCACGATTCAAAGGCTGCCGCCCTGCTCTCACAACTCTTTCAATCACGCGATTTGAAAAAATATTATCTCGCAAATGTGACTGGCGCACTGAATGCAACAGAATTGCGTATAGACCAACCGCTCGATGGCAAAGACTCCATCAGCATCATCAATACCCTTAAAATTAACGATGGTAAAACATCAAGCTTGGTGGAAGTGTTAATTGAGACAGGGCGCAAACATCAGATACGCCGTCATCTTTCCGGGATAGGCCATGCTATTGTCGGTGATCGACTTTACGGCAGCGCCAGTAAACTTCCACTGCAACTTCTCGCCTACAAACTGGAGTTCCGCTGTCCTGTTAGCAACAAACCTATTCACCTGGAGCTTCCCAAAGACTTACATTTGTAACAAGACCTGATTCGTCAAAAAAGATAAGGTGCGGTGAATCCAATCGCGGCGTAGACGCGTCCAAATTATCGATATTTTGCATCATTCCAGTATCGCGCCTGCCTGAATCACATTTACCCGTCTTACATTTACAAAAAGGACTATTTTTATGAGCCTGCCGTTTAACCCGAATGCTGAACGAATAGTTACGCTCGACGTACTGAGAGGTTTTGCGCTCTTTGGCATTCTCTATGCCCATATGATTTTCTGGTATGCAGGCGGCCCATTGCCAGAGGCAACCTACCAACTTTACAAGGACCCTGGCAGCGGTATAGCCATGGGCATCTACATGATTTTTATCATCAGCAAGTTTTTTTCGATATTTTCATTTTTATTTGGCCTTAGCTTCTACATCCAGATCGACAAACTGGTGCAGCGTCACCAACCGATCTTTATGCGCTTTGGTTGGCGTTTAGCGATACTCGGCGCTATCGGCATTTTGCATCACATTTTCTGGCGGGCGGATATTTTAACCATTTATGTCCCACTCGGGTTTCTGCTGTTATTTTTTCGTAATCTGAACAATAAAACGTTGTTAATAGTGGGTTCGCTACTGGTATTAAACATTCCCACCAAATTCGCAGAGTTTGTTTCAATACTCGTGCGCGACCAATTGCAATTGATTCAGGAAGACCCCAAAGCAGCCGGTGCGGCCTATTACGAAATTATCAGCCAGGGCAATTTCGCTCAAATGGTTCAGCATAATATCAGCGCCGCTTCGGAGAAGTTGAATTACCAAATCAACAGTGGGCGCGGCTTTATCACCTTTGGTTTCTTTTTGATAGGCATGCTTGCCGGGCGCATGCATTGGTTCTCTCACCTTGAGCAACACCGCATTTTTTTTAAACTGGTGTTAAAAAGAAGTGGTTGGGTATTAGTAATTGCCTTGCTCGCAGGAGTAATCCTGGGTGCGAGCAGCTTCATCCTGAAGATTGATTTTCAGAACGCCCCATTCGCGGGTTGGGCAGGTGGATTTATCCTGGAGTTTTTTAACACCAGCCTAACGCTAATTTATATCACCGGCATCAGCTTATTAATGCTAAAACCTAAATGGGAAGCACGACTAAAGCCATTGGCTAGCGTAGGAAAAATGGCCTTAACGACGTATTTGAGTCAATCAATTATCGGCGTATTTCTGTTTTTTAATATTGGGTTCGGGCTCTTTACCCTAACCAGTCCAGGCCAAAACGCGCTGCTCTGTATAGCAATTTTCGGAATACAAATTTTTATCTGTCGCTGGTGGTTAAAATACTTTAATTATGGCCCAGTGGAATGGTTATGGCGCTCAGCTACAGATCTTACATGGAAGCCATTGAGAAAACCGTCCTTGCCTGAACTAAACACACAATAAGCACAATAATACCACGCCCAAATAAAAATCCCCGCCGATATAATCGACAGGGATTTTTTAAACAACCGTAAAATTAAACAGCCAATTAATTACACTGGTTATTCAACGCACAGGCTTTAACCGCATTGGAGAACGCATAACCAGTGACGTTATCTTCCCAGGTAGACCAAGCCATAATGCCGCGCAAATCCGGATATGTTTTTGCCGGCTTATAACCGGTACCACAATCGCCAGAGCGCAAGCAGCGCATTGCCGCTTTCACAACTGTTGGATTGGTATAACCGCTGCCGGCTGCTGTTGGCGCGGTAGAGGCAGGCAAACCAATGATGATTTTGCTGGCAGGCAAACCAAGATAGTTCACACCGGTACTGCCAATCTGAAAGCCTTCGATTAACGCCTCGGTCCAGGCAACCAAACCATCTTGCGTGGCAGAGTTGTAGAACTGGCCATTTTTACCCGGCATTGAACCTGTATTGTAGTACTGCATCTGAATCCAGCTGATATCATCACGAAGCGCATTCATCAATGGCAAGTACACCCCCCAGTTGTATTGACCCAACCAGTTACCGGGCAGGTTTGCACCAATGGTATGTGCAGTTTCCGGAGCCATAGTCAGCAGGAAGCTTGCGCCATAACGCGCCTTCAACCGCTTGATCGCGCGCGCCAGATAATCTGCAGAGTATTGCGGGCTAGTCAGATTAATTTGCGCATTGGGATTGGTATGCAAACCTTTTTCAGTATCAATATCGATACCGTCCAAACCATACTGATCTTTAATCGCAATGAAAGAATTTACGAAATTATCTTCTTGCGTTTGGTTGTTCAATACGAAAGTCGCGTTAGCTCCGCCAATCGACAACAACACTTTCTTGCCTTGTGCTTTAGCGGCAGCAATTTGTTGTGCGGTGGGATTGTTTTGATAGCCACCGTCATTACTCAGGAAGAGTGAGCCATCAGCATTAATTTTTGGGAAAGAAATATTCAGCACTGTGTAATTAGGAATTGAGGTCATTTCCTCTAATGGCCAATGCCAGTTTTCCCAATAACCAACCAACTCTTTTCCGGTCGGTGGCGTTACTGAGCTCACACTTGAACTAATTACTGAAGAAACACTGGAGCGCGACGAAGAGGCGACAGAACTCGGCGCAACACTGCTTATTACAGAAGAGCTGGAGCGTGACGTTGCAACACTGGATGAACTCACACCCGGACAACTACCACCCGCAGCCCAGGCTTGTTGCCAATAGGTACCAGTACCGGGTGCGTAAGCCCAGGTAGCGGTTGATGAACACCAACCCGGAACCTGACAGGTATAAACACCGCCAGCGTTAGTGACGACCGCACCCTGACTGTAGCTGGTTCCTGCGACATAGACTGGACAACTACCGACGCTTGATTTTACAGATGACGCAGCACTGGTTGTTGGCGCACTACTCGGAGCCACCGAGCTTGGAACGGATGAACGCGCACTGGATGGAACAGAACTCGGCGCTACTGAGCTGGGCGCCACGCTGGAAGTAGTACCATCACAGGCCCCATTGTCGGTCCAATGTTGCCACTGACCGGAGGATGTTGTCGGGTTGTTGCCTTGAGTCCAGTAATTCGCGGTATAACCGCGATTCAAATGCTGAACTTTATTTCCCTGAGTGTAAGTACTGGCGCTATTCCATTGCGGTAAGCCAGTGCAATTTACAGCGAATGCTTCTGTTGATAACAGGGAAACGCCAAGCAGCGCCCCCAGTGGGATTATTTTCTTCATCAAAGTTACCTATCCTTTCATTATCGTTGGTTTTGGAAGTTGAACAGGCGAATACAGCTGGCTCTCTCACCGTCGCTGGCTAATTGCAACATTCACCTGGTTGCGATTGTCAACGTTGTCATTTGCAGGTACAAAAAACCCGTTACATCAATACAACGACTAGCACAGGGGTATCTGGTACAGGCGGGAGGACAAACATACATCAGGACAAACACTGGCGCAGAGCATATGTATATCTTTTATGCATTGCAAGCAATAATCCGAAGAAAAAGGAAGCAGCTAACATTATTGAAGCTCAATATCGAAACCCAATATGTTGCTGCCTCCTTCTTACAACCATTCTTTTTTACAGCGTTGCCTTGGCGCTTTTTCTAAAGAGCCACATGGATATCTAATATTCTTATTAGAAGTTCCAATCAGCCATCAACCAAAATTTCGTAGTATCCGTGAAGCTGGCATTAGTATCGCCCATTGAGTATTGGGCATATTTTGCAGTCCACACCACTGCACCAAACTTTTTGCTCAGACTTAAATCTATTTCGTCACCGAAATCGATACTGCCCGCATCAGAATCATACTTGTGGTAGCTCACAACTGCTTGCGCACCTGCCACGGTAACACCCACGTTCAAATAAGTATCTTCCAAACCAGCAGCAGGTGTTGCCAGAAATTTATCCGCCCAACCTTGAAACGCATGCAGTGTTGCCAGTGGTGTAGCAAAACCATATTTGCCATCATCGGACCCCAACAATTCATAACCCAAGGTAAAACTGAAACGACTTACGTTATACGTTGCCTCAGCCAAGGTGTAATCTGCTTCAAACATTTTCGCAGCGCCAGCGTCTTGCTGCTTTGCATATTCAAGGTTATACAAAAAGGACTCACCTACGGTTCCTTGCCAACGAACACCAAAGGTATCACTCGTTAAACCAAGTTGTGCAATTGGGTCATTCACATCCAGCAAATAAGCATAACCAATCAGTTTACCGGCATCTAATCCAGTGTAACTGGCGTTGAGTACATGGCTATCCATATGCAAATCGCCTAACGCGGGATTATCTTCACCAAACACGCGATTTACATTCTTGATGTACGCGTAAGTAAAATTGGTGTAGCGAATTGTTTTATTGGTCCAGGATAATCCATCATACGTTTGTTCGTTCTGTCTCCAACCTACGTTGCCGATAAAACGTGAGTTATCCAGCACTAAACGTTGACGACCGTATTTCACCTGATTGTTGAAATTGGTGTAGGAAATAAACGCTTGATTAACCTCAGTACCAACAGGGTCTGCAATTACAGCAACAGTTTTGCTTTGTCCATTCAACGGATCTGAACTATGCGCAGATGTACGATAGTCAACATCATTTGTCATCTCACTAATGTTATCCATCTCACCCGTAAAACCGAATCCATTCCAAGCGCCTGACTGATAGGAAATGCGTGAGCGAGTAGTCCAGGCATCCGCTTCTCTCTCGCCTTTTTTACCCAGCACTTTCGTCACTGTATCCACCGCATAATAATCTTCTGTCACATCTTCAAAGCGAGTACGAAAATTTATTTTAACCACACTACCCTGTTGCATAGACTCAGTAAAAGTTTTTGCAGAAACACCTGGAGCCGCGCACACCAGCGAACTCGCCGCAGCCACAAAAAGATAAAGTGTATTTTTTTTCATAGAGCCTTCTCCAATTTTTTTGCATAAATGTGTGTGGTTTAAACATCAACACCATCAACGTAAACAGGTCTTGGAAACTACGTTTTGTCATGCACTAAAAAAACATTTATTGAAATCACTGGCACAACAGGTGTGTGACTTAATTCCAGTTGAGCAAGGCTTATGCCAATCGTTTTTTTCAGGTTTTTTTTAAGGAATAATTCATTATTAATCAAGGAGATATAATTTCTGGAATTTTATTGCGTGATTTTAAGCATTTTTTGGAGTTGCACACTTGTGGTGATGGACGAATGACTCATGCGTCATTTGCAAACAAACACACAAAAAAACACGCACAAATTAAATGCAAAGAAATGCACGGCTTTTTTTTGCAATGCACTATAAGAAGGCAAGCGCAGCAATTATTTTTCAGCAGCAGTTCTTCGGAGGGGGGCTTACGCACACAAAAAAGGCCATTTGCTTGCGCAAATGGCCCTTCAAGAAAAAAAGCTAATACGGTTACACGATTTGCACACCAATACCTTTTGCCAAGCCCTTCTCAATACGGACCTGCGAAAAAGTAGCATCCAGCTTGCCATTGGCCACCAAGGTAAATGGCTCCAGAATCAAGGCAAACAACTCTTGCGGCGTGCGTTTCAAACCGAAGTCAGTTCCGGCATCCGGGTAATCTTTTAAATCCACTGACAGGGTTTTCCAACCTTTACCGGTTATCGCAGTCAACTCTTTGGTAATCTCCACTTGCGAATAGCAAGATGGACCACAACCAATGCGTACCCACGCCTGAGCCTCGGGTGCGGCATCCACTTTGATATCGAATACCAATGCTGAATCAGACTCATAATAATCGCTTAACACTTGACGATTAGGCGTCGAGATAGCCACCAAACCTTCCCCATCGCCATTCCAGAGTGCGCGACGAGCATCCTCTTGAACATCGCGATCCACACAGGTCACAGTCAGTGTCGATACGCTCGCGATATTGCCATTGAGCGCTGCACGATCATTATTTTTACCCTCCAGAATAATCCCATAAATTCCCAGAGGACGACGATTGAATAATTCCAGTACGTGTGAGGTCGCCTCAAAACTAATGCCCTCTTCTGAAAGGCTATCGCTCAAGGTATCTTTATCGCCGTATTTCAAACCAAAGCCATAGGCAAACAAAGGGTCATAATCTTTATCACCAACATTTAAGGGACCTTGGTCAGGACGCTTGGGCCATGAAAACGATAACTGACCTTTTACCGGAAAATTTATCGAACCATCGGTAGCTTTAAAAATAACGTCAGCAATACCAGCACCTTCAGTTCCCGGCTGCCAGATAACCGCAAAAGCATCGGACGCGTTGAGCTCTCGGTTAATCCACATAGGGCGACCAGTTATGAATAACGCAACAACAGGAATCCCATCGCCCTTTAATTTTTGCAGCAACTGTAAATCGGCAGTGTCGCCCGCCTTAAGCAATTGATGTTGAATATCGCCCTGCATTTCAGCATAGGGATCTTCACCAAAAATGACGATTGCCACATCAGGTTTTTCAGTGTATGAACCGTCCACACTTAATTGTGCTGAGCCGCCAGCCGCTGACACTGCTGATTCAATCCCCATCCACAAGGTAGTTGCGCCGGGAAAATCAGCCATCGTATTACCAGTGCCCTGCCAGTTAATCGACCAACCACCGGTTTGCTTACTAATATTGTCCGCGCCATCGCCTGCAACAAGAATTTTTGCCTTGGGCGACAGGGGTAATAAATTATTTTTATTTTTTAACAAAACAACGGATTCACGCACGGCCTGACGAGCAACAGCGCGATGCTCTACTGCCCCCAATAAATCATCGCGGCCAGCCAATGGGCGTGAAGAAGGTAGCCCCTTTTCCCAAAGGTTTGCACGCAGTTTCACCCGCAATACGCGACGCACCGCATCATCAACGCGACTCATCGGGATAGTACCGTCTTGCGCTTGAGCCAAGGTGTTGCGATACAACTGTTTCCACTCAGGATCTGGAACCATGTAGATATCCAAACCGGCGTTTAACGCCTGCGGGCAGTTTAAAGGCGTAGCTCCGGCTACGAAGCCATGACCATTCCAATCACCAACCACAAGACCATCAAAACCCATTTGCTCCTTCAATACATCCGTTAACAAATAGCGATGACCGTGCATATGCTCGCCTTGCCAACTATTAAAAGAAGCCATTACGGTCTGCACACCATTTTCGATTGCGCTGTAATATCCCGCTGCATGAATACGGCACAGGCTTTCTTCATCATCAATACAGTTACCGCGGTCAATACCGTTCAAAGTACCTCCATCCGCGATAAAATGTTTTGCCGTAGAAATGACTTTGTATTTCGACAGAAACTCTTTGCCAGTAGCGTCACCTTGTAAGCCTTCAACCATTTGACCGGCATAGTCGCGAACCAAATCAGGACTCTCTGACCAGGACTCATAGGTGCGCCCCCAACGATCATCGCGCGCTACCGCAACGGTGGGCGAAAAATCCCAATCAAGCCCGGTAACAGCAATTTCAGTGGCAGTAATGCGGCCAATTTCCTTAATCAATTCAGGGTTGCGTGCTGCGCCCAAGGCAATGTTGTGGGGAAACAGCGTCGCACCAACAATATTACCCACACCATGCACAGCGTCAGTGCCCCACATAATCGGGATTGCCAACTTGCCATCGCTATCATCCATAGACGCGGTGTAGTAAGCATCAGCAATTGCCAGCCAATCCGCCGCTTTGGAATAGCGGTTTCCATTGGGAACAGAACCTCCCCCATTAAGTACCGAACCTATGTGGTACTCCTTAACATCGGCGGCGGTAAGATGACGGATTTCGGGTTGAATCAGTTGGCCGATCTTCTCTTCCAGACTCATTTGCACGAGCAAATCTTCAATTTTTGCTTCGAGCGCCGGATCTTTCTTCAGCTTGCTGGTGATACTAGGCCACTGCACGTTTGCAACCTCCACAGGTTTTGGCTAAAAAACATTAATCAGATTTACCCACGCTTGTAAGGCATAACCCTAAGCATAGGTGCTTTCCATTTATGAGCACTATTAATCAACTTGAAAATGAAAGCCGCAGAATCCTTGAGAAAACCTGCACATTAAACCGCGCATAATGCGATCTAGCCTGGCAAGCTGGGGACGCTCATCGTTGAGCGGTATTGACCGAATACATCTCTTATTCATACCGGAAAACGAGTAACCGGGCGCTTTTTGGCTGGCGCAAACTACTACTTATTGACAGCGCTGTCAATGACAGCAAAGCGCCCAGCATGATTCGAGTAAAATCGTCTCATAAATCACACCATATGGCACCAAAATTAATAAAACTTGATGAAAAACAAGGACTGCTGCAACCCAAAAGAAGTGAATGCGAGTCATTAAAGTGATTTTCCGCCTTTTGGGATTAGTGGTATCCTCCCGCACCTAACCATTACTACAAACACACCATCCATAACTATTTGATCTTCTTTAGAAAAGAAGTTGAGGAGTCACATGAGCCTGTTACTGGTTGCAGATATCGGCGGCACCAATGGCCGTTTTGGTCTGGTCGAATTCGACGCGAAAAAAAATCGCGCACGCGGCAAGATCAACTACACAGCTGAACGCCAAATCACCCTGAAATGTGCAAATTACGCAGACATGGCAACTATGATCAAGGCCTGTTGTACGGAGTTTGGCATTGATATTCCAGCACACGCGTGCCTCGCCATCGCTGGCCCTATTGAAAACGGACAGGCCGCCATGACCAACCTGAACTGGAAATTTTCCATTGATGGTCTGCGCGACCAATTGGGGATGAAAACCCTCCACGTAATCAATGACTTTGCTTCTCTTGCGTACGCTGTACCCTTTTTACAGGACGATGAATTAGTAACGTTATACGAATCTGGAAAATCAAACCCGGATGCTCCCATCGTGGTAATGGGGCCAGGCACCGGTTTTGGCATGGCAGCACTTGTGCCGGATGGCGGCAATTGGAAAATCATCCCAACTGAAGGTGGTCACGCCAGCTTTGCTCCCACAAATGAAAAAGAACTGGATATCAAATCCTTCTTATTGAAAGAACAGAGCCATGTTTCGGTTGAAAATATTCTATCCGGCGGTGGCTTGGTAACCCTCTACCGTGCTCTCGCACACAACTCCGGCGTAGAAGCAAAAGCCTATACACCGGCAGATGTAAGCACCAAAGGTTTGGCAGATGAAGATGATTTATGCCGTGAAGCTGTTTTAACCTTCTGCGATGTACTGGGTGAAGTCGCTGGCGACAAAGCTTTATCTCTAGGCGCAAAAGGTGGTGTCGTAATCGGCGGCGGGATCACCCCAAAATTGGTTGGGCTTTTGCCGGAATCTCACTTCCTTGAGCGCTACAAAAACAAAGGCCCAATGGCTGGTTATGTGAGCGACATTTCCATCCGCCTCATTGTAAACGACAAAGCAGCACTGGTTGGTTCCGCAGCTTGGTTAATCAACAATACTCCAGCGCTAAAAAACGCATAACCAGCAATACATTTCCGTCATAAAAAATGCACCCCAGGGTGCATTTTTTATTGGCGTGGTTAGCTCCGACCGTTAGTGCTTTTCTTTCGCTTTGATTATTGGGCCGGTAGAGTCGCGCACGATAATGCTTGAACTCAACATGCTAGCGGGCAGCTGAATTTCACGTCCCTTCAATTGTTTTAATAGTAGATCCGTAGCTTTTTTCGCCATTTGGCGAATGGGCTGCCGAATGGTAGTGAGCGATGGATATAATTGGTGTGCAACAGGAGTATCGTCGAATCCTGCGACCGATAATTGCGCCGGTATTTTAACTCCCGATTGATGGGCAACCATCATCACCCCCGCAGCCATATCATCATTTGCAGCAAAAATAGCGGTTGGCCGTTGCGCGTGCAGCAAAAGTTTTTTACCACACTCTTCACCCGATTCAAATGAGTTATCACCCTGCTCTACCAATTCTTTTATCAGGGGCAAGTCATTTTCAATTAGTGCAGCTTTGTACCCTTCGTAGCGCAAGGACATAGCACGGTGGTCCGGGTGACCACAAATAAAGCCAATGCGTGTGTGCCCCCAAGCAATCAATTGACAGGTCATATCATACGAAGCTTCCTCATCATTAGTTTCAACGTACGGAGATAAGGATTTATTTTCTGTCGGTGCGACGCGGACGAAAGGGATATTCATTTTTTTAAGGGAATTGATAACCGTCATATTGTCGGAGAGTGGCGGCGTCAGCATGACACCATCTACCCGCTTCTCTAAAATTAAATCGGTTACCTCATTTAAAACATTAGGATCGCGATGAATAGCCGGGTGCACAAGTAGCTCGTAGCGCTGGGGACGACAAACCTCAAGCACACCCTCCTGGATATCCAGCACATAATGTGCGCTGGGATGACCATAGATAAGCCCCAGCAGATAGGATTTATTACCCGCGAGACTTCGGGCAGATTGGTTGGGCCGATAATTCAACGCCGCAATGGCCGAGTCTACCTTCTCACGCGTTGCCGGCCTCACATTGGGCTCATTATTTACAACTCGAGAAACCGTTTTGATGGACACCCCTGCGAGAGCAGCTACATCATCAATCGTTGCCTTTGCCACTAACTTAACCTCTGGTTGATTTATTGTTGCTCAATCCCAGAGTCAAATATATGTCACATTGACAATAAGAAAGAAGCTTGCTTTTTTGACGCAGGAATTGTAATCGCGAAACAAACAATGTGACAGCTTTATAGCCTTGGATTATAGTACCGCCGCGATTTTCGCCAGATTATTAGTTACCCCAAGTCCCAACTCTGGCGCTGTTTTAAGACCATTACAACGACAAATCATTTTATAACAACGAGGCAATCACTCTCATGCAATCATCATCCAACAAATATCTGCCCGCTTATGCGGCAGTAACAACACTATTCTTCGCGTGGGGGTTTATTACTTCCCTCATCGATCCATTGGTCGCAGCGGTAAAAGGAATTTTCAGTCTGAGCGACGTAGAAGCTCAACTCAGTGCCTTCGCGTTCTTTATCGCCTATGGAATCATGAGCTTCCCGGCAGCGACTCTGCTATCTCGCTTTAAATCCGTATCAACTATTTTGATTGCATTGGGCATGATGATTGGTGGATGCCTGATCATGTTGGTTGCAGCCAATATTGAAGTTTACGCACTGGTACTTGGCGGCCTTTTTGTGCTTGCCAGTGGTATCACCGCATTGCAAGTCGCCGCAAACCCTTTGGCCGCCGCGCTTGGTTCGCCCGAAGGTAGCCACTTCCGCTTAACCTTCAGCCAAACCTTTAACAGCCTTGGAACTTTTATTGGACCAATCATTGGTGCAAGCCTTTTCCTGGAAGGCGTAGAAGTTAAGCACGGCGAAACTATTACCGATGAAGTTCGCACCCAAGCTCTTGCCGGTATCGATGCTGCTTACTTCTGGTTGGCAGGTATGATTGCAGCACTACTTGCCTTCTTTTTTGTCAGCCGCAAAATTGTTGGACAAGCTGCTCCAGACTCTTCGGCAGCCAAGCCAAAGGGCATTGGCGAAATGCTGTCGGATGCTTTCCAATCTAAATGGGCAATGCTCGGCGGCATGGCGATCTTTTTGTACGTAGGTGCCGAGGTTGCCATAGGAACTCAAATGGCATTCTTTTTGAATTCAGACTCTATTTGGGGCCAGTCCGATGCGATTTTCGCATTCCCGTTCATTGACAAAATTGCCAGTTCCGATGGAGTTCTTGGCGTTTCGTTGCAAGAAGCCGCTGCGTTAACTGCACTCTATTGGGGTGGGGCTATGGTAGGTCGCTTGATCGGTTCTGCTCTGCTCGCCAAAGTAAATGCCGCCATGTTGCTCGTTGTGTTCACTGGCGCAGCCGCCGCTATGTGTTTCTATGTATTCTCTGTAGGCGGAGTAGGCGCCGGTTTTATTGCACTGGCAATTGGGTTATTTAACTCTATTATGTTCCCGGTTATTTTCACTCTGACTCTGGAACGCTCTACCGCGAGTTCAGAAGCAACCTCTGGTTTCCTCTGTACGGCAATTATCGGCGGCGCGTTTGTGCCTTTACTGGCGGGATTGGTTTCAGGTCACAGCAGTTATGTAACCGCGTTTATTGTTCCTGCAGTTTGCTACATAATTTTGTGTGTCTTCGCGCTCAGCGCCGCTAAAACCAAAGCAACTAACGACGTTGCCGAAGTTGCAACCAGCCACTAATTTACTGAGTGGCCATCTGAATTCTGCAAGCAGATTAACTGCTTGCAGAATTACGATCTGAATCCCAACGTTCCGCCGCTTCTCCGTCCTTATTTTTCGCCTCTACCCACACATTTTTCCCCTCCTGAGTAATTTCCTTTTTCCAAAAAGGTGCACGGGTCTTTAAAAAATCCATTAGAAATTCTGCGGCCTGAAATGCGTGCTCTCGATGAGCACTGGTAACTCCAACAAAAACAATTTGATCACCCAGACGCAATTCACCTACACGATGGATGATGCGAGCGGAAACCAAATCCCAGCGCAGTTTTGCCTCCGTGAGAATTTGCTCCAATATTTTTTCCGTCATACCGGGATAATGCTCCAATGAAAGACCGGCCACCAAACGTCCATCGTTAAAATCCCGCACGCGCCCTACAAAAAATACCACTGCGCCTGCGGCAGCATTGCCTGCAATTAACGCTGAGTACTCTTGCCCTACATCAAAATCTTTTTGTTGAACACAGATCGAAAAGGTCATATCAACCTCCTGTTACTGGCGGAAAAAAAGCCACCTCATCACCATCAACCAATGTCTGATTTCCTTTTGTATATGCATGATTGACCGCGGTCAGAACTTTGCTCTTGAGTAGCGTTGATTCCCATGAAGGATTTTGCAACACGAGCTGCTGCTTTAATTCATCCAGCGACTTAACGTGTGCACTGGAAACATCAAGCTCCGCGATACCTAATTGCTCGCGCAACTGCGCTAGAAAAATTACCCGGATCATGACTATAGCCCTTCGCGTTGATAATGGCCGCGACGGCCGCCGGATTTCTCCAGTAAGCAAACGCGCTCAATCACCATCCCCATATCAACTGCTTTGCACATATCATAAATTGTTAGGGCCGCAACACTGGCCGCAGTGAGCGCTTCCATTTCCACACCGGTTTGCCCGGTCAATTTGCAATAGCTGGTGATTTCAACCGCACTGTTACTTTCATCCAACACGAAGTCCACGGCAACTTTGCTCAAAGCCAAAGGATGACATAATGGAATTAAGTCCGAACATTTTTTGGCAGCTTGTATTCCCGCTATCCGAGCAACAGCCAACACATCACCTTTTTTTAGTGAATTATGTTTAATTTGCTCCAAGGTATGAGGCGTCATAACTACGCGAGCAAAGGCCCTAGCCTCACGCACGCTGGGAGTTTTTTCAGAAACATCCACCATGCTGGCATGGCCTTGCGAATCTATATGGGTAAGCGTCATAACAAATGCATCCAGTTAACCAAGACTGGCCGTGCAGCAGCCAGGAAATAGAGTTATCATAAAGCACTCATCAGGGCGACCGCATTTTTATTTCCTCGCCAGCTTAAAATTGTCCGAACTAAATGACCTCACCAGTACTTGATCGCCGCTTTACCCTTGCCCCAATGATGGAGTGGTCCACGTCGGACTGCCGCACCTTTTGGCGCTTGCTCACTAAAAATGCTGTGCTCTACAGTGAAATGGTCACTACCGGTGCTCTACTCCACGGGGATAAAGCACGCTTTCTGGACTACAACGCCTGCGAACATCCTCTCGCACTGCAACTGGGAGGCAGT
>JACCED012215301.1_pt1 | contig 14747 bp, 11 predicted proteins | sample 7455021 | NCBI WGS metagenome assembly JACCED01 (sample SAMN15323456, study PRJNA562643) | freshwater metagenome | isolation source: river surface water | place: USA:Blue River Watershed | collected 2017-08-19 | reverse complement strand
GGCCGAGACGTTGGGTGTGGGTGCGAAGCCGTCCGGTTGGAGGGGGATGTTTTTGCCGGCGGTTGGGGTTGCTTTCGGGATTTTGGCAACGGGTTCCGTGAGCGCGTCGCTACTGGGCGGGGCTTCTGGGCTCGTGCTTGCGGCATCCATGGGCGCCAGCGCCGTGCTCGTTTTTGGAGCCCCCGCCGGGCCATTTTCTCAACCGTGGCCGGTGATGGCGGGTCACACGGTTTCTGCGCTTGCGGGTTGTTTGGCGGTGCGGTTGTGCGGGCCGGGGTTGGCTGCGGGGGCGTTGGCGGTTGGTGTTGCGATGGCGGCGATGACGGGGTTGCGCTGCGTACATCCGCCCGGAGGTTCGACCGCCTTGGCGGTGGTGGTGTCAGCCATGGCAGGGAGCTCTCCTTCGATGGGCTTTGCACTGAATCCGGTTTTTATCAATGCGACGGTGTTGGTGTTGGCGGGTTCCGTTTGGCATCGGCTGGTTTCGGGGATGGCGTATCCTGCGGGCATTCGCCGCGGCGCGTAGAGGATCGTGGATAGCACCTGCCGCAGGTCTCAAAACTCGCGCCGGATTCCCGCTGACCACATCCGGGGGGTGCCGGTTCCGATCAGGCCGGAAGCTTCGCGGCGGGTCATGATTTCGGTCGCGGTCAGATTTTCAAGAGCGGCATAAACGGTCGTTTTTGAGTTCAGATGGTAATCCACGCGCGAGTCGATGCAGAGGAATGCGTTCAATCGCATCTGGTTGAGGTCATCGTCCCACGACGCGCTCGTCCAACGGCCTTGGACAGTCCATCCCATGCGATCCCATCGCGTACGAACTGCGAGCGACGCGGCGTGGGAGGGGACTTGCGGGAGCGAACGGCCTTGGAGATTCGGTGCGTTTCGAGCGCGCGTCACGGTCGAGTCCGTGAACGAGTAGGCGCCATCAAGGGAGACATGATCGCCGATGTGGCGTGAGGCTCGGAGTTCGATGCCTTGTACTTCGGTGGCATCGAGGTTGTTGCGTTGCAGCGTGTTCGGCCCGGTTGTCACATTTGCGATTGCGCGGTTTACGCGATCGAAAAAAAATCGGGCATGCAGTTCGGTTTGATCGGGGAACGTGTACGAAATGCCTGATGACAGGCCACGCACCTCCTCAGGCCGGAGGTTCGGATTAGCTGCGGTGGTGACCGCGCCGACCCGGAAGGGTCGGTAGAGCTCATTGAGCGTGGGGAAGCGCGCGCCCGTGTGAAGGTCGCAGCGCCACGCGAAGCGCCCTGTGGGTTGCCAGCGCGCGCTGATGCGGGTGGCGGGCCGGAGTTCAGCGCGGTCCGGGGGGTGCTCCTGCCGGAGCAGCGAACCGCTGGCCCGCGTGGTTTCGATCAACGCTCCGCGGTATTGATCCATGTGATCCAGTCGGGCCCCAGCTTCGAATGTCCAGGTGCTTGAGGGTTGCCAGGTATCGAGGAGAAAGAGGCCGGTTTGCCGTTGCCGTCCGCCAGCGGATCGTTCGCGGAGGGGCACGCCGTCTTGGTAAAAAAAGTGTTCGTGGGTGGAGCCCGTGATGAAGCGGATGTCCCATCCTGCACCTAGCTGATGGCTTTCGTTGAGGGGGATACGGATGCGCTGAATGAAACCCGTTGCGCGTGAGGGAACATCATGCTGATCGAGTGTGAGGGTTTCGAAAGTGCGATTTGGTGCGACGGAAGTGAAGGTGCTGGCGAAGCGGCGTTCCTGATGAAAGAGGATGTTTTCCATCGACCAATCGTCGCGAGGGGCAACACGGTCGAGGCGTGCAGACAGGTCGAGAGCACGGCTTCCGTTTGTGGTGAGGGCGGTTCCGTTGCCGCGCTGTTCGTCCCACCCTTGGACGCGTACCGTTGTTTGCCAGAGGCTATGGGGATGGAGGTTGGTGCGCATTCCGATGTCGAATCGGGAGGTCGTGACCGATGCGTTGGAATCGATGGGGCCACGTTGATTTGCGCGTAGGACGGGATAGCCCGAGAAGTCTGTTTTCCCCAGAGAGCCGAACCAGCGGGTTCCCGATGCGGGTTGCGAGGCGAAAGAAACGGACGCGTCGTAGGGCATCCTGTTGCCGGTTGCGAACGACGTGGCGAGGAAGGGATCGCGGTGGAGCCCTGCGCTTTCCAAGGCGATGATGCCTCCCAGCGAGGAGGTCCCCCATGGGGAGATTCCGCCGTCGGGAATGAGAGTGATTTGAGCGAGATCGGAGGCGCGGTAGCGGGTCCACGGGACCCATCCCCCGAAGGGATCGTTGATGGGGATACCGTCTTGGAGCACGGTCGTCCGACTGGCGCCGTTGGGGCCGACGTTCCCGAGGCTGACACCCTGACTGGTGGGGTGGGCGCCGATGCTGTCGGTGCGTCGGAACAGCCGGAAGCCGGGTTGTTGCCGGAGTGCATTATCCAGTGTCGAGGCTGGATTGGAGCTGATAACCTCCTCGGAGAGAACAATCTCACGGGTTCTGTCAGATCCGAACAACGGAGCGGGAAGGGGGGGCGAAATGACGACGGTTTCTGGAAGAAGTTCCGGTTCCGAAGCTGAGGTTGGGAAGGAGCCAACGTGTGGAAAGACCATCAAGATCACGGAAAGAGTGCGGACGGCCTTCATCGAGAGGGAGTCAGGGGGAGGGGTAACCTGCGAGGGGTTATCCGTTCACCGGGGCCGCGCCTGCCGAATGTGGTGTGGCGGGGTTTCCGATGGTGCGCACGGTTTTTTCGGGGAGCCAACCTTCTGTTCCGTCGGGAAGACGGGCGAGGATCCATCCAGCATGATTGTGGCCAAGAAGGACTTGCGATCCAGATGGGATGACGGCGAGCACGTTCCCTTTTGGGACGGGTGCGCTTTGAAGTTCGGCATTTCGCTCGATGAGGATCGCAAGTTTTCCGACCCGTTCTTTGAACTGGAGATCGACGGTGGCAACGGTCGCGGTGGTGAGGGCGAGTCCGAGTGGGATGGCCGCGGTTCGGTGGTAGCGGGACAGGGTGCGCAGCGCTACGGCGACGCCGAAGAGGCCGATGCTGGTGTAAAGAAGCTTGAGGGTTTGCTGCCGTGTGGGGAGCAGGCGGCGGAGAAGAAGTTCGGTGGCGGTGTTGGTGAAGATGCGGGCGTTGGAATCTTTACGAAGGCGTGTGAGCAGCTGGGTTGAGGGTGCGTGGTTGGGAAGGATGCGGAGGGCTCTTTCGAGTTCGAGGATGGCTTCGCCGAGGCGACCATCTTCTTGAAGAGCTCGTGCGAGATTGAATCGCAGAGAGATATCATTGGGTTGCAGGGCGGTAAGACGTTCGAATGCGTCGGCGGCCTCGCCGAACTTCTCCTCTGCGAACAATGCCGCGGCTGCTTCGGTTGTGGTGGAGGGGCGTTCCTTGGCCGTTGTGAGTGCCGCAAGTCCGGGCAATGTGCCGAGCACGAGCGCGAGAAGGATCAGGACGAGTGCGGTAGGGCGGAGCGGTTTCATCCGGCGAGGCGTTCCAAGGTTCGAGCGAGGGAGGCGGCTTGAATCGAATCGATGGCCGCTGCAGCACCTTTTGAAAAGTTTTCGCCGGTGTACCGGAGCGCAATGTACTCGTTGAGCATTCGTTCAAGCGTCTGTGCGTCCTCGGGAGCGGGACTGAGGAATCGCAAGAGCTCAGCGGGGTCGAGGCTTTCGGAGGATGCGTGTCCGCGTGCGGTGCAGAGAAGACGGAGACAGTTCACCACGTTGCTGTGGAGTTCGCCGGTATTCTTTGCTGCGGCAAGCGCCCGAATGGCGGTGCGGGCTCGGGCGGCGGCCTGCTGGCGTGGAGTGCGGTGCAGCGCTCGGCGTAGGCTTGCGATGAGAATACCCAGAGCGGCCAGACCTCCTGCGGTCAGCGCAGCATTTTTCAGAGCGGGGGTTGCTCCCTCTGCGACGAGACGCGCCGCAGCATCCGTCACTTCGGAGGGTGTCTTGAGGAGGCTGGCGGTCGGGTCTTCTGGGGGTTGCGCGGTTTCCGGCGGGCGTGTGTTGATGGCGGGCTGTGGTTCTGGGGTGGGTGGCGGGGCTCCGGTGACCTCCAAGCGCCGCGATTCGCTGGACTTGGTGAAGTACGATCCGGTGGCTGGATCGAAGTAGCTCAGCACAAACACGGGCGCCACGGTTTTTGCGTCTTCAGGCACGAGCGCGAGCTCGAATGTTTTGGTGCCCGTTCGTGCGATTTCGTCGGCTTTTTGGAAGTTCGCTGACGGCGGGTAGGGCCGCCAGCCTTTTGCGTCCTGAAGAGGAGGGAGGTCGATCCGAGCGAAGTTCCCTTCCCCGGAGATGTGGACTGTGGAGGTCACGGGGTCACCGAGTTTGACGCTGTCGGGCTTTGATGTGGACCGGATGTCGAACCGGCCAATGGCACCGCGGAAGGTGTCAGGCCTGTTTGAGGTTGGGAGTTCTGCGATTTCGACGGTTTTCTCCTTCGAAGTGAGGTGTCGCTCTGCCATCACGGAAGTGCCTCCCGCGAAGGCGGCTGCGAATGGGTCGTTGCCGAAGATCTCCTCGAACGTGTTGCCTCCGCCTCGGGCTCTCCGCGCGGTCTGCATCGTGACGAGGGAACGCACGGGAGGGAGTTTAATTTTTCCGGAGCGAATGGGGGTTAGGGTGGTTCTGAATGTGGCGATATCGAAGGCGCGCCCTCCGATGTCCTGCTGGTGTTGAAAGGGTTGGGTGACGGGGCCGCGCGTGAAGTTATCGGTTTCGAACTCGGGCATCCGGAGGGGTTTCCAGCGTATCTCGGAAGGGACGCAGAGGTTGATGTTCACCGGGATGTTTTCTCCGACATAAAGCGGTCGGTCGGGAAACTCGACATCGATGAACGCGCCGTTGTTGGGTTCCGGGTTACCGTTTTTTCCCGGTTCTTGAACGCGAAGTGTCACCTTGGGGGTCTGGTAGGTGGTCCCGTCGATTTGCACCGGGATGGGGGCAACTTCGATTTCCCCTGTCTTTTGTGGGATGGCTTGAAAGCGGTGCGTCAGTGTCACTGACATTTGGAAGTTGTTGATGACCGTGCTCATCTGTGGCCCGATGTAGCGGAACTGGATTCCGTCTGCCGCGGGCAGTGGTGGGTTGCCTTGATTGCGGTTGGTGCCGCTGATGATCACGTTGAACTCAACGGGTTCACCGAGGACTGTGGTTGCGGGGTTGAAGCCTGCATTGAGCGAAATGCCCTGAGCGATCAGGGGTTGCGTCAATGGGAAGACGAACAAGAGGAACGCCGCTCCTGTGAGGGCCTTGAGGAGGCGTCGAAGCGTACCCAGTCCTGTGGGCGAGTGCGGAGTCATGGCTTACCAGTTCTTGAAAGTGCGCGCCCGGCCGTCGCGACGTTGTTCCGGGTTGAGGAGTTGCACGCGGCGTTCTTCAGCGCGGAGGGCATCGATCAGGGCTTGGGCTTGTTGAGGGGTCATCCGGAATACGCCTCCGTTGCTGCCTTCGCCCTCCTGCTGTTCACTTGGCTCACCTTGTGGTTGCGCGTTTTCCGCCCCCTGCTGTGGCTCGGACTTGAGCTCACCTTTGTCGCGCTTCTCGACTTCTTGCTTTTGTGCGTCCTGATTGGAACCGTCTGCGTCTTTACGGTCTTTGCCTGCCCCGTCCTTCTCCTCTTTCCGTTCGCCGGGCCCGGTCTTTGATTTTTCTTCGTCCTTTCCGCTCTCCGATTTTTCGCCTTTGTCTTCGCCGTTCTCCTTCTGATCACCGGATTTATCGGATTTTTTTGAATCCCCCTTTTTGCCGTCTTTGCTGTCGGATTTGTCGGGGGAGCCCTCCTTGTCTTCGCCTTCGTTGCCGTCTTTGTCGTCCTTGGATTGGTCGTCTTTGCTGTTCTGTTCCTTGTCCTTGTTTTTGTCTTTCTCCTTGCTGCTCTTGCTCTTGTCTTTTTGTTCGTCGAGTTTTTTGAGGAACTCACGGACTTTCTCAGCATTCTCGCGGGCTTGGGAGAGATCGGGGTCGAGCTTGAGCGCTTCGTCGTATTGGGCGATGGCGTTTTCGAGGGCTGGACGATCGGCGCTTCGACGGTTTGCGGTGGCGAGTTTTACGAGACTGTTCCCGATGTTGTAACTTGCTCTGGAGCGGAAGGCGGGATTTTCGCTTTGGAGGGCGCGTCCGAAGAGATCGACTGCTTCTGCGAACGAGCCCTTTTGATAGGCTGAAGTTCCGGCGTTGTAGGCGTGCTCTGGGGAATCGGGATGCGCTTCGCGGTCTGCGTCGAAGAGACGCTTCGCCTCGTCGTAATCGCCTTTTTGGTAAGCATCGAGACCGGAGTTGGTTGCGGCGTGGGCAGTGGGTGCGATTGTCGATGCGATGACGAGGGTGACGGCGGCGGCTACTCGTTTGGCGGATGAGGATGAACCTGAGGGTGAGCGGGTCATAGCGGTGGATGTTTCCTTGCGACGTTCCGACAGCAACGTACTGAGCAGGAGGAGTGCGAGTGCGGGGCTGACGAACCATTCGAAGCGGTCGACGGCTTGCCGTTGTTCGTGGGTTTGGCCCATGGTTTCTTCCATTCGCGCGATGCCTTCTTCGGCGACGCGCCGCATTTCTGGAGGGCCGGACCGGAGACGCTGGTAGAAACCGCCTGTGGCTTCGGCGATAGCTTTCATTTTTGCTTCATCGAGAGCGGATTTGACGATTTGCCCATCCGGTCCGCGGACGTATTCAACGCCTCCATTTGGGGAAGGGACGGAGAGGATGGTGCCTTCGGGGGTCCCGATGCCGAGGGTGAAGACGCGGATACCTTCACCGTCCTTCTTGAGGGTTTGAATGACATCGTTTTCGAGGTCCTCGCCGTCTGAAATGATGACGAGCGCATGGAGGGATCCCTCGGCTTGTTTGAAGGCGCGCTTTGCTTCCTGAACGGCAGCGGTAACGTTGGTGCCGCCGAGGGGGATGATTTCTGTATCTAGCTCTTGGATACAGGTTTTGACGGCGGAGTGATCGGATGTGATGGGGGCCTGAAGGAACGCGCTTCCTGCGAAAGCGAGGAGGCCAACGCGGTCGCCTGGGAGCAGGGAGATCAGGTCTTCCGCCGCCATTTTTGCGCGCAGGAGGCGTGAGGGAGCGATGTCGTTTGCCAGCATGGATCGCGAGACATCGATCGCGATGAGGATATCGCGTCCGCTGGTTTGGATACTGGTGACCCGTTCTCCCCAGGTGGGGCGTGCGAGGCCGAGGATTCCGAGCGTGAGTGCGGTGAGGAGGAGGAGGTGCTTTGCGGTGCGGCGCTGGCGACTGACGCTGGCGGTGAGGCGATCGAGGAGACGGAAATCCACGAGTGCGGCCAGGCGGTTGCGATCACGTTTTGCGAGGACGCCGGAGAGGGTGGCGAGCGCCACGGGGAGGATGAGCAGCCAGAGGAATGCGGGGGATTGAAAAATCATGGCAGCGAGCGACGGAGTCCTTGTTGGAGAACGGATTGTGCGATGATGAGCAGGAGCGCTGCTCCGAGAGTCCACTGGAAGAGTTCGTGGAACTTGTGGAAGCGATCAGATTCGACCTCCACTTTTTCCATCTGATCGATCTGGCGAAAAATGGACTGGAGGGTTTTTTCATCCGTGGCTCGGAAGAACTCGCCTCCACCGATTTCAGCGAGTTTTCGGAGGGCGCCTTCGTCGACGCTGACGGGGATTTGCTGGTAGGTGACGCGTCCGAACATGTCTTTCACGGGGATGGGGGCGAAGCCTTTGCTTCCAGCGCCGATGGTGTAGAGGCGGATGCCGAGGGCGGCGGCGGCTTCGGCGGCGCTGTTGGGGCTGACTTGACCTGCATTGTTGTCTCCATCGGTGAGGAGGACGAGGATGCGCGACTTCGCGTTTTTCGACTGACCGAGACGGCGGACGGAGGCGGCGATGGCGGAACCGATGGCGGTGCCGTCTTCGACGAGGCCGATTTGGAGGCGTTCGAGGTTGGATTTGAGCCAGGGGTGGTTGAGGGTCAGGGGGCTGACCATGTAGGGGCGGCCGGCAAATGCCATGATGCCGATGCGATCGTTGGGTCGGCTGTCGATGAATTCTTCGGTGACCTGCTTGACGGCTTGGAGTCGGTTTGCCTTTTCCCCTGCGATGGTGAAGTCCTCGGCGAGCATGGAGCGCGAGACATCAATGGTGAGCATGATGTCGAGTCCGCTGGATCGGGTGACTTCGTGGTCTGTGGAGATGCGTGGGCGCGCGAGGGTGAGGACGAGCAGGGCAAGCGCTGCCAGGGTTGGGAGAAGGCGGAATCTGCCAGAAGCGGAGCGGACGGGGGTACCGAGGCCTGCCAGCGAGGAAACGGCGGGGAAGCGCAATGCTCCGGCGCCGCCGTCCGAGCCGAGCATCCATGCGGCGAGGGGAATCAGGAGGAGGAGCAGGAGTGCGGAGGGGTTCGCGAAGTCGAGGCGTGCGTTGGCGCCTTCAACGGAGAGCCATTTTCCCAGCGCATGGCCCCAAGCGTCGCCGAGCGAAGCGAGTGGAAGGTTCATGATCGAACCTCCTTTCCGTTTTGGGGTGGAGGCGGAGTGGGTGGGGCAGGCGCTTCCGGCGAAGGAATGGAGGTCAGGTTGGATGCCGATTCCCAGAGGGCGCGCATCTCGCGGGCGGAGGCTTTGCCTTCCGCGTACTTGAGTGTGTCACACTGCGTTACAAAATCGTCTAGCTGGCGGCGTGCTTCGGCGGGGAGTCGTTCACGGGTTCGCGGGTCGGCTAGGAACTCTTCAGAGGTTTGTCGGGTGGATTCGATTTGGAGAACGGCCTCGATGAAGCGGCGCGAGATAGCCGAGACCTCGATGCCGAAGTCTTTTGGAGAAAGGGTTTCGAGGCGAAGCGCCAGATCCTGGAGAGCTTTTCGGGCGACGAGTCGAGGATCGGGAGCGGGGACCGGTTTTGCGGGGCGTCGCTTGAGCCAGAGGAAGACGAGGACGAGCGCGACGATGACGACGAGGGCGGTGACGGACCACGGAATCCATGCTGGCGGGCCGGGCACGGCTTCAGGCGGGAGGATGTCGTGCATCTCCGCAAGCGGGTCCTGCGGATGGGGTTGGAGGGGTGGAGGGGTGGCCTGCATTGGGGAGGGTCAGGTTCAGGCGGGTGAGGCGAGGCGGCGTTCTCTGTTGAGGAAAAAGGTCCTGAGGACGGGGATGTAGTTCACTCCGGTGCGCAGGATGAGGTGATCGACTTTTTTAGAACGGAACGTGTCACGGAGTGAGGCGGCGCGGGTTTGGGCGCGGGCGGCGTACTGTTCCCGAATGCTGGGATCGCTCGTGTTGATGCGCAGGAGTTCCCCGGATTCAGCGTCTTCCACGATGACAGTGCCCGCATCGGGGAGGGTTTCCTCGACGGGGTCGAGGGTTTGCATCGCGATGACGTCATGTTTGCGGGCTGCGGTGGCCAGATCCTTATCGAAAGGAGGGGTTTGAAAATCCGAGAGCATCACCATGATGGATCGGTGCCGCTGGAGGCGGATGGCGCTGCGGAGGGCTTGCGCCACATCGGTGCGCTCGGACGCCGGTTGGTAGAAGAGGATTTCGCGGATCAGGCGGAGGGCGTGGCCTCGGCCGCGTCCGGGAGGAATGAAGAGTTCGTTCCGGTCAGTGAAGAGCAAGAGGCCGACCTTGTCGTTGTTTTGAACGGCACTGAACGCGAGGACTGCAGCAACTTCAGCCGCGAGTTCCCGTTTGGCTCCGGTGGAGCCGAAAATGCCGGAGGCGCTGATGTCAACAAGCAGAAGAAGAGTGAGTTCGCGTTCTTCGGTGAACTTTTTGACGTAAGCCTCCCCGCGGACTTCTCCAATGCGCGCGGTGACATTCCACTCGATGAAGCGGACCTCGTCCCCCGGTTGGTATTCGCGGACCTCTTCAAAGTTCATGCCCCGGCCTTTGAACACGCTCCGGTACTGGCCAGAGAAGGCTGCGGCCATGGCGTTGCGCGTCCGCAACTCGATCCGGCGGATGCGCTTGAGGATTTCTTGAGCCTCCGGAGTGTCGGGTGTTGCGGTTGGCATGGACAGGATTGAGCGGGCGCGGGGAAGGGGCTGCCGATTTTCTGCAAGCGCGGCTAGGGGACAGGAAGCTTTCCGAGGACGCGGGACACGATGTTTTCCGTGGTGATCTCTTCGGCATCGGCTTCAAAGCTGGTGATGACGCGGTGTCTGAGAACGTCAGGGGCGACGCTTTTCACATCGTGGGGGGTGACGAAACCGCGTCCGTTGAGGTAGGCGTTGGCTCGCGCGGCAAGCGTCAGGGCGATGGTGGCGCGCGGGGATGCGCCGTATCGGAGGAAGGGGACGATGTCGGAGAGGCCGTATGAGGCGGGTTCTCGGGTGGCGAAGACGATATCGACGATGTAGTCCTTCACGCGACCGTCGACGAAGATGGAGTTCACGAGTTTGCGCGCATTGACGATGTCGGACGGTTCGAGGATGCGTTGAACATCGAGATTGGGGGCGGATGTGCCCATGAGGTCGAGGATTTGGCGTTCTTCTTGGCGCGAGGGGTATCCGACCTTGAGTTTGAGCATGAAGCGGTCGAGTTGGGCTTCTGGGAGGGAGTAGGTACCTTCTTGCTCGAGAGGGTTTTGGGTGGCGAGAACGATGAAGGGGTCGGCCAGTTTGTACGTTGTTTCGCCGATGGTGACTTGGCGTTCAGCCATGGCCTCAAGGAGGGCGCTCTGGACCTTTGCGGGTGCTCGGTTGATTTCGTCGGCGAGGACGAGGTTGGAGAAGAGCGGCCCTTGTTTGGTGGAGAACTCGCCGGTGCGTGGATTGTAGACCAGCGTTCCGATGAGATCAGCTGGGAGAAGGTCAGGGGTGAACTGGATGCGTTGGAACTGGGTGTGGATGCACGCGGCCAAGGTTTTTACCGTGAGGGTCTTTGCGACGCCTGGGACACCTTCAAGGAGGATGTGCCCATTCGTCAGGAGGCCAATGAGGAGGCCGTGAACGAGGGCTTGTTGTCCGATGACGACGCGCGAGATTTCGTGATTCAGGGGTTCGACCCATTGACTGGATTGGGCGATTTGTTCGGAAAGTTCCTGCGGGCTGGACATAGGATGGAGGGGAAAAGGGATGTGGTGGTGCACGAAGTGTGCGACTGGGTGGTAAATGTGCGTTGGGGAAGGCGTGTGACGAGGATTTTTGGGGTGGGATTCGGGGTTATTTGAGTCTTTTGGGGCGGATCCGTTCAAAATCCGATGGTGCGACCGCTTGAAGGATATCGGGCGCGCCCCTAAGTTTCGGTTTTTATGAAACGGTTCCGAAAGTTGTGGTTGCGCGGTTTTCTGCTGGTTGTGCCTCTCGCGTGGGCGGGTTGTAACAAGTCAGCGGTGAGTGAGGCGGAGTTGCCGGACAAGCCCGCTCCGGTGTCGGAGAAGGTTGCCGAGCCGGCGGCAGTGGCGACGTCTGAGGCCGCGTCAGAGGCGAAGTTTCAGGCGAAGTCTGAGGCGGCGAAACCCGAAGGAAAACCGGAGCCGAAGCCGGCGGTCACGCCTGAACCGGAGGCGAAACCTGCTCCGGCACCTGTGCCTGCTGCGGAACCGGATGCCGCTGCGGTTGCGGCGGCGGCAGCTCGGGAGGCGGAGAAGGCGGCGTTCGCGAAAGCCGTGGGTGAGGCAAAGGCGAAGGTGGTGGTGCAGTTTCCGGAGATTGGCAAAGCGGGGTCGCCGCTGAATCTGGAGTTTGTGGCGCTGGCGAAAGCGGCACAGGCTGGGAATGATGAAGTGACGAAGAAGGCGGACTGGCCTTTGTTGCTGGCGGCGCGGGCCGCGGAAAACTTGGAACGAAAGGAGAAGGAGGCGAAGGCCGCGGAAGAGGCTGCCATGAAGGCGAAGGCGAAAGCTGAGGGATTGGTGACCGTTTCGGAACTCACGGGGAATCTGGGCGAGTATCAGGGAAAACAGGTCACGATTTCGGGGAAGGTCACGAAGGCGTCCATTTTCCCTCCGAGTTTTGTGTTCATCGAGATTGACGAACGGGTGAATTTCAACCTGCCGGTGAAGGAGTTGTTGCCTGAGCTCAAGGATTTGCCGCGGTTGCAGATGAAGGACGGGAAGGTGGTGGCGCTGACATTCCGGGGTTCCATGGAGCCACCGAAGGCTCCGTCGGCGAAGCCCGATGGATTCAAGCCGCTGGCCGAGGCGGGGATGACGGTCAAGGTGCGGGGGGAGGTGGAGGTGAAGGGGCAGAACACCGCGGGTTTGATTGGACCGAAGATCGTGCGGTAGGGCTGGGAGGTGACTCGCGGTCGGCGATGAGGTGATGATTTCTCCCATGAAACAGAATGTTGGCTGGCTGGGTGTTTTTGCGGTTGTGCTGACCGGGGGAGTGCGTGGGGATGACGCGCGCGGGCATGGACGTTCGGTTCACGGCGAGGCATTTGACGAGGGGCCCCGGCAGTCGGCGGTGCTGTTGGGGGAGGCGAGCACGGGGAAGGTGGTGTTTCCAGTGACGGCGACAAATGACGGGGCGCGCGCGTTTTTTACTCAAGGGGTCGCGCAGTTGCATGCGTTCCTATTTTTTGAAGCGGAACGCTCGTTTCGACAGGCATTGAAGCTTGATCCGGGTTGTTCGATGGCGTTCTGGGGGATGGCGGTGGCGAACCGTTCTCAACCGAAGCGGGCGCGTGAGTTGATGGAGAAGGCGGTGGCGGGGAAGGACAAGGTGGGGGTGAAGGAGAGGCGCTGGATGGAGGCCTACAAGGCTTACTTTGCGGAGAAGCCTGACGAGACGGCGCGTCGAAAGGGGTTGGTGAAGGCGTTGGAGGGGTTGGTGCTGGATTTTCCGGACGACGTGGAGGCTCGGGCTTGGTTGGTTTTGGAGTTGTGGAATAACAGTTTTCACGGGATTCCACTGACGAGTCATGTTGCGGTTGATTCGCTGATTTCAAGTGTGTTACGGGACGCGCCGATGCATCCGGGGGCGCATCATTACCGGATTCATCTTTGGAACTACGAGGACGATAAACGGGCGTTGGGCTCTGCCGCCTTGTGTGGCCAGTCGGGGCCGGGGATTGCGCATCTGTGGCATATGCCTGGGCACACCTACACGCGATTGTCGCGGTTTGCGGATGCGGCGTGGCAGCAGGAAGCCTCGGCGCGGGTGGATCACGCATGGATGCGGGGTCGGCGCTTGATGCCGGATCAGATCCACAACTGCGCGCACAACAATGATTGGCTCGTGGAGACGCTGGGTTTTTTGGGGCGAGTGGACGAAGCGATTGCGTTAGCGAAGAACATGATCGAGTTACCTCGATTGGGACCGCGCACTGCGGTGGTGGGACGGAAGGGGGACCGTGATTCGGAGTCGAGCAATCGGATGGGGACGAGCCGGTTGATGGAGTTGTTGTTGACGTTCGAGTTATGGGAAGAGCTTGAGGTGTTGAAGGATGGGCCGTATTTGGCTGTTCAGGAGCATTTTCCGTCAGAGGCGGCGCGGCAGCGGTTGCTGGCGGCATGGAGTTTGGGTCGGGGAGACCGGGTGGGCGCCGAGGCGGCGTTGAAGGCGGTGGACGAGGTCATTGCGGCGGCGGTTCGGAAGCGGTTTGAGGCTGCGGATATGGCCGAGCGGAAGGCGCTTGAGGCGGGGAAGGGTGGCGCTGACGGTTCGAAGGCGGCGATGGAGGCGTTGAATGCGGAGAAGGGGGCGGTGGAGGATTGCCGAGCCTACCGTGCGGAGGTGGAACTGATGTTGGCGGCGGATCGTGGGGATGGGGATCGCGTGAAATTCTTGATGAAGGACGCGAAGAAGCTGACTGGGGCGAGGAAGGCTCTGTTTCAGTTTGGGGCTGGGGAGGTGGAGGAGGGGTTGAAGTTGGCGAAGGAGACGGCGGAGAAGGATCATTCGCGGGTGTTTTCGGAGGCGGTGTATGCGGAGTTATTGTGGAAGAAGGGTGACGTTGAGGGGGCGAAGGGGGCGTTTGAGAAGCTCCGCAAGACGGCGGCGGAAGCGAAGTTAGGACTGCGGATGTTTGGAAGGCTGGAGCCGTTGGTGAAGGCGTCGGGGGTTGACGGCGATTGGCGGCAGGCTCGGGTCCTGGTTGGGGATACGGGGGTTCGGCCGCGGTTGGACAGTTTGGGACCGTTCCGTTGGGAACCGGTGACGGCTCCTGCATGGTCATTGGAGGACGAGCGTGGCGCGGTGCACTCGTCGAAGGATTACGCGGGGAGTCCGGTGTTGTTGATTTTTTATCTCGGGAGCGGGTGTGTGCACTGCATTGAGCAACTGAACACGTTTGGCCCGTTTGCAGACCGGTTTCGCGAGTCGGGATTTCCGATAGTGGCTGTGAGCACGGATTCGCGGGAGAAGTTGGGGAAGACGTTGGAGAAGGCGAAGGAGCAAGGAAGCTTCCCGTTTCCGGTGGTGGCGGATCCGGATTTGACGACATTCAAGGCATTTGGCGCCTACGACGACTTTGAGGAGCAGCCCCTGCACGGGACATTTCTGATAGACGGTCGCGGAAGAGTGATGTGGCAGGACATCTCCTACGAACCGTTCGACAAAGCAGAGTGGCTATTGGGTGAAGCGCGGAGGCTGAGGGCGTTTTGGCGGTGAGGGTAGTGGTGCGGGAGTAACGGCCAGCGATGGGGGCGAGTCGAGTTGGTAGATGGGAGGCTCGTGTGACAAATGCTTGAAACAAGGGGAGGTGCGAGTAATGTTTGGGAGTGGCGAACTAGAGCGGAGAAAAAAACACCGGCGATTCGGTATTTCCTGTGTTTTTTCCTTAAAGAATCCCCTCAGATATTCCGAAAACTTCAATGGGCGGAGTCCTCTGCATGGCTGT
>JACCED010959039.1_pt1 | contig 14749 bp, 15 predicted proteins | sample 7455021 | NCBI WGS metagenome assembly JACCED01 (sample SAMN15323456, study PRJNA562643) | freshwater metagenome | isolation source: river surface water | place: USA:Blue River Watershed | collected 2017-08-19 | reverse complement strand
TCGCAATTTGTTTTTTAAACCAAACCTCAAATTCGTCCAATTGGGGATCATTCATTTTGATTCCTTCACACTAGAGGGTGACTGCCAAGCAGACAGAACATCACGCAACTTTTTCAAACCACGTTGTGAATGCGTCTTAACGGTACCAAGCGGCATGTCTAAAAGTTTCGCAGTTTCATCCATGCTGAGATCGGCATAATAGCAATGCGCAATGACCTCACGTTCTGCCGCACTCAGCACTTTAAGCGATCGATCAATGTCAATGGCAAGCATGGCATGGTGTTCACTGCTGCCTGTTGATGGTTCTTGTGCTTCATTCAGTAAGCCTTCGCCTGACTGCTCCAAAAATTCTGCAATGTGCGGTGTTCGAAGCACATGATCGAGAAAGGTATTTCTGGCGATACGCATCAACCACGTTTTAAAACTCGACTGAAATTTGAATTGAGTCAGTGATCGATGCGCTTTGATGAGCGACTCTTGCGCCAACTCGTCTGCAATGGCTTGAACACCTGTCAGACTGCGCAAATAAAGGCGCAGTCTGCCTTGATGGCGTTGGATCAGAAGTTCAAAGGCGTTGCTGTCTGGCTGAAGAACGGCTCGGCGAATGAGCGCTTCATCTGAAGGCTCAATTGGGTCTGTCATGCATCATTGTTGCAAACTGAATCAAGCATCTTTTTTTCTTGATTCAATCCACCAGATGAGTAAAAAGCCGACACCAATCATGAATGGGATCATGCCAGCCGCCCACATCCAAGTGGGGCCATCATCTATTTCCCGCAATAGGAACATGAAACCCAAACCTATGGCGATATTGATGACACCTGAACGAAGTTGTGCAGTGGGTGACCAAGTTTTAGCTTGCTGCTTTGAGTCATTGGCCACAGCATCAATTAACTCCGGTGGAATGGGCGCGCCCTTTTCGGTCATCAATCGAACGGTGTCGTGCAACATTCGGTTGCGCTTGATGCGCACCAAGCCGGCCGTGATGATGGCCACAATGGGAATGAAAAGCGCCAAAATTGGAATGGCAAAAGGGGCCAAATGCTTCAGGGTGGTTCCAAAATCCATGTGAGTTTCCTAGAGTTGATGTGCATTAGACGCGTTCACCATGGCAGATGGATTCAATTTTTCGGAATTAAGTTGAAAGTTTTTTCAACAACTGCTCGATCCTCTGGGTCTTTGAGGGCGGCCAAACTTTCCGAGGCACGATTACGAGACAGTTGGAATGCATCCATTTGAGCGTTGGCATGGGCGGCCAGCGTGTAAATGGTGTGGACAAAAGCCATTTCCCAGTCGGGTGTGTCAGATTTGGCTTCAAAGAATGTTTTCATTTTTTCTGCATAGGCCCATGCACTGGGTCCCATGTTCATCCGCGCATGCACCAAGGCCAACAACATCACGCTGCGCATGTGGTGCAGTTCCGTGCCTACGGCTCGCCAGTGCCAAGCTGAGGCATGGGCCGCATCTAAAAGTTCGGGTTGATTCAGAACATCACTGCTAGTTTCGGACAGGTCCCATGCGGCGTTGTTGGCTTGCATGGCAAAGAACCTGTGCCAGCTTTCAATTTGGAGGTTGTCGGGTGATTGGCTCATGGGAATTTTTTCTATAGACACGCTATTTGAAATCAAAAACTGCTAGCCTTGTTAATAAATATTGACACAATGTAAAAAATATTTAACATTAAGTGCTTGCAAGAAACATGCTTTGAAAGATTTGAAAATGCATTCAAGAGAGAGAACAGCTTGGGCTTGGTTGGTTTGCCTTTTGATTGCCCCGACCATTTACTTTGCGGGGCTCAATCACTCAAGCTGGGTTCCTGGCAACGACGAATTGAGCCGTTTGGCAGCTTTGTCAATGCCCCTGATCGTCATGGCTTTTGTGGCCTTGGGCGTACGTGCCTTGAACATCATCAAGGCTAGGCAGCAAGGCCGTGAGTTGTTGGACGAACGCGATCAGTTGATTGAAATGAAATCAACCTCGGTGTCTTATCACGTGCTCATGGCCGGCATGATTGTGGTTGGCATGATGATGCCCTTCAGTGCCACGCGTTGGGAGTTGGTCGACACTTCATTTTTCTTCATTGTGCTGGCTGAAGTGGTCCACAGTTGCATCACGATTTATGCCTACCGCAAAGGGATTCATGCCTAAAAGACGCTTGACGAACAAGGTCAAGACCTATCGTTTCTTGGCCAATGAAATGACGCAATCTGAGTTGGGTGACCAAGTGGGTGTTACCCGCCAAACCATTGCAGCCATTGAAGCGGGCAAGTATTCGCCCAGTTTGGAGTGCGCCTTCAGAATTGCCGAGGTGCTGGGCCAACCCCTGCAAGAGGTTTTTCAGTGGGAATGATCGTCAAGTTGATTCAAACTTCCCGTAGATTCAATTTGTTTTGATTCAAAATTTAGATCAAAATAAGCTGTGGTTCAATGCATGAACTGTGATACGCCCATGAAATTTATCCTAATCTTGGCCATGACCTTGGTGTTCAACGCTCAGGCCAGTGACCCACCCAAGGGCGATGGCAAAAAGCCAGAAAGATCGGCCGTGCCAGAGCGCATCACGCGCCCCAAAGCGAAGCCCGATGATTTGCCGCAGCCGGTTGAAAAAAATAGCAACTCAGGCGCCTGCCCCAAATTTGAATACAAAGAAAAGCCAGCCAAGATTGTCTGCCTGGAAAAGGCTACTGGCAACGACAAGGCCAAGCCCCCGGCCAAATAAGCGCGGCTGCTTAAGCAGCCAATCCTACAAACACGTTTTGAACGTCGTCGTTGCTGTCAATGGCAGACAAAAAGTTTTCAACCTCTTCAAGCTGTTCGGCACTGAGGTTGGCAGGATTCACTGGATTTTTGGGCTTATAGCCCAGCTTGTTGGAAAGCACCGTGAACCCATGATCTGGCAATGCCTTGCTAACCAAGTCTAAATCGGTGGGGTCAGTGATGAACACCGTCACACCGTCTTCGTCAGCGGGCTCAAAGTCTTGAGCACCTGCTTCAATAGCGGCCAGTTCTGCATCGGCGTCGGCTTGGGCTGGTTCTGCTTCAATCATGCCGACATGGTTAAAGTCCCAAGACACTGAACCTGATGAGCCCAATTGACCCTTGCGAAACAAGACCCGAACTTCAGAAGCTGTTCGGTTGAGGTTGTCGGTCAGAGCTTCCACCATGACAGGCACTTGATGAGGGGCAAAGCCTTCGTATATGACACGTTCAAACTGAACTGGGTCGCCTAGCAAACCAGCCCCCTTTTTGATGGCCCTCTCGAGCGTGTCTTTGGGCATGGACACTTTGCGCGCTTGTTCTACGACCAAACGCAAACGAGAGTTGGCTGCGGGATCAGCGCCATTTTTAGCAGCCATCATGATGTCTTTGGCCAATCGGCCAAACAATTTGCCTCTGGCATCGGCAGCTTGTGCCTTGCCTTTTGCTTTCCACTGCGCGCCCATTTGATTTACTTTCTAAGTCTGTCCTGGTGCTTAAGTTTAAATCATCAGTACAGCCTCAAAAAGTTGGTGCAGAAGTTTGCTTATTTAGGCTTAGGTCCCTGATAGACCCTGACATAGTCGACTTGAAAGCTGACCGGGAAAATGGTGTCGTCAACCGGACCGCCCAAGTCGCCGCCAATAGCCAAATTCAAGAGCAAGTATTGCGGATGATCGAAGGGCCAAATATCTTTCCCGCCCGCCATTTTGGGAAACCTCACGTGCTGCTTGCCATCCACGCCAAACACCACATCGTGTGGAGTCCAGTGCATTTGGTAGCGATGAAAGGCTGTACAGGCATCGGGCATTTGGACAACACCACCGACGGCCTGTCCTGCATGTCCCGCTTTAACATGCACCGCGCTAGAAGTCTGTCCTGGTGTATGACCCATGTGCTCCATGATGTCCAGTTCGCCGTCATCTGGCCATTGCCCTTTGGTACCCAATGTCCAGATGGCAGGCCAAGTTCCTTTGCCGCATGGCATCTTGGCACGAACCTCAAAAAATCCATAAGTCCAATCGGCCTTGCCGCGGGTGATTAAACGCGTCGCGGTGTATTGCTGACGCCCCCAGTCTGGCGCATCTTTGAGCGCTTCTTTGCGCGCATGGATATGGAGAATTCCGTTTTTAATTTCGGCATTCTCGCGTCGAGGCCCTGAATAATATTGAAGTTCGTTGTTGTGCCAACCTTCTTTATTTCGTTCCGTGTCATAGGCCCACTTGGAGGGATCGGGTAAACCGTCTTGATTAAACTCATCGGACCAAACCAAGCGGTAGTTGCTTGGCGGCTTGAATTCTTCTGACATGGCAACCATAGGGATTCCGATAAAAAGCAAACAGCTTAAAAGTTGAAGGCTAAAAAATTGACGCATGATTTAAATGATGTTTGATGAAGTGTTCAGCGTGGTAATTCATTGCAGGTCCATGTTTTGACCTGCTGCATCAAAGGCCAACACATGTTGTGGCTCTGCAGAGATGAAGAGTGAGTCACCGTTTTGAACCTTGCTTGCGTTAGCGTCCAATTTCAAATTGAACAAGCTCTGGAGACCCTCAATCTTCAAATACAAAATAGAAGAGTCGCCTAAATGCTCTGCCAAAGTCACGCTGGCCTTAACGCCGTTGGGGGTGTGACTGACCTTGCATTGCTCAGGTCGAATGCCAATGGTGTGAGGTTCGCGGGTTAAATGCTGAGTCAATGCAGACCACAATTGACGATGCGCAGCGCTGCTGCTTTCGTGTGGTTTTTCAATCAAATTAATTTTTGGCGCACCTAAAAAACCTGCGACAAATAAATTGGCGGGTCTTTGATACAAAGACAAGGGGCTACCCAACTGTTCGATTTTCCCTTGGTTGAAAATGGCAATTCGATCGCCCATGGTCATCGCTTCCACCTGATCATGGGTCACATAAATCATGGTGGTCTTTAATTCTTGGTGCAGACGCGTCAACTCAATGCGCATTGAAACGCGCAATGCTGCATCCAAGTTAGACAAAGGCTCGTCAAACAAAAATACAGTGGGTTTGCGAACAATGGCGCGGCCAATGGCCACACGCTGACGTTGACCGCCAGACAGCTCTTTGGGGAAACGCTCTAGCAAATTGCTAATTTGTAGAGATTCAGCAGCTTGTAAAACTCGGGCTTGTCTGTCGACGTTAGAAACGCCAGCCATCTTGAGGGAAAAACCCATGTTGTCGGCCACAGTCATATGGGGATACAAAGCATAACTTTGAAAGACCATGGCAGCCCCTCGATCCGCAGGGTGGATGTCGTTTGACAAGCGACCATCGATGAACAACTCGCCTGCAGTGACATCTTCTAAGCCTGCAATCATTCGCAAAGCAGTTGACTTGCCACAGCCAGATGGGCCTACCAAGACAAGAAACTCTCCATCATGAACTTCTAAATTTAGTCCTTTGATGACGGCAGTCTCGCCATATGATTTATGGATATTTCTTAGACTCAGGCTACCCATGTCAAGCAGCCTCTTTTATTTTTCTGGCGCTTCTAAATTTTTGTAAAAAGTCGCGGTACCAAAGGGCACTGTCTTTGAGTGTTCTCTTTTGTGTATCGTAGTCCACATGCACAATACCGAATCGCTTGGCGTAACCGCTAGACCATTCAAAATTGTCCATCAAGCTCCAAACCATGTAGCCGTGAACAGGTACGCCAGCTGCAATGGCTTTGGCAACTGCAGCAATGTGCGTCTGCAGGTAATCTGTGCGGTCTGCATCGTGAATTCGGCCCTGCGTCAGTGGGTCTTTGAAAGCACCACCGTTCTCAGTGATGTAAACCTTCGGCAGTTGATAATCTTTGTGCAACAACAGCAACAGATCAGTCAGACCTTTGGGGTAAATTTCCCAGTCCATTTCTGTCAATGGCAAGCCACTTGTTTTGACATCAAATTGACGATTCGCAAAAGCCACTTGTCGCGTGTAGTAATTGACACCTAAGAAATCGATGGGCGTAGCAATGTGCTTAAGGTCATCGGCCAAGATGTGGGGCGCATCGGTGCCTAATTCATCCCATATTTCTTGCGGGTATTGACCTTTGAACAATGGATCGGTGTACCACCGACGACCACGTGCATCGTCCATATAAGCTTTATGAACATCTTCGGGCGCATTTGATCCCGCTTCAGTAGAGCCCAAATTGAGAACAATGCCGAGCGGCAATTTGCAGCCAGCTTGGCGCAAGGCCTCAACTGCCAGGCCATGACTCAACAGCAAGTGGTGTGAGACTTGGGCTGCTACTTTTCGACTTTTGATGCCTGGTGCAAAAATACCTTGCTCGTGACCCAAGATCGCCATCACCCATGGTTCATTGTGGGTGGTAATCGAGCCCATGCGATGGCCTAGGCGTTTGTACATGCCCAATGCATATTGGACAAAGTGTTGAACAGTTTCACGATTCTCCCAGCCACCCACATCCTGCAGGGCTTGCGGTAAATCCCAATGATTCAGGGTAATGTGAGGTTTGATATTGCGCTGAATAAGACCATCAACCAGTCTTTCATAGAAGGATAAACCTTTTTCGTTCCAATCGCCATGGCCCAGAGGTTGAACACGCGGCCATGCTATTGAAAATCGATATGTGTCTACACCCAAGGAGGCAATCATGTCCAAATCCGCATCCATGCGGTTGTAGTGATCGCATGCGACGTCACCGTTGCTGCCATCCGCAATAGCGCCTGGAACTTTACAAAATCGATCCCAAATAGATTCGCCTTTGCCATCCGTTTGGCCAGCGCCTTCAATCTGGAATGCACTGGTGGCTACGCCCCAGCTAAAGTGTTCTGGAAACTCCAGGTGGAGGTTTGATACCGTTGTCATTTATTTTCTCCAATCAATTACTTCACTGCACCAGCTGTCAATCCCGCGATCAGTTGTCGCGAAGAAATAGCAAACAAAATCATGAGGGGTATGGTGGCAATGGCAGACCCTGTCATGAGCGCGCCCCATTCGGTATTCACCGGACTTTGCAAGCTTCTTAGTGCAAGGGGCAAGGTGTAGTTGTCTGCTGTTCGCATCACAATCAAGGGCCCAATGAAGTTGTTCCATGAACCGATGAATGTCACCAAACCCAAGGTACCCAATGCGGGCTTGAGCAATGGCAAAACAATGCGCCAATAAATGGCAAATTCACCACAGCCATCCATTCGCGCTGCTTCAATTAATTCTTTGGGAATGGCGGTAGAAGCAAATTGGCGCATTAAGAAAATACCAAAAGCACCTGCAGCTCCTGGCAAGTAAAGGGCTCTGTGCTCATCAATCCAACCTAACAAGTCCATCACCATGAAGGTTGGAATCATGTTCATGAACGATGGAATTAGCATGGTGCCAAGAACCCAGGCAAACAGAAAATTTTTGAATTTGAATTCCATCAAGGCAAAGGCATAACCAGCCATTGAGCAAAATAACAATGTCAGCACCGTAGAGGCTATGGCAACATAAAGGCTCCAGCCTAAGTTTTTCCAGAATGGAATTTTCTCAGTCAGGATGTTCATGTTTTCAAGCAGCGCGCTGCCAAACCACAAAGGTGGTGGCATAGAGAAAATTTCAGTTCGTGTGTGGGTGGCAAACACGAACATGAAATAAAACGGCGCCAACATGATCAGAGCGCCCACCCCTACAAACAAATAGGCGACAAGTTTAGAGGTGTCAAAGGTTGAGTTCATACGCATGGTGCCACCTGTTCAACTGCCTTGGGGCTTGAAAGCGCGGTTGGTGAGCCATGTGATGCCCACCACAAACACGAACAGAATCCAGGACATGGCGCTGGCGCCGCCAAAGTCATTAAAGTCAAATGCCATGCGATACAAGTACACCGCCGAAGTCATGCCCGCGAGGTCTGCGCCACCCCGCCCGCCAGTCAGGATGAAGGGTTCTTCAAACAGTTGCAAACTTCCGATCACACTGAGCGTGACCCCAAAATAAATCATGGGCTTAAGGTTAGGCAGTGTGATGAAAAAGAATTGCTGGAACCGTCCTGCGCCATCCATCGTGGCCGCTTCGTACAAATCTTTTGGGATGGTTTGCAAAGCAGCCAAATACAGGACCACATTGAAGCCAACATAGCGCCAAAAAACAATAAAAGCGATGGCTGGTTTGAGGGTTTCAGGCCGCCCCAACCAATCGATGTTGTCCATGCCAAACAAACTTTGCAGGCCAGCATTGACCAGTCCATAGTCGGTTGAGAACAGGGAGCTGAACATGATGGAGATGGCGACCGTGGAGGTGATGTACGGCAGAAAATAGGCACCAATGACAGCATCGCGCATCCAGCGGATATTGTGGTGAATGAAGACCGCTAAGGGAATGGCGACCAAATGCTGTGGCAAGCCAGAAGCTATACCAAGCCACAAGGTGTTCTTTAAAGACTTCCAAAACCAAGGATCTTGTACGGCAAAAATAAAATTTTCCAAGCCTACAAAGTCCATGGCACCAACGCCACTGGTCGGTTCCCAGGATTGGAAAGCCAAATACAAAGAAAAGAGCAATGGGAAAACGCCAAAGATCCCAAACAAAATGAGAAAGGGGCTGACAAAAACATAGGGCGCAGACTTGGGTGAAAGGCGCATGCTTTTAGGCAAATGAATGCTCATCGTTTGGCCCGTTTCTCGAGCAACAGGTGCGCGTCGTTCAAGGCAGCTTCAATTGACTTGCCGTAATGCAAAACGTTGTCGAGTTCGACACCAATGACTTCATCGGCAAAGTTATTTTGTTTGTGAATCTGTGTGCTACTGATTTTTTGGGCAGCTTCACGCCAAGTGAGCCTGGCTTTTTGACCCCCTAAAAAGGGAATTGGCTCATTGAAGAAATCGCTTTGATGGGTCTCAAGCAGAGCCGGAAAGGCATCTTGCGATTGAAAGGCCTTGAACTGCATGCCTGCGTTCATGGTCATCAGTTGGATAAAGTCCCAGGCCAGTTTCTTTTTAGACGGGTCTGACTTTCTGGGAATGGCGTAAAAGCTACCACCATACCCAACATACGATTGGTTGGGCAAATGTGTGGCGCGCCAAAGTCCTTTGGTTTGGGGGGCCACCCAATTGGCCATTTGGCCAACCATCCATGCACCTGTGAGGTCGGTTGCCAAGCTGCCTCGGCGAAATCCTTCGGCCCATTCGTTTGACCAGTTGCTAACCCGGGCATCGAGTTGATGTTGGCGCACTTTCTGGGCCAATTTAAACGCGCGAACGAATCGCGGTGATTTGACCAACACACGTGAGTTTTTATCGAAGTATTGACCTTCACCTTCGCCAATGCCGCTGCGAATCACAATGTCTTTGATGGCCTGTGCACTGCCAATCAGGTAGCTGCCTGTTTTGGCTTTCAGTTGAATGCCAGCATCGACATAAGATTCCCACGATTCAGAAAGTTGCTTTTCAGAGACCCCTGCTTTGGCCATTAAATCGTGTCGATAAAGCATGGTGCCCGGGCCAATGTCAGTGGGGACAGCCAGCATAGCGCCTTTGGCGTTGATGACATGGTCAAACGCATAAGGTACAAATTGGTTTCTAAATTGACCTAAGCCGTAAGGAGACTGAGACAAATCTTGCAAACCAGAGCCATGAGAAAAGCGGCCCACAAAACTCGACTCCAAAGTCATGACATCTGGCAAATGGGCAGATGTTGACAACGCGGTTGTCATGGCGGTGTGATGGTCTAGGTATTGCCTACTGACAATTTCTATCTCAACATTGGGATGAATTTTTTTCCACTCGGGCGTGGCTGCCTTGATGATTTCATCGACCAAGGGGTATGCTGCAACCCGCAAACGCAAAGAATCTTTGGACGAAGCGTGACCCTCCAGCCAGACGCTGCCCAGTGTCGCCCCCATGAAGGTGCGTCTGTTTAAGGGGTAAGAAATCATGGTGTGTTTGCGGCGCAATGGGCGGCAATGTACGCAGCTTGTTTGGGCATGGCATCGACACACTTGGCCACGACCTTCTGGACATTGTCGACATAGGCGGCCACCTCTTGCTCGCTTCGAAGATCGGCCAGGGGATGATGAGACTTCGGCATCAAGTGTTGCCCCACCATGACCTGCAGCCAACTCACTTCTGCAAACAACTCTTGTCCATCTCGGTAGATCCTGCCGTTGCTGGCAAACAAATCCATTTTGTTCATCAAGTTTTCTGGTACCTGCATGGTTCGGCAATAGTTCCAGAAGTCTGAATCAGTGCGTTCAGTTTGTTTGTAGTGAAGAATTAAAAAGTCCCGGATTTTTTCATATTCCCAGACGGTGAGTCGGTTGTACTCGGCAATGTCTGCAGCATCAAATCCCATGCGTGGGAAGAAGTTAATCAGTCTAGAAATAGCGGTGTGGATCAAGTGAATGCTGGTCGATTCCAGGGGCTCAAGAAAACCACTTGAGAGGCCAATAGCGACACAATTTTTAACCCAGAAGTTCTTGCGTCGACCCGTGACAAATTTCAAGGGTCTAGGGTCTGCAAGAGGTTTGCCATCTAAGTTTTGCATCAGCAAGTCGGTTGCCTCTTGATCGCTCATGTATGCACTTGAATACACATGGCCGTTGCCAGTGCGGTGTTGCAATGGAATACGCCATTGCCAGCCCGCAGTGTGTGCAGTCGATCGCGTCATGGGCAAGAGCTCACCCGCCGATTCGCATGGCACCGCGACAGCGCGATCACAAGGTAGCCAGTGCGACCAATTTTCAAAACCAGCATTGAGAGTTTGTTCGATCAGCAGACCCCGCATGCCCGAGCAGTCAATGAAGAGGTCGCCTTCAATGGTCTCACCACTTTCCATGGTGACGCTTTGAATGTATCCATCCTGACTTCTGAGAGTGACGTTTTTAACTTTGCCCTCAGTTCGAATCGCGCCTCTTTTTTCTGCAAAAGAACGCAAAAACTTGGCATACAAACCTGCGTCGAAATGAAAAGCGTATGCAATGTCTGCCAAAGGAGAGCCTGCCATGTCGGCGCGAGGCCGCATGAACTTGTAAGCTTGTGGTGCCTTGGTGTTGATGGAATAGTCTTCAAGCGATTTGGCTTTGTTCAACTGGTGCATTCGCAACCAAAATTGATAAAAGGGAAGCCCGTCAGTGACATTTCCCACTTTTCCAAATCCATGGACATAGCGGCTGCCTAAAGACCCCCAATTGACAAACTCAATGCCTAACTTGAAGGAGCCCTGGGTGGCTTTGACGAATTCGTCTTCGTTGATGCCCAGTGCTAAATTAAATTCGTGTAAGTGAGGTATGGTGGCTTCACCAACCCCAATGATGCCGATATCGTCTGACTCAATGAGTCGAATGGATTGACCGCTGCCCAATAGTTTGGAGAGTGCTGCCGCTGTCATCCAGCCTGCGGTGCCTCCGCCCACAATCACTATGTTTTTTACCGCAGGGTCGACCATGGTAGAAATTCTTTGTTGAAACATCCCCTACCCAACACATATTGAGCAGGGGATTTGGGTTTTAGAACTTGTAGGTTGCGCCCAATACTGAGACACGACCAAAGCCGTAAGTGTAGTTAGGCAGCAACATGGTTCTGTCGGGTGCGTTGTCGCCCGGTGTTACCAAGTTGGTCGTGGTCTTGTTGGTCAAGTTATAGACTTGGAAGATCACAGACAGACCCTTGTAAGGACCATCGTTGAACGCATAACCCAATTGCATGTCGGCTACTTTGTCGGCAGCTTGTTGGCGGGTTGTGTTGTTCAAGAAAATGTCACGTGTAGTCGCTGTGAATGGCGAGCGATAACGCTGGCTCAGACGAGCAGACCAACCATGGTTTTCGTAATACACGGTCAGGTTGTTTGACAAACCAGACAAACCATTGATGGAGTTGTTGCTCTCTGTACCGTCAGCGTTTCTCTCTCTCATGGAGCTGTTCAGCTTTGAAGCGCTAACCACCACACCAAATCCATTCAGGCTATCAGACAACAAGTTGCCTTCCAATGCTGCTGACAATTCAACGCCTTCAATCATGCCGCCCTTGCCGTTCATGGGTTGCATCACTGGACCAAACTTATCAACATTGCCAGGCAATACACCTGGTGGCAAGACCACTGGGAAGCTAGAGTTGTCACGAGAAGTCAGTTGGTTGTAAATGGTTGTCAGCAAGTTCTTGCGGAACAACGCACCAGACACATAGCTGCGCTTGCCAAAGTATTTTTCCAAAGACAAGTCAACAGATGTTGCACGCCATGGCTCAAGCTCTGGGTTGCCAGAGTAAGCGGTTGACCAAACACCCCGACCTACGCCAGGACCTGTGAGGTTGGTGGTGCCCAATTGAACGTAAGGCGTACTTGTACCTGCACGCATGTCAACGATGTTAGGACGGGCCATGGTTTTGGCCAATCCAAAACGACCGATGATCGAGTTGGAGAAGTCACCCACCAAGTTCAAGCTTGGCAAAACGTCTGTGTATGAGGTACTGCCTTGACGTTTGAACAAGAGGTTGATGTCAGGGTTGGCATTGTTGCCACGGTACTCCCAGCCATCGGCTTGTTGATTGGTGTGAACCACTTGGAAGCCCACATTACCGCGAACTGGAATGCTGTTGACATTGGTGTCAATGTTCAACTGTGTGAAAGCAGTCAACACTTTTTCGCTGACGTTGGAGTCGTTGTCAACTTTTTGTGAGAACAAAGGCTGCAAGTTGAATGAACCAGAGTTGGCCAATGCAGGCACATCAATGCGAATCATGCTTGGAATGCCGGCCCATGACATGTCAATGGGGCTGCGCAATGCTGTAGCAGGAATATCACGAATGTAGTTGCCGTTGGCATCCAATTTCATCAAGATGCGTGCTTCGTTTTTGCTCACATCTTTGTCGCGCTGGGTGTAGTTCACACCGCCCACCAAGTCGGTGAATGCGCCATCCATGGTGCGCTTCAAAGACAAGCGAACTGACTTGATTTCATCCTTGATTTTGGGTGTGCGAATTGCACCCGTGTAGGCAGGTTGATCGCCCACAAAGTCAAACGCTACCTGATCACCTAATTTGATGATGCCGGGGTTAGACAAGTAGTTGGGAATCACGGGTGAGAAGGTTTGTGGTGAACCATCGACAGGGACGTTCCACTTGAAATTGCCATACATCCACTGTTGTGTTTGTGTGTCAAATGGAGCGGCATACACTTCGCTGTATTTTTCTTGGCGTGTATCACGAGACATGCTGATGTCTGCGATGGCCGTTAGATTTTTGTCCAACTTATACTTGGTGTTCCAACCCAATGCAAAGATGTCGTCTTTGCGAGTGGTGTCCATGTTGCCAGTGGTGACAGGCAAACGCTCTGCCGTAGCGCTTGTTGTGAAAGTGTTTTGACCGATTTGTGTGGTGACTGGATTGACCAAGTTAGTGGTAATGCCAGCGCCCCAGTTGCCATACATGGTTTGCAAGAACTTGCTGCCAACTTCGTGCGTGCTGAACTGAGAGTAGTACAAATCAACCTTGCTGTGCAAATCAGCATTGGGCTTGAATTCAAAAACGCCCATGAGACCATCACGGATGTTTTGTTTGGTCGATGATGTTGCAGTCCAGAACATAGGCAACATGGCTTGACCTTTGCCAAACCATGCGTCTTTGGGTGCATACAAAGATGGAACCGTGCCAGAGAAGGGCAGGCCGTAGGGTGTGAAGTCGCCGTAAGAGACCAGTTCAGATTGCTTGACTTGGGTGGCCACGTCCATGCGCGCAAAACCCAAAGCAACACCAATCTTGTTGTCGTCAAATTGGTTCACATATGAAACGCTGAAGCGCTTGCCTAAGGGACTGGCAACATCTTTCACCAAATTGCCATTGGAGTTGTTTTCACCTTTGACACTCACCACCACTTCACGGCCACGTGTGTCCAAGGGGTTGCGGGTGCGAATGTCCACAGTACCCGACAAGCCTTGGCCAATCAGGCTGGCATCAGGCGTTTTATAAACCACGGCAGAGCCGATCAATTCAGATGGGAACTGGTCGTATTCAACTGCGCGGCCATCGCCTGAACTGACCACTTCACGGCCATTGAGCAAGGCGCCCGAGTAAGCGGGTGACAGACCGCGAATTGAAATGACATTGACGCGACCATCGGGACCACGTTGGCCAGTCAGGCCTGGCAAACGAGCCAATGATTCAGCAATACTGGCATCAGGCAATTTGCCTAAGTCTTCAGCAGACACCACTTCGACGATGGAGTCTGAAGCTTTTTTGGCCATGACACTGGCTTCAATGGAGCCTCTGATGCCGGTTACGGTAACTTCTGTTACGGGTTTAGTGGCTTGCGCATGCGCAAGGCCACCCGATAAAAGCATCAGGGTACATGCCGCATTGATGGTGTTCATTTGGAATGAACGACTTCTCTGATGCAAGGCGCCGATCGATTTTGACTTCTGCATAGGGGTCTCCGTTGGTTGTGCAGGTGGCGGGGGATGAAAGCTTTGAAAGCGCTTTCAAGAATTATGTCAAAAAGGTGAATATTCCAGATAGGTAATTACCCTGAATTCCAGCGCATAAGATATTAATGTTTAAAATCAATAGGTTACATTAGAAGTTTTAAATCTTGATAAATGAAAACGATTTCATGATTTAGCATCGCATAGTATATTGAAGCCCTATGACGCAGCCCAACACTTCAACGTCCAGCACCAAGCCTTTCAAAGCAACCCTGACCATGGTTGCTGCAAAGGCTGGCGTCTCGCCAAGTACGGTTTCTAGAATTTTGAATGGCACAGCGCAGGTCAATGAAGCCAAAAAATCCCAAGTCCTGGCTGCGATTGAAGAACTTGGTTTTAAGCCTAACTTGGCCGCCAGAAGCTT
>JACCED010822822.1_pt1 | contig 14764 bp, 37 predicted proteins | sample 7455021 | NCBI WGS metagenome assembly JACCED01 (sample SAMN15323456, study PRJNA562643) | freshwater metagenome | isolation source: river surface water | place: USA:Blue River Watershed | collected 2017-08-19 | reverse complement strand
CATTATAATTCCTTAGGAGCTAATAATCTAAAAAGAGTTGCATTACTATTTTGAAGAGGAGTATACTTTGCTTTAAATTCTTTCCATCTAAAACCTTGACTATACTCATATTGCAATTGTTTCCAAAAGTTAGAACAACTAATTTTCTCACCATCAATAAGAACATTTAAATAATCAATTTTATTATTTTCTGCAATATCAATTCCATAAGAAAGAATTCTTAAACTATGAAACAAAGACTTTAAAGCAATATAATCCGATTCTTCAGGAATATCTAATTTCTTTCTAGCTTTAGACCAAGAATTTGAAACTACAGCTGAAACTTTTCTTCTTAAAATATCAAGATTTAATTGGAACTTGAATAATTTTTTATTATCTTCATGTAATTGATACCAAGTTTCAAGCGCCATAACATCATGTTCATCAAGTAGTCTTTGAAATGTTTTAGTACTAACAATATGTAGATCAACATTCTTTGAATAATCTGAAAATTCTACATAATCTTGAGATTGAAAAATATCATAAATATCTTCATCTGATTCTATAACACAAATTAAATCTATATCAGACTTATCAGTTCTTGTTCCATAAACAGTACTTCCATAATGCTCGACTATTCTAACATTGTAATTTAGATTTAATTTTTCTAACATATCAAATGTATAAAAATATTGAGGAGCCATCTTTAAACCTTTATTTATAAATTAAAGTTCCAATATTACCTTGTAGAATAATATTGTCTTTAGAAATTTGATAATCTAAATCTCCTGATCTTGTTTGAAAAAGAACTAGGAACCAACCATTAACAGTTACATCAATAACATAATATTTAACGTATTCCATATATTCTTTATCACCATCTTTGAAATCAGATTTAAGATTTATTCTTTTAGAATAAGTGTCGTCGTACATAAACATATATGCGTCGCAACAATCTACATACCCCGCCCAAGAACCGTCTTCTTTGAAAATACCGGGATTACTAAACTCGTTATCCCCGTATTCGCCCAATCCTCTTAGATAGAATACTCCTTTATGAATAATATCTAAATCTAACATAGATTTAACTAAATCAAATTTAAAATTTTTATCTTTTTTATAATTATATTTCTCGTATTCTCTTATTTTATTAACAACTTCGCTTTGAAGTTTTCTTATATCTCTTTTATCTTGCAAGTTTTCGTTAAATCCAAATCTTTCTCGAATTGTTTTTAAGTGTCTTTCTTTTTTCATTTTAGTATCCCCAACTTCTGTAACATTTTTCATATTTATTTTTCATTTTTCTAGCAGTTTGAAAAGAACTAAATTTAATGGTGTCTCCATTTAATATTTTATAGAATGGTTCTCCGATTAAATTATCTTCATCAATTTGAACATTTTCAGAACACCAAGAAGTACTTTCAACCGATTTATGCCCGATTTCTTGAACAAGTACTTTTGAACCTCTTTTCTCGACGATTTTGTAAAAATCTAAATTAGTCTGTTCAAATCCCCAAGAACATCTGAAAACATCACCAACTTGAACTTGTTCTTTTAATTGTTGTTTTTGTATCTTTTGTTCTTCTTTATATTTTATTTTATAATCTAGATTAGCCTTAATCGTATCATATTTCTCTTGAGCAAAAGATTGCATCTTGTCAAAATCGGTATATCTATATGCCCAGATAAGTTTAAATCCAATTCTACTTCTTGGCGCCAATTTATTTAGACTAAATACTTTATTTCCTTCATTGATATTTAAAGTATAACCGAGATCCTCAAAACTTTTAATTAAATCTTGTATATTTTGCATTTGTTACCTTTTTATTTTATATAATACTATTCCTTAAAACTGAATTAATTATTTTCCAAAACAAGCAAATCTTGTAATTTCTTTTGTTTGTAATTTCAATTTGCTTAGATCTAGTTTTTCTCCAGGAATTGGTTTAATTATATAACGTAATTCTTTCTCATTATCATAAGACCATCTAGAATTTTCCCAGTACTCGTAAGTTTTCGTAATATTTCTATACTCGATAGCATCTTCTTTAGAAGCAAATACTCTTGATAGATTATATCCTCCACCAACAATATTATCATCTGCAAGAGATATAAAATCATTTGGAACGGAGAATTCATCATCTTCGCCTTCGGAAAAGGTTGTCTCGCAATCTATAACAAGATAATTTGTTCCTGTACTAATATACGGGTCTGAAATAATCTCAAACTTCTGAAAAGCATTATAACAAATAAATCCAATTTGTAAATCTTTGTATTTCACAGCTCGCGAACATAATTCTAGAAATCTTTTATATTTCTTAGTGTTCATTGTTTCCGTATTTTTACCAACTTTGTAAATTTTACCGCCGATATATTTTAATTTCATTAATAATCCTTTAATTTCATTTGAACAGCTAAACAATATGCATCTGCTTCATAAGACCCATGCATATTTGCAATTCTTCTCATTTTTATAATTGTATCACAAAATCCCATAAGCATTTTTACATCTTGAACACTTAATTCTTGAATCATTTCTTTTGTCCAAATTTCTGGTTCACAATCAGGTATTTTTACAAACATTTATCTATTCCAAGTAATTGGCGATGAATTAACTAACATTCTAACACCATCTACAACTGTACTATTAGGAACTGTTGTAATTTCAAACACACCAATTTTTAATAAATCTAATCTTTGTATTTCTTCTTCTGTTAATCTATGTTTTCTTAATAATTTATCACAATTTTCATTGAACTTGATATTTTTATTTTTAAATTCAGCTCTAACAATTTTAATTTCATCATCAGAGTTTGTTCTAATTAGTACATCTAACATTTTATTCCTTTAGTTTTATTTAGAGCTTTTTTAAGTTCTTTCTTTATCTTTTTATATACTGAATCATTTTTAACTTTTATTACCTCTGCTAATATCTTAGATGCTCTAGGTAAAGCTATTCCAATACCATAAATATAATATTTTCCATTTATTGTTCTGATTCCATAAGAACTATATTCAATTCCATTTATAAGAATATCTTCAGAATACAAAGAAATATTATCATCTGTTTCTTTAATAACAATATCAGATGCATTAATTCTTAATTCTTTAGTTAGAAAACCAAGAACAATTTGCCTGAAAATTTTAAAATTAACATAATCATTAGTTATTTCGGAGTTGCTTAGATACATTAATTCTAACTTCATAAATTCTTGTTGATGATAATAATCTTCCTTTTCGTTTCTAAAACAGGGTGAAACACTCATAATCATAGAACTATTTAATTGATTATTTAGAATTAATTCTATTAATCCTTGTTCTGCTGAACCAATAAGAAACTTATCATCTGATTTGAAAGATAAGTTTGAATCAAATGTGCAGTTAATTGCTTCTTTTGAAACTCTCCAAGGAACTTCAATTTGTGTAAATCCATTTTTACCAAAATATTTTACTGCTTTATATAATAACTTATAATCAATCATTTAAATCTCTTCTTTTAAATTATTTCTTAATTTTGTTTCTTTTTCACAGCTAGTTATATATTGTATAATACTTTCTAATGGGTCTACTTTATTATATTCAATTATGGTTTTAATAAACCCCAAATAAGCTAAGGTATTTTCTGATTCTTGTTTTAAAAGAAAATCTATATACTTGATTCTAGATTCATCATTATCTATATTTTTTAATGCTTTTTCTATTTCATTTTTATTCATTCTGATTTCCTGTTTTAATTTTTATTCTGTAATAAATCTGGACCAAACACATCTTCAAGTAAAGCTATTTCAGCAGTGAACATTTTCATTCTATTGTAAATATAATTGAAAGTTTCTTCATCTGAGTATTGCTCTGTTTTAATCAATTCATTCTGATAATCTCTGCCACGAATTGCTTCTGTATATTTTCTTTTAGCAGTTTTTAATATTTGTTCAAATGGGTTCATTTTTATAGTCCTTTATTTTTATATAAATTATTATAATATAAGTTACCTTAAATATAAATTAACTATATCTAGATATCAATTCTTCCTTTTTAATTTTCAAGTTATCATTTGCTAGTTTCATTAATTTTACTTTAGCTTCATCTGTTAATTTGTTGTAGTGTGTTGTCGGAATCCACAAATACCCACAATATTTTTCATAATCTTCATCAAATTCAATAATAATATTTGAAAACTTTTCTAATGTTAAACAGTATGGACCAACACCTCGAAATATATTGTATCTGTTATATTTAGCTTCAAATCTAACATCATAATTTCCACAATTATCAATAGTACAAGGATTAAATTCAAAAACTAATTCAGTAATATTCATTTCATATGGTAAGTTGACAAAATCTACCTTTATGTGTTCAATATAATCAGTAATTGGGTTATTCATTTTTATTTTTCTTCTATGAATTTATTTGCAAATCGCATAAATTATCCAACTGATTAAAGCAATTGGTAAGGTTATTATCAATTTAAAAATTATATCCATGCCAGAAAACATACCTGTGTCTTTTGAAGTGATAATAGGATAAATAATTGCTAGCAATGTTATTATTATTGGTATTAAAACTACATCTATATTAAAAGATATTTCAATCATTTTGTTCCTTTTTTATTTCAATTTCATTTTATCCAAAAGTGGAGGGAATTTCTACTATAACTTTTTAATTTTTTCAAGATTAGTTTTATTAGTAGAAATAATAAACCTCAAGCAATATCTGGCATCACTGAACTGTTTGGAATATTTAATGTTTAGTTCTTGAAGTAATTTGTCAAGCTTATTAATATCTGTATTAAACACCTCTTTATTAGAAAATAAACAGCTATATCCTATACCATAAGAAGTTGAATAAAATAAACCTTTTAAATTTAAAGACTCAAATAGTGTCTTTAAATTTCTATAATCTGAGTTATTAAATAATTCTACTTTTTGTAAAATCCAATCTTTAGTAAGTTTTTTAATTAATTTATAAGTTCTGGTTTTTGATTGATTATAAATAAACAGTTCATTATCGTCAATATTTAGAAAAATATTCATATTAAATTCACTTTCCAATATAACACAAAACTTTTTTAATTCTAAAATTTCTAAATTACTTATCATTTATTCACCTTTTTATTTTATATATAGTATTATAATATAAGTTACCTTAAAATAAAATTAATTCCGAGACCCACTTTTAAACACTCTTTTTGTTATATGTGACATCTTCTTTAGGTCTTTCATTTTTAAACCATGCGATTCTGCTAATGCTTCAAGTGCTCCATATATATCAGCTAATTCAAGTTCTTGCATGATTTTACATTTCTGTTTCTCGGCATCTATATACTCAAGAACTTCTTCTCGAACTTTAGAGATTTTCCAAGTTCACCTTTTTAATTTTCTTCAAATGGTACATTAAAATTCTACCACTCCATTATTAAGTAATTCACAAAGTTTTTCAGCATTATCGGCTGACATATAAATACTGCTAATGTTGCAATCTATTGAGTCATGAAAAACAGAATATCTTTTTATTTTAGTGTCAAAGTACACATAATATTTAATTTGATATCTGTCATCCCAATCAGCTACCCATCCATCATCATTCTCATGAAGCCAACTTAATTGTCTAGCATAAGAACGAAGTGCTTTAGAAGCTTGTTCTGCTTGAAATTGAGTTTGATATTCCATTCCAGCTAGTCTAAATGATTCTGTGTTCATTCCACATCGTTCTACTTTAAAGTCTCCGTAAATTGTATAATCTCCGCCTTTTGGTTCCCACTTTTGGATAACTAGTTTAGGTGGTTCAATAGTAATTGATTGACCTGATTGTAGAGCTTTCATTTGTTCATCTGTTAATGTGATTTTCATATTTTTCCTTTTATAATTTCCTAAAATCAGATTTACTAAACATAAACCAATAACAATCATCTAAGTACTGCTTTTTATTCTTTAAATAATGTGCCCATAATTTATTTTTAAATTCAGTAGTAAATTCTTTCTTATTATAAATGCAAGTGAATGGTTTAAAATAATAATTGTAATTACTTTTCTTTTGACCTTTATAATGTATACTTGGATGTTTTATAAATGTAACTTTAATTTGATTTCCTAGATTGTAAAGTGTGATTAAAGTTTCCGGTCCTTCTTCCTCAATAAGAACCTCAGCAGTTCTTTTGAATTTTAAAGATTGAAGTGCTTCAATCATATCTTGATAAAATGGAAATACTCCTGAATGGTTTATTTTAACATTTCTTCTTTTGTTGGTAGGATTATTAATTTCTGTATCTATCCAGCCATATCGCATCTTTCCAAACTTAATTTTTAATTTTGCTCTTTTCATTTTTGCTTCATTTCATGTCTAACAATTTCAAGCAATTAATTAGCAACTCTAATCATTTCACATGATAATTGGAACACTTCTTCTTTTGTGCATAATTCTGCGTTTATTTGAATATAATTATTTTTAGCTGAACTATACTTAATATCAATATTTTCTATAACTTCTTTTAAATCAATTACTTGCATGCATTCTCCTGTTCAATTTCATTTATAATTGCACCATCTTTGAATTGAGCGAATGATTTCTTCCAATTATAGTTTTTCCAATCATTTTGAGCTGTAAATTCTGGTTTAAGTGATATTGGTTTGTCATTAAAATTATAATGTTCTTCTAAATGATTAAATTCATAATCTTTGGTTCTACTATTTTGTTTGTACCATAATGTTATGTTCATTTTTATTTCCTTTTATTTTTCTTTATAGCTCTTATATATTTTAATCTTAAATGTTTTATTTTATCTAAACCATAATAAAATTTATAACATAATCCTTCTAGCATATAATTATCATATGCTGAATCCCTTAAATGCTGGTATCTACTATATTTTCTAGCTTTTATAAGTTTAAAGAAACTTGTAGTTTCATCAGAGAACCATAGTTTTCTAAAATTATAAGTACTTAATCTATATTTTTGATTTTCAAGATATCTATGTGTCATTTTGTTACCTTTTGAATTGAACTAAAAATACATAATCATTATCATTATATGTTTTAGCTATATTTTGTTCTCTCATTTGTTGATTATAAAAATTTTTGGAATCAAATAAACAAGTTCCAAGTTCTTGCCATTCTTTAAGTTTAATATCCCGAACTGTTTTGATTTTAATATCAATACATTCACCGAATGTATATCTGCTTTGTTCTTTTGTCATCCTACTAGAATTATAATTTAAATTTGAGTTATACATTTCATCTCCATGATAAAATGTTGTTCCATTATATACATAAAAATCTTCTTTTACAAAAATATCTTTATCATCTTTTTGAAATGGTAAATCAACAAATAAAATATTTTCACCATTCCAAAAATTAGCTCTCCAAATACTTTTATCTTTTGAACTAAATCCTTGAAACTCATATCCAGTAGGTATACTTAATGGTATCATAAACATAGATGCTCCATTTTCATAAGCTTTAATTTGTGATTTTGTTAATTCAATACTATTCATCTGTATTACCTTTTTTATTTTATATAATGTATTATAATATAAAGAACCTTAAAAATTAATTAAAATCCTAAATTTGAGTAAGTTCTATTTTTGATATATTTGTTATATAAAACTTCTAATTCTACTATAGTTTCATCAGACCCAATTGAACATTGTTTATAATTAGAATCTAATTGTATTTCAGTACCAACAGCTGAACCAAATGAATCTCTTAAACAAATTCCGGAATTATCAGATGTTTTATAAATTACTCATTTTAATCCAATGTATAAATTATTTTTATTGAATTTCATTGTAATTCCTTTATTTTTTCTAGTATATGTTCAGGATTAGTTGTTCTCAGCAAATTAAAGTTCTGTTTAAGAAAAAGATTAAACCATCCAGTTGTTGTGCTTGTAATCATATTTTTAATTGTCTTTGTTTTAGCATGTTCCAATTTCCAAGATTTTTCAGAATCTTGAACAAAAATATATCTTTCAGCAGTTAGTACATAAATTTCTTCAAGTGCGCATTTAATTTGATCACCAAATGATAATGTATTCCAAAGTTCTTCAGAACATAATGGTGAATTTAAATCTTTCCTTATTTTCTCATTAAGAGGTCTATCATAAAATGCAAATTGTTCATGCAAGAATTCGTGATTATATTTTCTATAAATGTTTGGTTTGAAAAAGTCTTCATTTTTAACAGCCATTTTTACCGATTTTTTACCGTGAATTCTAGACCAAGCTTGCATTAAAGAACAATAAAGTTCAGCATTTAATTTGGAACCTTGCTCTTGAAGAAATATAGCACTCTTCATGTGTTTATCCCAATTAATATCCCAAGATAAATGCGATAGCTTAATAGTATAAAGAAAATCTGGATCAACATATAATTCATCTATATTATTATCAAAAATATATTTAAATTCTGGAAGATAATATTGTTCAATTCTTTTACATGTTTCTATGTTTAAGTGATATTTATTATCTGTTTCAGTTATAATGTCTATATCATGTGGTTCTTTATCGTAATCTGGGAAATGATATTTAATAGCTGAACTACCATAAATTAAATATCTCATTTTAAATTCTTTGTATTTTTATTGCATTGTAATGTTTCACTAACCTATTAACTGCTAAAATAGCAGAACCTCTATTAGGGCAAAATGGAATTAATTTATATTCTTTTAAAATAAGATTTAATAATTCTTCGGAATCTAATACACCATAATCAATATTTTTAATTATAACTGTATAATTATTTAAAATTTTATTACCTTTATCTTTATAATAAAAAAACATTCTTTCTTGTGCTTTATTTTTAAACATTCTATAAATTGCATTGACAACATTTCTAAAATATGAAGCTCTAACAGCTATTATTGCAATATCAGCTAAATAATCAATATATTCAAGTAAACTTTGATGTAATTCTTCAGATTTTGTTTTAATATCTGATATTGAAATGTCTGAAATTAAAATCTTATCTAATTTTTCAACAAATAAGTCAAGAGCATCTTTCACACATAATAATTTGAAATGTGGTGAATTTTCTAAAGCTTGGTATGCAGAAATATTCTGTAATTCTTTTTCTAAGTCTATAAACATTTTAGTTCCTTATTTTCTAATATTCTATCGATTATCATTTCACAATCATCTATTGTTGGCATTGAACTGTAATAGTCAGAGTCTTCAGAACTACACCAAAATGTATATCTCATTCTATCAAAAGACATATATTCATAAATATCATATCCTTTATAATTAACAACATCTTTATTTTTACTAAAATCTGTTTCATAATTAGATTTTTTAAATAATCTCATTTTATTTCCTTTTTAAATCATTTATTGCTTTTATTGTGTTAAAATTCCCTAGCCGATTTTTGCTAATACTATTTTCAAGTTGTTTAACTAATCTGGCATATTCCATAGATATAGCATCTAATTTTATCCAATCGTTGCTTAATCCTCTGTTTACAATATTTCCAGGAATTAGTTTAAGTTCTTCAGCAACTGAAATTTTACCTGTTATTTTATTCAGAAACATTTGAAATCTTTTTTGTAAAATTTATACAAGTTTTTGCTTCATCCCACATAAAATCAGATTTATATTTTTCGCCGGTTAAACTTTCATATAACTCGCAAAATATACCCCACCCACTTTGACTGCATTTATGTTCTTGACCAATTGAACATTGGTAACAAGTAATATAATTATCTTGATTCATTTTTATCCTTTTTGTCTAAATTATCTAATACCAATATGGCTTTATCTAACGATTTATCTAGTAATAAATTGATTTTTGAAGCTTTGCTATTTGGATCTTGTAAAGTTTCAATAATAGTTTTACCACTATCAACTAGATAGGGTGTTGCTATTATGTATAAAAAAGTTTGTTTATTTGGTATTAAACTACTTAAAAATGATAAAAATACAAATGTGGTTGGTAAAATTAACTTATATTTACCTAATTGTGTCCAATAAGTTGATTTTTTGCCTTCATTTGATGCATCACTATGTCCAATAGCTAATATAATAAATATTAAACATGTTAAAAACAGACTCGCTAACCAAAATACCAACCAATTACCATTTGGCCATATACCATACATATATACTATCCATTGTTCTTTTGTCATTTTAATCCTTGAACCAAGATGGTTTAGTTCCTATAAATGGTTCACAATAATCCCAAGAAGAGTAATCTGAAGCAAATTTGTTTTTAGATGTCATATCTGCTGCAAATGTCTCTAAACAAGCTCTTTGTTCATCTTTATTGTCTGTAAACCAACATAATTCACCAGCTTGTGGAGTCCATTTAATGCAATTTTTTAAATATTCTTTGGTGCAATTATAACCATCTGTTAATAAATTAGATTGTAAATTATCATCTAAACTTAATTCCAATATTCTATACACTTCTTTGTCTGGTGTTCTAATAAAATCACCAACTTTAAATTGTAGTTCTTCTGGTTTGATTCTGTATTTCAATGTTTTTGAGAATGATGAAGATGAAGTAATATTTTTCCAATCTATCCAATCATATTTATCTAAATTTGCACATAATTCATGTTGCCAAACACAATCATAATATTGAATAGTCTTGCCATCAGCGATAGCTTTTCTAAATTCTACATATTCATCATTGATAATAATTTCAACAGTTTGAATTGTCGTATCCCAATGAGCATCATATAAACCAATCCAAAAATTTATATTTTTATCTCTTATTAATAATTTACCACCATTAACATAATAGTCAAATTCTGCTTTATACTTTCTAATCAATTCGAAATTCATTTTTATCCTTTATTAATCTAATAACAAGTTCTTCAAATTCTCGTTCTTTATTTTTATTGAAAGCTGTATCACCAAGCATACGGTATATAGGTAAAGCTTTTTCATTAAAAGTTGCTGATTTAATATTGTCTATTTCTGTTTTAAATCTAACTGGTGAAGCAGATTCAAGACCAGCCATTTGAGCATAATTCATCACAATACTACCAAAATCAATATTATGTTTTCCAAGAATTCTAACAACATCAACACCGCATTGAGGCAATGCCCATAACATTTCACCTTCTAATAATGCTGTTTCTTTATCAACTATATATGTTTTATCAACTAATGCTTTTGATATTTCTAAATCTGTTATTTTTGTCATTTCCAACCACGGCATATTCATCCTTTTTATTTTTATTATATAATATATTACCTTAAATATTAATTAATTTCTGTATAAACCCCTTTAGTATTTTCTTCATGAATAATTTTATCAATCATATCAACAAAGGATTTGTCAAGTGAACCATAGAACCCTTGTATATAGATTATATAATTTTTCCAACCATTACCACTATAAAATACTTGAAAATATATAGTTTCATCGTATTTGTGTCGAGCCAATCTATATCTACCTCTGTATTTTTCTTTATATTCTGCGCATTTAATTTTATATCTGTTTTTTTCTAAAGTAATATTTTATTATATTAACAATCATATAACACAATACACATGCAGGTGCAAGCACCCATAAATTATTTATTGTCATTTTAATTCCCTTTTATTATCTTATCTATTGATTCTTTAGCATCTATTAAAGAATCTTTTGAAGAAACATAATCTGCATCTTCTGAACTATACCAAAAAGTATATTTCAATTCATCCAATAAATTCTCATAAGTGTAAATGTTATATCCTCTGTACTGCATTACATAACTATCTTGAAATTCTTTCTCTAAACTTGAGCAATTAAATGCTCTTGTTTTTTCTGATTTTAAAAATGTTTCACCACAATCTAAACATTTATAAAGATGTTTATTCACTATTATATTAGTGCTAGCACAATTTGAGCATTCTATGATTGATTTTTCGTGGATTTTAGTCATTTTATTTCCCTTATTAATTTTATAGTTGGATTTTTCCTTCGGTCAAATTGAATTTCATTAGCATTAATCCAATCAGAGGATTTACCATCCCACTCAAATTCTAAGATATAATTGTATCTATTTTGTTTATATTTAGAATTATTAAAGTTCCCATCTAGAACACGATTAAAAATAAAATCAAGATTAGTACTGAACCATTTATATCTGTTTCTAAAATGTGGCGCTTTAGCTTTTATTGTTTTAATATATTCATCTTCACACATTGCTCTATAAATTTTCATTTAATTTCATTTTATTCTAGATAACAAATCTTTAAATTTGTACTTTATAGATTCTTTAATTTCTTTAGCTTTTAAAATAACCGTTGTATTTTTTAAATAATCAGTTAATGCTACAATTTTAAAATAACAATAATTAAAGTACTTGATTTCTAATAAAATATCTTTAGCAACATTAAAAATATAAGAAACAACAAAAAATGGAGCAAATTTAACAATATAAAGAACAATAAATGTGTATAAATTCCCAGAAGCTAAGAACATAAAACTTTTTATTCCAATTAATTCAGATATACCGAATAAAAATACAAGAATTAATAGTAAAATATATTTATTAAGTGCTCTTATATAAACATTAAACTTTAAAAATATTTTATATTTGCTTATAATCTTAGATATTGTATTTGAAATAATAACAAATGCTTCATCAAAAAGAACATATACTACAGCTAAAGTATTAATTAATATTTTAGCGAACATTTTAATATATCTCATCTTGCAATTCCTTTATATAAATTTTATTTTTCTATTTTCAAAATGCATATAATAAAATTTTGCTTCGGCCATTTCATTTATTTTGTTAATCAGTAATTCACATAAGTCTGGGTTAGAACAATATTTTTTAATACTTTCTTCTGTTGCATTACCAATATATCTTTGAACTTTTGCTATTTTTAACTTAATATTAAATAACTTATTCGAATTTAATTCTATTGTAATTTTCATTTTTGTGCCTTTTATTTTATATAAAGTATTATATAATAAATTGCCTTAAATATAAATTAAAATATAATTTATTTTATGATAAAGCTTCACCTATATTTTCAATTATCGAACCTACTATTTCAAACATTGTATCTAACTCATTAGAATCAATCATTTTGCTAATCTTTATTAATTGAGTAAATACCATAAAACCACGATCCGCTTAAACAGTATTTTATGTCATTAATATAGAAATAAATCCAAAAATCTACGTCCCAACCATTTGTTTCAATATCATCATCCCAAGTTCCTAATTTTTCAAAAACTTCTCTATATTTTTCGATTGGAATGTAAGGCACACTAACTCTAACTTCACCTTGTTCCAATAAAGAACAGGCATTTAAAACTATTTGCTCAACGTCATATAATATTTCTTTTTGCATATTTTTCCTTTATCTTGCTAATTGGCATTTATTTAATGTCTCAATTAATTTAATTTCAAAATCAGTGAAGTTATCAATAAACCCGTGTTCAACATTTAAATATAATGAATTATCTGAGAAAGATGCTTGTTTATTTCTAATTTTCTCAGCAGCATCATAAATTTTTTCTGGTAAAACAATAGCAACATTTGTTAGAATTCCACCAAGTGAATCTTCATCTTCGCAAAAATAAGACCAAGGATAATCATTATTATTCTGATCAAATAATTTTTTAATTTCATTTAAATCTTTATTAGCTCCGGCATTTAAGCATATCATAGTTTTGTGATGTTTAGACCAATCATATAACATTTCTCTTTGAAATTTATCTTGATTTGGATCTGAAGTTTCTTTATACTTAACGAATAATTCCATTTGACTGTGACTTGCTTGAATGCCTTGTTGAATTGAACTTAGATAATAATTTCCAAAGTGATAACATCTCATTTTTAATCCTTTATTTTTAAATTAAATCAACTATTTCTTCAATATAACATTCAGTTATATCTTTCTCTAGAGATTTTATAACTAACATATATTGTTTAGCTAATTTAAATAGTTTATCTTTAAATACTTGTTTAGCTGGTGATTGTTTACCACATCTTATATCAGATTGCAATAAAAATAAACAATGATTTAATCTTTCTTGTTTATTAGCATTTTCAAATTGTTTATCAGATAACATCTTAGAGCTTTTTAGAAACTCTTCAAATGAATTATATTGTAATGATTCACATGCTAATGAAATAGCCCAATTATTTAACTCTCTTGGTTGAAGTATATATTCTAATATACCACAATCTGTGTGTTTAGGAAATATATAATTCTTTTCAGTTAACCCAGCTTTAAATTGTAAATAATGTATCAATTCATGAATAAGAGTTCCTAAAGAACTATATGTGATATTACCTGTTTTAATATTACAACTACCACCAATGTGAACTTTTGAATATATGATATTATTGTCAATATTAAAAATTTCTTTAAATTGTTTAACTAAATAATCGGCATCTCGTGCTAAAAAGATTTTTTTAATTTTATGAATAACGGACTCATTTAATTGAGCTGTTTCATTAAAAAAGTTGTGAAAACTAATTAATTTTTGATTTTTTAATTTTTCCTTCTCATTTATCCATTCTCTGAATGAGATCATTTTAATCCCTTAATTTTGTTTCTAGCTTATTGTATAATGGGATAAAAACATGAATAACAAGTAATAGAAATAAACCCGCAACATTAATAATAGGAACAATACCTAAAATTAATACAACATGAATGTGTTCATATAAAAATGAATCTGTTAACTTATATTTTAATATATTTTTTAAATTGGTGTTTTTATTATATAAAAGAACTAATAAAATTAAACTCAAAAATGAAATTAATAAAGAAAGAGAAATCATAAAGATTCTCTTTCTTCTCTTTTATTTACAATAACTGAATGCCAAACAGCTGCTAT
>JACCED010554999.1_pt1 | contig 14765 bp, 13 predicted proteins | sample 7455021 | NCBI WGS metagenome assembly JACCED01 (sample SAMN15323456, study PRJNA562643) | freshwater metagenome | isolation source: river surface water | place: USA:Blue River Watershed | collected 2017-08-19 | reverse complement strand
GTTTAACGCATTTAGGTGCGCCGTGTACTCGGAAGCCGCAATCGCAAAGAGGTTTAAAGCTATAGAGACGTCAATATATTTCTTAAGGATTGAATAGTCAGAACTGATGCTAAGATCAGCTTGATACTATTAATTTGTATAGTTATAAAATTCCTTGTCAAACTCACAAGCCAACTGGCTCATTTAGACACCCTCTGTCCCCCTCCAAAAACAAAAAGCCCACCAATCGGTGGGCTTCTGGGCACAACAAAGACGAGTTAAAAACTATCGCACCGCAATTGACTTCACAGCCGCCGCTAAACGGCTCTTGTGACGCGAGGCCTTATTTTTGTGGACAATTTTTTTGTCAGCAATGCGGTCAATGGTGCTTGTGGCGGAGCGCAGAGCTTCAGAGGCCGCCTTGGCGTCCCCTGTCGCGACAGCCTTACGGACCGACTTCACGGCACTGCGATATTCCGAGCGAAGCCCAGCATTTAAAAGGCGCCGTGCGGCCGCTTGGCGGGCGCTCTTTCGGGCGGAGGCGGAGTTAGCCATGTTGTTGAAATTCCTTATGTTTTTCGGGAAAAGCCCTAAACTATAGCGCCGAACATGAATCTGCTCAAGACCGCCGCAGCCATCAGCGGGCTGACCCTTCTTTCCCGTATTACGGGATTGGTTCGGGAGACCCTCACCGCTGCTTACTTTGGGGCAGGAAGCCAGACTGACGCCTTTTTTGTGGCCTTCCGCCTGCCAAATCTTCTTAGGCGGCTATTTGCTGAGGGCGCCTTTTCCCAGGCCTTTGTGCCCGTTCTGGGCAAGATCAAGGCCGAGCAGGGGGAGGCGCAGGCCCTGCAACTGGCCAGGCGATGCGCAGTGCTGATGACGGCCATCCTCGCACTGATTTGCCTTGCGGCAATCATCGGCGCGCCGCTATTGGTTTGGATGATGTCCGGCGGATTCGCAGGCGATGCAAAGACCTTTGAGCTCTCGGTCATGCTCACCCGCTGGATGTTCCCTTACATCCTGATGATTGCTCTGGTGGCATTGGCCTCTGGGGTGCTAAATACCTGGTCCAAATTCAAGGCGCCCGCCTTTGCCCCAGTACTACTGAATCTCTGCTTTATTGGCTCGGCCATTTTCCTCTCACCCCATCTGGAAGAGCCCATCTGGGCCCTGGCCATCGCGGTCATTGCGGGGGGCCTTGCCCAGCTGTGTCTGATGGTAGTCGCGCTAAAGAAAGCGATTCATTCAGACGCCAAAAATCGCAACGATGGACAGTCAATTACGGCCGCGTTGCGCGATCCATCAGTACGCAGGGTGCTGACCCTGATGGTGCCAGCTACATTCGCAGTCTCAGTGGCGCAGGTTAGCCTCATTATCAATACCCACATTGCTGCACGACTCGAAGCAGGAAGTGTTTCTTGGCTTTCTTTTGCCGACCGACTCATGGAATTTCCCACTGCTCTTCTGGGTGTTGCACTCGGCACGGTGCTGCTGCCTAGCCTGACCCGCGCCAATAGCGAAGGCAATGCCCAGGAGATCAATCGACTCATCGACTGGGGGCTGCGGCTGGTAGTGATTCTGGCTGTTCCGGCGGCCGTCGGCCTGGCAGTGCTCGCGATACCGCTCACCGCAGTGCTCTTTCACTATGGGCAATTCGACCATCAAGATCTCGCCATGACCGCCCAGGCAATGGTGGGTTATGCCGTGGGTCTTGTGGGTTTAATCGCCATTAAGGTCCTCGCACCTGGCTTTTATGCCCAGCAGAATGTGAGGACCCCTGTGCGAATCGCGATTTTTGCACTTGTGCTCACGCAGCTATTGAATATCGTATTTGTACCAATCTTTGCCCATGCAGGACTGGCCCTTGCCACAAGCCTTGCTGCCTGCGCAAATGCTGGCCTGCTTTACTGGAGCCTAAGACGAAAAAACATCTATACGCCGAGTGCTGGCTGGCTGTGGCTAATCGCCAAGATTCTGATCAGTGCGGCATTGATGGGGATGGCCATCGGTGCAGTGGCGCTTGAGCTGGACTGGTCAGGCCTGGCGAACGCACCACTGCTGCGCGCAATCTGGCTGGGAATCATTCTTTTGCTTGCTGCCATCGTATATTTCTCGATGCTGCGGATCTTTGGCATCCGCTGGGTTCAGTTTCTGAAAAAGGACAAGGCATGAATCTCTGTTTTATCGGTGGCGGGAACATGGCCACCGCGCTAATGGGTGGGCTACTTGAAAGCAGCACAGCGATTGAGCGCCTGCATGTCATCGAGCCTGAATCTTCCGCCCGCAGCAACCTTCTTGAAAGGTACCAACAGATCGCCCTGGATCGAAAAATTGAGCTCACTACCCACAGCCAAGACTGCCCAAAGATATTTCTTGATGATGCGGCCAAGACTTGGATCGTGCTGGCCGTAAAACCCCAGCAGATGCGGCAGGCCTGCATCAGCGCCTCAGAATCGCTCAAGCATCTTCTCGCAAAAGCCCGGCTACTCTCGGTTGCAGCAGGCGTATCCACTGGCGCCATCAAAAAGTGGTGCGAAAACAGTCAAGTCATTCGCGCCATGCCGAATACACCCGCCCTGGTGAATCGTGGCGTAACCGGTTTATTTGCAGACCCCAGCTGCAAGCAGGCGGATTGTGCCGAGGCCGAGCAGCTCATGGCCGCAGTCGGGAAAACCGTTTGGATCAAAGAAGAGCACCTCATGGACGCTGTGACCGCCCTATCGGGATCCGGCCCTGCTTATGTGTTTCGCTTTATCGAGGCCCTGACTTCTGCCGGAGAAAATCTTGGGCTTTCCGAATCGCAATCGAGCGTGCTTGCTTTAGAAACAATCAAAGGCGCAATGGCCTTGCTGGAATCTTCCGGGGCGGATCCCGCCGCCCTAAGGGAGAAGGTCACCTCTAAGGGGGGCACCACGGCTGCGGCCCTTGCCCAACTCGATCAGGATCAGTTTATGGAAATCATCAGGGCGGCTCTTATCGCCGCGCGGGATCGCGGGGCAGAGATGGGCAAAGAATTTCGTTAGCTAGACTCAGCTGGATCTATCGCCATAAGGCCTGAGGCCCCCAAGGCGTGGAGCATCGCCTTACCTGCCCAGCTGTACAGCCAAGGCAATCCACATCGGCATACCCACATAGTTATTCGCCCGAAAGGCAGCAAAGCAGTCATCACGATCGCGGGTGCGAATCCGCCATGTCAGGTAAACGCAGAACCCAGCGGTCACAACCAATCCCAGCCAATACATCCAGTTGCTGCCCGGACCGGGAAGCGACTGCCCAACAATCAGCATACTGGCCAGAAATAAGGCATACGACACGGCGACAGCAATCACATCAAACTGCCCGAAGCTAATTGCACTGCTGCGAATGCCCAGCTTTAGATCATCATCGCGATCAACCATGGCATAAATCGTGTCGTAGGCCATAGTCCAGAAAAAATTTCCGATAAAAAGCATCCAGGCTACCCCCGGCACCTGGCCCTGTGTATCCGCAAATGCCATTGGAATGCCGAAACTAAAAGCGATCCCAAGCATTGCCTGCGGAATCGCAAAAAATCGCTTGAAGTAGGGATAGACCACCGCGACAAATAACGCGGTAAATGCATACTGAATTGCCAGATCATTTAAAAAAAGCAGCAAAAGCGCAGCGCCTGACAGCAGCACCACCGCTACAGCAATAGCCTCCCAGAGATAGACCTTGCCAGCCGTGAGTACCCGATCTCGGGTACGTTTGACCTTGGCATCAAACTTTCGATCGGCGATATCGTTGATCACACAGCCGGCGGAGCGCATCAGGAACGTCCCCAGTACAAACACGATCAGCCGGGAGATCTCCGGGAATCCATCTGCAGCAAGCCACAGCGCCCAGAGCGTGGGCCAGAGCAGCAGCAGCGTGCCGATTGGCTTATCGAATCGTGCGAGTCGGCTGTAAAGACCGAGCCGATACTTAAGTAGCGGCAAGGCGAGCGTTGACATATCGGCTCACACCCTCTTGCACATTTAGAAATTTCGCTTTGTAGCCCGCGGCCCGCAGCCGCGTGAGATCGGCCTGTGTGTGACTCTGATACTTACCCTTTAAAGCCTCTGGAAACGGGATGTATTCAATTTTCTTTTGCCGTACCAGCTCAGCCACCGAGGCCTTGCTGCCCTCTAGGGTGTTGATCACCGCCTGGGCAACCTCGTTAAAGGTCTGGGCACGGCCTGAGCCAAGGTTAAATATTCCACTCTGACTCGCGCCTGAGAGCGCCTTATCTAAGAAAAATAAATTCACTCGGGCCACATCCTCTACCGCCACAAAATCGCGCCGCTGATGGCCAGCCTTCCAGCCATCATGACCAGCAAAAAGCTTCACCCGTCCCTCGGCGTGATATTGATTGAAATGATGAAAAGCCACAGAGGCCATCCGACCCTTGTGCTGCTCGCGCATGCCGTAGACATTGAAATATCGAAATCCCACTACCGGTGCAGTCAGCCGGCCAGCCGCTCGCGGTGCACCCGCGAGAAGCGGGCGGACCGTTTGATCAAATAAAAACTTCGAGTAGCCATAAATATTCAGCGGCGCCTCGCAGCCGCGCTCCTCCCGAAAGCTAGCGCTGGCGCCATAAACGGCTGCAGATGAGGCATACAAAAACGGGATGCGATGCTGCTGGGCCCAGCCCAAAAGCACCCGCGAATAGCGAAAGTTGTTATCCATCATGAATCGGCCATCGGTCTCCATCGTGTCCGAGCAGGCGCCCTGATGCAGGATGGCCGTAATGCCCTTACCGGAAAAGCCTGACTCCACACGATCGATAAAGTCATCTTTATCCAGATAATCCTCGATCTCAGTGTCCACGAGGTTTTTGAATTTGTCGGCATCGCTTAAATCATCGACCGCAATGATGCTGCGCTCACCCAGCTGATTTAACGCAGCCACGAGGTTGCTGCCCACAAAGCCCGCTGCGCCCGTCACGATAATGGTCATGGATTTCTTTCCAGAAAAAGTTCATCAGCTGTCACGGTAGCGGTACCCAGCTTGCCCACCACGATGCCGCCGGCACGATTTGCGACTTGCATTGCCTCTTGCACTGTCGCACCGGCAGATAAGGCTGCGGCCAAAGTCGCAATCACCGTGTCGCCGGCACCACTGACATCGAAGACCTCGCGGGCCTGAGCCGCCACATGGCAGCGCAGTGGTGATCCCTGTGAGTCGGTGTAAAGCGTCATGCCCTCTTCGGATCGGGTCACAAGCAGATGGGCCAGGCCCAGAAGCTGACGGAGACGATGGGCCTTCTCGGTCATCTCCGCCTCGGTCTGCCAGCGGCCCACGACCTGCATAAATTCTGCGCGATTGGGCGTGAGCATCGTGGCGCCTTGATAACGGCTGTACTCGTCGCCTTTCGGATCGACCAAGGCCATGACGCCCTGTGCCTTGGCGGCTGCGATCATCTCTTGAATGTGCAGCAGCCCTCCTTTACCGTAATCTGATAACACCACAGCCTGTACCTCTGGCAGTAGCGCATTAAATTGATCACGCTTTTCCAGCAGCACCTCCCGATCGGGCACCGATTCGAAATCCGCACGCAGCAGCTGCTGCTGCCTGCCAATAACGCGAAGCTTTACTGTGGTTTTGGCCTGAGCATCATCGAAAACCTGATCCCGTATGCCTGAAGCAGATAAGAGTTCTCGGATGCGGCGGCCAGCCTCGTCTTGGCCCACCACCCCCATCAAGGTGGCCTGTGCGCCCAACGCACTGATATTGCGTGCGACGTTGGCTGCGCCGCCCAGCCGCTCCTCCACCTGCTGAACACGGACCACCGGCACAGGCGCCTCTGGAGAGATGCGTTCCACATCCCCGAACCAGTAACGGTCCAGCATCACGTCGCCGACCACCAGCACTCGAGATTTTTTTAGCTGATCTGCATGCAACATGCCAAGGCCTTAGTGAAGCAACTCGAAGGAGTCCCAATGATGACATCCCGGACACTGCCACAAGCTCTGCTGCGAGCGAAAGCCGCAGCGCTGGCAGGCCGATGGCTGTGTGGCCTGCGCGAGCAGCTCACTGCCGCCAACGAGCTGAGCCCTGAGGGCTGCAATTCTTTTTGATGGGCCAGGTGCAGAAAACCGTTCCGCCTCGGCGAGTGCCGCCAACGCTGCTGATACGTCAGACTGCGATATCGACAGCGTGGCCAGCTCGCAATAAAAATGCCCCAGCAACTGATCCAGCGTGTGGCCATGCACCGCGCCACCGTGCGCGCGGACCTGCTGAGCCCAGTCAATCGCCCGCTGCCAATCGCGCTGGGTCTGCGCCAAGTGCAGCAGCATTACCCGGGCCTGATTCGCGATGGGCTGATCCTGGGCCTGCGTGAGCAACTCTTCTAATACGGCCTCGGCCCGATCAAAGAGCCCCGCCGATTGATAGTCGCGGCCCAGATCGGCCATTAGATCAAGCCGATCATTTAATTGCAGATCGGGATTTCGTAGCGCTGCTTCATGGACTTCAATGGCACGATCGATAAGACCCCGCTGACGATAAAGATTGCCCACCGCGCGATGCAATTGCATCGCATCGGGATCGACGCGGGCCGCTGATAGGAGTCGATCGGTTGCGGCCTGCGCATCCTGGGCCAGAAGCGATGACATCGCCGCCAAGACTTCATCAGAAGCGTGCTGGCCCTCACGACGTTGCTGGCCACGATCGTAACGGGCAGTGGCCCAGCCCAGCGCAAAGACCACGGGCAGCAACAGTAGCCAGACCGGATCCAGTTCCACGATGGGCGTTTGGGCCTAGCGGCGCTTACTCAGAGGGAAGATCAACGCGCTCGCGCAGATCCTTGCCGGGCTTGAAATGCGGCACGCGCTTTTCGGGAACTCGGACCTGCGCCCCCGACTTAGGATTGCGGCCCACACGGGCAGGACGATAGGAGAGTGAAAAAGTGCCAAAACCGCGTATTTCGATGCGGTGACGATGGCCTAAGGCCTCGGTCATCGCGTCCAGCAGTGTCTTGACCGCAAACTCGCAGTCGCGGGCAGCCAGCGGTGTTCCACGCTCGTTTAAACGCTCGGCCAGCCGAGCAATCAATTCCGACTTCGTCACCGCCTATCCCCCCAACCTCAAACGGCCCCGCTTGAGAGCGCCCTCAAGGCCTGCGGCCCTGAGAGCATACGCAACGGACTTACTCTTTGGACTGCTGATCATCCAGCTTGGCGCGCAACAAAGCGCCCAGGCTAGTGGTGCCCGATGAGGCGGTGTTTTCCGCGGCCATCTTCTGCATCGCATCGGCAGCCTCGGCGGAGTCTTTGGCCTTGATCGAGAGGTTGATTGCGCGGGATTTGCGATCAACATTCACGATCATGGCCTCGACCGAGTCACCCTCCGCCATAACCTTGGTGGCATCTTCGACCCGCTCACGCGAAATCTCAGAAGCCCGCAGATAGCCTTCGACATCAGAATCCAGTGTAATAACGGCGCCTTTGGCATCGACTGACTTCACGGTACCTTTAACCACCGCGCCCTTATCAAAGCGCGAGATGTAGGAGTTAAACGGATCCCCATCGAGCTGCTTTACGCCCAGCGAAATGCGCTCACGCTCAACATCAATCGCAAGGACTACGGCCTCAAGCTCATCGCCTTTTTTGAAGTTGCGAACGGCCTCTTCGCCCGTTTCAGACCAGGAGAGGTCCGACAGGTGTACCAAGCCATCGATATTGCCTGACAGGCCAATAAAGACACCGAAGTCAGTAATCGATTTGATCTGACCTTTAACTTTGTCTCCCTTGTTGTGGGAGGCTGCGAACTCCTGCCAGGGGTTGGCGCGACACTGCTTCATGCCCAGCGAGATACGACGGCGCTCGCCATCAATCTCTAGCACCATGACTTCGACTTCATCGCCCACCTGCACCACTTTGCTGGGGTTCACATTCTTGTTTGTCCAATCCATCTCGGAGACGTGGACCAAGCCCTCAATGCCCGGCTCGATCTCAACGAACGCACCATAGTCGGTGATGTTGGTGACCTTGCCAAACATGCGTGTGCCCTGCGGGTAACGACGGCCAATGCCATCCCAGGGATCGTCGCCAAGCTGTTTAACACCCAGCGATACGCGGTTTTTATCGGCGTCATAGCGCAGCACACGGGCTGTGATTTCCTGGCCAACGGTGAGCACCTCAGAAGGATGCCGGACACGGCGCCATGCCATGTCGGTGATATGCAACAGGCCATCAATGCCGCCGAGGTCAATAAACGCACCGTAGTCAGTGATGTTTTTCACCACGCCCGTAACGGTTGAGCCCTCTTTTAGGTTTTCCATCAGCTTGGCGCGGTCTTCGCCCATCGAGGCTTCGACAATCGCACGGCGCGACAGCACCACGTTATTGCGTTTGCGATCCAGCTTGATGACTTTGAAATCCAGCGTCTTGCCCTCAATGTGCGAGGTGTCCTTAATGGGGCGGGTATCCACGAGCGAGCCGGGCAAGAAAGCACGAATGCCATTGGTCATCACGGTCAGGCCGCCTTTGACTTTGCCCGTTACGGTGCCGATGACGTTCTCACCGCTTTCTAAGGCCTGCTCAAGGCTCACCCATGCGGCAAGACGCTTGGCGCGGTCACGGGATAAGCGGGTCTCGCCACGGCCATCTTCCAAGGCCTCGATGGCAACCGATACAAAGTCGCCTTCCTTCACATCGACCTGGCCCTGGTCGTTAAAGAATTCTTCTAGGGGGATAAAACTCTCGGACTTCAGTCCGGCATTGACCACCACGTGGTTCTGATCGACCCGCAGCACTTCTGCGGTAATGACCTCGCCTGCGCGCATTTCCTGGCGGGCGATAGATTCTGCAAACATTGCAGCAAAGGAGTCGGGGGCGGCGTTTTTAGCGATATCGCTGAGTTGGTTAAGTTGTCGGGACATTAAAAAGGGTTTTCTGACACAGAGTCACAAAGCACACCGCCCCAGGCCATCGCCATTTAGCAAAGGCACTCGCCCGAGACAGCGGAGTTAAAAAAAGGTGCAGGCTTTAAGTGAGCCTGCCGGTCTGCTTCACAGAGACCTGATGCCAGGCATTCACTACCGCTTGCACCACCTCGTTAATCGAGAGGTTGGTGGAGTCAATTACCACCGCTCCCGATGCCGGTTTCAGTGGCGCGACGGCCCGCGACGCATCCCGGGCATCTCGCGCCTCTAAATCGGCGGAAAGACCGTCAAGATTAGCCGAAAAACCTTTATCAATCAATTGCTTATAGCGTCTTTCGGCCCTCGCCCGGGCGCTCGCGGTCAGAAAAACCTTTAGCCGAGCCTGCGGAAAGACCACCGTGCCCATGTCTCGGCCGTCGGCCACCAGGCCTGGCAGGCGGGCAAAGTCCCGCTGGCGCAGCATTAGCGCCTGGCGCAAGGCGGGAAATACGGCAATCTGGGAGGCCATCAGGCCCACCTGCTCCTGGCGAATGGACTCGGTCACATTGACCCCCTCCAGCAAGATGGTCTGGCCCAAGAACTCCAGCTCCATCTGAGATGCTACAGAAGCGAGTGCATGCTCACTTTTTAAATCCACCCCCGCCTGCTGGGCGGCCAGGGCGGCAATCCGATACAGGGCACCGCTATCGAGATAGCCAAAACCGAGCTCGGCAGCCACCTGGCTGGCGATCGTGCCCTTGCCCGAGGCGGTCGGCCCATCGATCGCAAGCACCGGCACCGCCTGGGCACATAGGCCTGAGAGGACCTCGAAATACTCAGGAAAAGTCTTGGCCACGCAGCCGGGATCGTCAATGTGAATCGCCGTATTGCCAAAGCTGGCCAGCGAAAAGCTCATCGCCATGCGGTGGTCGTCGTAGGTCTGGATGGTCGCCGGCAAAAGGGCCTGCGGCGGATGAATCCGAATCCAGTCATCGCCGCTTTCCACCCGAGCCCCCAGCCGCCCGCACTCCGCTGCCACCGCCGCGATGCGATCGGTTTCTTTCACTCGCCAGGAGCCGATATTGCGCAGCGTGGTCGGGCCCGCCGCATACAGTGCGCATACGGCAAGGGTCATGGCGGCATCGGGAATTGCATTGCAATCCAAATCAATGCCGCGCAGATGGTGCGGCATCCGATGCGCGAAATCCTCATCCATGGCATGGGCGACATCAGCGGGCTCATTCCAAGACGATTCAATCCAATCCGGGCCCCATTGAATTTGCGCTCCCATTTTTTCTAAGGCCTGCGCAAAATAAATGTCGCCCTGAACGCTGTCACGGCCAACTCCTACGACGCGCACTGGCCCGTGGCCAATGGCGCCTGCCGCAAGAAAATAAGATGCCGAGGAAGCATCGCCTTCAACTGCAAACTCGGCAGGCGCGATGATCTCAGTGGGTGCGATGCTATAGATCAAGTCAGGGCCCGATTCACGCAGCACCTGCACCCCAAAACGCGTCAACACCGAACAGGTCATCTCCACATAAGGACGGCTAATCAGCTCACCGTCTACCTTCACCCGAACCGGCTGGCCCCACTGCCGCGCCAGAATCGGCGCTGCCTGCAGCAGGCCTGTCAGATACTGGCTCGAGGTGTCGCCGCGGACGGTGATCGTGGGCGCAACCGTCAGCGGCACGCCTTCGACGCGAAGCGGCGGAAAACCCGGCTGGCCGAGGTAGTCAATCTTTGCACCGATGAGGCGGCAGCCCTCCACCAAATCGTGAATCGGACGCTCATGCATGCGGGCCACGCCACTGATTTCCACGCAGCCGCCGGTGTTCGCCATTGACACGACTAGGGCCGGTAAAAGTGTTCGAATGGTCAGGCCCGAGTTGCCCACAAAAATCTGAATCGGCTGCGCAGTGCTTCCCGTTTGCGAAAAAACGCCATTGCAGCCTTTGACGTGAATCGCCCCATCGGGCTCGCTGACATGAATTGCAACGCCCAGCCGCTGAAGCGACTGAATCATTACCTCGGTGTCATCGGATTTCAAAAGCCGATGCAGCCGCGTGCTGCCCTTGGCAAGCGCTGCCAGAAGTAAGACTCGATTGGAAATGCTCTTGCTGCCCGGAAGCACCACCTCGCCTGTGATGCCCCGACGCGGCGACAGCAGCAAGGTTTTAGGGGCGATCACTACTGAAAGCCTTTGCGCCACTGGCTTGCCTGGCTCAAAAGCTCAATTAAGCCTACTCGATCAGATTTTTCCAACGCCTTACGCATCACCTCAGCATGCAGGGCCCACTCGCGCCATGCGGCAAGCAGCTCTTCGCGGTTATCCAAAAAGATATCGGCCCAGAGCTCTGCAGAAGAGGCAGCAATTCGTGTGGTGTCGCGCAAACCGCCGCCATGCAGCGCCTGTGCTGCGCCCGCAAGCGGGGAGCCTGCCAGCATGCCCGCGAGCGAGTAAGCCACTGCATGCGGAAGGTGGCTAATGGCCGCCAATAGCTCGTCGTGCTCTTCAATGGGCAGCTGACTGGGCTGGGCACCGAGCGCCATCCAAAAACCCTCAACCGCTGCCAATACCGATTCCGAGGACTGCGGCAGACGACTCACCAGCACGCGAGCAGACTGAAACAGATCGGCACGCGCATCGGCCGGGCCCTGCTTTTCAGAGCCCGCCATCGGATGCGAAGACACAAAATCTTTTGCAAGATCACCCAGATGTTGGCTGGCCTTGACCACGCCGGATTTAGTGCTGCCGATATCGGTGAGCCAGGCAATTGACTGATGCGACGGCAACACGGCGCAGAGATCTCGTAGCTCAGAGAAGATCTGGCTATATGTTTTTACTGGGCTGGCCACGACAAAAGCGATGCGGCAGGGCTGGACGGCTGGGGCGAGCTTTGAAAAGAGCGTAGCGAGCTCAGCAACCGACTGGGCCTTCGCATCAATCATGCCCATCGATAAGGCGGCCTCGGCTGACTTTGGGTCAATGCCGATCACTTGACTCGCAGCACGACGATGTTTTGCCGCTGCCGCAAGACTTGCCCCCATAAAGCCGGCGCCAACGACGACCAAAAAATCCAAGGGCGCAGACGATGTCATGAGCCTGCTGCCCGCACTAACGGCCAGGGGCCGCAGCGATGACTTCACGCAGGGCCTGAATGCATTGGGCATTTTCCTCGCGTGTGCCCACCGAGATCCGCAGCCACTGCGGCAATCCGTAATTGGCCACCGGCCTCGTAATCACGCCCTGGGCAAGCAAGGCCTGAAACACCTGCGTGCCGGCATCGGCGGCATCCCCCATTTTGATGAGCAAAAAATTACCCCATGAGGGCACATACGACAAGCCAAGATCGTCTGCTGCGGCGATGAGCTGCTGTAGGCCCTCTTGATTGACACGACGACTCACCGCTAAAAATGCATCATCAAAAAGCGCCGCACAGGCAGCCGCCTGAGCCAATGAGTTGACGTTAAAAGGTTGACGGATGCGATTCAGCAGATCCGTGATCCCCGGCTGCGCCACGCCAAAGCCAATGCGCAGGCCAGCCAAGCCATAGGCCTTTGAAAAAGAGCGCGACACCAAAAGATTCGGCATGCTGGCCACCCACTCAAAGGCGTTATAACGATCAGCATCACTGAGATACTCGGTGTAGGCCTCATCCAAAATCACCAGCACGCGCTTCGGCAGATCTTGAAGAAAGGCTTTTAGCTCAGCAGCAGGAATAAAGGTGCCCGTCGGGTTATTGGGATTGGCCACCCACACAATCCCGGTGCGGTCATTGATCGCCTTGCGCATTGCTGAAAGATCATGGCCAAGGCCCGATGTTGCGGGCACCACGACTGCCTTTGCCCCAGTGGCCTGCGTGGCCAGCGCATACACCGCAAAGGAATGTTGGCTGTAGACCGACTCCCGATCGGGTTGCAAAAAGGCATGTGCAGCCAACTCAAGAATGTCGTTGCTGCCATTTCCGAGCGTGATCCAGTCGGCAGGGATTTCAAATCGTTTACTGATGGCGGCCTTTAACTCAAAGCCATTGCCATCTGGATAGCGGCCCAGATCAGCTGCTGCAGCGAGCATGGCATCGCGAGCCTTGGGGCTCATGCCGAGGGGATTTTCATTGGAAGCAAGCTTCACAATCTGCGACTCTTCAAACCCAAATTCGCGCGCAATCTCCGAAATCGGCCGGCCGCCCTGATAAGGGGCAATGCCCCGAACATATTGGGGCGCCAATTGGCTGGGGGTATCCATCATGTCAGTGTGTCGAGTTAAGAAGCGGGTACGAGCCTAGGTCTTTGTAAAAAGCGGCCTGCTTACGAATTTCCGCCAGTGCCAAGGCCACATTGCTGTCATTGCGGTGGCCCACGAGATCCACATAAAAGTGATATTCCCAGGTGCCCTGACGCGCAGGCCGAGACTCAAACCGCTTCATCGAGACGCCGTGTCGGGCAAAGGGCTCAATTAAGGCCAGCACCGCGCCCGCCTTATCTGGCACCGAGAGAATCAGCGAGGTCTGATCACTGCCGCAGGCAGCAGGAGAAAAATCGCCCAGGACCGCAAAGCGCGTTCGATTGTTCGGATCATCTTCAATCCGCTCTGCTAATGCTTGCAGTCCATAGTGCTGCGCAGCCAGCTGTCCAGCAATGGCGGCAATCGAAGGATTACTTGCGGCAAGCTCTGCAGCATGGCCGTTACTGGCCACTGGCTGCTGCGTCACGCCGGGGAAATTTTCATCTAACCAACGGTGGCACTGGGCAAGGGCCTGAGGATGTGCCGCAATCGATGTCACGACACTGCGATCCCCGGTCTTGTGCAATAGGCTGTGGTGAATCGGGAGTGACACTTCGGCAGAAATTTTTAACGGCGTGCGCAGCAAAATATCGAGGGTGCGGCCGACTGTGCCTTCGGTAGAGTTTTCCACGGGCAGCACAGCGCAATCCACACTTCCAGCTTCGGCCTCACGGGCTGCTTCATCCAGGGTCACGCACGGCACCAGATCCACACGATGTCCAAAGATCGCGCGCACCGCCTGCTCGCTGTAAGTACCAGCAGGTCCCAGATACGCGATGCGCATCACGCGCTCCAAGGCCCGGCAGCCCGAGATGATTTCTAGCCAGATGGCGGCAATCGTCTGCTCAGGTAAAGCGCTGGTGTTTGCGGCCACCATACGCTGCAAAATCGCGGCCTCGCGCTCGGGCCGAAATACCGGCGCCTGGGTCTGGGCTTTCACCTCGCCCACCTGCTGCACCAGGGCGGCCCGCTCCATCAAAAGCCGCATCATCTGATCATCAACGGCATCAATTTTCTGACGCAGCTCTTTAAGGCTATCGGTGCTCATGCCCGCTCCTTCTCGAACTCGGCCAACCAATCGATCAGGGCGCGTACGCCTTGTATTGGCATAGCGTTGTAGATGCTTGCCCTCAGGCCACCAACGGCCTTGTGTCCCTTCAGATTTATGAGGCCCCGCGCCTGCGCACCCTTTAGAAAGGGCTCATCAAGCCGCTCATCGGGCAAATAAAACGGTACATTCATGCGCGAACGCACGATAGCAGCGACTCGGGTCTGATAAAAGGACGAAGCATCCAGTGCCGCATACAAAAGCTGAGCTTTTTCAGCGTTACGCTTTTCCAGCACTGCCACACCGCCTTGGGAATCAATCCACTCCAGCATCAGCCCTGTCATGTAGATCGCATAGGTAGGCGGTGTATTGAACATTGAATCGTTTTCTAAGACTCTGCGGTAATCAAATACCGAGGGGCAGCCCGTAATCGGCGCCTTTACGCGATCCCGAATCAGGGCCTCATCCAAAATAACAAAAGTCACTCCCGCAATGCCCAGATTCTTTTGCATGCCGCCATACGCCATCGCAAATCGGGTGAGATCGATCTCGCGCGACAAAATATGCGATGACATATCGAC
>JACCED011153165.1_pt1 | contig 14766 bp, 10 predicted proteins | sample 7455021 | NCBI WGS metagenome assembly JACCED01 (sample SAMN15323456, study PRJNA562643) | freshwater metagenome | isolation source: river surface water | place: USA:Blue River Watershed | collected 2017-08-19 | reverse complement strand
CGACTAATCGGTTGTTGGCGAAAGTGGCGACCCGAGTCTTGGCCGCGTTTCCTGATGCATTTAGCTCGGTGCCGGAAAAGTCGGTTCAGGTCGTTGGTAATCCGGTGCGTAACAACATTCATGGTTTGGTTGATGTCACCACTCGCTATAACGTGCGAGCTGAAAAAAATTCACCGCCGCAATTATTAATTTTGGGTGGAAGCTTGGGCGCTAAAGCGATTAATGAATTAGTGCCTGAAGCGCTGGCGCAATTGCCACGTGAGTCGCGTCCACTGGTTTGGCATCAAGCAGGAAAAAATCATTCAGATACGACAACTGCGCTGTACATGCAGCATCAGGTAAATGCCAAGGTGGATGCATTTGTTGAGGATATGGCGGCGGCCTATGCCTGGGCAGATTTAGTGATTTGCCGCGCTGGCGCGCTCACGGTTTCTGAATTAACAGCGGCAGGTGTTGCAGCGATGTTAATTCCATTGCCCAGTGCAATTGATGATCACCAGACCTATAACGCCATGCACTTAAGCAGTGTGGGCGCGGGAATTTCGCTGGTGCAAAAAGAATTGACGGCTGCGAAATTGGCGGCTTTGTTATCAACTGAATTAGCTGATCGCCAACATTTATTGTCGATGGCGGAAAAAGCACAGCAATTGGCTATGCCCTATGCGGCCGCGCAGGTTGCTGACATTTGTGAGGAGGTTACCCGTGGATAATTCTGCGCAGAAATCCATCGGCCAGTTTTGCGTACCGGAAATGCGCCGTATCCGTCGCATTCATTTTATTGGTATTGGTGGTGCCGGCATGAGCGGTATCGCTGAGGTGTTATTGAATCAGGGCTATGAGATTTCCGGTTCGGATATCAAAGCATCCAGTGTGACTGAGCGTTTAAAAAATAAAGGCGCGCAGATTTTTATTGGCCACGCTGCTGAAAATGTTTACGGTTCGGATGTGGTTGTTAATTCCAGTGCGGTTAATACGCAAAACCCGGAAATGTTGGGTGCGCGTGAAATGCGTATCCCGATTGTGCGTCGCGCTGAAATGCTCGGTGAGTTAATGCGTTATCGTCACGGTATTGCTGTGGCTGGTACCCACGGTAAAACCACAACAACCAGCTTGCTTGCATCTATTCTTGCCGCTGCCAACCTTGATCCTACTTTTGTTATTGGTGGTTTGGTAAATAGCACAGGTACCAATGCGCAATTGGGTGCGAGCCGTTATTTGGTGGCAGAAGCGGATGAAAGTGATGCATCTTTTTTACACCTGCAGCCGATGGTGGCGATTGTTACCAATATCGACGCCGACCATATGGAAACCTATGGTGGTGATTTTTCCAAACTGAAAAAAACCTTTATCGAGTTTCTTCACAATTTGCCCTTTTATGGGTTGGCGGTGCTGTGCGGTGAAGATCCTGTGATTCGCGATATTATTCCTGAAATCGCCCGGCCAATTTTAACTTACGGTTTTGGTGATCATTGCGATTTCCGTGCGATCAATATCAAGCAGGACAAAATGCACTCCGAGTTTGATGTAATTCGCCCCGGCTTCGATAAACCCTTGCATGTTCGCATCAACATTCCTGGTATCCACAATGTGCTTAATGCAACGGCGGTTATTGCTGTTGCAACGGATGAAGGCATTAGCGACGACGCTATTCAGCATGGCCTGGAAAACTTCCAGGGGGTGGGGCGTCGCTTCCAGGTGTATGGCAATTTCCCGATTGACTCGGGCGATGCGATGTTGGTCGATGATTACGGTCATCACCCGCGTGAAGTTGCCGCGGTTATTAAAGCCGTGCGCGATGGTTGGCCGGATCGTCGTTTGGTCATGATTTACCAACCGCACAGATACACACGCACACGCGATCTTTATGAAGATTTTGTCGAAGTGTTGTCAACGGTCGACGCATTGGTATTGTTGGAAGTGTATAGCGCAGGTGAAGATGCGATTCCGGGTGCAGATAGTCGTCATTTATGTCGCAGTATTCGTGCGCGGGGCGTGATCGAACCCATTTTTGTGGAAACCGTTGATGGTGTTCCTGCCATTATCAAAGATTTAGTGCGTGCGGGTGACATAGTCATCACTCAGGGCGCCGGCAATGTCGGTGTGCTTTCACCGGAATTAGCGAAACGACAATTGCGTTAGCAGTGAATTGGCTGCGATAGAGGTTAGCGATGCAAGCAGTAAAACTGCCGGTTGATCCGGTACTGAAACAACAAATCGGTCGAGTCGGTGTGCTCTACGGCGGGCTGTCTTCCGAGCGCGAGGTTTCCTTGCAAAGTGGTGCAGCGGTGATTGCTGCATTGCAAGAGGCAGGTATCGACCATGTTGCGATAGACGTAAGCGAAAATATTATCGCCGATATTCAGGCAGCAAAGATTGATCGGGCATTTTTGATATTGCATGGCCCCGGTGGAGAGGATGGTCGAATCCAAGCATTGCTGGAGTTTTTAAATATTCCATATACCGGTAGTGACGTGCAGTCCTCTGCATTGGCGATGGACAAGTTGCGCACCAAATATTTGTGGACCGGTTTGAGTGCGAATAGCTCGTTCAAATTGCCAACACCGGAATTTGCGGTACTTGTGCGTGATTCCGATTTCGTCGCTGTGCTGGCAAAGCTGGGCGGTGAAGCCATGGTGAAACCGGCTAACGAGGGCTCAAGTATTGGGATGTCGCGTGTGAAAACCGCTACTGAGCTGGAAGCAGCGTTCAACATGGCTGCAAAATATCAGGGCAGTGTGCTGGTCGAGCGCTTGATTGTCGGCGCGGAATACACGGTGGCGATTCTGGATGGCGAGGCGCTACCACCAATCAAACTGGAGACTCATCACAGTTTTTACGATTACGACGCAAAATATATTGCTGAAGATACGCGCTATTTGTGTCCTTGCGGTCTATCGGTAGAAAAAGAAGCAGAGTTAAAACAACTTGCACTTAATGCATTTAATGCGCTGGGTTGTCGTGGCTGGGGGCGCGTTGATGTTATGGCTGACGCGCAGCAAAATTTCTATTTGCTGGAAGTTAATACGGCGCCGGGCATGACTAGCCACAGTCTGGTGCCTATGGCTGCAAAAGCGGTGAATCTTACTTTTGCTGAGTTGGTGCTGACTGTGTTGCGCGCCAGCCTCAAGGTAGCAGCGTAATTTGCCATGCGCGATTTCAAACCGGGCGAGCGTATTGAACCAAGGATTGGTGCGGATCCATTAATGGATGAAAACCCGCGGCAATCGCGTCGTCGCGCAGCGGCTACACGCGATGATGTTCGCGCTTCGGTGAGCGAGCGGAATGAAAAAAATGAGCAACCAGAAGCGCATGTGGTTAAAGATGTTTTGCTGGAAAGTCCATCACCACGCTATGGCGCAGGTGATATGCCAGTCGCGCGAACGGAATCCGCTACGCGTAGGGAGCGCGGTTATACAAAAGCATCTCCACAAGGACGAAAAAACCGGGGCGCTGATGCAGCCTCAGGGCGAAAAGGATTGAAGCCTGCATTTACCTGGAATTTTTCCTGGTTAAATCGTCGTTTTGCGGCGGGTGTGATGGTTGTTGCTTTAGGGGCTGCTGTGTATTGGGCGAGCGGCCCAATTGCGAAAGTATTCGAGCGTCCAATTAAAAGTGTCGTGGTGGAAGGTGAGTTCCATCTCATTTCCAAGCAGCGCGCAACAGAGTTAATTGGAGGCGAAATTGACGGCGATTTTTTGCAGCTGGATTTGATGCGGTTAAAACAGGCGCTGTTGAGTGACCCATGGGTGGAAAAAGTGATGCTGAATCGTCGCTGGCCTGACACTCTGGTAGTGAAAATTATCGAACAAAAGCCGATTGCTCGTTGGGGCGATGGTTTTTTAAATCAGCGCGGGGAAATTGTTCGTGTTGACGATGCTGGCCCACTTTCGGGTTTGCCTTGGTTACAGGGAAATGAATCAGATGCGATTGAAATTTTGCAGCAATATCAGGATTTATCCCAACTTTTGCGCTCGCGAGGATTGGATGTGCTCGCATTAAAGTGCGATAACAAAAAATCCTGGCGATTAACGGTAAAAAATCACGTAGAAATTGCAATTGGACGCGATCAAGTGATGGAAAAAATTCGTAGATTTGTTACTGTATATGATGCGCACTTAAGCAGTGTTTGGACGGATGTAAAAGCGATAGATGTAAGGTATACCAACGGTGTCGCAGTGCGTTGGGTTGCTGATTCAGCGATGGCAAAAAAATACATAAAAAGTCCATTGCAGGTTGGTGTTCCCGCTCCGGCAGCATCTGTTAATTCACAAGTTCATTAAGTTTAAAAAACGCCAGTTGCATGGAAATTGGCTGACAACTGGTAAATGAGGTTTTGCATGGCAAACGCTAGTGACAACAAAATGATTGTAGGCCTGGATATAGGCACATCCAAGGTTGTGGCTATCGTTGGTGCTATTACTCCTGAAGGTCAATTGGAAATAGTCGGCATTGGTTCTCACCGTTCCAATGGTTTGAAAAAAGGGGTGGTGGTAAATATTGAATCGACAGTATTGTCAATTCAACGCGCGATCGAAGAAGCGGAATTGATGGCAGGCTGCCAGATTCATTCGGTGTATGCGGGGATTGCTGGTAGCCATATTCGCAGTTTGAACTCCCACGGTATTGTGGCAATTCGTGATCGCGAAGTATTTCCGCAAGATTTAGAGCGTGTTATTGATGCTGCCCAGGCGGTGGCGATTCCGGCAGACCAGAAAATCCTGCACATTTTGCCGCAGGAATTTCTGATTGATGACCAGGACGGGGTAAAAGAACCATTAGGAATGTCCGGTGTACGCTTGGAGGCCAAGGTGCATTTGGTGACCTGCGCGGTCAATGCGGCACAAAATATTGAAAAGTGTATTCGTCGTTGCGGTTTGGAAGTGGAAGACATCATCCTGGAGCAACTCGCTTCCAGCTACTCGGTGCTGACTGACGATGAAAAAGAATTAGGCGTGTGTGTTGTCGATATCGGTGGCGGCACGACAGATATTGCAATCTTTAAAGATGGCGCTATTAGGCATACCGGTGTCATTCCCATTGCTGGTGATCAAGTAACTAACGATATCGCCATGGCATTGCGTACCCCAACACCGAATGCTGAAGAAATAAAAATCAAATATGCCTGTGCGCTGGCAAAGCTGACCAGTCCGGATGAAACCATCAAAGTACCCAGTGTAGGTGATCGTCAGCCGCGCGATTTATCACGTCAGGCGTTAGCGGAAGTCGTTGAGCCGCGTTACGACGAATTATTTACTCTGGTGCAGGCCGAATTACGTCGTAGTGGTTATGAAGATTTGATAGCCGCCGGCATTGTACTGACCGGTGGAACCTCCAAAATGGAAGGCGTTATTGAACTGGCGGAGGAGATTTTCCATATGCCGGTGCGCTTAGGTGCTCCGCAAAATATTCGCGGGTTGTCAGACATAGTGAATAACCCGATTTATTCGACGGGTGTTGGTTTACTGATTTATGCCATGAAGCAGCAACATGGCGGCGGCGGAGGTCGTGCAGCAACTGGCACCAAAGAGTCGCAGGGGTCTATTTTTAGTAAAATTAAAAAGATGTTTCAGAGCAACTTCTAATGATGCGCGAGCATTCTTGGGAAAATAAATTTTCGCAAATTGTTCTTTATAAGTAGTAGTGCCAGAGAGCAATTTGTTTCGATCGCAGGTTGAATCAAAGGAAACAAAGGGGTGTGGCCATGTTTGAACTCGTTGATAGCGTTCATCAAAACGCGGTAATTAAAGTGATTGGTGTGGGCGGCGGCGGTAACGCGGTCAAACACATGATTGCCAGCAAAATCGAAGGCGTTGAATTTATTTGCGCCAACACCGATTCGCAGGCGTTGAAAGATATTGATGCTCGTACCGTATTGCAACTGGGCAACTCCATGACTAAAGGTCTGGGTGCCGGTGCAAATCCGGAAGTGGGTCGTCAGGCAGCGATGGAAGATCGTGAGCGTATCGCTGAAGTGTTGCGCGGTGCGGATATGGTATTTATCGCGGCCGGTATGGGCGGTGGTACAGGTACTGGTGCAGCACCGGTTGTGGCTGAAGTTGCGCGCGATTTGGGAATTCTCACTGTGGCCGTCGTAACCAAGCCATTTCCATTTGAAGGTCGCAAGCGCATGACCATTGCGGAAGCGGGCATCAAAGAATTGGGTGAGCGCGTAGATTCGCTGATTACAATTCCTAATGAAAAACTATTGTCGGTGCTGGGAAAATCCACCAGTTTACTGGATGCATTTAAAGCAGCGAACAACGTATTACTCGGTGCTGTGCAAGGTATTGCGGACCTGATTATTCGTCCGGGTATGATCAACGTGGACTTCGCAGACGTTCGCACGGTAATGTCTGAAATGGGTATGGCAATGATGGGTACCGGTAAATCTACCGGTGAAAATCGTGCGCGTGAAGCGGCTGAAGCTGCAATTCGCAGCCCATTGCTGGAAGATGTCAACCTGCAAGGCGCGCGCGGTATTCTGGTTAACATCACTGCCGGTATCGATTTGTCCCTGGGTGAATACTCCGAAGTGGGTAGCATTATTGAAGAATTTGCGTCAGGTGATGCGACTGTGGTGGTTGGTACGGTAATCGACCCTGAACTGACTAACGAGTTGCGCGTAACTGTCGTCGCGACTGGTTTGGGCGTTGTCGCCAAAGCGGCCGCTCCGGTTAAGGACGCCAAACCGGCGCCGACTAAAGTTATCGATAATACCCGTCGCTCTGTTGATTACGCAGTAGAGCGTCCAGCGCAGTTGCGTGCCAACACTAGCGCGGCGAGTGCCGCTGCTCTGGCAGCTCCCCTGGGTGAAAAAGAATTGGAATATCTAGATATTCCTGCCTTCTTGCGTCGTCAGGCAGATTAATCTGTCTGTGTTTTAAGTTAATGGCTATGACAGGTATTGCCGGTTTTAACTGGCTGATCCCTGTCACCATTGGTAACATGCCCGGGTAAATGTGGGGTGAAAGTGGCCCTGATTCTTATTCAGCATTGGTTAATGGCTTGTTTTCAATACTGCTTTGAACAATGCGAGTAAAACGACTGCGGGTGAAAAAATGATTAAACAGCGAACCTTAAAAAGCGCGATACGTACAACCGGCGTCGGCTTGCACACTGGGGACAAGATTCAATTGACCCTTAAGCCTGCGCCTATTGATAGCGGTATTGTGTTTCGCCGGGTGGATTTGGATCCACCGGTGGAGATTAAGGCTACTGCGAAAAATGTAGGGGAAACCACGCTTTCCACCTGCCTGATCAAAGATGATGTCAGGGTCTCTACCGTTGAGCATTTGATGTCAGCTTTAGCCGGGTTGGGAATTGATAATGCGATTGTTGAACTTAATGCACCTGAAATTCCGATCATGGATGGCAGCGCCGGACCCTTTGTGTTCCTGATTCAATCTGCCGGCGTTCAGGAACAAAACGCGCCTAAAAAGTTTGTACGCATCAAGAAAGAAGTGACCTTGAGAGATGGCGATAAAGTCGCCAGCTTTCTCCCCTTTGATGGTTTCAAAGTATCTTTTTCCATCGAATTTGATCACCCGGTATTTAAGGATCGCCGGCCACAAACTGAGTTGGATTTTTCCAGCTCATCCTTTGTGACTGATATAAGCCGAGCGCGTACTTTCGGTTTTATGCATGAGATTGAGTACTTGCGTTCTAAGGGGTTAGCCCGAGGTGGCAGTATGGACAATGCGATTGTGGTGGATCAGTACAAAATTCTAAATGAAGATGGCCTTCGCTTCGAAGATGAATTTGTGAAGCATAAAGTGCTGGATGCCATCGGTGATTTGTACATGTTAGGTAACAGTTTGTTGTGTGAGTATCGTGCTCATAAATCGGGGCATTCGTTGAATAACCGGGCGTTGCGGCTTTTGTTGGAGCAGCCGGATGCTTGGGAGATTGTTACTTTTGAGGAAAATCAAACATCGCCAATTACCTACATTGAGCCTATAGCGGCAGCCTGATGACCTTTTTTGCCCTGTTTAAAGTGTGAACAGGGCGATAAATTTCTACTTGTTAAACCCTTCCTTTCTGTGCGATATTTCGGATTCGCGCACTTATGTGCCCTTTGCAAGGAATCTCCGCACTGCCATATTTCCGCTGTGAAATTTGTGTAACTGCTTGTTTTAAAACGCTTTTAATCGTCTCTAAATAATTCGAAAGTGTTTTAATCGGATGTATTGAATTCAGTGTATTGAAATAGTCGTTACCTGAGAGTCGAACTTTTTAGTGGGGACTTTACGCAACATTCTTGGTTGCAGGGTTTCTTTTAATGAATAAAAAAGTAGATTTCTAAATGAAGATTATTATCGTCAACAAAGATCATGCGCAGGCCCGCAGTTTTACCCTTGGTGGGTGGACGCGCGCGTTTCTGTCTGTGTGTCTGCTGGGAATTCCCACCTTTGTTGGCGCTTGGGGCTACAGTTGGCTGGTATCTGATGAGCGTGATGGCTTCTTTAATGCTGATCAAGCTTGGATGGATATCTTGTCCGCCCGTGAAACCGAGATTGAGCAGGAGCGGGAAGCCTCAGAAGAGCAGCTAGTTGCCTTAACCAAAAAGTTGGGGGAGCTGCAGGCGAGATTGATGCGTCTGGATGCCTTAGGTGAGAAGCTCACATCCGCAGCCAATCTTGAGCAAGGTGAATTTGATTTTAGCCAGGCGCCGGGCTTTGCTGGTCCGTCGCAATCCACCCCCGTTAATACTTACACGACTCCCGACTTCTTTGCTGCTGTTGATCAATTATCCCAGCAGGTAGACAGTCGCGAGCAACAGCTAAATACTATTGACGCGCTTTTGGCCAAGCGTAGTTTGAGTGAAGAAACTGCTGTGTCTGGCTCACCAGTTACCAATTCTTTTATTTCCTCCCGTTTTGGCTATCGCACTGATCCTTTCACAGGAAAAACCGAATTTCATGCTGGATTAGATTTTACCGCCCGTCAGGGGAGTAAAGTTAGCAGTGTTGCGGCGGGCATAGTTAATTGGGCCGGGCGCCATCCTGAATACGGTAATATGGTCGAGATCAAGCACAGCGATGGCTTGGTTACTCGTTATGCGCACAACAAATCCAATCTGGTTAAAGCCGGGGACGTCGTAAAAAAGGGGCAGTTAATCGCTTTGTCTGGCTCCACCGGACGTTCAACCGCTCCTCATGTTCACTTTGAAGTCTACAAAAATGGGCGAGTAGTTGACCCTGCCGCCTACATTCGCCGCACCAATCGCTAATACTTTTCTTCTTTGCCACTAGCTTGATTTCGCTCTTGCTTTAGTCGGCTCCTTCCTATTTACTTGCCAGCCACTTTTTATGGCTCATCACATTATTTTTGCTCTGTGTGCTGCGCAATTTTTGTTCGGTTTTTGGAATTATTACGGTATTTAACATGATCGGTAAGTTAATCAAGGCGGTGTTCGGTTCGAAAAACGAGCGCGAATTAAAGCGCATGAATAAAGTCGTCGTGCGCATTAATGCGCTTGAACCAGATATGCAAAAGCTCAGCGACGAGCAACTCAAAGCCAAAACAATAGAATTTCGTGAGCGTTTCCAAAAAGGTGAAACACTTGATCAATTATTGCCTGAAGCCTTTGCGACAGTACGCGAAGCTGGTCGTCGTGTCATGGGCATGCGTCATTTCGATGTACAGATGATTGGTGGTATGACATTGCACGAAGGTCGTATTGCAGAAATGCGTACTGGAGAAGGTAAAACGCTGGTGTCAACGTTGCCCAGTTATTTGCATGCACTCGCGGGTAAAGGTGTACACGTGGTTACCGTGAATGATTATCTGGCGAGTCGCGATGCTAATTGGATGAAACCACTCTACGAATTTTTAGGTATGAGTGTAGGCGTTATCCAATCAATGCAGCCGGCCACGGTAAAGCGTGAGGCTTATGCAGCAGATGTGACTTACGGCACCAATAACGAATATGGCTTCGATTATTTGCGCGATAATATGGCGCTAAGCAAGCGCGACAAAGTGCAGCGCCCCCTTAATTTTGCAGTGGTCGACGAAGTTGACTCAATTTTGATTGATGAAGCGCGTACGCCGCTTATTATTTCCGGTGCAGCTGAAAATAGCGCTGAAACCTACAAGCGTATGAACCAACTGGTTTTAAAGCTCAAGCGTCAAATTGATAATGGTGAAGATGGCGATCGCCGCGTAATTACTGAGGCTGGTGATTTCACGGTAGATGAAAAATCTCGTCAGGTTGAATTGACTGAAGACGGCCATCAAAAGGTAGAAGATTTATTGATTCAGTCTGGCATGCTCCCGCCGGATCAAAATTTGTATGCAGCTAACAACCTTTCACTATTGCATCACGTTAATTCTGCGTTGCGCGCTCACGCGTTATTTCATCTGAATGTTGAGTACATCGTACAAGAAGGCCAGGTCGTTTTAATTGACGAGCATACTGGCCGTACCATGCCGGGTCGCCGCTTGTCTGAAGGGTTGCATCAGGCGATTGAAGCCAAGGAAGGTGTTGCCATTCAAAGTGAAAGCCAAACGCTCGCCTCAACAACTTTCCAAAATTATTTCCGCTTATACCCAACACTTGCGGGTATGACAGGTACTGCGGATACCGAAGCTTATGAATTTCGTGAAATTTATGGCTTGGACGTAGTTGTAATTCCTACTAACAGAACGATTCAGCGTATCGACATGAATGACAAAGTGTATTTGTCATTGGAAGAAAAATACCTTGCGATAGTTGAAGACGTCAAAACTTTTCAAGCTAAAAACGCACCGATTTTGGTGGGAACTGCATCGATTGAAACGTCTGAAGAAATGTCTCGCCGTTTAACGAAGGCGGGCATTAAACATCAGGTCCTGAATGCAAAATTCCACGCACAAGAAGCGGAAATTATTGCGCAAGCGGGTCGTCCGGGTGCAGTCACGATTGCCACAAACATGGCTGGTCGCGGGACCGATATCGTGCTCGGTGGGCGCTGGGAGTCTGAGGTTGCCAAGTTGGAAAATCCAACGCAGGAACAAATTGACGCAATTAAAGCTGAGTGGAAGCAGCGTCATGAAACTGTATTGGCTGCGGGAGGCTTGCATATCGTCGGGACTGAGCGCCACGAGTCGCGTCGTATTGATAACCAATTGCGCGGTCGCGCGGGCCGTCAGGGTGATCCTGGTTTAACACGTTTCTATTTATCTCTCGAAGATAACTTGATGCGTATTTTTGCCTCCGAGCGTGTGCGCAACTTTATGCAGGCGTTGGGTATGGAGAAGGGCGAGGCGATTGAGCACCGCATGGTGAACAACGCGATTGAAAAAGCCCAGCGCAAAGTGGAAGGTAGAAACTTTGATATTCGTAAACAGCTGCTTGAGTTTGACGATGTTGCCAACGAACAGCGCCAAATTATTTATCATCAGCGCAATGAACTGCTAGACGCGGATTCTATTCGTGACACGGTTACGGCGATTCGTGCAGAAGTTGTTGAAGAAATGGTAAATGGTTTTATCCCTCCACAGTCTATTGAAGATCAGTGGGATATTTCCGGTTTGGAAAAACAAATTCAAATGGATTTCGGCTTGTCGCTGCCTGTTGCCAAGTGGCTGGAGGAAGATACGCGCTTACATGAAGAAACTCTGCGTGGGAAAATCCTCGATGAGATTCAAGGCGCTTATAACGCGAAGTGTGAGCGTATTGGCGAAATTCTTATCGAGATTGAAAAGCAGGTCATGCTGCAAGTTTTGGACAATGCGTGGAAAGAGCACTTGGCAACCATGGATCATTTGCGTCAAGGAATTAATCTTCGCTCTTATGCGCAACGAAATCCAAAGCAGGAATACAAGCGCGAAGCCTTTGAGTTATTCCAAAGCCTGTTGATGACCGTGAAACGTGAAACTGTACATTTGATGGCACGTGTAGAGCCAATTACGCGTGAGCAAATGGAGGCGATGGAGAATCAGCGTCGCGAAGAGCTTGCGCGTCAAAAAATGCAATTGCGTCATGATGAACTTTCTGCGTTGGGTGAGCCCGATGAAGAGCCCGCAATGGCGCCACGTCAGCAATCTCCTGTGGTGCGCGAGGGGCGCAAAGTAGGTCGTAATGACCCCTGTCCCTGTGGTTCAGGAAAAAAATACAAAAGCTGTCATGGTCAACTGGAATAATTTTTTGCTTTTATTGTTTGAGTCATAATGCGGGTACATTTTTTTAGAGAACATAGTTATGGCAGTTGGTGAATATCCTTTTCCGCAGATGCACCCCGTAAAAGGTGTGAAATGTACTGCCGTTAGTGCAGGCATAAAAAAAGTTGGCCGCCGCGATGTGGTGTTATTTGAATTGGCTGAAGGCTCTAGTGTAGCGGGTGTATTCACAAAAAATGCATTTTGTGCAGCACCGGTTACCCTGTGCAAAGAGCACTTGGCGAAAGCAGAAATTCGCTTTTTAGTGATTAACTCCGGCAATGCCAATGCATGCACCGGTGAGCAGGGCCTGTTGGATGCAAAAGCAACTTGTGCCGCTATCGCCCAGCTTGCCGGCGTAAAACAAGAGCAAGTGTTGCCATTTTCCACCGGGGTAATTGGTGAGCCTTTACCGGTTCAAAAAATTACCGCAGTAATTCCAGAGGCTTTACAAAAAGCCCATGAAAACGGCTGGGACGACGCTGGTGCAGGTATTATGACCACCGATACCCGTGCGAAAGGGTTTAGCCAGCAGTTTGAGTATCAGGGCAAAACCATCACCGTGAATGGGATTTCCAAAGGCGCGGGCATGATAAAGCCCAATATGGCCACTATGCTGGGTTATATCGCGACCGATGCAAAAATTTCTCAGTCTTTATTGCAGCAACTCGCGCGTGAAGCAGCGGATAAATCGTTTAATCGCATTACGATTGACGGTGATACATCAACCAATGATTCTTGTATTTTGGTGGCTACAGGTCAGATTGACTTGCCGGAAATTACGGATGTTGCCAGTGAGTTATACGCGAAATTACGCGAAGTCATTATTGCCGCGCATGTTCATCTTGCCAAAGCAATTGTGAGTGATGGTGAAGGTGCTACCAAGTTCGTCACTGTAGCTGTAAGTGGTGGTGCAAATCGCGATGAATGTCTTGATGTTGCTTATGCTGTTGCTCATTCACCATTGATTAAAACAGCGCTGTTTGCGTCAGACCCAAATTGGGGGCGTATTGTTGCTGCCATTGGGTATGCCGGTGTTCCCAGTTTAGACGCAACCAAAGTTCGCGTGCATCTAAATGAGACCTTGATTGTAGAAAATGGTGGGCGTGCAAAAACCTATACCGAAGAGCAGGGGCAAGCTGTAATGAATCAGGCGGAGATTGCGATTAATATCCATCTTGGCCGTGGTGATTTCGCTGAAACTGTTTGGACGACTGACCTATCCTACGAATATGTTCGAATTAACGCGGACTACCGTTCGTAATTAATTTAGTTATACCGTGTCTAAATTAATTCATGTTGCCGTAGGTGCAATTGTTGGTAATGATGGCCGTATCCTGATTGCCAAGCGTCCGCAAGCTGCCCACCAAGGCGGCTTGTGGGAGTTTCCCGGCGGCAAAGTTGACGCCGGTGAGTCTGTTCAGCAGGCATTAGCGCGTGAGTTAAAAGAAGAGCTCGCGATTGAGGTGATTGCCAGTGAACCGCTGATACAAATCCGTCATCATTATCCAGACAAATCTGTCCTGTTGGATGTTTATAAGGTTACCCATTTTGTCGGAATACCCATTGGTGCAGAGGGGCAGCCCGTATGTTGGGTTCCGAAAGATGAGCTGGTTAGTTACGAGTTTCCCGCCGCGAATAAGCCTATCGTGAAGGCGCTTTCACTAGCGGATAGATATTTAATCACTGGTGACTTTGTCGATGATGACGATTTTTGTCAAAGATTGTTGAAGGCCTTGCGTCAAGGCATCCGCCTTGTGCAGTTGCGTGTAGATAATCTGGATTTAAGTCGGCATAAAAAACTGTTGTATGAGGCAATCTCCCTTACTGAAAGCTTTTCTGCAAGTTTACTCATTAATTCTTCAGTTGGTTTGTTTGAAGATATTGTTGAGTTGTTCCCTTCCGCAAATATTGCATTACATTTGAATAGGCATAATGCGGCGGCTATATCCTCACGTCCAATTGCTACTAGATATACGCTGGGGGTTTCCTGTCACAGTGAATTGGAAATCGCGCACGCGCAAGAAATTGGAGCAGACTATTTGCTACTTTCCCCAGTGAAAAAAACCACGTCTCACCCCGGCGCGGTGCCAATGGGTTGGAGCAATTTCAAAGCTCTGGTTGAGCTGGCGAATGTGCCTGTTTACGCATTGGGTGGTGTTGGTCAGAGTGATCTTCCACAGGCAAAATCGGTGGGTGCACAAGGTATTGCAGGCATTAGCGCGTGGTGGTGACTTAGCGTTGAAGCTCATCTTCTGAATTAATGTCCAGATTGTCGCCGGCAATGCGATGATTTTCGCTGGCCCACTCCCCCAGATCGATCAACCGGCAGCGGTCGCTACAAAAGGGGCGAAAAGGAAAGTCAGCATTCCAAACCACAGTTTTTTTACAGGTTGGACAGGCGAGTGTGATTTCCGGAGACGTCATTTCTGAGTGGGTAGGTTGTTCTGGCATAGATAATTCGTTTTATTTGGATTGGTTGTGGCTAGCGAGTTCTAGATAAAGCACGTGCAGTTTTTCGACTTGTTCATCCAGAGCGCTAATTTCGCCGTGGTTTTGAATAATATCATTCGCTCTTGCGCAACGCTCCTGACGTGATAGCTGAGTTTGCATTATGGCTTTTATTTG
>JACCED010443513.1_pt1 | contig 14770 bp, 21 predicted proteins | sample 7455021 | NCBI WGS metagenome assembly JACCED01 (sample SAMN15323456, study PRJNA562643) | freshwater metagenome | isolation source: river surface water | place: USA:Blue River Watershed | collected 2017-08-19 | reverse complement strand
TGATTTAATATACTATTAAATTATATTATAGATGATTTAATATACTATTAAATTATATTATAGATGATTTAATATACTATTAAATTATATTATAGATGAGATAGAATACTAGTATCATTAAACCATCTATTGGTAGTTTTTCTAAGAATTTGTATATCCCATACAATATCATTATTATTTTTATAATATTGTTCATAAACAAGTTTAAAATCTCTAGCCCAATTAGGTCCTTCAAAGGAAGCTAATACATGACTGGTATGATATTCTATAATTCTAACACCTAATATTAATTTATCCATTTGTTTTAATAATAGAATATAATTATTTTTAATTAGATAATTGTTATTTAGGTTCTAATAACATATGATGAGTTAGTTTTTTGAAATCCATTAAAAGTTGATGCGGCGGCAGCTGTATAAGCACCGAAATGTTCAACAAAAATCCATTCTCCTATAGCTAATTCAGGTAATTGAATATTTTCTGCTATTATATCTAGACTATCACATGTAGGACCAAATAATATACTATCATAATGTTCTCCATCGCGTTCATTATAAGCTTGAATGATAGGTTTAGCGTGGTCAAAATAGATACAATTAAAATTTCCATAAACACCATCATTTAGATAATATACAAATTGTTTTTTATCAGATTCTTTATCTATATAAACTTTTTTACCTATTACATTTAATACTAATATGTGACTATTGGCAACCATATATCTACCGGGTTCAGCTATGATTTTAAAATTTTCATCATTAATATATTCTCCAAAGAATTCATTAAGACTATCATTAACTACATCAGCAATTTCATCAAATGTTACTTTAGCTTCATCGTAACCAGGAAAACCTCCTCCGATATCTAATAAATTCATATTAATACCTAATTTTTTTGCTTTTAGAAAAACATCTTTAGACATTTGAATAGCATTTTTATAATTATTTACATGAGTACAACCACTTCCTACATGAAAACTAACACCCATTACATTTAGATTCATTGTTTTACATAGAGTAAGTATATTTTCAACATCTTCTACTTTACAACCAAATTTTTTATTAAATTTACATAAACTACCAGTATCATCAACAGCTATTCTAAGAACTAAATTAGCATAAGGGTGATATAATTTAATTTTATAAAGTTCTTGTTCACAATCAAATGTCATTAAATCAATATCATTAGCTCTGGCATATTTAATCTGATTAGAAATTTTACAAGGATTAGCGAATATGATTCTAGAGGCATCTCCAGTAATTTGTTTAACTGTAGAAATTTCATTTTTACTAGCACAATCAAAGTTACAACCTAAACTAGATAAAACTTTTATAATAACGGGGTTAGGATTACATTTAATTGCGTAATAGGGTTTAACTAGGGGTAGTTTTTCAACCCATTTATTATATTGATTTATGACTTTACCTAAGTCAATAATATAAAAAGCCTCATCACTAACATTTTTTTCTAAAAATGAATCAATTATATCATAAATATCAGTAGTTTTATTAAATAATTTGACATCATTTTCTTTAACAATAGAAACTAAATCAAGATTTTCATTTAATTCAATATCCATCAGATTAGAATATACTATATAATTTACTTTTAAAAGTTTTTATTTTTTTAACTAGTAATAAATTCATAAAGAATAGATAGTTTATCTAAATCATTAGTTAACTCAAGAGTACTACCTTTCTTTGTAGGTAAATCAAGACGAGCACCATGAAATAGTAGTGTTCGAATAATTAGATTACTAAGGGGTTTATTACTCATTACTGCTAAATCAATAGCTTTTAGGTTAAATCTATCATCAGCTACATCAAGATTTGGACTATAATATAATAGTTCTTCTACGGCTTGAATATTATCATTTAGAATACAACGCATAAGAATCGTTTCTTTATTTAAGAAATAATAGGGCGATGTGTATAATGTATCAAGACGTATAGAATCATTAGAAATATAGTGATAGTTACTAACTAGTAAATTAGTGAATTTAGAAATATCTTCGGGATTTTTACAAAAAGTATAGATATCTTTAGCAATTTTTCCACAATCAATAATAATGGGTTCATCTTCATCAGATTCATCTGATTCACTAGTTTTAATTTTATTATTATTATGTTTAATCATAGTAACAATATAGGCAGGACATTTCATTTTATTATTTTTATAGGCTTTTTGAATAGAAGTTAGTTGCTCAATACTAAACGGTAGGTTAGTGAGAGGATTAATTGCTTCTCTTCTGGTCTTAAACCATGTATCTAATGTTTCAAGGTTAAAATATTGAGTTTTAATAGGTTTAGTAATATATTTAGAGTCATAACATAGAAGAGGAATCTGTAGTTTAGGCGGAATAGGTTCTTGAGTAATAGGGTCAATAGGGTATTTAGTAGTTTTATCGCGGTCGGTTTTAATATATACTTTGTAGAAATGTTGAATTGTCTTAGCAGAGTATTCGGCTTCCATTTTATAATTTGATTAAATAATAAATAACCGTTATTATCAATTTACTAACAAATCTATTGATTGTTATTAATGTTTAATTTAAGAATTTTTAAAGCTTCTGAGCAGGGATAACTATGAATATCTTGTAGTTCTACAGAGATATATTTAATACATTTAAGTAATCCTTGAATTTTAAAGTAGGCTTTTGAATATATATTATCTGTAATTAAAGAACTAAATGGTTTAAATATATTAGAAATAATAGTAGAATTTGTGTAAAGTATCATTTTTTCGCGATTAAGACTATTATAAAATAAAGGATTATAGATAATATATTGTAGAGATTCTATGAGTGCATTTAAATCACCTAGAACTGGATTTTCCATATTATCTATTTTACTAAAAATACATTTATTTCTTAGATTGTTAAAATAAAGGCAATAAAAAGTTGTTTTTGTAGGAGGATGAAAAAGAGTAACTAGAGCTATAGGAAAAGCACCGGTTGTGGATGTATTAAGAGGTGTTTCTTTTTTAATAACTTCTTCTTCTAATGTATTTTTTTCAGTTGGGCTTCTAGTAGTTCTAGTAGGGTTACTAATAGAATCATTTATAGGTTCATTAATAGAGTTATTATTATTTTTATTAGGAAAGAATCTATATGGATCCGTAGAAGATTCTATGGGAAAAAATTTAGTAATTTTGGTAGGTCTAAAATTCATATATTTTAGGGGGATATAGTATTTATTAGAAAAAACCTATCAAAGAAAATGCGTAAAAAACTTAAAAATAATTTATATACATATTATAGTAAGTTGTAAAAACTTATTCAAAGCCCGTATAGCTCAGTAGGATAGAGCGCCTGCCTTCTAAGCAGGAGGCCCTAGGTTCGAGCCCTAGTATGGGCGAATAACTTTTTAGTATTATTTATATTAATTCTAAAAAATTATTTTATTTTATCAATTATTTTCCCAGTATTGAATCAGTTCATTTTTTACATTTTCATCTTTAAGAGAACGTTCTAAAGATTTTTTAAAAGTTTTAATGTCAATTAATTTCTCTTTTTCTTCCTTAATTTGACTACTATAATACTTCTTTTTTGAAAAGGAGAAACCGAAATCAATAAGTTTTATCTTTCCTTCTTTATCAAGCATAAAATTATGCAATTGACTATCGTCATGAATTAGTTCTGCTTCTTTATATAGTTTATTTAATAGTATTTTAATTTCATCTAAATATTTCTTTTTTCTCTCTATTATAACATTATTATCATTTAAAATATCCATAAGAGTTTTTTCATATTTTTCCATAATAATACCAGCTTCGTGATTTTCTTTTTGTTTATAATATAGTAAAATAGGTGAAGCTAAATTATATTTAGCTGCTTTAATTTGATTATTAACTTCTTTTATAAAATCTTCATCCATATACAATGTATCACGGGCAATAAATATTCTTTTTAATATATAGTTAGGCATATTAGTGATTTCATAAACATTACTAAAACCACCCTCAGCAATTCTGGTTCCAATTAGGATATCTTCGAATTCCGCAGTATTTGAAATTTGTGTAATTGGAAGAATTTTATTATTTTTTGTTTTGATAAATTTAGAGTCACTTATACTATTGTATTCTCTTAGTGTCATTTTAGTTCATTATTAGAAATGATTATTAATTCAATTTACGTTTAAAAATAATAAAGTATTTAAAAATAATTTATTAATTAAATATGGAAGCCTTCTTAGCTCAGTCGGTAGAGCGTCAGACTTTTAATCTGAATGTCGTGGGTTCGACCCCCACAGAAGGCGAAAATACTTATTTAGAATTATTAGATTATTTCTAAATAATTATTATTTTTTATCACTTATAATTAGAAATGACATCCTTATTAACTCCATTATTATTAGGAACTAGTGCTATATTTGTTTCTAATTTGAATAAATCATCTAACAGTTGTCGTAAAGATGACGAAATATTAAAGAAAAGAACCTTTGATGGTTTAACACAAGAAACTAAAAGTTTAATAGAATTAATCACAATACAAAAGGGAACTTTTCCAGTAGGTAGTTTTAAATTTAAGGCCCATAGATATCCAGGTGATATAGATATATTTGAACCTGTTAAAGCTTGTTGTGATAAAGAATCAGCAAGTAAAGAAATAGCTAAAAAAATACAAAAAATGGCTCTAGAAATATCTAAAAGAAAAGATGTTTATTTAGGAGATTTTAAAGCTGGTTTAGATTTTAGATATACTACACCTATGAGCGATATAGAAGGAAAATTAAATGAACTAGTTGATTTAGAACTTATAACCCAAGAGGAATTACAAGAAGCCCTCTCTCTTAAATCACGAGATGAACTAGTTGAATACATGAGAAAATACTACATCGTACGTTGGTCTTTAGAAGAATTAATTCAAGGCTATAAACTATTACCTAAAGGATTAAGACTAGAATTAAGTGATGCTTTAACACATAAATCTATCGTTAAAATCGATTTATGGGCACCTCAAGATGGTAACTACAACGAAGTAACTAATTTCTTCCTTATAGTAATGATAGGTAAGGATGGGAAAGAGGTTGTGCTTAATGAGGAATTAGGAGATAGATTAATAAATTTAAACCATGATATAGTAAAATATGGTAGTAAAGAACATAAAAACTCTCTAAAACTAGCTAAAAGATTATGGAATCGCGCATTATTCTTAGGAGACAAGAAGATACCTAAAATACTTTATCCTTTATTCCAAAGTGGTTGTAATAGTTTAAATCAAATAGCAGGAGAATCTGAGGTAGTTAGACAAATGGTCGAACGTTTACCTAGTCCTCCTATAGATATTTTATTAAGACAAATAGATGGATTTAGAAGAAGAATCACAGATGTTTTTGATGTAGATTTTGACCCTCAACCTATGTATAATATTATTATTAATATACTTAATAGACAAATCGATATAGTAAGTGGTCTTGTAGAATTAGAAAGTATGATTAAAAAGGTTGTAGAGAAACATGCTAGAGAATTTTTAAATTGTAATCTATCTAATATTGATAGTTTAATTAAAGAAGCAAAGAGTATGGATAAAGATGTAAAAAAGAGATTAGCTAGTGATATTGATGAGGAATTTGGTGAAGTTTATTAAAATGCGTAAAGTATTTAAAATTAATTTCTATGTAATATATTGAAGGGTCTATAGCTCAGGGGTAGAGCAAGAGGCTGCAGTCCTCCAGGTCGTCGGTTCAAATCCGGTTGGGCCCTTTAGTTAATAATTGACAATTAACAGCAATTTAATAAATTTTTACTTGGTGTTAAAAAACAAATAGTTGTCAGGAAACCAAAATGAAAGCCCGTCTAGCTCAGTCGGTAGAGCGTGTGGCTCTTAACCACACGGTCGTGGGTTCGACCCCCACGGTGGGCGTTCTAATATTTTAATTTATTAATGAATACATTAAAATAATAGAATTTAAAAATATATATATAATCTTACTATATTATAGTAGTGATTGAACTATTTGTAGTCAGATGGCTACATACAGCAAGTTGTAAAAATAATCCAACTGTTGTATGTGATAAAGAATATAGAGACAACCAACAGCAAACTATTTAATTCTTGTCTATTCCAGGTAGAAACAAAAATGGTTGTCAGAAAATAGAATTTAATATTTTATTCTCTGACGATTAATTAATGCGCTTTATTTTCCTAAATATTTTCTTTTCCTATAGTGAAGGTCTCATAGCTCAGTTGGTTAGAGCGCCACCCTAGTAAGGTGGAGGTCACGAGTTCAACTCTCGTTGGGACCTTACATAATTTATATTTTTAATAATTATAATTAAGGTCTTATAGCTCAGTTGGTTGTTTAGATTAAAATTCTAACAAATATAGAGCGGTAGCCTTGTAAGCTACAGGCCGCGGGTTCGATTCCCGTTGGGACCTTATTCTATTATTTTCATCTAATAAAATATATGAAAATAATAGAATGTTTAAAGAATTTCTATATTCTAATTTAATTTATATCCCTATATTTGCTGCTTACTTAGAACTTAATCCTAAATTAACTAATATTTGGTATCGTATTAGCAGTGATGGCTATAGACATGTTAGATTATGGAATTTATTTGATTTCATAATCAAACCTCTTACAATGAAAGAATTATGGTATCCTGAATATTGGGATATTAATTTTTTTGTAGGTGCAACTACCCTTTATCTTTCTTATAAAGCTGTTTCATATATTAATTTTAATTTAAATTAAAGCACGTTTAGGATCCATATTATGACCACGGCTACTAAATTGGATAACTTGGTCAGGTCTTAATTTAATACAACCCATATCAGTACTAAACATAGCATTACCTTGTAAACAAGCTTCGGGACTAGCCTTATTGTTAACAAAAGGATTCATATCGGTCTTAGGGTAAACCTTTTCAATGTTTAATTGTTGAATACCCATGGGGTCATTACCTTTGATGTTTTTATTCATGAAGGGAACTTCGAGATAAGGAGAAATAGTATAGGGAACATATTCTTTAATCTTATTTAATTGTTTTTCATCTTTCTTTAAGTAAGGAACGTTATTATTTTGAATAGTTTCTAAGTTTTCATTATCATAATCTTCAAATTTCTCCTTAGCGGCTCCCTTTTGTTGATTATAGAAAACTAAGATTGCGAATAAACCAGCAATATAGGATAAAGCCATATTCTTAGTTACATAGAATAAAATAGCTAAAGCTAATAATAAATATAATTGATTCATATATATTTTCAAATAAGAAATTATTTATAAACTAATTATTAATATTTTTTTACAAGTTTTTGTCATACCTGTATAAAAATAAAAAAAACAATACAAAAATATATGTCAGCCGTAAGTCCCAATAATAAATTTAACCATTAATTTAACCATTAATTTAACCATTAATTTATCACTATTGATATTGAATTAATATTAGATTATACAACTTAAAAGTTAAGTTAATAAACTAAAAAACCTAATTATAATAATTGGTTATATCTTTTTTTTTTAATTCTAATATTATCAACACCTTCATTAATAAACACATATATTAAAATTCTTTATAAACGATATACTAATAATACTTCTCCAGTATTAAACAGCTAGGCTTTTACTATAAAACCTAAACATTAACTTTTTAATTAATGTAATATCTTAGAATTAGAATATAATAATGATTCTCTAAATACAAAAAAAACATTTACTCACCTTTTTCTCTCGAGCCCTTGTTGAAGTATCATTTATTGCGCGCATTTATACTTCTTTAAAACGAACCACCCAATTCGTCATTTATCTATAATCCCTGTTCCTGTTTATTTATTAGATAACCCAATACCAGTCGTAATAAAATATTAGGTTATCTAAAACTAATCCCATAAGAAGACGACTTAATTTATTTATCGCTTCTTATATATATTATAAGAAATTATTTTTAAATAGATTTATTCTACGAAAATAGAAAGTACATTTTCTAAATGATACATAATCTTTTTTGAGTTTTCTAATCCATTTGACCGTTTAGCTATTTCATCTATTAATCTAATTTTAAGTCCTGTATGTTTTATTTGGGTTACTAAATATCCTAATTCACTTAGTAATTCTCTATATTTTTTACCTGATTGTAACCAACTTATCAAAAAACTTCTAATTAATAAATATTTATTTTTAATTTGTGTTTCTTTTTCTATATCCTCTAAAAAACTATATAATATTCCATAATATTCATTATTTATTACATATCTTAAATAATATCTAAATCCTAAAAATGTTCCTACATTTCTTAGTTTTTTTAATTCTACTTCTTGGTTCATATTTATTTTAATCCATTCCTCTATTTGTTTATCAAACATATTTTCTTTATTTAACAATCTAGGAACCCTAAGTGTAAAACTATAATCCATTAATTTTTTTGTAGTATTATTACTGTATGTATAGAATGACAATAAAAATCTTGTAGTATGAATATACTTTTCTAACCAAGATAATACTTTTCTTTCTACCTTATCATCAGATAAAGAACCTAATATTAAATCTAAGTTTTTAAGATATATTATTTTATTTTTAGATTGTTCGTCGTCTAGTAGTTTACCTATATCTCCAGTTTGTATAACAGGTTCTATTACCTTATCTAGAATATAATAAATTTTGTTTTTTTGATACATCAAAAAGTCAAATTCTATATGTCCTACTTTTCCATTTTTAGGTTTTGCTTCATAAAATTCTATATCCATGTTATCTCCATCTAGATTTACATTTACTATTCTTTGTTCTAAACTATATTTAGAATTATATTGATTTTCTAGGAAATATTTACCTAATATATTAGGTTCCTCACTATAAATAATAACATGGTTTTCTTCTATTAGTTTTAATTTTAATCTATCATTAATAACTATATTTTCCTTCTTAAAACAATCTATATATAGTTCTTCGAATTCGGAAGCTAATTTCATATTCATCCTAGGATTATAACACACTAGTCTTATCTATAATATTAATTTTAAATAACTAAATTGAAAATTGTCTTAACTTAAAAATAAATTGAATATTTATCTTAATAATTATTAGAACTGAAATGGAAGACGAATACTATGAAAGTGATATTGAAGAATATGAATCTGGTGAAGAAGACATTGATGATATCGAGGAACAAGAAGAAGAAACAATCGAAAACCTCGATGATGAACTAGAAAAAGATAAAGAAGAAGATGGGGAAGAAGACGAAGAAGAAGTCGAAGAAGAAGACGATATGTCTGAATATTTTGAATCTACTATTATTCCCCAAACTGAAGTTAAAAACTTCCTCTCTACTATCGAAGAAGTAGCTAATGACCAAACTAAAAATAGAAGAACCTTACCTATTCTTAGTAAATACGAAAAAGCAAAAATTATTGGTATTCGTGCACAACAAATCTCTATGGGCTCCTATGTTTATCTTGATAATATCTATGGTATGACTAGTCCTCTAGATATCGCTAAAGAAGAACTTAGACAAAAACGTACACCTCTTATTGTTCGTAGAAATATTGGTGGTCGTAAGGGAAACGTTTTTGAAGACTGGCGTATTGAAGAACTTATGGATGTTTTTGAAGACCTTTAAATTATTACATTAAAATAAATAAATTATTTACTTTGAATAAAATTGATGAAATTATTTAAAAAATAATAATATTAGATATTAGAAGAAATGAAGTTCTGCCCTGATTGTAATAACTGTCTTTATATCCAACAAACCGAAGATGATGAAAAACAAAATCTAGAAAACTATTGTAGAAATTGCGGATATCACGAAAAAAGAACTGAAAGCAAAATCGAAAGTTTCCAATTTGAATATGAAGCTGCCTACAAAAATATCGTTCCCGAGGAAATTGTTTACGACCCCACCTATCCCAGAACTAGAGCGATTGAATGTCCTAGTGGTACTTGCCCTAGTCATTCTGGAACACCTCGTGAAGTCCTATTCTTTAAACAAAAAGGTAATCTTAAACTAACTTGTGTTTGCTGTAATTGTAAGATTATGTGGAAGAACTAAATTATTATATTAGTATAATATAAAATTACTAAATTATTATATTAGTATCACAAATAAAATTACTAAATTATTATATTAGTATCACAAATATTACAAATAGCTTCAAAATCCTCGCAACTGCCACATTTTTTTCTATGACAGATGTGACAATTATCTAATACTTTGTTAGCTATTATATCACAATAACTACAATATTCATATCTATCATTCTTTGTATAAATAATGAATGAACGATAATCTTCTACCATAACATATTGATTGTCTTCATCAGGAAATTCTAAAATTTCTATTTCTTTTATACTAAAATTATTCAAATCTATTTTATAAATTTTAAGTTTTTCTAATTTTATATCAATATTTTTATTACATTCATTTATTATTATAAATTTTTCATTTATTAATGCCTTTCTAATAATAAATGGTGATAATATAGTCTCTTCTATATTATGTTTATTTAAAATATTGTAAATATACATATACATATTTATAATATTTTTTAATATTGATTAAAACTCAAACCCTTCTTTATTAAATTGAAATCATTTAAATTTTTTATTAGTAATTAAATTATCTAAAATGAGACGTGAATTCTGGAAAAAACAACTTAATACTATTCTTAAAAATGAAAAACTATCTGAATCTATTGAACTGGTGGTTTATGAACGTTATTCTATGGATGCTAATGATGATAACTACGAACATAAACTAAAACAATTAGTTCTTAACCTAAATCCTAATAGTTATATTAAAAATAATTATCTATTACCTAGAGTTCTATCAGGTGAAATTTCACCAGAAGTACTAATTATTATGAGTCCAGTAGAATTATTCCCTGAAAAATGGGAAGAAACAATTAAGGCTAACAACGAACTACTTAAAAAACAAGTTGAAGGTAGTAAATCTCGTGCTACAACTGATATGTTCTTCTGTGGCAAGTGTAAAAAACGTGAAACTACTTACTATGAACAACAAACCCGCAGTTCTGATGAACCTATGACTAAGTTTATCAAATGTGCCAATTGTGGTCATGAGTGGAAGATTTAATTAAAAAAGTACTAAATAAATCTATATTTTTGACTATATTTTTTTAAAAAACTATTACATAGTTATATGAAAAGGCCATACGTTAGTTCTCCATAGTGGCGCACAATCATAAAAACAACAATTAGGGAAATCTCCCCATCCACATTTACCATTAGATTCTCCAAAGAATCCACCTCCACCACTTTGTTTATTTTGATTATTAATTTTACTATACTTAGTGTATTGCGTCAAACAAAAATCAGACTTAGTAGATTTTTGTGAAGCAAGCTTGGGTACGTAGGGCTTGACTTGTGGCAAGCCGTAATAAGTAATATTCGATAATATATTATGAAGTTCTTTTGTACCTCCTAATTTATTATATTTCTTTAGCATAGATTCATTTGAAAATACTATAACACCTTTCATATTCATAAAGGCCATTGGTTGACGACTATCATCTTCAAAATATCCCAAAATATTCATTACTATTTATATTTAATATAATTAAATAATTAATTAGTTAATTATAAATTGAATATATAATTAATTATTTATTAATATAAAATGTATATTACAAAGAGATTTATTAGTTATAATGGTATTTCCTATTATTCTAATAATACTAGTAAAAAATTAATTCGATTAGGAAGCGATGATATAAAAAATAAATATTTTAATAAAATTATTGAATATAAACAATTAGAAAATGATAATACTTCTATTATTTATAATGGTTTTATAACTATAAATCCATATTTAAATCAGGTTGTGGCTCAAGAAATATTAGAATATAGAATGGCTATTCAAAGACTACAATTTTATGCGATGGACCATTATATTTTTTCGAATAATACATTAAATTTTATTACTAAGAGAGAAGATAGAAATCGACAAATACGACATGAATATGTTATTAATCTATATAGAAAATTTCTAAATTTACCTCCTGAAGAATTTAATTATTTTAGATTATTATAGTAATTAATTTAATAATATTTAGAGATTATATAATAAAAAATAAATATAAATAAATGAGAATATTTTTAGGAGGAATTAGTAAAGTATTATTAAATTGGCACTATGTAGCCAAAGACTTTGATATAGTAAAAAATAAACATAATTTTATGATAGAAAGTATGGTAAAAACTATAGGTAATCCTCCTTATCGCACTAATAACTCTATTATAAAACTGGAAGAAACTTTTATAACTTCTGTAGAAGATAAAAAGATTATACTAGAGCCTTTAGAATGCGAGGCTATAAAATATTTTAAACCAAGCTTAAAAATAAGAAATAATTATCCAGAATATTATTATATTGAAAAACCTATAGTAGCTACTAATTGTAGTGATGAGTTAAATCGAGATATTTATAGATATCTTAGAGAGTTTAAAAAAGTGAAATCAGACAAAGTAACTATGGATATATATAAAATAGATATTCATACCTTTGGTTTAAGAATTGTAATAAGTTAAATCCATCCTAGTTCTTCTAGTAGAATTTCGAATTTTTCTACTTCCTTATTTTCTAGTTTCTTTTGAGCTAATTGATAAGCATCTAATCCTCTATAATTTGTTTTAGTTGGATCCCCTTTATTTTTTAGAATTAAAAATGCTAATCTAGCATTTTCATTTCCAATAGCTGAATGTAATAATGTACTATCATTATTAACCATAATATCAACATCCATACCTAAATTAATTAAAAAGCTAGCAGTATCTTCACTATCATTTTTTACAGCTAAAGCTAAAGCATCATTATTATCATTATCTACTATATCTGTTTGAGCTCCTTGAAAAATAAAGAATTTCATCATTTCTAAATTGTTATTTGCTGCCGCATGCATAAATCCAGTTTTCCCATTTTTATCTCTATTATCTACTGGATGTAAAGGATTCCTATTAAAAATCCTTTTAATTTGATTAAATTTTTCCATACGAGCAAGATAAGAGATATCGTAAACAGAAGACATTTTATATCAGATAATTACTGAAAAACTATTATTATTCTTTTATATCATAAAAAATCAATTTAAAGAACTAAAGATATAATTATGATATTAAAAATAAAAAAATAGAGGGTTAAAATATTATAACTATATATGGTAATTTGTGAAAAATGTAATATAAAAAATAAAATCCAAAATGGAGTCAATAATATTTTTGAATTTCCATTTAAAATCTATACAGATAAAAAACCATTAAAAGATAATCTATTAAATTTCATTAATAATCATCCTAATTGTCTTCAAAATATAAATAATGAATATGAATCAAATATTATTCATGAAATTGTCTATAAATTAATAAAATCTAAATATAATGATAAACTTTATAGAAAACAGTATATTTGGGCTTTGGAGATTTTAAGTGAACTACCAGAATATCCTGAATTAACTACAAAAAAAAATTGTAAAAACGAAATGCCTATTGAAGCCTATGTTCGTTTATCAGAAGATAATCATAGTAAACAATATTCTCAAATACTTAATTTATTATTAAAGAATTTTCCTATTGAATTTAAATTAACCACCAGAGAAAATGATATTATAAATGATAATAATAATGAAAATAATAAATTAATAATAGTTCAAGAAAAGAAGAGAATAATTAATCCTCAGGTATCAGTATTAACAAATCAATATCATACTCTTCAAACTAATCTTTTTAGTTATCTAGAAAACAACTATAATTCACTAATAACTAAATGTGAATTATGTAATATTGTTATAGATATATTTGAAGATCTAGATAGAATATCTAAAGAACTAAAAAAAGATAAAAATATTAAAATCATTATAAAAATGATAGAAAATATAATAGAATTTAGAAAGAAGGGTATAGAATTAAGTGAGGAAGATGAAGTAAATAGGCGACACAAATATATAATAAAATATTTTGAGAAGTTGTTAGAAGAAGTCAAAATTGAAATTGATTTGGAAAATATATAAAAGTTAATATCATAATAAAATTAATTAGAAGATGGCTTTAACCAGAATTAACAAAGAACTAAAAATTATTCAAGACGAGGCAAATGAGAATGTTAGTGCGGGTCCTAGTGGAGATAGTATTTTCGAATGGGATGCTATGATTATTGGTCCTACTAAAACTCCCTATGAAGGTGGTATGTTTAAACTAAAAATTTATTTCCCTACAGATTATCCTTATAAAGCACCTAAAGTTGTATTTATTACAAAAATCTATCATCCAAATATTAACAATAGTGGTATTATTTGTCTAGATATTCTAAAAAATCAATGGTCACCAGCTCTAACTATTTCTAAAGTTCTATTAAGTATTTGTAGTCTTCTTAATGACCCTAATCCTAATGATCCACTTATGCCAGATATTGCTAATCAATATACTCATAATAAAGAAACATATGAAAAAATTGCTAGAGATTGGACAGTTCGATATGCTAGTATTTAATTATTAATTATTAAATAAATCTATAATTATACTTTAAAGGTTTAATTATAAATTTTACTTTGTTCTACTAATTATATTTATAGCTATTGCTACAACTAAAAGAAACATAGAATCTTTCCATAAATGAGTTTTAGAAACACAAAATTCTTTATTAAAAATGGTGTAACACATTTTAGGTTTACTAGTAATATCTAGTAGGCCTCCTAAAGCTTGACTTATAGAAGCAAATATAATGAGTATCCATGAAAAAGTAGTTAAATTCATTCTAATAAGCTATAAGAAAATTAATAAAATATTTTATATAATTATATATGGATTTTAGTAAATAT
>JACCED011948844.1_pt1 | contig 14771 bp, 9 predicted proteins | sample 7455021 | NCBI WGS metagenome assembly JACCED01 (sample SAMN15323456, study PRJNA562643) | freshwater metagenome | isolation source: river surface water | place: USA:Blue River Watershed | collected 2017-08-19 | reverse complement strand
TTGGGTAAGCCGGACAAGAAAGAGCAATCTGTCAAACCATCCAATGCTAATTCAATTATCGCAGGTAAGGGCAAGGAGTCATCTAAACCAGTTAATGTTGAAATGTGGTATTACAACAATCGCGTGAGTTATGCTCCTAATAAGAAATATAAGTTTACTGAATTAACTTTTGTAAACGATCGCTGCATGAACATAGCGTTCTTTAATAATCGATAGGGAATGATTGAGCGCCAGTTTTATACTGGCGTTTAAATTAGTAATTAACTTCGCATAATGTATATTATGTTAAATCTAATATACTGATTAAAACCTTTGTTTTAAAGAACAGCTATTCTTTCCCTATTTTTTATCTAGGACTATCTTTAGGCGCGTTTAAACGAATTCTTTTATGAAAGATACGTATTGATATCAATAAGGCAAAAATAATTGCAAATAAAGATGGTTCTGTAATGTCTTTTTTTACAAGCCATAGAAAATGTAGAATTGATAAGACTGCAATGAAATAGACTAGGCAATGCAACCTTTTCCACCACCTCCCCATAGCTTTGATCATTTTATTGGTTGAAGTGATAGCCAAAGGAATTAAAAGTAACAACGATAAAAAACCCACAAGTACATATGGGTGTTTAAGGATGTCATTTAATATTTCCTGCCAATCAAACCAATGATCAAGCCAGAAATATGTGACAGCATGCAAACATGCATAGAAAAAAGAATATAAGCCAATCATCCTTCTGATGTGAATTGGCCAACTTATTTTAACTGTTAGACGTAATGGCGTGATTGATAAGCTTATTAACAAAAAAAATAAAGCCCAATATCCTGTAGAGCGTTCAACTGTTTCAATTGGATTGGCGCCTAGCGCATCATTTATGCCTAATATAATTAGTCTTATTAAAGGGGTAAGAAGTAGAACGAAAAATATACTTTTGATGATGTGCAGTTTATTTTTTTGAATTTTCATTCTAGAAGTTCTTAACTAAATCCATACCTGTATACATATGTGCCACTTGTTCTGCATAGCCATTGAACAATTTAGTTTTAATTCTAGGTGTAAACAGCCCACCTCCAATGCGCCTTTCAGTTGACTGAGTCCATCTTGGATGGTCAACCATAGGATTTACATTTGCATAAAAACCATATTCTTTAGGCCCTGCTTTCACCCATGATGTTTTTGGCATGCTTTCAACGAATCTAATTTTTACAATTGATTTAGCGTTTTTAAATCCGTATTTCCAAGGTACGACGAGCCTTAAGGGGGCGCCATTCTGGTTGGGAAGTAACTTGCCATAAAGACCTACGGCAAGAATGGTGAGTGGATGCATGGCTTCATCCATACGCAAACCCTCTGTGTATGGCCAATCGAGTATATTTGTTCGAACTCCTGGCATTTGTGATTGATCTGCTAAGGATACAAACTCAATAAATTTAGCATTGCTGGTAGGTTCTGCCCATTGAATGAGTTTGCTCATTGGTATACCGATCCATGGTATTACCATAGACCAGCCTTCTACGCAGCGCATACGGTAAATGCGTTCTTCTAAGGGCGCTAGCTTAAGCAAATCATCTAAATTAATTTGTTTATTTTTCTTTACAGCGCCTTCTATTGATACAGTCCAGGGGTGAGTCTCAAGCTCCTTGGATTCTAATGCAGGGTCGTTTTTGCTAGTACCAAACTCATAGTAGTTGTTGTAGTTAGTGACTTCATTATATGACGTGAGTTTTTCATCCGCACCGTAAGATGATTTTGTATAGCCGAAAAGGCTCGCGCTAGTTGCAGCGCTAACTTCTGAGTTGAATGATAAAAACGGCGCTGTCATTAGAGCTGCGCTAGCAGCTTTTATAAAATCACGCCGTCCCATATAGGTTTCGTAGGGTGTGATTTCTGATGCTGGGATAATTTCGCTGTTGTTAATTTTCATATCAAGTGGTCGCCTTTTTATTGCTATCTATCTTGATACTTAGTCGTTAACTTAGTTCAAACATTACAAAATAAATCATGGTGTTATTTTATTCTCTAGCTCGATTATGTCTTTATTAAGCTTGATGTCACCCAATTCTTGATTAACTTTCTTTGCTTTCTCAATTAACTTCCTTGCTTCAAGGTTATCATTTGTTGCTAATTTTACTTTGATAATTTCCATATAGGATATGACAGTGAAATAAGGGCCCTCGTTATCAATGCTTAGATTCAACACATTATTCAATGCTTGTTCTGCTTGCTTATATTGTTTTGCCTCAGCATACAAACGTCCTAATGTAAGCCCTGCTTCTGCTTGTTTTTCTAAGTCGCCGTAATGCGCTGTAGCAATAAGAGCCTTGATTTGATACTCAATTGAGGAATCTAAGTTTTTTGTTGATTTGTATATTTCAGAAATACGGCTGTAAATATCAGCACGTTCATTATCGTTAGCCGCATATTTTAGGCTTGCTAGATAACTCTTGAGTGCGCTGTCATATTCATTTTTAAGATAGTCAATTGATCCTATTAAGCTATGTGCAATACGTTGAAACCCCATATTTTTGTGTGTTTGTGCAAGTGAAAGTATGCTTTCATATTGCGTTTTTGCTTCGGTATACATCTCTAAATTTTTATAGGAATTCCCAAGCATTGTGAGCGTAACCATCCGGTCTAGGGGTTGCTTTGCTAAGCTTAAAGCAGAGTTGAGTGTGCTGATACTATCTCTATATTGACCCATCGCACTTTGTGCTCTTGCTTCACAAAGCATAGCCTCTCTATTGCTTTTCTCTTGCGAGATTAGTCTCAACGCTAATCTTAAGGCTTCTTCTGACTTATCATCTTTAATAAGTTGATTGCATTTATTTATTTTATCTTCATTTTGGATAGATTCGGCCAGTGTGTTTGTCGTTAGCATTAATAAGGCGAATGGAGCAAATAAAAAAAGTTTTAATTTCATAACGATATTCTCCTTTTTACGACAGCATTTCGAGAAATGCAGCTTCATCTAAAATATTTATTCCTAATTGGATGGCTTTATCAAGTTTGCTACCAGCTTCGCTTCCAGCCAAAACGTAATCAGTCTTTTTCGACACGCTACCAGAAACTTTAGCGCCGGCATTTTCAAGTAATGCTTTAGCTTCCTCACGCCCAAGTGTAGGTAATGTTCCAGTAAGTACAAACGTTTTACCGCTTAACAAACCCGTTTGAGGTGATTGGGCTTCAACAGTGTCCCAGTAAATTCCCGCCCCGCCCTGTTCTTGGCTTTTAGTCAACGCGTCTATTACTTCCTGATTGTGAGTCTCGGAAAAGAAGTTTTTGATGGATTCGGCAACCACAGGTCCCACGTCAGGAACCTCTTGAAGCTTGTCTATATCAGCTGACTTTATTGCTTCTATACTTCCAAAAAAGCGTGCCAGATCCTTTGCGGTAGCTTCACCTACATTTCTTATTCCAAGCGCGTATATAAAGCGTGCCAGAGTAGTTTTTCTACTTTGATTTAAGGCATCAATGATGTTTTGTGCTGATTTTTCAGCCATGCGATCTAGATTAGCGAGATCTTTTAAATCTAAACGATATATATCAGCAAGGGTCTGAGTTAGATTTTGATCGACTAACTGTTCTACTAGTTTTTCGCCAAAGCCTTCAATGTCCATTGCTTTTCGCGAAGCAAAATGAATAAGCGCCTGTTTACGCTGAGCTGCGCAGAAAATACCCCCTGTGCACCTCGCAACCGCTTCATCTTCTTGTTTTTTGATACGCGAGCCACATACTGGACAGCTTGTCGGCATAATGAACTGACGAGCATCGTTGTTGCGTTTTTCAAAAAGAACACTAACAACTTCAGGGATAACATCCCCTGCTCTTCTAATGCTTACTGTGTCGCCGATCATGACACCTTTTCGACGCATTTCGTCTTCATTGTGCAATGTTGCATTTGTTACCGTGACTCCACCAACAAACACCGGTTTTAAACGTGCAACAGGTGTAATCGCACCAGTTCTACCAACTTGAACATCAATATCTAAAACAACGGTATAAGCCTCTTGAGCAGGAAACTTGTGTGCTATTGCCCATCTGGGCGCGCGTGAAACAAACCCCAGCTCGGCTTGTTGCGACAATGAATTAACTTTGTAAACAACACCATCAATGTCAAATGGCAATTCGTCACGCATTTCACCAATTCTTTGGTAATACGTGAGTAAGCCTTCAACGCCTTTGACGGTTGCGCGTTCTTTGCATACCGGCAAATGTAAACTTTGCAGATAATCCATATTTGCGCTATGGCTGGCAAAGGCAGCGATGCCTTCCGTTGCACCCAAGCCGTAGGCAAAAAATGATAAAGGACGTGTTGCAGTGATATTGGGGTCTAATTGACGAAGACTGCCTGCTGCTGCGTTCCTAGGATTTGCAAAGAGCTTTTCACCTCGAGATGCTTGATCTTTATTTAACTGTTCGAAATCAGCTTTAAACATCAGAACCTCACCACGCACTTCTAACAATTTCGGCGGATTATTTGTAGCTAATCGTTGTGGAATGCTACGTATGGTTTTTAGGTTGTGACTAACATCTTCCCCAGCATACCCATCACCTCTGGTGGCGCCTTGTATAAAGATTCCATTTTCATACGTGAGGGTAATAGCTAGACCATCAAACTTAGGTTCGACGGCGTATTCAATTTCATCGAACCCCAGCCCCTCTCGGATACGCTTATCAAAATTGATTAGCTCTTTATCTTCAAATGCATTATTGAGTGACAGCATCGCTACGCGATGATTAATGCTGCCAAAAGCTTTTATTGCTTGCCCGCCAACACGTTGTGTAGGTGAGTCTGGGGTAATTAAATCAGGATGATCTTGCTCTAATGCCTGCAACTCACGAAACAGTCCATCATATTCGTTATCCGTAACCATCGGAGCATCAAGTACATAGTACTGATGATCATGGAACGCTATTAGACGACGTATTTCTTCGGCACGCTCAGCATCCGAATGAGATGGATCGGAAACTTGATCAAACAGGTTTGATTGACTGTGGTTAGACATGCAAACTTAGATCTTTAAGAGAATAGACGCAAAGCAACAGGACTGCCTGATGGAATGCCTCGGGTCGTCATATGCGTTTGAATGAGCTTGAGCTGTTGTCTAATTTTTTCTATTTGATGATCACTTAACTCTTTTTGCCTATCATCAATGAGGCTTGCTGATAGTGCCTGCTCCATTTTTTTTGCAATTAATAACATTTGATTAAATGCTTCGGCACAATGATCTGCACGTGGAATATCTAAGCTAAAAGTTACACCTTTCAATAAGCTAGATTTAAGCATGTCATTAGTGAGTGGATTATTTTCAATATTAACCAAAGTGAAATTTACTTGGCCTGATGGCGATAAAGATTGATATTCGCCATTAGGATTAAGTGTTAATCCATTTGCTTCCGCCAAGCCTCTGAACTTCGTTCCTGTGAAACGTCCAGCTGGGCCACTTACTAAATGTAAATGCATGGTTTTATCAACCTCTAAGCAGAACTCATCTAGAGATTGGGCATAAGCAAGAACGTCTTTAACACCTAACCATGTAGGTTCAACATTAAACTTTAAAGCCATCTCTGTGATGAGTTGTTGAAATTGCGATAGTGTCTCTTCAGTCACGGCCCCTGCTCTATCGGCGAGCTGTAAACTAAATGCAGCTTCAGTTAGCTCTAGACTTTGTGATGCGTGACCTAAGGCATGCCAGTGGTTATTTTCATCTAAGCCAAAGCTTAATACAGGCTTGTCTAATCGATTGAAAATTTCAACATTTTGTGAAAATGATTCAAACTTCATTGGGTCACTAAAATGAAAATGAGCAATTAAATCAACCTCTTCATTCATCGCATCCGGTGCATGAATTGATCTTTTTGTTGAAAAGTCGATCACTTCAGCATGATCATTCTGATTCGACTCTTGGATTAACTCATTTTGCACCACAGGCTCATCTAACTCATCTTCATAAGTGCTTAAAACTTCCGAATCTTTGCTCTCAACGAATTCATAATGATCCATTGGGGGAAGATCATGTTGATTCTCTAAAGTCTCTTCAATTTGAATTTTAAAATCCACTTCTTCACCAATCGTGAATGGATCGTCAAACTGATCTTCAGTTGGCACTGTTGTTTCTATATCCAATGTTTCTGGAGCTTCCATGAGTAAGTCCTCATGAATCTCACTGGCATTTTGAATAATTGTTTTTTTAATCTTTCGCTCTTGCCACCAATTAAAAGTCACAACTAGGGCAATAATTGCTAAGCCTATACCGAGTAATGCAGAAGTTAATTCGCTCATAGTAGTCTTGATTTATCCATATGGATGTTTATATAAACAATTCGTGATTCATTTGCATTGCTGCTTCCATGTCCACTTCTACGACACGAGAAACACCAGACTCTTGCATGGTAACGCCAACTAATTGCTGGGCCATTTCCATTGTGATTTTATTATGACTAACAAAAAGAAACTGCGTACGCTCAGACATTTTTTTAACCATCGCGCAAAATCTATCTGTATTGCTGTCATCAAGCGGAGCATCCACTTCATCCATTAAGCAAAATGGTGCTGGATTTAATCTAAATAAAGCAAAAACTAAAGCTAAAGCAGTTAATGCCTTTTCCCCACCTGAAAGCAGATGGATCGTACTATTTTTCTTGCCTGGAGGCTGTGCAAATACCTGCATGCCTGTATCGAGAATCTCATCTCCAAGAAGCTCCAAACGCGCCTGCCCACCACCAAACAAATCTTTGAACAATTCCCCGAAATGGCGATTTGCCTGATCGTAGGTTTGTTGCAATCTATTTCTCGTTTCTTTGTCTATTTTATGGATAGCATCTTCTAAGGTCAGAATCGCTTCTTCTAAGTCCCCAGCCTGACTATCAAGATACATTTTGCGTTCACGTTCGCTATTTAATTCTTGAATAGCTGCAAGATTGACTGGCCCCAACACTTCGATTTCATTCTTAATCGATTGAGTTTTTAAATCCAAATCTTGGATTTTGGTATTAGCTGTAAGGTTTTTACTTAGTAATTCCTCATCCAATCCTATTTGGTTAAGCTCTTCTTGGCATTGCTCAAATACCAATCTCACTTGCTGCTCTTGCAATCTTGATTGTTCAACCTTATCGCGTAATGGATGTAGAACTTGCTCATTTTGCATCCGGTTACGCTCTTGGGTTTGCAATTCATTTTCGGCACCAGCCATGTCATCTCTTGCTTTAGCAAGCGCTTCTTCACGGCTCTGTTTTAAGTTGACCGCCACTTCCAGATTACCCTTAAGGCCTTCCATTTTTGCTGCATCTAAAAGACTCTCCGCTTCTCTTTTTTTGTTAAGTAAAGCGCTTTTCTCTTCTTTTACTTGATCAGATTTGTTTTTTAACTCATTGATACTGTTTAAAATAATTTTCTTATTGAAGATTTTTTCTTGTAATGTTTTTTCTGCCAATTGGATCTGATTGCGTAGCTCATTCAATCTAAGTTCAGCCGTCTGCCTGTTTGAGAATGTTTGCTCTCTATCGCTTTTTAATTTTGATAAAGAGTTTTGGGTGGCATTAAGCAGCGATTGCTTGCTTGCTTGCTCATTATTAAATTGCGTCAATTTCTCTTGAGTTAGAGCAATATCTTGCTGAACAGCGTTTTGTCTATCCAATACATGCTGGCGTTGCTGTTGAAGCTTTTGAACTTCAACATTTAAATGATGTTGCGTTTGCGTTAGTTTGGTTAAGTTTTGTTGCTGCTGCTGTTGCAAATAACGACTATCTTGCAATGCTTGATCTAGACTAAACAATTGAGTTTTTATTTTGTCTACAGCAGCTTTAATTGTAGGTAGTTGTTTATTTAATTCGCTTAGTTCACGCTGTCTTTCCAAAACACCATTAAGCGATGATTGGGCTGCATTAATTGACAATGTGTTGATTGAATAAATATCTCCCAATTTATTCAATAAGCATTCGTTAGCTTCAAGTTTTGAACGTTCTAATTCAGGATCTTTGCCATCATCTAGTAAATAAACACCATTTAGCCATGAGTCAACCAGTGCCTTAAGAGACTCATCTTTAACTTCCACAAGTTCAGAAATCAATCTCCAGCCTTCTTTAATCATTTTAGCTGGAGAATTTTTCATCGGCTCAGCAATAAGTAATGCTGATGGAGGTCGATGATTGGGGGTGATTGGGCCTTTTGTTTTAATCAAAGCATTTAAGCGACTGCCTAGGACAGCCTCCAAGGCTGTTTCCCACCCTTTTGCAATCTCAATGCTCTGCCAAATGCGACTGGATTCTTTTAACTCACTATTTTTTAACCATTCATCTAATTTTGCTTCATGGCCAATTGAAGATTGAATTTTATTTAAAGAGATAATTTGAGCTTCAACGTTAGCTAAAGCACGTTCATCAATTAGCTGTTGCTCTCTAAGTGCTTTAATTTCGGCAAGTTGGGCTGATTCTTTGGCTTTAAGTTCGTTGATTTCATCAGCGAGTTTTGCACATGTTACTTCCAGTACTGTTAATTCTGCTTGTTTCGCAGAGAAGTCATTTTCGTCAGGTAGTTTTAGATTGGAGTTTTCTGCATTCAAACGATCAAGACGTTGCTTCATTTCCAAAATGGATCTGCCGATATGTTCGTGATGATTCGCTTCAATACGAATAGATTGTTCAGCTTCGGATAAAGTTCTTTGAGCATCTGAGTGTGCTCGCTGTGCTGAGGAATATGCGCGCTCAACTTCCGGAAACGCTTGTTTTGCTTTATTGAGCGCACCTTCTGCTGCAACAAATTGTTCTTCAGCTTCTGATAAATCTATATTTAATTGATTCAGTTTATTTTCAAGATCAACTGTTTGATTATCAGCTTTAAGTGAGAGCTCTAGGGTTTGCTCTAGTTGAAGCGTTAGGCGGTCGCGCGCTTCTTGCGTATGTTTTACTTGGGTTTCAAGATTAGCAACGTCAGCGTTTGATTCATAGTATTGCGCTTGTGCAACCTGTACTGCTTCTGTGCTGGCATAATGTTGCTGACGCAATGTTTCCAGCATGCTTTCGGTTTTGCGTAATGATGCCATTTGAGCTTCAAGCTCATTCACCAGCTTTTCGACATTGCGCTGACTTTTTTCCCAGCTAGCTGCTGAGTCTCGTTTTCTTAATAGCCAAAATTGACCCTCAGCATTCTTTAATGCTTCTTGTAAGCTATGGTATTGCTCTGTAATGATGGCTTGAGATTCTAAGCGTGTAATTTGCTTAGCCATTTCCTGCCTAATATCTTCGACACGAGTGAGATTTTCTCGCGTATCCCTGAGTCTAAGTTCAGTCTCTCGGCGGCGTTCTTTGTATTTCGAAATGCCCGCAGCCTCTTCTAAAAAGACTCGAAGTTCTTCTGGCTTGGCTTCAACAATACGTGAAATGGTATTTTGACCGATGATGGCATATGCTCTGCCGCCAAGACCTGTGCCTAAAAATAAATCAGCAACATCACGTCTACGAACAGCAGTGTTGTTAATGTAATAAGTTGAGCCTTTGTCTCGCTCGATGACACGCTTCACTGAAATTTCAGCATATTGCGACCAAGAACCACTAGCATCACCAAGGCTATTATCAAAAACAAGTTCAACACTTGCGCGAGAAATCGCCTTTCGATTACCAGAACCGTTAAAAATGACGGCATCCATTGAGTCGCCACGCATTTCCTTCGCGCTTGATTCACCTAAAACCCAGCGTACAGATTCCATTACATTTGATTTACCACAGCCATTTGGCCCAACAATACCAACACGCTGCCCATGTATGTGCAGCGTCGTTGGATCAACGAAGGATTTAAAGCCAGCAAGTTTTAAGTGAGTTAAACGCAAGATAATCTATATGTAATGGTGATCAAGACTTGTTATAAGGTCGATTAGTAAAGGATTCATTTTTAGTAAGGATTGTTAAACAGTATAATAACTTTTTTTTACCCTAAAAGCCCCAAATTCATCATGAAAAACACCGAAACATTAGGTGGCAAACCAACTGCCCAACCAAGTAAAGAGTTAGAAACTTTTGAAAATCCTAATAAAAGCCGTGACTTCCATATTCATATGGAAATTCCTGAGTTTACTTGCCTGTGCCCTAAGACAGGTCAGCCTGACTTTGCAATTATTTATCTTGACTACATTCCAGATCAGCTTTGTGTTGAATTAAAGAGCTTGAAACTTTACATGTGGTCATTCCGTGACGAGGGTTGCTTCCATGAGGCGGTTACAAATCGTATTTTGGATGACTTAGTTGCAGCAACTCAACCTAAATTTATGAGATTAACTTCAAAATTTTATGTGCGTGGTGGTGTTTTTACTAATGTTGTTGCTGAACATCGTCAAGCTGGCTGGCAGCCACAACCTCGCGTTGAGTTAACGCAATTTGAATCCCAATCTAACATCAGAGGGTAAGCATGTTTCTGACAAGCTTTAGGGAAAGTATTTGGCAGTTTTGTGACAAGCTAGGTCCGTATTCCCCATTAATGGCGATGGTGATTATTAGCCTGGCTATACTGTCTTTATCACGATTAAGTTTGGTTGTATGGAAATGGCAGCGTGTTTCAAATGCAGGCGGTATATCGCAAATTCTCTTACAAGGTCTGCGTGTAGATAGCATTCAGCTTGGATTAATGTGTTTAATTCCCGTCATACTGATTCCATTGGCTGCATTTAATTGGACTTGGGGTATTTGGCAGCAACTTGCATATTATTGGGTGATTTTAGCAACAGTTTTATTAGTTTTTTTAGAGCTGGCAACGCCAGGCTTTATCACTGAATATGATGTTAGGCCTAACCGGTTATTTGTCGAGTACCTAAAATATCCCAATGAGGTATTTTCAATGCTTTGGCGCGGATTCAGAATTCATGTTTTTGTTGGTATTGGATTTACTGCTTTAGCTTGCTGGTTAATGATTCAATATATGTCACCTTGGCAAGCAAGTTCAAAAAGCTGGGGTTATCTTCCTGTCTTATTAAGCTGGCCTGTGGTTTTTGTAATATTGGCGCTTATCATTCGCTCTTCAACTGGCCATCGTCCAGCAAACCCTTCTAAATTCGCAATTACCACAGATTCTATGGTGAATAGCTTAATTTTGAATTCTAGCTGGTCTGTTATTCATGCAATTTATAGCTTAAAACATGAAAGCAAATCGAGTGAAATGTATGGAAAAATGCCTAAAGAAAAAGTTCTGCGAATAAGCTTGCAGGAACACTTTTCTCAATTAAAACAAAATCAAAACTTCCCAACACTTAGACATGTTATTTCGACTCAAAAAAGAAAGAAGCCACTTAATCTTGTCATTATTCTTGAAGAGAGCTTAGGGGCAACTTTTGTTGAGTCATTAGGGGGTGTGCCTGTTACCCCTGAGTTAGAAAAATTAAAACATGAGGGTATGTGGTTAAAGAATCTTTTTGCGACAGGTACACGATCAGTTCGTGGGATTGAAGCCGTTGTTAGTGGGTTTCCCCCTACCCCAGCACAAAGTGTTGTTAAGCTTTCTTTAGCACAACGCGATTTTTTTACGATCGCTAAATTACTGTCTAATGAGGGGTATCACACTGAATTCCTTTATGGTGGCGAATCTCATTTTGACAACATGAATGGTTTCTTCATGGGTAATGGCTTTCAATCTGTGGTTGATCAGAAGGATTTTAAAGACCCTGTATTTGTAGGCAGCTGGGGCGTTTCTGATGAAGACTTATTCAATAAAGCTCATGCCCAACATTTAAAACATCATCAATCTGGCAAGCCGTTTTTTAGTTTGATTTTTTCTTCTTCAAACCATGCACCATTTGAGTTTCCTGATGGTCGCATTGAATTGCATGATGAAAAGAAAGCGACTGAACAAAATGCAGTCAAGTATGCTGACTATGCAATGGGTGATTTCATCAAGCACGCTAAGGCAAGTGAATATTGGGAAGATACTGTATTCCTAATTGTTGCTGACCATGATATTCGTGTGCGTGGTGAAACTTTGGTGCCAATTAAAAACTTTCATATCCCAGGTTTGATTCTTGGTGGAAGTGTTCAGGCAAAAACGATTAATACAGTGGCGAGTCAGATTGACTTACCTGTGACCTTGCTATCCCTAATGGGCTTAAGTGTTGATCATCCAATGGTAGGTCGTGACTTAAGTAGTTTAAATGATGCGGATATAGGTCGCTCAATGATGCAATTCGAACAAAACTATGCATGGATGGAAGGTAATGAGGTTGTGATTTTACGACCACAAAAAGCACCCATTTATGGATTGTATGATGCAAAAACAAAAACATTAAATGCGAAAGAAGATTTTACTGAGGAGCGTAAAGGCGCCCTTCATGAAGCTGCTTTGGCTAATGTATTGTTGCCTGCAATGCTCTATCGTGAAAAGCAATACGACTTACCTAGTAGATCTTAATTCGGCGTCTAATAGCTTATCAATATGGCAAGATTATCTAAAATTCCACTTTTAAAATCGCTAATCAAACTGATTTTTAGCGGTCAACTTTATGTAAAAGACGGCCATCTAGCCAAACAACCTCATGATATTCCAGATGGCTTTTTTGGTATTGGTGTTGCAGCTTCAGATGAGCCTCGTTATAACGACTATTTAATCGATGCGTTGAATGAGCTTGGCATAAGGCATGTTAGAATTGATTTATGCTCAGCTACGGATAACCCTCATCAAATCAAACTGCTTGAGCGTTTAATTAAAGAAGGTTTTAGAGTTCACTTGCATTTACTGCAGGGGTTTGAAGAGGCTAAAAACATCTTAATAGATAATGAGGTCGAGAATGCCTGGACTTCCTTTATCACTAACATAGTGGACAAATATGGTCATTCTGTTGAGCTATTGGAAGTTGGTTCAACAGTAAATAGACCACGTTGGGCAGGTTACTCAGTAGAAGCCTTCGCTAAGGCTTGGAATGTTGCATATAAAATTATCAAACAGCGAGGCTTGTTAATTGCTGGTCCTAATATTACCGATTTTGAACCACCCTACACGCTTTTATTTCTTGATGCCTTAAAGCAATCTCATAGCCTACCTGATATTTACACAAACAATTTATTTGCAGAGCGTGCTACAGAACCAGAAAGATTTGATCATAAAGTTTTAGGATTACGATTCGCAAACTTAATTAAATTTAATCTATTAAAAAAATCACGTCTAATAAAGAATATTACTGAGAAATATTCGATCCACGAAGTCATTTCGCCTTCAAGCTTCTGGACGCTTCCTAGAATTGAGCGATATACAAAACACTCCGAAGATAAACAAGCGGATTATTTAATACGTTATTTTGTATTGTTAGCCGCATCAAATACTGTTTCAAAAGCATTTTGGGGACCTTTAATCTGTCATCGTGAGGGATTGGTTGACGAAGGCGATTTCGACTATCCGGTTTTGGAAAAGATTACCTATTATGGTCAATTAAAGGGGCGTATAGGACAGTTTAAAAAACGCCCTAGTTTTTATGCGTATAAGACTGTGATTGGATATTTGACTGGCGCTCAATACGTTGAGAGCTACCAAGTTGATGGCGTTCACATATATCGCTTTAAGCAACAAGGAAATGTGATTGACATCGCATGGACAATTAATGGTCTCGCCGCAAAAACAAGTGACTTTTACTCCGATGACGCTATGAATGCGGCAATTATCTTAGATCGATCAAATCGAGCCATAGATGATGCGCCTGCATTTATTACTGAACAACCAATTTTCCTAATTTGGGATCAATTGCTTGCTCCTAAATTAGCAAGGCCAAGCCATCCATCTTGCTTGCAAGTAAATTGCACCGATACTCAGCAGCATTACATCATTGAAGATGAGGCTTGGAGAGCTGTAATTGTTGCGTCAAGCAAGGTCCAAGCTTCCTTGTTGTTTGCTGGCTTACATCCTAATGTTGTCGCAACGCCGGACAAGTTAAACTTATTAAGAAAAGCAAGAAATGCCGTTTGGTTGGTAGAAAACCCAATAAATGACAAGGTTAAATTGGTAGCAAAAAAACCATTAACCTTACACTTGCATAAGAAAATACTAGACTACTTCAAACCTTCAAAAGCTCAAAAAAGCTGGAATAGCTCATCGCAATTAATGCGTAAAGAGGTTGGCGTATCTAAGCCCGTTGCATTCTTTGAGCACAAGTACAATAAAGCATTCGACCAAAATATTTACATTAGTGAAGCCGTTGAACATATTGGGTCTGTGCGAGATATGTTTACCCATTTTTCGCAAGGCGGAATGGACTTTAAAGGCATTGCCAAAGAACAAGCTTACTTGCAACTTTCCAACTTTTTATTACATATGCATGCGCGTGGCGTTCTGTTTCGAGACTTATCTGGCGGCAACGTATTAATTAAAGAAGCAGAGCAAGGTTTTAATTTTGTCTTGATTGATACCAATCGGGCACATTTTTCAAACTACAGCTTGCCATTGAATCAACGTATCTCGGACTTAGTGAGAATTTGTAATAAATTAGATTGGGATAACCGCACAATATTCATGAAGCTATATCTTGCAGCTTTAGGAATAAGCTTTGACCTTAAGCTTCGCATACCTTTTTATCTTTATGATTTTAAAGTGAACTTTAAAAGAACATTCGGCCGTAAAGGCATTAAGAAGATCAAACAATTTTTTATCAAGAAAAAATAATTGATTTTAATGTATGCTCAATCGCAAAAATGATTGACATAAGTCGTTCGCATCACTAATATGGCGCCTCTTTTCGCGGGTCTTGAAGTTCAAGGTTTGTCGGGGGTATAGCTCAGCTGGGAGAGCGCTTGCATGGCATGCAAGAGGTCA
>JACCED010797563.1_pt1 | contig 14774 bp, 9 predicted proteins | sample 7455021 | NCBI WGS metagenome assembly JACCED01 (sample SAMN15323456, study PRJNA562643) | freshwater metagenome | isolation source: river surface water | place: USA:Blue River Watershed | collected 2017-08-19 | reverse complement strand
GGAAAAAGTGTTTGTGTCAAAAGCGCCAGTTACAACGGCAATTTAGCCACGAATGGCAGCGCCAATTTCGGTTTTACCCACAACAATGCGCCGGGTGCAATTCCCACCAACTTCACCTTGAATGGCGCCAGTTGCGGTGGAGCCACCAGCAGCCTGCCAACGACCAGCAGTAGTCGAAGCAGCAGTAGCTTGCCGCCGCTGACATCATCCTCTACATCGAGCAGCCGCAGCAGTACCAGTAGCCAGAGCAGTGCGGGCAGTAGCAGCACTCCGACGGTTGCTGCACGCTGGCTGATCAACGAAACCAAGTCTTTGCTGAACTTTGTCTCGGTAAAAAATACGGATGTCGCCGAGGCATTCACCTTCACGCAATTGCAAGGCACCGTCGCTGCGAATGGACAAGCAACCTTAACGATTCCGCTAGGAAGCATTTCTACCGGCATCGATTTGCGCAACACCCGCATGAAGCAGATGTTATTTGAAACAGACATACTGCCAAGTATGCACTTCACCACCACCTTGGATCTGGCTGCAATCGACGCTATGCCAGTAGGCGGTATCAGCAATCAAGTGCTCACCGGAAACCTGGTGCTGCACGGGATATCCAAAGCAATTTCCTTTGATGCCTTAATGATCAAACATGCAGCGAACAGCGTCAGCGTGTCGCCACGCAAACCCATTTTGATCAACAGTACCGACTATGATCTGAATGCCGGTATCGAGGCGTTGCGGATGGCGGTGGGTGCATCATCGATTGGAGAGCGTGTGCCTGTGTATTTCAAAATGTTCCTCACAAGGGATAACCCGGGCAACCTGCCAGCCATTCGTCTGGCTCAGGCACCTTCGGCCCCCATTAGCCTGATGGGAACTATGAACAATACAACTGCCTCCGCCAGCCTGACCTGGACTGACACCAGCGCTACGGAAAGTGGATTCCTGATTCGCCGCAACGACATCAATAACCGCTGGGTAACGGTGGGCAAGGTGTCGGCCAATATCGCCTATTTCACCAATGGAGTGGAAAATGCCGCAGGCGCAGCGGACTTTAAGAGCGTGACCTATAAGGTAATCGGTTATACAGACAGCATTCCGTCCGAGGCATCGAACTCCTTAGGCCTTACCTATACCTATCAGTTCGGAAGCACATCCTCATCGTCGTCGGTTAGCTCCAGAAGTGCGTCTTCTTCGTCAGCTCCGATGCTGATGGGTGATGCAGCACGCGGCAAAACACTGTGGGAAAGCCCGGCAGTTGGCTGCTTGTTCTGTCACGCAGTCAATGCTGATGGCACTGCAGGTAGCAGTCTGAGCAAAATTGACCCGCGCAACCTGCGCTTTACCACGTCGGCCAATATCGTTAAGTACATCGAAGACAATATGCCGAAAAGCGACCCCGCTGCTTGCGTAGGTCAATGTGCCGCTGACACTGCTGCCTACTTCTTGTCTCTGAAACCTGCGATGAGCTCGTCTTCCAGTAGCAGAAGCGCTTCGTCAGTCAGCTCCAGCGTTATCAGTAATCTGACCGGGGAACAACTCTACACCCAGAAAGGCTGTGCCAACTGTCACGGCGCGCGTGGGGACAACCCAATGCGCCCTATTGTGGTCGACCGCTGGACCCGTAACTCGCTGATCACAAAAATCGACTCCAGCATGCCGCTCAACGATCCAAGCAGTTGCGTAGGCGATTGTGCAACCAAAATCGCCGACTACATTCTCACCTGGAAACCGCCTGTCGTTTGTACCACCGGGGAAGACATACTGCCGCGTCGCTTGCGTCTGCTGACCAATCGCGAATATGCCAATACGATTAACGATCTACTGGGCGTCACCACCGGAGCAACAGTCGCGGCCACCTTGGAGCCTGACACCAAAGTAAAAGGCTTTGATAACGTCAACGCCAAGAAAATCAACAGTAGTGGCATGGACACCTATTGGAATGCAGCAAAGAACCTCGCAACCAATGTCAGTCTCACCAGTTTGATGAGCTGTAGCACGTCAACACCGCGCGACCAGTGTGCATCAACATTTGTACCTGCCTTCGGTAAACGTGCATTCCGTCGCCCACTCACCAGTGCAGAGCAAACCTCCTACAACAACTTGTTCCGTCTGGGTGCTAGCAATGACGCGGGTGCGCGCTTGGTCATTCAAGCAATGCTCGCCTCGCCCAACTTCCTGTATCGCTCGGAAATTGGATCAACATTCAGCGGCACCGGCAGTTTGACCCAATACGAAACAGCATCTCTTCTGGCATACACTTTCACCGGCTCCATGCCCGATGCCACCTTGTTCACCGAGGCTGACAACAATCGCATAAACACACCAGCACAGTTGCGCACCCAAGCGGAACGACTCCTGGGAACCGCTAAAGCAAGCACGCAATTCGCCTACTTTGGACAGCAATGGTTGCATGTAGATGATCTAGCGGCTCTGCAGCGCGACAAAACGTTGTACCCGCAGTTCACTACTGCAATTGGCGCGGCCATGAAAACCGAGCTGGATAGTTTCCTGACCGAAATATTCCTCAAACCCGGTTACAAAATTGCGGATGTGTTTAACCCTGGCTTCAGCTTCCTTAACGGCCCATTGGCTAGCTACTACGGCATTGCCGGTGTCAGTGGCGACCAATTCCAAAAGGTAGCGACTAACGCGCAACGTGGCGGTGTACTGCACTTGGGTGCGATTACCGCCACACTCGCAACCCAGAAAGAGTCTCATCCGATCCACCGCGGTTTGCTGGTTCGCCGCAACCTGCTCTGCCAGGAATTTGCACCGCCGCCGCCCAACGTAGGCGAAGTGGAACCGCTTGATCCAAACAAGCCGACACGCCAACGCTTCGCAGCCCATACCAGCAATACCAATTGCCAGTCTTGTCACCAGTACATCGACAATATCGGCTTCGGGTTTGAAAACTATGACGCTGTGGGCCGTTTCCGCACCCTGGAAGGCAACAATATCCCTGTGGATGCCAGCGGCAGCATTTCCGGCTTGGCAGTAATGACCGAAACGGACAGCTACAACTTCACCGATTTGCGTGGCCTCTCAACAGTATTGGCCAGCTCCGGTGCCCAGGCAGCATCCAAGTGTGTGACTCAACAGTACCAACGTTTTGCGACCGGCGTTTCCGACCCCAATCAGTGTTCGGTTGATGCGAGCTACTCGCGCTGGCAGGGCAAGTCCACTGACCTGCGCGACATGATGCTCGAAACTGTTACCTCACCTAGCTACCTGAATCGCAAATAGGAGTCATCATGAAAAGACGTTCATTAATCAAAGCCATAGCGGCTGGGTCTGTGACGGCGATGACCCCGCTGGCGACCATGCTCGCCCGCTCAGCCATGGCCGCAGAAGTTCAACGCACGCGCACACTGTTTATCTACCACCCCAATGGTTGCGTACCCGATGTATTTTTCCCTCGCGCCGGGTCGCTAGCCGGTGCTAGTTTCCCGGCCATGACCGCGCCGCTTCAACCCGTGGCCCAGCATCTACTGTTCCTGGACGGTATTGGTTACGAGGGAACCGCCAACACCCACGAAGGAGGTGCGCTTAAATGCCTGACAGGCGTAGCCACCTCAGCGTCGGGCGCCTCATCCATTGAGGTGCAAATGGGCAAAGAAGATTGGGCCAACCGCGCGACGTCGGGCGTTTCACGCCCATCCCTGCAAATGGGCGTTGGCACCAAATGGGGTAGCGATACCTCAAAACGCGTCAGTTACGACAACGGCACCAGCTTGCATCCGGTAGATGACCCCCGAATCCTCTACCCACAGCTATTTGGTGCGGCAGCGGCTGGCGTAGACCCCAACCAAATCCAGGTACTGGCAAGGGCGCGTGAAGATTTAACGCGCTTGAGTACCGCACTCGGTAGCATCGAGCGGGATCGTTTGGAGCAACACGTAGCGGCGTTGGATGTGCTTGAGCAAAAACTGAATGCGGCCTCAATGTCCGGCTGTCTGGACGTTGGAACCAGCATTAAACCGCGCGTGGATGCCGTCATCGGCGGCGAGGAACAAGCTCTCTGGGCGACCCAGGTACTGGCCAACATCTCGGCGATTCAACAGGACATAGCCGTTGCGACCCTGTCGTGTGGTATTACCCGCAGTATCGCCTTTATGTACGGAGTTCCGGTATCGCCAATAGTGGTACCGGGTACCAGTACTGGCGACCATGACTTGTCGCATCAAGACGCTGCCGCCCACACCACCAGTAAAGTTTGGTGGATGGGGCAAATCCGGCAGTTTATCCAAAAGCTTGCCGCAACACCGGATGTCAACGGCAGCTTGCTAGATAACACCATCATCTGCACCGTCTCTGACCTTGGACACGGCAACTACCACAACCATCACCGTATTCCGATGCTGTTGGCAGGTGGAAAAAATGCTGGCCTGATCACCGGGCGCTCCGTAGATCTGCGCCCACTGGGGGAACCAGGTAAACGCTGGGGCGACCAGGTGGCGACCCAAGGCGGGGTAAATCACAGCAACGTATTAATGACCATCGCCGAAAAAGCGGGATATACCAGTGTAAGAATGCCAACCGCAAACGGGCGAATTGGCAACGTCTGGATTAACGGAAACGGGCTGTAAACTCAGGAACTTGGAACGCAACACGGATGCGATCTTTACCCGGAAAGCCAATTGGCTTTCCGGGTTTTTTCTTTTGAGGGGGTTACTTAAGTACAACAAAAAAGATTGGCTATTACACGCGATAAATTAAACTTAACTCATCGGCAATAATTTTCGCACCCTGCTCCACGACTTTAGGATCCTGGCAATAGGTCACGCGAATACATTCGTGTTTGTGCTGCCAGTCCTCTTCCAGCCCCGGAAAAAAGTGATGGCCAGACACCACCAATACCCCACGCGCTTTTAGCCGTTGATAAAGTTCCTCACTCGATATTGGTAAATCCTTACACCAAAGCCACAAAAAAATAGCACCTTCCGGTTTGTGAATTAAACAGGGCAAATCGCCGAGGTGATGTTTAAACGTTGCTACCGCATGCTCCATACGCGCGCGATAAAACGGCGCTACGACTTCGCGACTCAGTTGCAAAATTTTTCCGTCAGCCAATAAGTGTTTAGCGAGTGCCGGGCCAAAATTACCCGTCGCCAAACTGAGAATGGTGTTGGCTTTGGCAAACGCATTAATCATTTCCGGGTTGGCTATCACAATGCCGGTGCGCGCACCGGGCAACCCCAATTTAGAAAGACTCAAAACCAGAATCGTATTGTCATTCCAGTGCGGCGTGGCATTGGCAAATAAAATATTTGGAAATGGGGTCCCATAAGCACCGTCCACGATAAACGGAACACGATGCGCTCGCGCCAGCTCATCCAATTTTAATAATTCATCATCGCTAATTACATTGCCAGTGGGATTAGTGGGGCGAGAGACGCAGAGAGCGCCGGTATTTTCGGTAATTTTTAATTGCGCAAAATCCACATGGTATTTAAAAAAGCCGTTGGGCAATAATTCAATACTCGGGCGAGTCGCAGTAAAAAAATCTGCATCGATGCCCAAATCGCTGTAACCCAAATATTCCGGCGTTAAGGGCAATTGAATTTGTTTCTTGCTACCGTCGGGGTATGCACCCGCCAGCAAATTAAACAACACAAAAAATGCCGATTGGCTACCGTTGGATAAAGCAATATTCGCACGCGAGATCGGCCAGCCGTATTCGCTCAGCAATAACTCTGCAATCGCGTCCAATAATACTGCATCACCTTGCGGCGACTGGTACACACCCAGTAGGTGATGCGCATCTTTTTCGTTATTCAGAGTTTCGCGCAGGGCCGCTTCAAATGCCTGCTCCATAGCGGGAATACGCGCTGGGTTGCCCCCCCCCATAAAAATCATATTTGGGTTAACGCGCAGAGCATCGCCCAAGTCATCCATCAGGGTGACTATGCCAGCGTCGGTACACAGCTTTTGGCCAAAACGGGACAGTGAAAGGGAGGAAGAGATCATGAATAAGCGCCAGCTCAGTGATTAACAAACTGGCGGCAATCTAACGGCAGAACACGCAAAACACCAGAATCAAATGATGCCAAATCGCTTGAGGGTATCTGCCAACTTATCGGGATTGACCGGCTTCTGGATAAAATCCAGCGCGCCCAACTGGGTAACGCGGGCATGGGCGGTCGGTTGAATATCACCAGAGATTACGATAATCATCGCGTCCAGCCCTTCATTTTTCACCGCTTCCAAAACCTGATAACCATCCATCTCTGGCATGGTCAGGTCCAGAAACACCATCTCACCCTTACCGTCGCGAATTGCTTGAATACCCTCTGCGCCGTTGGTGGCAAAAGTAATATCTACCTCCAGCCCTTCCGGTAAAGAACGCGCGACTTGCTTCCGCGCCATCATAGAGTCATCACAAATCAACAGAGGAATTGCCATAGTTAAAACAGGTCTTCTTAAAGTGTAAGGGGCAAAATCAGGTTGTTATCGAGAGTATAGACAGGGTTTTTTCTGTGCAGAAATATTTTTATCTCTCTTATTTTTGCAGATCTTTGTTGCCGTCAGATGTACAGAAAAGTGACTCCACCGATCTACCCAAGTGCTCCTGCGTAAACCTGTCCACTGCCCCCAATTGCTCCAACGCCTCTCTGCCCCAAGGCAAATCCGCAAGGGATTCCTGCTCGCGCGGCAGTTGGCGCGGTACATCCAGTATCTCCGCCAGGTCGACCAAACGCAGGTTTTTCAGGTCATGGCAGAGCAAATAGTCACCCTGATAGTTGGTAGTCAACACGTGGTGCTTGACCAGCGCCTCACTGATTCGCAACCACTTTTCCGCGGACAGCCCTTGGCGCAGGAGGGCTCGCTCAGGAACTGCGTTACCCTCGCGCGACGCCTGATAGCAGCGCCAGAGGATCATCAAACTCGCGAGCAGATCAGGGTAATTACGGTCGCGTAGGCCTATCTGGTGGGCATTGATCGTATGCACAAATACAGCGCCACCCAGAATAACCGTCCAAATCAGGTTCACCCAAAGCAAAAACAGTGGTACGGCTGCAAACGCGCCATAAACCAATGTGAACGAAGAATGGCTGACGATCCAGCCAAACGCTGCTTTTAAACCCTGGAACCCCAGGGTCGTAAAAAAGCCACCCACCAGCGCATGCCTCACCGGCACTTTGCAATTGGGCACGGCGACAAATAGCAGGGTAAACGCCGCCCAGGTCAATAACCATGGCGCTAGCTGTAACACGGTTTCTACAACCCCCAAGCTGTCATAAGTGCCAACCAACAAGCGGAAGGACGCAAGATAGGTACTCATCGCCAGGGCGACACCAAGCAATAGTGGCCCTAAACTCAGGATCGCCCAATAGAGTAAAAAGTTAGCCACGCCGCGCCGGCCGCGCGCCACACCCCAAATGCTATTAAAGTTCTGCTCAATGTTTTTGAGCATCAAATAGGCCGATACCAACAAAAAAGCCAGACCAAATGCCGTAAGCTGACGCGCCTGGCTAGAGAAATCCTGCAAGTATTTACCCAGATCCTGTTCGCTATTAGGCAGAAAGTGATCAAACAATAAGGATTGAAGTTGATCACCCAGATTCTGGAATGCGGGGATGATGGAAAACATGGAGTAAGTCACCGTCATCATCGGGACAGTCGCAAAGAGTGTCATATAGGTGAGCGACGCAGCGCTCTTTTGACAGGATTTCACCTGATATTGGCGAACCATTAAACACAGAAACCCTAGCAGCCAGCGATAATGTTTCCTCACACTGTTCCAAAATGTATTCAACCAGGGCATATCAACAAATCCTTAAACCTAAACGGGAACCCAGCCGCTATAATCGGCGACATTCCCCTACGGACGCTAAAAATGATCACACTCTATCACAACCCGCGCTGTTCAAAATCGCGCGACGCCTTGAGCTTGCTGCGCGCCAAGGGTGTAGAACCAGAGGTAATTCTCTACCTGGAAACACCACCCAGCGCCAAAACGCTCAAGGCATTACTGGCAAAACTGGGCATGAGTGCGCGTGATTTATTACGTAAAGGCGAAGATGCCTACAAAGAATTAAATCTGGCCGATGAGAAGCTCAGCGAAGCCGCGCTGATTAAGGCGATGGTAGAAAATCCAAAATTAATTGAGCGCCCCATTGGCGTTCAGGGCGACAAAGCCGCCATTGGCCGTCCGCCGGAAAATATTTTGACCATACTGTAAACGGAGGTAATTTCATGTCTGCCTATGTATTGGTGCTGTATTACAGCCGTAATGGCTCCACCCTGGAAATGGCGAAACAAATTGCGCGCGGTGTTGAGCAGGTTAGTGGTATTGAAGCGCGTTTGCGGACTGTACCTGCGGTTTCCCCAACGACGGAAGCCAGCGAACCGGCAATTCCTGCCAGCGGCGCGATTTATTGCACTGTCGAAGATTTAAAACATTGTGCCGGTTTAGTCCTCGGCAGCCCTACCCGCTTTGGCAATATGGCCGCACCCATGAAATATTTTCTCGATGGCACCAGCAGCCATTGGTTAAATGGCGATTTAATTAATAAACCGGCGGCAGTATTTACATCAACTTCTACCTTGCACGGCGGGCAAGAATCAACGTTGCTTTCAATGATGTTGCCGCTTCTCCATCAAGGTATGGTGATTACCGGCATTCCCTACAGCGAACCCGGCTTAAACAGCACCCGCACGGGCGGTAGCCCTTACGGGGCATCGCATTTTGCTCACGGTGATACGCCAACCAAACTCAGTGACGATGAAATTGATTTATGCCAGGCATTGGGCAAGCGCGTCGCAACACTTGCCCTCAAACTGCAACTTTGAAACTGATTCAGCACAGGAACCGTCGGGCTGTAAACCATAAAGCCAGCAACCATAAGGCAAATTCATGACTCAACCGGAACAAACACCAGAAACCGAAACTGGAAAACGTAAAAAAGAAATTATTATTACCGATGCGGATGCACTGGTCTTGGAAAAGAAATTGCGCACCGGAAAATTAATCACGCTGCTCAGCTTTGGGGGATTATTAATTATTTTTACCCTGCTCAACATCACCAGCGAAAAACGCAATTTGGTGTTTTGGTTATTTCAAATGTTTCCATTACTGATTTTTATTCCGCTGCTGCGTAAACCAACCCACCGCACTTACAGCTGGTTGTGTTTTGTATCACTCATGTATTTTGTTGGAATTATCCCGCTTCTCATGAGTAGCTGGACGTTCGCTTATTGGCTAATCACGTTGTTAACCTGCGCCTTGTTTATTGGCGCCATGATGACCAGCCGCTGGCTGCAATACTGGAACTATTATTTATTCACCAAACAATCTATCAATCAACATGCAGGCACCGATCAATCCGATCCCAACCCATCCACTCACACGTCTGCCGCAGAAAGCAGCTACCGTTAATTCAAGGAATCTATCGTGTCAGTCAATTACTACGAACCACCTGAATTTTCCAAGCCAGCACCACAACCCGCTACCGCAGCACCCACCTCTCCGGCAAAAGCGGCTACGATACAACCAAAGGAACCGATCGGCTTCTGGCGCTTTATGGGTTATTTGGGTGGCGCATTAACCTGGATGAGAAATACCCTCGCCAATCTACTGTTCATCATCATTATTTTAATTTTGCTCGCGGCCATCGGCGCGAATGCCCCACACCCACTCCCCGAAAATTTTGCGTTACGCATTGCGCCAACCGGAGTATTGGTTGATCAACGCAGCTATATCGACCCCACCAGCTTGTTGCTCTCCGATGAAAATCCCGACGAAAACGAAACCGTTGTTAGCGAGCTGGTAGAAGCCATTAACAAAGGCGCGAACGACAAACGCGTGACTCACCTGGTATTAGAACCCGGCAAATTGCTTGGCGGCGGTCTCAGTAAGATGAATGAAATTGGCCAGGCGCTGGAAAATTTCAAACAATCAGGCAAAAAAATCCTCTCCGTAAGCGACAACTACTCGCAAGAACAGTATTACCTCGCCAGTTTTGCCGACGAAATTTATCTGCACGATATGGGTGTAGTGGAAATCACCGGTTACGGCCGCTACATGAATTACTACAAAACCGCATTGGATAAACTCGGCGTTACTATTCACGCGTTTCGTTCCGGCAAATACAAAGATTACCTGGAACCCTATTTGCGCGATGACATGTCCGCCGAGTCACGCGAACACAACGAACAATGGATTAGTGAACTATGGGCCACCTACACTAACAACGTAGAACAGCGTCGCCAGTTACCGCCCGGTAGCATCAACGATTACGTGAACAATCTGGATGCACACATGGCACTTACTGAAGGCGATAGCGCCAAGCTGGCAATTGAAAAAGCCCTGGTCGATAAAATTCAATCGCGTCAGGACACCGATCAAATGCTGATTGATACGGTTGGAAAAAGCAGCGAAGGCAATTGGTATAACGGCGTGGGTGTTAAATCATACCTCGCCGATATTCGCAAACACCCAACGGTGGAAAAAAATAAAGTCGCCGTTATCACCGCCGTGGGCTCCATTGTGGATGGGCATCAACCCGATGGTTCGATTGGCAGCGACAGCATGGTGGAGTTGCTACAGCAAGTAAAAGATGACAGTGACGTAAAAGCGCTGGTCATTCGTGTAGACTCAGGCGGCGGCAGTGCCTTTGCATCGGAAGTGATCCGCACTGAAATTATTAAATTGCGCGCGAAAAAAATCCCTATTTATATTTCCATGGGCAGCGTGGCTGCATCTGGCGGTTACTGGATCTCCACTGCGGGCGATAAAATCTGGGCACAACCCACCACCATTACCGGTTCAATCGGCGTATTCGGCGCATTTCCTACCTTGGAAAATTCACTCAAAAAAATCGGCATTAATACCGATGGTGTAGGAACCACGGAATTGGCCGGCAGCATGCGCCTGGATCGCCCACTCTCAGAAAAAGCCGGCAAAATTGTGCAGCAAAGTGTGGATAGTATTTACCAGCGCTTTATTACGCTGGTTGCCGATACGCGCAAACAAGAAAAAAGTGCAATTCACGAAATTGCACAAGGCCATGTTTGGACCGGAACCAAAGCGAAAGAAATTGGTTTGGTCGATGAACTGGGGACCCTGAAGGATGTAATCGCAGCGATTGCCCAAGATGCAAAACTCGACACTTACAAAGTGGAATTTGTAAAACGCCCACTGTCTCCCAAAGAGGAGTTCCTACGCTCACTCACCGAAGGACAAGCCAGTGCACTCGCACCTAAAGCGCTACTGGAAAAATTTGCGTCACTCAGCGTGTTGAACGACCTGGCACCCACACTAAAACCGCTACAGGAAATTCAAAGCCTGAATGACCCGCGCGGTATTTATGTGAAATGTTTTGAGTGTGTAGCGCCTTGATTTTCTGCACCGCTACGACAGTGCTAATAAACCTGTCGTAGCTTGATCGATTGGTACTCACGCTATCATTACTCACATCCCGTTAAACCAGAAATCCAATCACTCACCACCTGCACCGCCGCCTCGTCAACCAAATGCGTACCCAGTGTTGGCATTTGGTTGCCGTTGCGCACTTTCATCCGCGCCAGCAATACTGATCGCGCAGGCTCACCGGGTGCAATCAGCCGCGCATTCGCAATACCCAGGTCTTCTACCATGGGGCGAGCATCGCAGGCATTCATTGCAGTTAATGTCGAAGAAAAACGAAGATCCAAATTTACCGAAGATACGCCCGCTGGGCGATGACACCCACTGCAGTTGCTGTGCAAATAGGAACGTGCACGCTGTGCAAGTGTTGCACTCGGGTGATCTAGCGGAAATAATTTTTGCGCTTTTTGGGTAGTAGTCATTGCTGAAGAGAACAAATGGATATGTGCGAGGGTATCCAATTGATTTGCACTAATGCCGGAATAATTCATGCTCGCATTTAGCTGCAGGGTTTCCAAGCCCAGTGAAAAATTGGCGGCTTGGGTGTGACACACCAGACACTGCGCAGGGCTGGGATATTGCCACAAAATAGTGTCGATGGTTTTTTCTTTGCCATCTGCTAACAGCGTTGCGTCTGTTTGATCATCGCGCCATTCATAGCTGAAACCCTGCCACCCCAATTGGCCGCGCGCAAACAAGCGTGTCTCGATATATTTGTCGCCAAGCTTGAAATGTTTCAACAATACACTTCCCACCGGAAATAAAAAATCGCCGTCGCTCGTCAAATCGATTTGGGTATTGTCCGGCAGCGCCAGGTAGCGCTCTTTGGTGGCTGAGTCTGACCAGAGTTGGCTTTCTACGTTGTAGGGAATCATTGCAGTTGATGGCAAACGCGGATTAGCTGCATCGACACAGCCTGTGGCCGACAAACGTTGCGCCATAGTTCCTGGAATTAAACTGCCGCCGGTTGCTTGCAATTTTACAATCTGCGAGCCGGCACCGCGCTGCCCAATCGCATAGAGTTCGCCTTGATTGTCCTGCGCAAAGGACACTATATCCACCGGCACATCACCATGGCTCGCCACATTGACATTTTCACCAGTGCGCGTAATGGACTGCATGGTGTTGATGCAAAAATCGGTATAGAAATATTTTCCATATGCTGCTGGATATTGGCTGCCGCGATACACGAAACCACCAATGATCGAACACACCCCAGTGTTGTGACTAATCGATAACACCGGCCGAATTTTATTGGTGGTAGAGCAATTAGGTCTGCCGCTGTAGCACGTATCGCCTTCCATATCGCCCCAACCGTAATTACCACCGCGCGTAATTACATTAACTTCTTCCCAAGCGCCCTGCCCGACATCACCCGCCCATAGTTCACCAGTTTCCTTATCAAAACTAAATCGCCAGGGATTGCGTAAACCATACGCCCAAATTTCCGGTGACCCGCCACCACTGGCAAATGGATTATCTCCCGGTATGCCATAATTTTTCTCGGCGCTCGATGAATCAACATCTATACGTAGAATTTTCCCCAGCAAATTATTTTTATTTTGGCCATTTTGTTGTGGATCGCCGCCACTACCGCCGTCACCAGTGCTGAGATACAAAAATCCATCTTTACCAAACGCAAGTTGACCTCCATTGTGATTGGAAAATGGCTGATCAAAACGCAACAAAATGAATTCGCTATTTTTATCAATATCCCCATTGGCTAAAAATCGATAACGCGCCACACGTGATTCCAACCCATTACTTTGGTTACGTCCCATATAATAAAAATACACATAGCGATTGCTCGCAAACTGCGGATGAAATGCAATCCCCAAAAGACCTGTTTCACTATCGTTAAAGTCAACACGATCCTCAATATCCAACACAGTTGTTAACGTGTTTGCAGATGACTGATTAGGAAAACGCACCACAATGCCGGACTGGCGCAGCGCATACCAAACACTATTGTCATCGGGCGATTGAATTAGATTGGTGGCTTGCACGATATTTGGTAGCGATGGAAATATCGCGGACCAACTAATAGTGGTGGAACCAGAAACAATCGGCACTGGTGCCATACAGGCTTTGTTTCCAGGTCGATTAGCCAGACCGGAAACCACATTGCTTTGGGATGAGCTCGCCGCAGAATTATTCGATGTAGGTGATGAAACAACGATTGAAGAGGCAATCGATGAAGAAGATGGCTTATTACCACCACCCCCACCGCCGCAGCACAACAACATCAAACTACTGGCAATTAAAATTATTATTTTTACACAGATTTGCATGTTCCACTCCTCGTCCAAAAACAACCGTTACGCGATTTTTAATGCAACTGTTACGAGATTTTTAACGAATGACCATCATGCGCCGCCCGACACGGCAAAAACACCCTAAACATCACAGAAATAAAAACGCCAGCACGTTGCTGGCGATTGTAGGATTAACGGCTTAAAGGAACTTAAAACGGCATTTTTACTTTGGCGTTAACGCTTGCACCGCAGCAGTTACATACACAAGGGGTGCATTCCAGTTAATAGCAATTTCATTACTCGCGTAGCTGCAGTAATTATCCAGATAGGATTTCGCGGCCAGGTTAGATGGATATGTAGCATTGCATCCGGATTTATCCTGCTGCCCGGGCTGTGGGCCACCCGCAATAAAACCCGGAATTGGTTCTGCAATTCCATCGGCCTCTGAAGGGCGATGATGTGGATGCAAAGTCGACTTTTCGCCGAAACCCGTGACAAATGAAGTGTCTGTTGCATTGCGCCCGAGTACATAATCCAGTTGCGATTGCGCAACATCCAGATACTCGCGCTTGCCGGTCAAGCGATAGGCCTGTACCAACATCAGCGCCTGATTCAAAGCACCGGAATTACTACCCCACACAAAATTTCCTTTTTGCATACTGGTTTTATACGGCGATACCGACCATGCCGTGTGCAAGCTTGCCGCAAGTGACTCAATGCGCTTGGCAATCAACGCCTGATCCGCAACGGTCGTTAAATGGTCGCGATGGTGCGCCAGAGAAACCCAGGCAAGACCGCGAACATCGCCCCATGACGGTACGGTAATCTGGGTTTCACTTGGTTTAAACGCGCTATAGAAAACATCGTTTTTAGTTGTGACATACAACTCGGCCGCTGCCCAAGCAAATTCATCTGCGAGATTTTTATCGCCATATTCACCGGTTTTCACATCGCTCGGCTGTTGGTAGGTAATTGCAGGATTTGCATTCGCCCATGCCCAGGCCGACTCAGCCGCCGCCAACATTTTCGCTGACATTCCCGGCAGTTGATTTTCATACTGCGCAAATACACGGCTGGCAGTCGCCATTACGGCAGCAAAATCCAATGCAGCTGCTGTAGTCTTTTGCACCACATAGCGTTCACTGGTTGCCTGGTGC
>JACCED010160145.1_pt1 | contig 14774 bp, 13 predicted proteins | sample 7455021 | NCBI WGS metagenome assembly JACCED01 (sample SAMN15323456, study PRJNA562643) | freshwater metagenome | isolation source: river surface water | place: USA:Blue River Watershed | collected 2017-08-19 | reverse complement strand
TTCACCCACGCCGCGGTCGAAAAAAGCGGCCGCTTCGCCCTGGTCGTCACGGGCCGCCTCGTCGCCCCCCGCCCCGGCGTCTACCGCTTCTCCACCGAGGCCAGCGGCGCCACCCGGCTGCACGTCGACGGCCGGCCGGTCGTCGTCCCGCTCGATCGCGGCGGTTCGCCGGGCGTCGTCACGTTGGCCGCCGGCGCGCACGATTTCCGCCTCGATCTCGTGCACGCGACCGGCGCCCGCCCCGCGCTCGATCTCTTCGCCGAAGGTCCGGGCGTCGCGCCGCACGCCCTGACGGTGCGCGAGGAAGGCGGCCGCGGTCCCGGTCGCGGCGGTCCCCGCGGCGGCGCCCGCCAGCTGCTGGTCGAGCCCGCCGAACGTCCGCTCGTCCAGCGCGGCTTCGTCCCCTTCGAGCCGCGCAAACGCCTCTACGCCGCCTCCGTCGGCACCCCCGCCGGCGTCCACTTCGCCTACGACTTCGAAACCGGCGCCGTGCTCCGCGCCTGGCGTGGCCGCTTCGTGGATACGTTCTCCATGTGGGACGGCCGCGGCAACGACCAGCTCGCCAAACCCGCCGGCCCCGCCCTCACCTTTCACGGCAAGCCCACCGTCGCGCACATCGAATACGCCCGCGACGGCGACTGGCCCGACCGGCCCGAGACGCTCTGGTCCTCGCAGGGCTACGTGCTCGGGCCCGACGGCATCCCCGTCTTCCTCGGCACGCTCAGCGAGCTCGCCGTCCGCGACCGCCTCGCCCCCGACGCCGCGGGCCGCGGCCTCGTCCGCACCCTGCAGTTTTCCGGCAAGCCGTCCTCGTGGTCCACCTGGCTGCTCCTCGCCGAGGCCGCCGAGATCACGCCGCAGCCCGGCGGCGCCGGCTGGATCATCGGCGACCGCGAGTGGTTCCTCGACTGGCCCGCCGATTCCGCCCACCGCCCCGTCCTCCGCGCCGTCGACGGCCGCCGCCAGCTCGCCGTCCCGCTCGCCGGTCCCGCCCTCGAAAAACCCCTCTCCTACTCGATCGTCTGGTGACGCCCCGCCCCATGAAACGCCTTCGCTCCGCCGCGCTGCTCGCGCTCGTCGCCTCCGCCCCCGCCTTCGGCCAAGCCCCGGTCTCCCGCGTCAACAACCCCTCCGCCGCCGAGCGCTTCGCCAAGCCCTCCGACGCCCTCGTCGCCCGCGAGGACCTTTACTGGAAACGCACCCCGCTCGAGGTCCCGCCCGAAATCGTTCTCGAGGTCAGCGGCATCTTGCCCGTCGCCGGCCGCCGCCTGCTCGTCACCACGCGGCGCGGCGAGCTCTGGTGGGTCGACGGCGCCTACGGCCCGGATCCCAAGCCCCGCTACACCCTTTTCGCTTCCGGCCTCCACGAGCCCCTCGGGATCATCGCCGCCCCCGCGCCGCGCCAGGGCTACTACGTCGCGCAACGCCAGGAGCTCACCCGCCTCGAGGACACCGACGGCGACGGCCGCGCGGACGTCTTCGAGACGGTGGCAAAAATCCCCATCTCCGGCAGCTACCACGAATACAACTTCGGCCCGGTCCTCGCCCCCGACGGCAACCTCCGCCTCACTCTCAACGTCGCCTTCGGCGGCGCCACGCAGTCCCCCGTGCCGTGGCGCGGCTGGATGATCGAGGTGACGCCCGACGGCCAGATCACCCCCGTCGCCGCCGGTCTCCGCTCGCCCGCGGGCTTCGTCGTCACCTCGCAGGGCGCCTGGTTCGCCTCCGAGAATCAGGGCGAGTGGGTCGGCTCCGGTCGGCTCACTCACCTCGCGCCGGGCGATTTCACCGGCCATCCCGCCGGGCTCGCCTGGAGCCGTCTGCCCGGCTCCACGGTCAAACTCCGCCCGGACGACATCAAGGACTTCGAGGAGCCCATGCACGAGGTCGCGAAAAAAGTCCCCGGCGTGAAACCGCCCGCCGTCTGGCTCCCGCACACCGTCCTCGGCATTTCCAACGCCGGCGTCATCGAGGACCTCACCGGCGGCAAATTCGGTCCCTTCGCCGGCCAGCTCTTCGTCGCCGACCAGGGCCAGAGCAAGATCGCCCGCGTCGCCCTCGAGCAGGTCGCCGGCGTCTGGCAGGGGGCCGCCATCGCCTTCCGCGAGGGCTTCGACTGCGGTATCATCCGCCTCGCGCACGGCGAGGACGGCGTGCTCTTCGCCGGCGAGACCGCCCGCGGCTGGGGCGCCGTCGGCCCGAAACAATTCGGCCTCGAGCGCCTCGAGTGGACCGGCCGGATGCCGTTCGAAATCAAAACCGTCCGCGCCGAGCCCGACGGTTTCACGCTGACGTTCACCGCGCCCGTCGATGCCCGGACCGCCGGGGATCCCGCGAGCTACCACGTCGGCGGCTTCACCTACCTCTACCACCGCGCCTACGGCAGCGCTCCCGTGAACCGCCTCGCCTGCCCGGTGCGCAAGGTCGTCGTCGCCGCCGATCGCCTCAGCGTCCGGCTCGCGCTCGCCTGCCTGCGCGAGGGCTACATCCACGAGATCAAGGCACCCGGTCTGCGCGCCGCCGACGGCACCGAACCGCTGCTCCACGCCACCGCCTACTACACGCTGAACCGTCTCCCCGCCGGCAACCGCATCGTGCCGCTTGATCCCAAGGAAGCCGAGCTCTGCGTCGCCCCCGTCCCCGCCGTCGCGCTGGGCAACACCCCGAAGCACCCGACCAAGGCCCCCGCCGATTGGCCCAACGACGAAGGCGACAAACAGATCCTCCTCGGCACGCAGCCCGGCCTCAAATTCGACCAGACGCTCCTCGTCGTGAAAGCCGGCGCCCGCGTGCGCCTCGTCTTCCGCAATGCCGACGACATGCTCCACAACTTCGTGCTCTGCGCGCCCGGCCGCGGGCAGTCCGTCGGTGACGCCGCCCTCGCCCTCGGCGTCGACGGCCCCGCGAAAAACTACGTGCCCGACTCCGCCGACGTCCTCTTCCACAGCGCGCTCGTGCAGCCCGAGACCAGCGACACGATCTTCTTCACCGCACCGACGGCCAAGGGCGACTACGACTTCGTCTGCACCTTTCCGGGGCATTCGCAGCTCATGAAAGGCATCTTCCGCGTCGAGTGACGCGGAGCGCCGGTCCGCTCCGGCTTCGGCCCCCCGCTTCCCATGGCTTCATCGTCGCTTCCCCCGCTTCCCGCCGCGCCCGTGCCCGGTCGTTACCGCCACTACAAGGGCAACGACTACCGCGTCCACCACCTCGCCCGCCACAGCGAGACGCACGAGGTGCTCGTGGTCTACCAACTGCTCTACGGCGACCGCAGCTTCTGGGTGCGTCCCGCCGCGATGTTCAACGAAACCGTCACGCTGCCCGACGGCGCCGTCGTCCCGCGTTTCGCCTTCGTCGGCGCCGAGTAGCGCCGCCTCTCGGCAACCGCCGGGGCAGTCTTCCCCCCCCCCTGCGGACCCGTCGCACCCCGGACCGATCTGCTCCCGTCCGGCCCCGGGTCCAGGTGCCATCCGGCCTCCCGTCGCCGTTTCTTCCGGTCGAAGAACGCTCCAACGGGGTGGTCCCGCAGTGCATTACCCGATTGCACGTCCGACCGCCCCGTTAGGCGTCGTGTTATGTCGCGACCGTTTTTAGAATGACCGACGCACCGGGAACCTCGGTGAAACCTCCCCTCCGAACCATGCGCGACGACTATCTGCAGAACGCCCTCAAGGTCATCGACGACCCCAACATCCTCGTGAACGTCGTCTCACGGCGCGTGAAGCAACTGAAGCTCGGCAACCGCCCGCTCGTGATCTCGCTCGAGAAACTGTCCCCCGAGGACATCGCGCTGCGCGAAATCGCCGAGCGCAAGATCACCTACCAGCTCGCCACGCCCGAAGAGCTGGCCCGCTCCGGCCATGCCCCCGTGCGGAACGCCGCCCAAGCCGTGCACTACCACGCCGTCTGAGCTCCGCCGCTTCCGTTCACCGCCTCCCCGTGCCCACGTCCGGCGCATCCGTCCCCTTCCCATGTCCAAATTGAAAATCAAGCCCGTCGGCGATCGTCTCCTTGTCCAGTTCATCGAAGAAAAGGAGCAGGTCCGCGGCGGCGTCATCATTCCCGACAGCGCGAAGGAGAAGCCCCAGGCCGCCAAGGTCCTCGCCCTCGGCTCCGGCCCGAAAGCCAAGGACGGCACCGTCCGTCCGTTCGTGGTGAAAGTCGGCGACACCGTGCTGCTCGGCCCGTATGCCGGCGCCGAGGTGAAGTTCGACGGCCTCCGCTACACGCTCGTCCGCGAAGACGATCTCCTCGGCCTGCTCGCCTGAGCCGTCCGCCCACCCGCCGCATCCACCGCCCCTTTTTCATGCCCGCCAAACAACTCATTTTCGACGAGACCGCTCGCCACAAGATCCTCCGCGGCGTCGAGCTCCTCTCGCGCGCCGTCAAAGTCACGCTCGGCCCCAAGGGCCGCCACGTCGTCATCGACAGGAAATTCGGCGCGCCGACCGTGACCAAGGACGGCGTCACCGTCGCCAAGGAGATCGATCTGCCCGATCCCTTCGAAAACATGGGCGCGCAGATGGTGCGCGAAGTCGCCTCCAAGACCTCCGACGTCGCCGGCGACGGCACCACCACGGCGACCGTGCTCGCCGAATCGATCTACAAGGAAGGTCTCAAAAACGTCACCGCCGGCTCGAATCCCATCTACCTCAAACGCGGCATCGACCTGGCCGTCGCCGCCGCCGTCGGCGAGCTCGCGCGCATCTCCCGCAAGGTGAGCGACCGCGAGGAGATCCGGCAGGTCGCCTGCATCTCCGCCAACTCCGATGCCGCCATCGGCACCATCATCGCCGACGCCATGGACAAGGTCGGCAAGGACGGCACCATCACCGTCGAGGAGGCCAAATCCATCGAGACCCACCTCGACGTCGTCGAGGGCATGCAATTCGACAAGGGCTACCTCTCGTCGTATTTCGCGACCGACACCGACAAGATGGAGGCCGTGCTCGAGGACGCCTTCGTGCTGATCCACGAAAAGCAGATCGCCCACCTGCAGGATCTCCTGCCGCTCCTGCAGACCGTCGCCAAAGCCGGCAAGCCGCTGCTCGTGATCGCCGAGTCCGTCGAAGGCGAGGCCCTTGCTGCCCTCGTCATCAACAAAATGCGCGGCACGCTCAATGTCTGCGCCGTCAAGGCCCCCGGCTTCGGCGACCGCCGCAAGGCCATGCTCGAGGACATCGCCATCCTCACGGGCGGCAAGTGCATCACCGAGGACCTCGGCCTCAAGCTCGACGGCATCACCCTCGCCGACCTCGGCCGCGCCCAGCGCGTCACCGTCGGCCGCGAATTCACCACGATCATCTCCGGCGGCGGCAAATCCTCCGCCGTGCAGGCCCGGGTGAAACAACTCCGCCGCGAGATCGACGAAACCACCTCCGACTACGACCGCGAGAAGCTCCAGGAACGCCTGGCCAAACTCGCCGGCGGTGTCGCGGTCATCCATGTCGGCGCCTCGACCGAGATGGAGATGAAGGAAAAGAAAGCCCGCGTCGAAGACGCGCTCCACGCCACGCGCGCCGCGATCGAGGAAGGCATCGTGCCCGGCGGCGGCGTGGCCCTGCTCCGCTGCGCCAGGGCCGTGAATGCCGTCGCTCTCGCCGGCGACGAAGCCGTGGGCGCCCAGATCGTGCGTCGCGCCATCGAGTCACCGATCCGGACCCTCTGCGCCAACGCCGGCGTCGAGGGCGCCGTGGTCGCCGCCCAAGTGGCCGCCGGCAAAGGCAGCTACGGCTACAATGTCGCCACCGGCGCCTACGAAGACCTCGTCCTCGCCGGCGTCGTCGATCCCACCAAGGTCACCCGCATGGCGCTGCAAAACGCCGCTTCGATCGCGGGCCTCCTGCTCACCATCGAATGCATGATCGCCGAGGCACCCGCCGCCGGATCCGACACCGGTTCCGAGGCGGCGCATTGAGCCCGATCTGATTTCCGAACTTCGCTTGTTGCGCGATGCGCGACGGCGTCCCGTCAGGGAGCGGAGTGGCGCCGACCGAAAGACGGTTCGCGGCGCCGCCCGCCGAGGCGGTGGAGGCGGAGCACCCCCGTGCGCATTTCGGCGCCGCTCCGCTCCCTCCTCGCGCCACCGCGATGCGCGCTTTCCGCCCGTTTCCGCCCTGCGGATCGCATCGCAACCGAACTTGGTCCGATCCCTGCATCCCGACTCTCTCTGTTCCGGCGGGCCCCAGCCCCTGGAATTCATTTCCAGCCTCGCCGCGCCTGCCATGTCCGAAACCTTTCAAGCCAAAGTCTGCCGTCATTTCGGCCTCCCGGCCGAACACTACGGCGACTGGGTGCTGCGCGCCACGCTGTATCCCCACGCCGGCTGGCTCCGGCTCTCCGGCGCCAACACCTGGCTCGAGCCCGATCGCAACTTCATCGAGGAAGCCGGCTGGCAGACGCACTGGCGCGGCATTCACCGCGCCGCGCGCGACTACCAATACGACCCGGCCAACCGGACCTTTTGCCGCCGTTTCCTGCGCCTGCGCGTATCGGTCTCGCGCATGCGCGACCTATACTCGGAAGTTTCCGGCGAGCCCTTGACGGTCGAACCCGACGTCGCGGCTGCACGAATCGGCGAATTCGGAATTACCGACCGTTGATTCGGCCAACCGGGCGTCGTCGGGGCGCACACCGCGCGTCGGCCGAATCGGAACGTGCAGACACCGTTCCGGTCAGCGCAGAAACGGCAGACACCGCAACAACGGTGCGGCGTGGCCCGGTGCCACGAGTTTGTCCCGCGTCGCGCGTCGTTTGGACTTCGTGCTCTTCGCGCCGAGCAGATGCCGGAAGCCGGGGGTGCGCCGGATGAGTTTTCCCCGGGCGGAGAGCTTGAAGCGCTTGGCGACTGATTTTTTGGTTTTTTGCATAAAGTGCGGCCGTTCGCTTCCCGTGTCACTGCCGGGACGCCGAGCAATGCCTCCGGTCGGCCGCAGCACGGGCACCGGGCGTTTGAAAGCATGCGCCGCCCGCCCGACGCCGGCGAGGTATTCCCCGCCGCGGTCGCGCCACTCCGCCAAGTCGCCGGCCCGCCATTCTCTTCGGCCGGGAATCGTCCGCCCGCCGGCTACCGCGTTCGCCTGTCGCACTCGGTCCGTGGGCCGATCCGAGCGCGCCGCACCGCGTGCGCGCCCTCGATCACGTCTCGCAGTCCGCGGGACGTCGCCGGTCAGCGGGGTCCGCGCGCTTTCTTCTCCCGCTTCGCCAGCCGCTTTTCCTGCGCGGTTTTCAAGGGCAGTTTCTTGGTCTGTTTCTTCGAGTTTTGTGTTTTGGCCATAAAATCCGCGAAAGGCGTCGCGTGGAAAACTGTTCCACCCGGGGACGCCGCCTCGCCGTCCTCGCCCTCGCACGCTTCGGTTATGAGGTCATTGCCCGCGACCGCGACCTATTTCGCCGCCACGCCGGAGCAATCGCCGACCCAGGCTCGTCGCGGTGGGCGGGCCCGGCCCCGCGATTGTGACGTTGCGGGCCGTCCCGCGAGACGGCACTTCATCTCGCTCCGCTATGCGCGTCCTTCTCGCCTTCGACAAATTCAAAGACTCGCTCACCGCGCCCGCCGCCTGCGACCACGCCGCCGCCGCACTCCGCGCCGCCCACCCGGACTGGACGCTCGACCTCTGCCCGTTGACCGACGGCGGCGAAGGCTTCGGCGATATCCTCGGCCGCGCGGCCGGAGCCACCCTCGAGACGCACACGGTCACCGGCCCCCGCGGTGAACCGGTCTCCGCCGCGATCGCCTACGCCCGATTCGCTTCCATTCCGGCCCCCGCCCGGGCCCTGCTCGGTCTCGCTTTTCCCGAGGAAAAGATCCCGCCCGCGACGATCGCCCTCGTCGAGATGGCCGCCGTTTCGGGCCTCGCCCTCCTCCGCGACGACCAGCGCGACCCGTGGCTCACCACCACGCTCGGCACCGGCGAGCTCATCCGGCTCGCCGCCGCCCGCGGCGCCGATGCCATCTTGCTCGGCGTCGGCGGCAGCGCCACCAGCGACCTCGGCCTGGGCGCCCTCGCCGCCCTCGGCCTGCGTTTCGAGACCGCCGACGGCACGGCCCTCGCATCGCCGATCCCGCGGCACTGGCCGGAAATCTCCCGCATCCGCGGCGCCCTTACGCCGCCGCTGCCGCCGGTGCGCATCGCCTGCGACGTCAGCAATCCCCTGCTCGGCCCCCGCGGCGCCGCCGCCGTCTACGGCCCCCAGAAAGGCCTCAAACCCGCCGACCTCGCCCGCCTCGATCACGAGAGCGCCCGCCTCGCTCTTCTGCTCTGCGCCCACACCGGCCGCCCCGACTCGCTGATGGATGCGCCCGGCGCCGGCGCCGCCGGCGGCATCGCCTTCGGGCTCATGGCCGCCACCGGGGCCGGACTCGTCCCCGGCGCCGACCTCGTCTCCGCGTGGCTCGATGTCGATCGCCGGCTCGCCGCCGCTGACCTCGTCCTCACCGGCGAGGGCCGCTTCGACGATAGTTCCCTCAGCGGCAAGGGCCCCGGCGCGCTCGCCGCCCGCGCCCTTGCCCTCGGGAAAAAGGTCCACGTCTTCGCCGGCCGCGCCGCGGTCGCCGCGCCGCCCGCGGGCCTCGCGCTCCGCTCGATCACGCCCGACGGCACGCCGCTTGAGCGCGCGCTCCGGGAGGCCCCGCTCAACCTCGCCGCCGCGCTCCGCGCCGCCTTTCCGGCGGCGTGACCGCACCGTGACTTTGGTCACGTAGCCTGCGCCCGCACGTTCTGGCAGACTCCGCCGATGTCCGCCGATTCCGCCGCTCCCGTCGATTCCGCCGCCTTGGCCGAAGCCGAATTCCACCGCAGCGGCACCTACTACGGCGGCATCGCGTTCGGCACCATCGTGCTGACGTGTTTCGGCGGCTACTTTTTCACCGGCCGCTTTTACCAACCCGCCGCCCACGTCCCGGCGGTATTCGCGCTCGGCGCGGCCTTCGCCGCCCTCGGCATTTTCTCCAACGGTTTCCTCCGGCTCGTCCCGCGCGGGGCCCTCGCGGCCTACTACCTCGTGCAGTGCGCGCTCCTGACCGCCCTGCTGTTTCTCAGCCCCACCCGCGGCTTCTTCGGCATGATCGTCCTGCCGCTCGCCAGCCAGTCCCTCTTCGACCTGCGCGCGCGCTCCGCCGCCCTCGTCGTGGGCTACCTCTTTGCGCTGAACCTTGCCGTCTGGGGCTTCGACTTCGGTTGGGCCGCCGTCGGCGAAGCCGCGTTCAACTACGCGGCCGGCTTCGCCTTCACCATCGCGTTCACGCTCATCACCCGGCGCGCCTTGCTCGCCCGCGCGCAATCCGAACACCTCCGCCGCGACCTCGAAGCGGCCAACGAGAAACTCCGCCTGGCCGCCGCCCAAACCGCCGAGCTGGCCACCGCCCGCGAACGCAACCGCCTCGCCCGCGAGATCCACGACGGCGTCGGCCACTACCTCACCGTCGTCAAAACCCAGCTCGACGCGGCCGCCGCCCTCCTTCCCTCCGATCCGGCCCGCGCCCACGCCACGGTCGAAAAGGCCGCACGCCTCACCGCCGAGGCCCTCGAGGATGTGCGCCGCTCCGTGGGCGCCCTCCGCACCGACGCCGCGCCGCTCGCCCTCGACACCGCGTTGCGCGACCTCGCCGCCCACGGTGCGCCACCCGCCGCGGTCGCCGTCGACGGTGCCGCCCGCCCGCTCCCGCCGGCCGCCGCCCACGCCCTTTTCCGCGCCGCCCAGGAAGGGCTGACCAACATCCGCAAACACGCGCGCGCCACCCGCGCCGATCTCCGGCTCGACTTCCGCCGCCCCGGCACCGTCCGGCTCGAGGTCGCCGACGACGGCGTCGGCCCACCGACGGCGCCGGCATCCGCCCCCGGCGGCGGTTACGGCCTGCTCGGTCTCCGCGAGCGCATCGAACTGCTCGGCGGACGCGTCGAAACCGGTCGCCGCCCGGCCGGCGGCTTTCTCCTCGCCGTCGAGGTGCCCGCATGAAACCCGCCCGCATCCGCCTCCTCCTGGTCGACGACCAGTCGCTCTTCCGCGAGGCGCTGCGCACGCTGCTCTCGCTCCAACCCGACTTCGACATCGTGGCCGAGGCCGCCCACGGCGAGCAGGCCGTCGCCCTCGCCCAGAAATTCTCCCCGGACGTCGTGCTCATGGACCTGCGCATGCCGGTGATAAACGGCGTCGACGCCACGCGCCGCATCGCCGCCGCCAACGCCGGCGCCGCGAAACCGGTCCGCGTCATCGTGCTCACCACCTTCGAGGAAGACGACGAAGTCTTCGCCGCCCTCCGTGCCGGCGCCGTCGGCTACCTGCTCAAGGCCAGCCCGGCCGAGAAACTGTGCGGTGCCATCCGCGCCGCCGCCCAGGGCGCCTCCGTCCTCGAGCCAAGCGTCGCCGCCAAGCTCATGGCCGGCCTCGGCCGCGCCGCCGCCCCCGCGTCCCCCGCGCCTGCCGTTCTCCCGGACCCGCTCTCCGCCCGCGAACTCGAGGTGCTCCGCTTCCTCGCCGACGGCTGCAGCAACAAGGAGATCGGTGCCCGCCTCGGCATCTCCGAGGGCACGGTGAAAAATCACATGACGCACGTGCTCGCCAAGCTTGGCGCGCTGGACCGCACCCAGGCCGCGCTCCGCGCCCGCGAGCTCGGCCTGATCTGACGTCGCCGTGCCGATCAACCGTGCCGGTCGGCGCGGGCACTCGGGCTACAACGCCGCCCGGTTCACATCCTTGTAGTAGAGGTAGCTCGCCGGCGTCTTGCCCATCGCCACGAACCACTGCGGGCAATACGGCGCCATCCAGATCGCGTCACCCGCCGCCACCGGATACCACGACTCCTCCAGCCGGTAGACGCCCTGCCCCGCCAGCATCAGCAGCCCGTGCTCCATCACGTGCGTCTCGACGAAGGGCAGCGTCGCGCCCGGCTGGTAGGTGAACACGTTCATCGCCAGATCGAACGCCGGCACGTCCGGCAGCAGCACCTGCAGCCGCGCATCCGGATCACCCAGAAACGGCTGGCCCGGGACGTCCGCCGCGTCGCCGATGATCGGCCCCGGCGCCGCCGTGCCCGCCAGCGGCTCGAACGTTTTCTGAAACAGCGTCACCCGCGTGCCTTTCTTCGGCGCCGTGATCGACCACGCCGCGCCCGCCGGCGCGAAGAAGAACCCGCCCGGCCCGCACTTCGCCTTCGTCGCGCCGATCGTCACCGTGCCGCCGCCGGTCTCGAAATACCCCGCGGTCTCGACCGCGTTGCCCGGCACCTCCGCGCGCCCACCGGCCTCGAAGGTCACGAGCACCTGCGCGAAGCGCGCGCCCATCGCCGGGTTGATCACGATCACCGTCGCCGCACCGGTGATGCCCGGCACGCTGCTCTTCACGTGCCCGTCGGGCGCGATCAACGCATGCCGCGCCGCCACGCGCGTCCGGGTCTGGCCATAGGGTAGGTTCATGATTGGGAAAAAACGCCGTCGGCCCGCCGCGCTCAGATCTCGCCCGGCCGGAGAAACTCGCCCGGCGGCGGCAGATTCACGAGCCGCCCGTCCGCCCACACCGCGTGCCCGCGCACAAAGGTGTGGGTGATGCGCGCGCGGCTGCGCTGGCCGACATACGCCCCGTGCCGGTGCCGCGTCCAGAGTTCGTCGGCCGCGATCGTGCGCGGCTTGCCGTAGTCGATCAGGCAAAAGTCCGCGTCGTGCCCGGTCGCCAGCACGCCCTTGCGGTGATCGAGGCGGAAGCGTCGCGCCACGTTGCGCGCGAGCACCGCCGCCAGCAGCGGCAGGTCCTTCGCCGCCGTCTTCTCGACTTCGCTCACCAGCAACTCCGCGCCGTGCTGCACGCCGCTGATGCCGCCCCACGCCGCGAAGAGGTTCGCCGTGTCCTTCATCTCCGGCAGCGCCGGCGAGTGGTCGCTGCCGATCGTCTGGATGTTGCCGGCGCGCAGTTCGGCCCAAAGTCCCTTGCGCCGCTTCTCGTCGCGCAGCGGCGGCGCGCACTTCGCGTGCGCCCCCAGTTTCGCCACGTCCTTTTCGTTCAGCAGCAGGTAGTGCGGGCAGGTCTCCGCCGTCACGTCGATGCGGTTGAGCCGCGCCTCCTCGATCAGCGCGATGCCCTCGGGACTGCTCACGTGCACGATGTGCAGCATGCACCCGGTCTCGCCGGCGAGGTCCAGCGCGACGCGGATCGCCTCGAGTTCCACCGCCACCGGCCGCGAATCGAGCCAGGCCCGGGCATCCGTGCGGCCCTGGGCCTTGATGGCCGCCGTGAGTTTCGCCGCCATCGCGTCGTCCTCGGCGTGGACCGCCACCGGCAGTTTCAATTTCACCGCGCGCTTCATGCCTTCGCGCAGCGTCTTCGCGTCGACGTTCTCGAAGCTCGCGATGCCGCTGTTGCACATGAAGGCCTTGAAGCCGATCGCACCCGCGTCGCGCAGGCCGGCGAGCTTGTCGAGGTTGCCCGGCGTCAGGCCGCCCCAGAGGGCGAAATCCGTGCACGACTGCTCCTCCGCGATCCGCCGCTTTTCGCGCAGGCCCGCCGCGTCGAGCACCGGCGGCTCCGAGTTGAGCGGCATGTCGAAAAACACCGTGCCGCCTCCCGCCGCCAGCGCGGCCGAACCCGTCGCGATGCCTTCCCAGTCGGCGCGCCCCGGCTCGTTGAAATGCACGTGCGCGTCGACGATGCCCGGAAAAACGTAGCGGCCCGCCGCGTCCAGCTCCGCCGCGGTCGCGTCCGTGACCTTCGGCGCCAGCCGCACGATGCGGCCGCGCACGATGCCGAGCTCCGCCTCCACGATCCCGTCCGGCGTGACCAGTTTTCCGCCGCGCACGACAAGGTCGAGCTGCTCGGGTTCGTGCACGGGCTTGCCGTGGCCGCGTTGGATCGGTCCGGTTCGTTTCATTCCGCGTGTTGCTGGGCCAAGCGTTGCAGAAAGTCGATCATCGCCCGCAACGCCGCGTCCAAGTCCCGTGGAGACGCATATTCGTCCGGATGGTGGCTCAGCCCGTCGCGGCAGCGCACGAAGAGCATCGCCACCGGCGCGAGCGCCGCCACCACCACCGCGTCGTGTCCCGCCCCGCTCACCAGCTCGAGGGTGCGGCCCTGCACCGCGCGCACGCTTTCGCCCAGCCGGGCGCGCAGGCCGGCGTCGCAGGTCACCGCGCCGTTGTCCTGCGTCGCCGTCCACGCGCAGATCAGCCCGCGCCGCCGCGCGATTGCCCGCGCCGCGCCGAGCAGCTCGCGCAGCGCCCGCCGCCGCGCCGCATCCACCGGATGGCGCACATCGAGCGACACCGTCGCCGCGCCGGGAATCACGTTGGGCGCGCCCGGCCGGGCCTCGATCACGCCCACCGTCGCGACGAGCGGTGCGCTCGCCCGCGCCAGCGCTTCCGCCGCGAGCACCAGCTCCGCCGCCCCCGCCAGCGCATCGCGCCGCAGCGCCATCGGCGTCGTGCCCGCATGGCCGGCCTTGCCGGTAAAAGTCAGGCGACCGCGCGTCTGCCCCGCGATCGCCGACACCACGCCGAGCGCCAGCCGCTCCGCCTCGAGCACCGGCCCCTGCTCGATGTGGACCTCCACGTAACCCAACAACTCACTCCGCCGGTGCGCAGCCCGCGGCACCATGAAGCGGCCGCCGCCGAACGACTCCAGCGCCGCCCGCACGCTCACGCCGGCGCGATCCGCCAAGCCGAGATCCGACGCCCGCAGTCGGCCGACGAAGCCTTTGCTGCCGAGATACGCACTCGCAAACCGCACGCCTTCCTCCTCGGAAAACCCGAGCACCTCGACCGCGAAGGGCAACACCACGCCGCGGCGCCGCAGCTCCGCCAGCGCCACAATCGGCAGCAGCACGCCCAACGCTCCGTCGAACCGCCCCGCCTCGCGCACCGTGTCGAGGTGGGAACCGAGCAGCAGTGTCTTCGCCCGGCCGCGGGCGCGCGGCGCCGCCTCGAGGCGCCCGATGAGATTGCCCACCGTGTCCTCGCGCACCGCGAGTCCGGTCCCGCGCATCCACTCGGCCACCCGCGCGTTCGCCGCGCGCATCGCCGGCGACAGAAACGTCCGCGTCAGCCGCCCCGGTTCGTCCGTGATCGCCCCGAGTTCATCGAGCCACGCGGCCAGTTGTTTGCCGTCGTGCATGGTTCAACTGCCCCGATACGTGCTGTAGGCCCACGGCGACACCAGCAGCGGCACGTGGTAGCCCGCCGTCGCATCCGTGATCGCAAACCGGATCGGCACCTCGTCGAGAAACGGACACGCCTCGCCGCGCGCCGCGAAATAGCGCCGCACGTGAAACACCAGTTCGTAGTCGCCGGCCGCCATCTCCGCTTCGGCCAGCAGCGGAGCATCGGTCCGCCCGTCGGCGTTGGTCGTGACCGTCTTCACCCGCGCCGGCACAGCGCCGCGTCGCCAGAGTTCGACGGTCATGCCCGCCGCCGGCTTGCCGAGCGTGAGATCGAGGACGTGGGTGCTGAGTTTGGCAGGCATAGAGGGGTGCAGAGACGGGACGAAGCAACGCGACCGCGACTTAAGCGGACTTCAACAGGTCGTCCAACCGCAGGCGCGCGATCTTTTCGATCTCGCCGAGCGCCGTGGCGAACTCCCCCTCCGGATCGCCGCCGCTCCGTGCCTCCATCGCGGCGAGGATCGCGTCCTTCGCGTTGAGTCGGGCGCAGATGACGAAGGGAAATCCGAAACGCGCGACATACGCCCCGTTGAGTTCCTGGAAACGCGCCAGCTCCGCGTCGCTCAGCCGGTTGAGCCCGGCGCTCGCCTGCTCTCGGGTCGACTCCGCGGTCAATTGGTTCTGCCGCGCG
>JACCED010479846.1_pt1 | contig 14780 bp, 15 predicted proteins | sample 7455021 | NCBI WGS metagenome assembly JACCED01 (sample SAMN15323456, study PRJNA562643) | freshwater metagenome | isolation source: river surface water | place: USA:Blue River Watershed | collected 2017-08-19 | reverse complement strand
CGTCGTTCAGTTTTACCTAGCGGTCTGCGTATCGTTACTGAAGAGGTTCCTTCGGTACGCAGCGCCGCGATTGGTATTTGGGTAAATGTTGGTTCACGTGATGAAACCCCGGCTGTTGCTGGGGCTTCTCACTTTCTGGAGCATTTACTTTTTAAGGGAACTAAACGACGAAATGCTTTAGAGATTTCAGCCTCCATCGAATCTGTTGGTGGCGAGATGAACGCTTTTACTAGCAAGGAGTACACCTGCTTTTACGCACGTGTTATCGATACCGATCTGCCAATGGCGATCGATGTAGTTTCAGATTTGATTACATCCTCAATCGTCACGGCCCTAGATGTAGATGCAGAGCGCAAGGTTGTCCTTGAAGAAATTGCGATGCGAGATGATGATCCAAGCGATTTGGTTCATGATCTCTACGCCGAAACCTATTACGGTGACACTCCATTAGGTCGTCCGATCTTGGGCACAATTGATTCAATCAACAATATGTCTCGAAACGCGGTCTTTAATTATTACAAAAAACGCTACCTGCCTCAGGATTTAGTGGTTGCAGTAGCAGGCAACATTAAACATAAAAAAGTTGTAGCTATGGTTGAAGCTGCGCTCTCACAAGATGGCTTCCTTGATGTTAAGGGTGCACCTGTTATTCGCCCCAATACTCCTGTACGTAAAGCGCCACAACGCTCAGTTGGATTGATTTCTCGTCCAACTGAACAAGCACATATGTTTTATGGCATGGAGGGCGTTGCCCGTCTTGATGATCGCCGCTTTGCGATGGGAATCTTGGCATCGGCACTTGGTGGCGGAATGTCATCACGTTTGTTCCAAGAGATCCGCGAAAAGCGCGGCCTTGCATACTCTGTATATGCCTACGCACAGCAGTTTGCGGGTAGTGGCCAGATCGGTTTCTACGCAGGATGTAATCCATCGAAGGCGATTGAAGTTGTAGAAATCATTCGCGAAGTCTTGGCAGATGTTGCAGATAATGGAATGTCGCATGAAGAGATTGAACGAGCAAAGGGAGCGGTTCGTGGCTCTTTGGTTCTTAGCCAAGAGGACTCTGGCTCACGCATGAGCCGTATCGGCAAGAATGAGATTGTTTACGGACAGGTCATGGATTTTGATGAGATTCTCAAAGAGATCTCACGCGTAAACGCGACAGACATCAAGGAAATTGCTAGCGCATTCCTTACTAAAACGCCTACCCTTGCTCTTGTTGGTCCATTTAAATCTGAGTCAAAGTTTGAGAAGGTGTTAAGCAGATGATCAATGTTGCCGTCTTAGGTGCTCGTGGTCGAATGGGATCAGAGGTTGTAAAGGCTGTTGAGGCAGCAGATGGTTTAGCGCTAGTTGCAGCACTTGATATGGGCGATTCGCTAGAACAGCTCAAGGGATCTGCAGCTCACGTTGTTGTTGATTTCACAACCCCTGACAGTGTTATGGCAAACCTAGAATTCTTGATCGATAACGGAATCAATGTTGTTGTTGGAACAACCGGTTTTGATGATGCAAAACTTGCAACGGTAAAAGGGTGGTTAGCTCAAAATCCTTCAGTAGGCGTCTTGATCGCTCCCAACTTTGCAATAGGTGCGGTATTGATGATGGAGTTTGCTGCAAAGGCTGCGCAATACTTCGAATCTGCTGAAGTCATTGAATTGCACCACCCTGCAAAGGTGGATGCTCCATCGGGAACAGCTGCACGTACCGCTGAATTGATGTCTGCTGCTCGTAAAGAGGCAGGACTCGGCGCGATGCCTGATGCAACAACTACTGCAATTGATGGCGCTCGTGGAGCGTTAGTTGCGGGAATTCCTGTGCACTCAGTCCGTGCTCGCGGCCTAGTAGCTCACCAAGAGGTTCTCTTTGGTGGATTAGGGGAGACCTTAACAATTCGTCACGATTCAATTGATCGCGCAGGATTTATGCCAGGAGTTATTCTTGGCATACGTAAAATTGTTAATACACCAGGCCTAACCCATGGCCTAGATAAATTCATGTAAGGAGCAATCAATGTCTAAAGATCAAATCACTATGTATGGTGCCGATTGGTGCGGAGATTGCCGTCGTTCAGAGCGATTACTCAATGAGCTCAATGTTGAGTACACAAAAATTGATACTGATGCAGATGTAACAGCTGCTGACAAGGTAATTGAAATTAATGGCGGAGCTAAATCAATTCCAGTGATTGTTTTCTCTGACGGAACTCACTTAACCGAGCCATCGGACAATGACCTGAAGGCAAAGCTTCAATCTTTAGGAATTATCTAAAGCCAGTTGTAAACCGCAGCCGAGGATAAGGCAGCTGAAAGTACAACGACTGGAAAAGGCGCTTTGAGCAAAAGTGCTACAACTGCAACAGATAAGCCGACTAAACGTTGGTCAACCATAAGCGCTGATTTTTCAGAAAATGTTTGTACGCCTACGAGTGCACTCAAGAGCGCGATCGGAATCAAGGTATTTATGCGTTGAATTCTTGGATGCGATAGCCATCGCTCTGGCACTGAATGTCCAGAGTATTTGAGCAAAAAGGCAACAAGGCTGGTTCCAAGGGTTGCTACCCAGAAAATTGTCATCGCTTTAACCCAACGGCAATTGCTATAAATGCTGTAGCGATAATAGGCAAGCCCGCCGGAAGTATTGGGGTCATGGCAATTGCAAATACAGCGCAACCAACAGCTAGAACTCTTTCAAAGTTTCCAACTAAACGAGGCCATACCAAGCCAAGAAATGCAGCAGGAACAGCTGAATCCAAACCAAATGCACGAATATCTCCCATGGCTTGGGCACCTAGAGCTCCTGCAAGGGTAAAGAGATTCCAGAAAACAAAGACACCTATTCCGGTATACCAAAAGCCTTTTTGCATGGCATCAACTCCGCGTGGCTCTTGCCCCAAAGCAACTCCGGTTGATTCATCGATTGTGATTTGAGCGGCAACAACCCGTTTCAAACCCTTCACCTTTAAACGTGGAGCCATGATCACTCCGTATAGAGCGTTTCGAACTCCCAAAAGTGATGCTGTTGCAATTGCACTAATCGCAGATCCGCCGGCGCCTATGACACCGATGACTGCAAATTGCGAGGCCCCTGAAAATGTCAGTAGCGAGAGTAAACAACTTTGAAGGACGGTAAAACCATTAGCTACCGCAGCTGCCCCAAAAGCCACCCCATAAGCACCCACTGTGAGGGAAACGCTCATGGAATCCCTAAAAGTGGTGGAGGCAACCTTGGACACGCGCCTATTGTGCCGTATAAATCCGAGAGCCGATAGGGGCGCAAAGATAGGGTGCGACCATGAGTGAAGAGATTATTTACCGCGATGATGTAACAGTTGAATTAGTTAAATCCAGTGCAAGTGATGCCGATGTTATTTGGGCTGCTCGTGTATCTACCGCTGGAGAGCAATCAATGGATGAGATTGGTGAAGATCCAGCTCGCTCTGCAGGATTGATTAACTACCTAGCTCGCGAACGTCATGGCTCACCCTTTGAGCACACATCGATGACATTTTTCATCTCTGCACCGATATTTGTTTTCCGCGAATTTATGCGCCACCGCATCGCTTCATACAATGAAGAAAGTGGACGCTACCGTGAATTAAAGCCAGTTTTTTACATCCCATCTGTTGAACGCAAGTTAGTTCAAATCGGTAAGACAGGTGCATACACATTTGTTGATGGAACAAAAGAGCAGTTTGATGTAACTGTTGATTCTATGAAGGCGGCGTATGTAGTTGCATACGAGAGTTATGTGAAGATGCTTGAGGCGGGAGTTGCGCGTGAGGTTGCACGTGCAGTGTTGCCTGTAGCAACCTATTCATCAATGTATGTGACTATGAACGCCCGTGCATTAATGAACTTCTTATCACTGCGTACAGCCCGCGATGGCTCCCACTTTCCAAGCTACCCACAACGTGAAATTGAGATGGTTGCCGAGAAAATGGAGGCGGAATTTGCGAAATTAATGCCGCTCACCTACGGAGCCTTTGAAAAGTCTGGACGAGTCGCCCCTTAATACGGGTAGAGTTCGGCTTATGACAACGGCTGCTCCATTTGGACGTCTTCTGACGGCAATGGTTACCCCCTTCACAAAAGATGGGGCGATTGATTGGGCCGGAATCGAAACTCTCGCAGCGCATTTAGTTGCAACTGGCCATGATGGCATTGTTGTTAATGGAACAACTGGTGAAGCGCCAACAACTAAATCCTCCGAAAAAGAGGAGATCATCAGAGTTGTTCGTAACACCGTTGGTTCAAAGATCATCGTGCTATCTGGCGCAGGCGATAATGAAACTGAGTACTCAATTAACCAAGCCAAGCGAACTGAAAACGCAGGAGCTGATGGGTTGCTAGTTGTGACTCCGTATTACAACAAGCCACCACAAGCCGGAATCGAAGCTCACTTCCGCGCAGTTGCAGATGCAACAGATCTTCCTGTGATGATTTACGACATTCCAGGACGCACCGGTGTACCAATCGAACCAGACACAATTGTTCGTCTTTCAGAGCATCCAAAGATTGTCGCTCTCAAGGATGCTAAGGGAGATGTCGCTTCAACCTCCTGGGTGATCAAGCGATGCGGCATTCCTGTTTACTCAGGTGATGACATTCTCAACCTTCCATTGCTTTCAGTTGGTGCGGTTGGCTTTGTCTCTGTTTGTGGTCACACTGTAGGAAAAGATCTACGTGAGCTGCTTGATTCATGGTTTGCCGGCAACTCAGCTCGCGCTCTAGAGATTCACCAAAAGCTTCTTCCTGTTTACACGGGAACATTCCGCACGCAAGGTGCGATTCTGACTAAAGCAGCTCTCACCCTTATGGGCCTACCTGGTGGCCATACTCGTCTTCCACTCGTCGATGCAACAGATGCTCAGATCGCGCAACTGCGTGAAGATCTGCGCGCTGGCGGCGTCGCAGTTAACTAATGAATCATCCTCACCCAAACCTCAGCACACCACCTGCCTTAGTTGATGGCGGTTTGCGAATTGTTGCTCTCGGTGGATTAACTGAAATTGGCCGCAATATGACGGTCTTTGAATACAAATCTAAATTACTTATTGTCGATTGTGGAGTTTTATTTCCCGAAGAAAATCAACCCGGTATCGACCTGATTTTGCCTGATTTTTCATACATCCGAGATCGTCTGCATGATGTTGTTGGAATCTTCCTAACGCATGGCCATGAAGACCACATTGGCGCGGTTCCATACCTTTTGCGCGAACGTGGGGATATTGCAATCTATGGATCTGCACTCACTCTTGCGTTGATTACTGCAAAGCTCAAAGAGCACAGAATTTCGCCACTCACCCGCGAGGTTCGTGAAGGTGGAACGGAAGATATCGGTCCATTTACCCTTGAATTTGTCGCAGTTAATCACTCAATTCCAGATGCACTTGCCGTTGTTATCAATACCGATGCAGGTCGAGTATTGGCAACAGGTGATTTCAAGATGGATCAATTGCCGCTGGATGGCCGCATCACAGATTTAAGAACCTTTGCGCGTTTGGGCGAACAAGGCGTGGATCTGTTTATGGTTGATTCAACAAATGCGGATATCCCTGGATTCACTCCTTCTGAGCGAGAGATCATGCCTGCATTGAATCGAGTTATTTCATCAACTAGACGTCGCGTCATCGTCGCATCTTTTTCTTCTCATGTGCACCGTGTACAGCAAGTAATTGATATCGCACACCAGCATGGTCGCAAAGTTGTATTCATCGGTCGTTCAATGGTTCGCAATATGAAAATTGCAGAAGATATGGGTTACCTGCACGTTCCTGCAGATCTTGTGATCGATGCAAAGGATCTTGATCAATACGATGACAATGTTGTTTTGATTTGTACAGGCTCGCAAGGTGAACCAATGGCAGCGCTTTCACGCATGGCTAACGGTGATCATCAGATTCGTGTAGGCGAGGGGGACACGGTCATTTTGGCTTCTTCCTTGATTCCAGGAAATGAAAACTCGGTATTTCGAGTTATCAACGAGCTAACTCGTTTTGGTGCAAAGGTTGTGCACAAGGCCAATGCGATGGTGCATGTTTCTGGCCATGCTGCCGCGGGAGAACTGTTGTACTGCTACAACATTGTTAAGCCTAAATATGTAATGCCCATTCATGGCGAGTGGCGCCACATGAAGGCTAACGCCGAGTTAGCTATTCAATCTGGAGTTCCTAGGGCAAACACCTTTATCGTCGATAATGGAGTTGTCATCGATTTAATCGATCACGAGGCTGAAGTTGTTGGAGCAATCCCAGTTGGTTTTGTATTTGTTGATGGCCAAAGTATCGGTGACATCACTGAGAGCTCTTTGAAAGATCGTCGAATCCTTGGAGAAGAAGGTTTCATCTCTTGCGTAGTAGTCATCGACTCTCAGAGCGGTAAAGTTGTTGCCGGCCCTGACATTCATGCTCGTGGATTTAATGAAGATGCAGCGATGTTTGATGAGGTCAAAATGCGAATTGAAAAGGCGTTGGCAATAGCCGTTGCTGATGGAAACAACGGTACGCATCAACTTTCTCAGATAGTTAGAAAAACTATTGGTGGCTGGGTCGGGGGAGAACATCGCAGAAAGCCGATGATTGTCCCTGTCGTTATTGACGTTTAAAGAACGGCGCGCCTAGTAGGCAACAAATTGCCTACCCTTTACGATCGGGCGTGTGGCTAAAAGAAAAAAGGCGAAAAGTAAGACCGGAGCTGTAGGCGGCGCTCTAGGTCGAGCACTTTCATCTCTTTGGCGTTTTATAGCAAAATCTTTAGGAAGTGGTGTTCGTTTTCTTGCGCGCGGAGCTCGTGATCTAGATCCGGCACATCAACGCGATGGCATCGCATTTCTTATCTTGATCTTGGCCCTCATTGCCACCGCAGGTACCTGGTTTCACTCTGACAACTTGGTTGGTCGCGCGGTGTACTCAGTTATATATGGCGGAGTAGGCCAAATCGGATTTTTTGCACCGGTAGTTCTTATCTACTTTGCAATTAGATTGTTTAGAGTCCCTGAAGATTCAAAGGCAACAGGCAGAATTATTGTCGGAACTTTTGCACTTTTGGTTTCATCAACAGGGTTGGCGCACCTGCTCAATGGTTCAGTCGGCACTGGTGCTACCGCTATGCGTGATGGCGGAGGTTGGCTTGGATATGGGGTTTCAACACCTTTGGTTTCTTTGATGACCTCTGTTTTAACCTATCCAGTCCTGCTAATTATTTTCATCTTTGGCGTCTTAGTAATCACGGCAACACCAGTAAATGAGGTTTTTACCAGAATTGCCTCAGCCAGTGGTTGGTTGTGGTCAAAGCGTCCTGAACGCACCGAAAAGTTAGTCGAGGATTTTGAAGTCACCGACACACCACCATTTGAATCTCCAGTAGTTGCTGCTTGGAATACATCTATTGATGAGGATGATGATGAACTAGATGAAGAGAGCTTTGATGAAGAGTTTCCTGTCGAGGAAAGCTTGCCCCCTGTTACCTCGGCTAGCGAGAACACCGTTGCTGTAAAGCGTCCCGAACAGCTGCTTTTAACGGCAGATGTTAAGTATGAATTGCCAGCACCAGATGTTTTGCGGGCTGGACCTGCAGCAAAGGCCAAGAGCAAGGCAAATGATCTAGTTGTGGCTGCACTGACCGAAGTGTTCTTACAGTTTGAAATCGATGCCAAGGTAACTGGTTTCATGCGCGGACCAACAGTTACGCGCTATGAAGTTGAACTTGGCAACGCGGTAAAGGTTGAGCGAATCACAGCTCTTGCGAAAAATATCTCTTATGCGGTTGCAAGTAGTGATGTTCGTATCCTTTCACCTATTCCTGGAAAATCAGCGGTTGGAATTGAGATCCCTAATACCGACCGCGAGATCGTGGCGTTAGGCGATGTTTTGCGCTCAACTGTTGCAGGTCAAGATTTGCACCCTATGTTGGTTGCGCTGGGCAAGGATGTTGAAGGCAACTTTGTCTGTGCAAACCTCGCCAAAATGCCACACCTATTGGTTGCAGGAGCCACGGGTGCTGGAAAATCTTCGATGATCAATTCGATGATCACCTCTATTTTAATGCGCTCAACTCCAGATGATGTTCGCTTAGTGCTTATTGATCCTAAGCGGGTAGAGCTAACCGCCTACGAGGGCATTCCACATCTGATTACTCCGATTATTACCAACCCTAAGAAAGCTGCGGATGCGCTCACCTGGGTTGTGCGCGAGATGGATCTTCGTTACGAGGATCTATCAACATTTGGCTTTAGACATATCGATGATTTCAACAAAGCGGTACGTGCAGGAAAGGTTTCCGTTCCTGAAGGTAGCGACAGAACAGTTGAGCCTTACCCATATCTACTTGTAATCATCGATGAGCTAGCAGATCTGATGATGGTTGCAGCAAAAGAGGTAGAAGAGTCTGTTGTAAGAATTACCCAGTTAGCACGTTCTGCAGGAATTCACTTAGTACTCGCTACTCAGCGACCTTCTGTAGATGTTGTTACAGGTTTGATTAAAGCAAATGTGCCGTCACGACTTTCCTTTGCTACAAGTTCACTTGCAGATAGCCGAGTGATCCTTGATAGTCCTGGTGCAGAAAAGCTTGTTGGGCAAGGCGATGGTCTCTTCATTCCAATGGGCGCTAGTCGTGCAATTAGGATTCAAGGCGCATATGTCTCTGAACGTGAAATTGAAGCGGTAACAACCCATGTTAAGAAGCAGTTAAAGCCACGTTATCGCGATGATGTCACAGCTCCCGTAAATCAAATGAAGATGGTCGATAAAGAGATCGGTGATGATCTTGATATCTTGTGTCAGGCGGTAGAGCTTGTCGTCGGAACACAATTTGGATCAACATCGATGTTGCAAAGAAAGTTACGTGTTGGTTTTGCAAAGGCGGGCCGTTTAATGGATCTCATGGAGTCACGTGGAATCGTTGGCCCATCTGAAGGCTCGAAGGCACGTACAGTTTTGGTTAAGCCTGATGAACTTGATTCAGTGCTTGCCACCCTTCGCGACTATTGACAGCCGATGATTTGAGCGCGGGTGGGGTGAGATTCACCCCCTCTCATCACTCTTCTCACTAGTCACCCTGACCATCAACGACTTACACTTGAGGCTCAACCATTTGCTGCATTGAGGATGTTTCATGTCACTTGGATCAATGATCTCTAAGGCGCGTAAGGATGCTGGCCTTAGCATCGATGATCTTTCTGCAGCCACAAATATCCGCGGACCATTGCTTCGCGAAATGGAAGCCAACAATTTTTCACAGTGTGGCGGCGATACCTATGCGCGTGGGCACATTAGAAACATTGCAACAAAGTTAAATATTGATCCACAAATTTTCTTAACCGCTTATGAAGATGAACAGATGCACATCGATCGTTCTATGCAGGAGCTGCTGGTAGAAAACAGTGTGATGCGTGAGCCAAGTCAAACACGTAAAGTATCTTGGAAAGCCCTTGCAACTATCTCCGTCGCCTCATTATTTGTTGCAGGGCTTGCCCAAATTATTATTTCTAACGATTCCACACCTGATATTCCAGCAATAATTCAGGAGAGCCCAACTCCATCACCTTCTCCTGAAATAACAGATGAGGCAACTCCAACAGAAGAAGTTAGTCCAACCGATGAGGCGACGATCTCAACCGGTCAAGGAGTGGAGGTAATCATTACAGCTACTCGAGCTAAGAGTTGGCTCTTTGTCTCAGATGCCACAGGAAGAACCTTGTTTAGCGGGCAAATTGCCGTAGGTGTTACTAAGACATTTTCTAGTGACCAACAACTAAATCTGAAAGTTGGCAATGCTGGGGGAGTAGATCTGTCGGTAAATGGCGAAAAGATCGATTCTTTAGGAGTAGATGGCCAAGTCGTTAGCGTGTCGTACGGAGTAGATTCCTAAAACCCCGTCGCACTGTAAGATTGTGCAAATGAAGCGCACAGTTGCAGTTGTCACTTTAGGGTGCGCACGTAATGAAGTAGATTCCGAAGAGCTTGCCGGCAGATTGGCAGCAGATGGTTGGACCCTGGTTGATGATGTTGAATCGGCAGAGGTCGCCCTTGTAAACACCTGTGGTTTCATTGAGTCAGCAAAAAAGGACTCGGTAGATGCCCTTCTTGAAGCGAATTCGCTCAAAGGTCATGGAACAACCAGAGCCGTTGTCGCAGTTGGTTGCATGGCTGAGCGTTACGGAAATGAATTAGCGGAGGCTTTGCCAGAAGCAGATGCAATCCTAGGTTTTGATGATTACAAAGATATTTCTGCACGCTTGCAATCAATTATTGCCGGTGAATCACACAAGGCCCACGTTCCGCGTGATCGTCGAGCCTTACTTCCGATCGCTCCTGCAGAACGTGCAGATGCTCGAGCTGAAGAAGAGTTCTCCCGCAAACGTTTAGGAAATGCACCATGGGCACCGCTAAAGATTGCATCAGGTTGCGATCGCCGTTGTTCATTCTGCGCAATCCCATATTTCCGCGGCTCGTTTATCTCTCGTCGCCCAACTGAAATCATTAATGAGGCGCGATGGCTTGCGGAAAATGGCGTGTCAGAGATGTTCCTTGTTAGTGAAAATACAACATCATATGGAAAAGATTTAGGCGATCTTCAATTGATGGAGAAGATTTTGCCTGAAATTGCAGCGTTACCAGGTGTTGAACGTGTGCGACTGTCATATCTTCAGCCAGCAGAGATGCGCCCAACATTATTACAGGCAATGATTGCCACAGATAAGACCGCTCCATACTTTGATCTTTCATTTCAACACACAAGCCCAACGGTCCTGCGCCGTATGCGCCGCTTTGGTGATACTGAAAAGTTCTTGCATTTGATCAATCAAATCAGGGCTTTATCGCCTGAAGCTGGAATCCGTTCTAACTTCATTGTTGGATTTCCAGGTGAGACTGAGGAAGATTTTGATGATTTAGCAAACTTCATTACTCAGGCCAAGTTAGATGCTGTTGGAGTTTTTGGGTATTCAGATGAGGACAACACTGAGGCGCTCAATTTGTCTGACAAGGTAGATGCCGAAGTCATCGCACAACGAGTAGAGACATTGTCATCTTTAGCCGATGAGATGGTTTCACTTCGTGCCCAGGCGCGAATCGGTGAAAATGTGCGGGTATTGATCGAGGATGCCGATCTACAAGAAGGTCGTGCAGCTCACCAAGGTCCAGAGGTAGATGGCACTACAACCTTTATTGGCACCGATTTCAAAGTTGGCCAGTATGTTGATGCGGTTGTCATTGATTCAATGGGTGCAGATTTGGTGGCGAAGCCACTATGAGGTTGCCAGCCTTCATAACACCTAATTTCATCACTGTGATGAGATTGCTTTTTGTACCAGTTGGCGCTTACACCCTCTTTAAAAACGGAGGAGATGACACAACCTGGCAATACATTTCATGGTGTGTATTTTTTGCATTGGGTATGTCAGATGTTTTAGATGGCAAGCTCGCTCGCAGCCGTGGCACCATTACTGAGTTTGGAAAGTTCCTAGATCCTGTTGCCGACAAGTTCATGATCGGTACAGCGATGGTCTCCTTGTCGATTCTGGGAAGAATGCCATGGTGGATGACGATCGTAATTTTGAGTCGCGAGATTGGTATTACGATCTTTAGGTTAGCTGTCATTAAGCGTGGAGTTATTCCTGCCAATCGTGGTGGCAAGATCAAGGCCATGATGCAAGGCTTTGGAGTCGGATTTTATGTTCTGCCTTTAGATGAGAGTCTGTACTGGTTCCGTGATGGCTTCATGTACATAGCGATTGCGCTCACTATCTTTACCGGTGTTTACTATGTAAACTCTGCCCGTACTTCCAAGATGAAGTAGAAGAGAGCTCTCTGATGGCGTTATCAAATGAGATTGTCGGTTTTGCAGCCGAGATCGTTGAGCACCTGCGCCAACGCGGAGAAACCATCAGCACAGCAGAGTCACTAACTGCGGGAGCTGTAAGTTCAGCGATAGTTACAATTTCAGGTGCATCAGATGTTTTTGTTGGCGGAGTGACCGCTTACCGCGATGAGATCAAGGTCTCTCATCTAGGAATCGACCCTGAGTTAATCGAGAAGTACACAGTCATCAGCGAAGAGGTTGCTGTTGCAATGGCCAAGGGTGCGATTAAATCCTTTGGAACAACATGGGCTATTGGAACAACCGGGGTGGCAGGACCCAACCCATTAGATGGGCATCCTGTGGGTGCGGTATGGGTTGCGATCGAAGGCCCAATAAGCCAGAGCATTGAACTTTCATTGTCAGGCGAGCGTGAATCTGTGCGAAACGCTGCTACATCGAGCGCGATCGCCACCTTTGCGCGTATTCTTAGACATCGCAGTTAAAGATTACATCGATACTTTTACAGGGATAGGAGGAAATGACAATGGTTCTAGTTCGTGAAGCTGTTGGTCAGACCCTCCGCGCTGCTCGCACATCTCAAGGTCGCACCTTGCGCGATGTCGCCCGTGATGCCCGTGTCTCGTTGGGGTACTTATCTGAAGTTGAGCGTGGTCAAAAAGAGGCATCTTCAGAGCTTCTTAATGCAATCTGCACAGCGCTAGGTCTAACTCTTTCAGGTGTTTTCTCTCAGGTCGCTTCAGAGCTCAAGAGCCGTGAGGGCGTCACTCTCACTGTTGTCGATGCCGCTTAACAAGTACGCGCCACAAGTAGCAACTCACCGCCGTACACAAAACGCAATCCTTGAAGCTACTAAAGGGTTGATAGCAACTACTGGTCTGAAAAAAATGTCGATGATTGAGATCGCAGATGAATCTGAAGTTTCCCGTGCAACCTTGTACAACCACTACCGTGACAAGGAAAGTGTTATTCGCGCATTGTGCGAATCCGAGCTTGCTCGATTAGTAGAAATTGCACAGAACGCTCCTGATGCATTATCGGCCCTTGAACAGATCTCGATTGCAGTCTCTTCGGATTCAGCGCTCGCAGCAATGCGCAGACAAGATCCCGAACAACTATCAGTTGCATTAACTCACCACGATGATCAACTGTGGAAAGCATTTGCTATTGCAATTAACCATCTATTGGGCGAAGCTAAGGGCGCCCTTGCGCTTCGTTGGTTATTGGGACAGGCGTTACATCCTCTAACTCCCGAACAATCTCGCTCTCAAGCTGAAGGCATTGCTGGCATTGCGAATCTCTGATCTACGCGAACGCATCACCTTGTCATTTGGTGATTCCTGGGCGGCATCCTTTTCATCAGATATCGCTCTTTCAGATCTTGAAAGCAAGAGCGTTAATGAGGCGTTAGCTGCAGGGTATGAGCCTGATGTTATTTGGAAAGCGGTTTGCAAGGCTCATCCGACAGAGACAGAAAAGTACAAATACTAAAATGCCAATTGGCTCTCACAGGTACACCCAAGACCTCAACAACCCTGCACTAGTTCTTGTACATGGATTGGGTTCTGCAGGAAGTATCTGGAAGAGCCTTGTGCCGGAATTATTAGAAAGCTTTACCGTCTATGCGATCGACCTTCCAGGACATGGTGATGCTCCACTGCATAAAGATGAAGAAATGGACCCACGTTCTTTAGCTCAAGCGATAGTTGATTACATGGTTTCTGAGATAAAGGTAGAGAAGATGCATGTGGCCGGCAATTCATTGGGTGGGTGGATTTCACTAGAAATGGCAGCGGTTGCTCCCGATAATGTTTTGAGTGTTACAGCGTTGGCTCCAGCTGGCTTATGGCATCAACAACCACCACGAAAGCTTCCTCCAAGTCTTGATGCACGAATACTTGCGAAGATTTCACAGTACTTCATGAAGACGGCTTATCGAATTCCGGCACTAAAAGCTATTGGTTATAAGAAGATCACACATTTGTGGCGTGAGTTAAGTTTTGAGTCATGTCGCGATTCAGTAATTGCGATGGCGCGTTCAAAGGGATATATGCCGATGTGGCATGGAGCAAATGGCCGCAGATTTGATTCAGTTGTACCCGAGAAGGTAAAGCTTTCAGTAGTTTTTGGTGACAACGATCTGACCTTGCCAGAGGAGATTGCGCAAGAAAAAAGTGTTGCTCCTGCACATTCACGATGGATTGTTGTCGATAACTGCCCTCATGTGATTATGTGGAACTATCCAACATTGACCGTTGAGCTGATTAAGAAGACAGCTCTTATTGCATCGTAGCTTCGCCTTAGCAAAACACCTCTAGCACCCACGGCTCTTTATTTGTTGCTTCCATTAACTCGCACTCAAATTTCTCTTTAACAATTTCATGTAACTGCTCAGGCGTGATGATCTTCTGCCCATTTTGAAGAATATGTCGTGTGACTTCACCACGGGTCTTTTTGGACATGTGGGTGATCACCTTCTTTTCTCCATTAACAGTTGTGAAAACTTTAATTTCAACTGTTTTTTGTGTGGGGGATTGCCATACCGTTTGATAGGTCGAAGAGCGGCAATCAATGATTAATTCGCTTTTGATTGCATCTAGAACCGTAGCAACCTTCGGGGCCATCTCCTTGTTAACGATTTTTTCCTTGTACGGCTCGATTAAATCCAAGGGTCGGACCGCTCCGTACTTTGCTGAAATGATGACGACCGATGCCTGAGCTAGCTTTTGCTGCGACTTGGTCAGGGTGCCCCATCCCAATGCGGCGTAAAGAACCCCCGTATAAACCTGGCTCGCAGGACCTGGGGTGGGGGATTTCTTCTCAGAAGGGGGCAGCAGGATCAACACCGCCCCAGTATGGCTGGGCGACACGCGTATTTCTTGTCAGTAGCGCCTGATACCTTTCGAACAGATGTTCGGATAAACTAAGAGAGTACAACCAGAGCGGTTCCAACCTCCG
>JACCED010369791.1_pt1 | contig 14780 bp, 14 predicted proteins | sample 7455021 | NCBI WGS metagenome assembly JACCED01 (sample SAMN15323456, study PRJNA562643) | freshwater metagenome | isolation source: river surface water | place: USA:Blue River Watershed | collected 2017-08-19 | reverse complement strand
GATCTTATTTTTTATAATTTTAATTGATTCAAAAATTTTAAATGCAATTTACGCAATACAATAGATATTGATGATACTTTCGGCATGATTTAACTCATTTTTTTGGTCAAATCGCTCAAATCGCTGTTGAAAGTTTATTTCAATACCTCTAAAATTGGCTTCCCGATAGCTCCACTTGGCATCTGAATGCCTAAAAGGGTGGTGACTGTTGGTGCAATATCTGTCATATAGTTCACTGAATTTACTTGTCCTTTTTTGATGCCATTACCATACCATAACAATGGAATATGTGCGTCATAATTATAGAAAACACCATGGTTTGTTCCAGTGGCATATCCATCCATATAACCGGATTTAGTCACAATGAACATATCGCCACTTCTTTGAGGTGCATATCCATTGACAATACGTTCTCTTAATTGCTGAGGTAAAGCAGCCGTAGCTGCATTACGAGCATCAATCACTTGTAAAATACCTGGCTTTTGCTCTAAATAATTAGATACTAATTGTACCATTTTTTCCTGAGTTACACCAAGACTGTCCATCAAAGGATGGTTGAAATGTATATTGTACTCTCCAATTAAACTAATTAATTTATCATTCAAGCCCTTATTCAACAACAATTGTCCTAATTCTTTTTTTAATCCAGATTGACTAATTAACCCCCCTGGAATTTTGTGTTTCTTACTAAAGTCAGGAATATTGGCTACAGCATGGTCTGCAGTTAAAAAAACAGTATAATTATTTTTTCCAACTTGTTGATCTAAACTTGCGAATAGTTTGGCAATCACTGCATCTAGCTTAATATAACCATCCAGCGTTTCCCAAGAATTTGGACCAAATGAATGGCCAATATAGTCTGGTGAAGAAAAACTAATCGCCAATAAATCTGTAATATCATCCTTGCCTAATTGCTCATTCACTAATGCATTTTCTGCCATTTCTAACACCAAATTATTGCCGTATGGGGTAGAGGAGATTTTGCCATAATCTTTGCCAATAAATTGAGATAAGGTATAAGGGAATCCTTTTTGTTCGGCACCTAAAGGAGTGGATTCATAAGCGTTTACATCCCCATCACAATTTGACTCATAAACCGATTTAGCTAAACTTAGGCTCCAGCCCTTTGCATATAAACTATCCACTCTGTGTTGACCATTGTATTCGATGACCCATTTTGGTAAGTTTTTACCATAAAAGGTTGAACTAATAAAATTCCCTGATTTGCTATCATACCAAAAAGCGCCATCCGCACTATGTCCAGCAGGGATGATAGCACCTCTATCTTTGATGGAGATGCCAAATACTTTGCTTTTAAAATTATTAGCCAATTTAATTTCATCTCCAATTGTTGTAGTCCAAACATTCACTGGGCTCATTTTACCAGCAGCACTGCCTTCTACACCAACTGATTCAACAAGTGGATCTTCTACACAATAAACATTCTTTTTTTGAAAGTTGTCATACCATTGGTTGCCTGTAATGCCATGCAATGCTGGTGTGGAACCAGTATATACAGCGGCATGTCCACATGCAGTGTATGTTGGCACATAAGGAATGAGGTTGTTATTACAACTAGCACCATCATTTACAAAGCGCATAAAGCCTTGTTGGGATGTAAAATGCGCTTTAAATTGATTGATATAATCCCAGCGCATTTGATCCACCACAATACCTACAATTAGTTTAGGTTTAGTTGAGGTACTTGATTGACTTGGTTTTGGGGCTTGTGCGATGCTTACAAAAGACAGTAGCAAATAGCATAAAATGGAGTAAATACGCATGTTCATATGAATTTAAGACTGCAAATTACGTATAATTATAGCCTATTGAAGCCAAAAAATTATTAAATTTGCACCTATAATTACAAACCTATGGCAGATATATTTGAAAGGCTGATTAAAAACTATGGACCAATTGGTCAACACCGTGAAAGAGCACATGGCTATTTTGCATTTCCTAAACTAGAAGGAGAAATAGGCTCTAAGATGCAATTTAGAGGTCAAGAAATGATTGTATGGAGTTTAAATAATTATTTAGGCTTAGCCAATCATCCCGAAGTGCGTAAGGCAGATGCTGACGGATCTGCTCAATATGGTTTAGCATTGCCGATGGGTGCTAGAATGATGAGTGGAAATAGTGACTTACATGAACAATTAGAAAGAGAATTAGCTGAATTTGTACATAAGGAAGATTCCATTTTGATGAACTATGGATACCAAGGTATCATGAGTGCCATTGATGCGATCTGTGGTCGTCATGATGTAGTGGTGTATGATGCAGAATGTCATGCATGTATCATTGATGCGTTAAGGATGATTCCAGGTCACCGATTTGTTTTTAAACACAATGATGTAGAAGATTGCGAAAAACAATTATTGAGAGCACAAGCATTGGTCGATAAACAACAATCTGGTGGTGTTTTAGTGATCACTGAAGGTGTATTTGGTATGGCTGGTGATCAAGGTAAATTAAAAGAGATTGCTGCTTTAAAAAAGAAAGTGCCATTCCGTTTATTAGTAGACGATGCACATGGATTTGGTACATTAGGTACAACTGGCGCTGGCGCTGGTGAAGCTCAAGGATGTCAAGATGAGATCGATCTATACTTCTCTACATTTGCTAAAAGTATGGCATCAATTGGTGCGTTCATGGCTGGACCAAGAACCATTATTGATTATATCCGCTATAATATTCGTTCACAGATCTTTGCAAAGAGTTTGCCAATGCCTTATGTAGTAGGTAACTTAAAGCGATTAGAATTGTTAAGATCAAAGCCAGAATTAAAAGCAAATTTGTGGAAGAATGCATTGGCATTACAAAATGGATTAAAAGAAAGAGGGTTTGATATTGGTAAAACAGATTCTGTAGTGACGCCAGTATATATGAAAGGTGGCGTAGAAGAAGCGACTGCCATGGTGATGGATATCAGAGAGAATTATAAAATCTTCTGTTCTATTGTAGTATATCCAGTGATTCCAAAAGGACATATCATTTACAGATTGATTCCTACTGCAGTGCATACGCAGGAAGAGATTGATCTAACTTTAAAAGCGTTTAGTGAAACCAAAGCGAAATTGGATGCAGGTGCGTATAAAGTGGCTGAAATTCCAGATATGGCCAACAAATAGAATTAGGTCAAAAAAAATGAATACAATTTGAATATAAAATGAGTCTCCCAAAAAGAGGCTCATTTTTTTTAGTTAAAGTAGTCTATCTGATCTTGTTCTTTTTTGAGTATTTCAATACTCACGTTTAACTCGAATCCAATCAACAAAATAAGTGCATTGATATAGATCAAGGTCATGACTACAAGTACGGTTCCGATTGAGCCATAAATTTTACTCTAGCTGCCAAAATTATTGACCCAGTAGGAAAAGCCCAAGGTGGTTACTAACATTAATGTAGTAGAAAGGATGGCTCCAGGAGAAAGCAGGGCCCATTTTTCTTTCACATGTGGGGCATATTTGTAAATAAAGGCATTGCCATAAAATAAAAGTAAAACAATGATGCCCCATCGAATACTATTCCAATAAGGTAAAATTGTTTTTCTTTTGATATCAAATAGTTCTCTTAAGAGCGTTGTTAACTGATCCTGCCCAATCAACACCAATAGGCTAGCAAAAACAAGTAACATTAAAATCAATGTTAATCGTAGCGCCCTCATTCTTTGATGTAAAAAGAAGGGCCTATTCTGCATAATGGATTTATCGAAACTTCTAATGATGCCAGTCATGGCATTAGAAGCATAAAATAGTAATAATAGAAAACCAAAAGAAAAGATACCAACGTGCTGGCTTAAAAGATCATTGATAATATCTAATATAAATCGATAGGTACTTGAATTAGGTGAGATGTCTTTAAAGATGGAAAGAATCTGCTTTTTTATTTTTAAACTTTTAGGGAAATAGGGGATGATTGAAAATAAAAATAAGAATCCTGCAGGCAATGCCATAATCAAATTAAAGGAAATGGCAGAAGCACGATCATAGAGCCCAATGGTATTTAATTGTTTAAATAAAAACTGAATCACTTGAAATAAGTTCACTTCTTGGAATCCAGGAATGACAATACGCTTCGCTTTCTGCTTTGCAAAATGCAATGGAATTTGAAGGTATTGAATTATTTTTTTCAAGAAATTCTGGGGGTATTTAAGATGGAATGAATTAAGGATTTTTTTCTTGGGCTTTCTTAGCTTGGAACTCGTCTAGTTTTTTCTGGTATTCCTTTGCATATCGATCATGTTCGGCATAGTTATTACTAAAATGGTGATAACCACTAAAATCGGCTTTGGCCACAAAGTAAATATAATCTGTTTTAGGTGCATCCAACACCAAGTCAATGGTTTTTGGAGCTGGGGTACAAATTGGCCCAGGAGGTAATCCTTTCACGCGATATGTATTATAGGGGGATGTGTTGGATAAATATTTTTCATAAATACGTGTGATCGTAAAATCCTGCATGGCATATTTGATAGTAGGGCATGCTTGTAAAGGCATTTGCTTATTCAACCTATTTTGGTAAACACTTGCAATTAAGGATTTATCTGAGTCATAGTTGGTTTCTTCTTCGACAATAGAAGCCAATGTGTAGATTTGATCTTGCCCCAAGCCTTTTGATGCTGCTTTTTGAATACGGTTGTTTTGACTCCAGAAACGAATTTGCGCCTTTTGTAATTTACCTAAAATTTGAGTCATTGAACTACTCCAATAAAATTCATAAGTATTTGGAATCAACAAAGTAAAAAGATGGGTGGTATCGGTGTCAAAAGCGCTTAAAGAGTCATTGCTACTCAAAAAGGCCATGACCGATGCGCTGTCTTTCTCAAAAGAAGTTGCGATTAGTTTTGCCAATTCTCCTTTTGTACGCACTTTATTCAATACCAATTTTACAGTGGCTTGTTGATTGTTTCTAAACATTCTTATTAGATCTAGCACGCTGGTTTTTCTTTTTACAAGGAATTTACCTGGCTTGATTTTTTCTTCGACCTTCAAAATTGTAGCGAAAAACAAAAAACTAGTTTTTTCGAAGATGATTTTTTTAGCAACCAAACTATCAGCAAATTGACTCAATCCTTCGTTTTGATATTCGACATAGACCTTATCTCCTCTGAAATTTGTACTCTTAACGAATACAATAAAGAATAGATAGAAAACAATAACACTAATTAAAATTGAAACTAGTTTTTTCATATCAACTAAAATACAAAAAAAATCCCCACCATTGGGATGGCGGGGATAAATTCTATGTTAACAGAATGTATGCACATTCTTGTTGAATTACTTTTTGTTTGTATCCATAGCAGCTGGAGCTGGTGGCGGAGGCGGAGCCACTTGAGTTGCTGGGCTTGTAGTCGTTGAGGTGTTTACCTTATCAATTACGCTGTTTCCATTGCTGCTATTTCCACTTAAAAATAGGGTAGAAGTGATTGCTAACACTGCAATAACAGATGCGAAAATCCAAGTACCTTTTTCAAGCACGTCTGTAGTTTGCTTTACACCCATGAAATTATTACTCAAACCACCAACATTGGCGTTTAATCCACCACCTTTTGGGTTTTGGATCAATACAATGAATCCTAAAGCAAGACAAGCTAATACGATTAATATTAAAAAGAAAGTTATCATTTGTTATTTTTTAAATGTTCAATACGGGATGCAAAATAAACGGATTTTTCAGGAAAAATAAAACTTAATTTTTCATAGGTGGCAATGGCTTTCTTCCAATTCCCTTGTTTTTCCCATATTTCAGCCATGGATTCGGTTAAAATGTCGGCTGGAACATTGGCTTTTTCGGCAATTTGAGCAATCATTTGCTCCTGATCTGGGGCTAATGAAGCAATTTGGTCATTTTGATCTACACCATCCTTGTTTTTAATCACTTTAAGCCATGCTGTGAAACTTCTGAGCTGCTGGGTAAATTTATCTTGTGGGAGCTTAGATAGGTCTAATTCAATGCCTTGTGCGGCAAAATAGTCTTTTTGAAGGCTTACCGTTGTTTCTTTCTCATAATCCAAAGCAGCAGAGGCATCCACATCTTCATTGAATTGTGCTACTTGTTGGTCGAGTAAGCTATTTAATTTGGCATCTGCTGGGGCATGTTCATTGGTATGACCAACTTGATGCATTAAGCAATGTAGATGAAGACTAGATGGGAAATAGGCAGTTGCTTTAGACAATTGCGCATCTAAAAGCGGGGAGGCAATCATCTGGTATTTCTTTGCCAGCAGAAATTGTAAACTTGGTGCATAGGGATGCTCCAAAGCATATTTTTCGAGGGTATCTGTTTCTATGGCTTCTAATGAAGCATGTCCAGTCCATTGTTTCACGATATCGTTGATCATTACTGCACTCATGCTTACCAGTTTGAAAAAATTTGGTTAAAAATATCATCCGTAATACTTCGAATTATTTCATCCATTAACTGACTTTCTGCTTGATTCAAAGTAAGATTGGCTGAAAAATCAAAATTACGAGATACATCAAATTCAAGTTCTTTATTTTCCAATGTCTTTTTTAAAACTACATGCACAGTTACAGTCAATCTATTACTTGCAGCAGCTTGTCCACTCACACCTACAGTTTGTGAAGGATCATAATTGGTGATGGTCGCAAAAATTTGATAATGCGCATCGTCACTATTGGTTCTGGTTAATTTAGTTTGACCAATAATTTTTTGTAAAATTTTATCTGTTAGCATTGGCGCTAACTGTGGGTTTACATACCTTGCCCTATTGTCAATAAAACCAATCTTAACGGTCTTGACATCGTCAGGAATCATAGCGTCTTTAAAACTATAGATACCGCAAGAAGTAAAAAAGAAGCAAATGCTGATGCAGCTTAATATATAAAATTTATTCTTCAATATCGTATTCTTTAATTTTTCTGTACAATGTTCTTTCACTGATGCCAAGGTCGGTAGATGCATCTTTACGACGTCCTCTATGTTTTTTAAGTGCCTTTAAAATTAGTTCTTTTTCTTTATCCATGATATTTAAAGACTCTTCTATTTCATAATGGTTCTGCATATCATTGTCAATGATGACAGGTTGATGATGCGGCAATTGCATTGCGGGACTAGGCATACTTACATTGGAGATTTGACTGTTCGATGGAACAATATCTTCCTTTAATTCATTGATGATGGCTTCTTTTGTAAAATGCGCCGCTTGTCCAGATAAACTTGGGTTTTGTAAAATCTCTAAAAACATTTTCTTTAACTCGTTGACATCTTTTTTCATGTCAAAAAAGAGCTTGTATAAAATCTCACGTTCATTGGCAAATTCACCTACAGGCGTGCCTGTTACCATTGGCATTTTATTAGCTGTATGTTTTGGTAAAAATGAGTTCAATTGCGCTGCATCTATATGGTCGTTTTTACTCAATACAGAAATTTGCTCTGCAATATTTTTTAATTCACGCACATTGCCAGGCCAACCATAAGCAGTTAAAAGTCCTCTAGCTTCTTCGTCTAAATAAATGGGCTTGGTTTTATATTTTTCAGCAAAATCCACCACGAATTTTCTAAATAATAAAGGGATATCTTCCTTGCGGTCTCTCAACGATGGAACACGAATAGGTACGGTGTTCAATCTGTAATATAAATCTTCTCTAAATTTCCCTTTTTCTGTAAACTCAATCAATTCTCTATTGGTTGCAGCAATTACACGCACATCTGTTTTTTGTACTTTAGATGAACCTACACGAATGAATTCGCCAGTTTCTAAGACACGTAATAATCTTGCTTGTGTACCCAAGGGCATTTCGCCAATCTCATCTAAGAAAATTGTACCACCACTCACCGTTTCAAAATAACCTTTTCGGCTATCTACAGCACCTGTGAATGAACCTTTTTCGTGACCAAATAATTCCGAATCAATCGTGCCTTCTGGAATGGCACCGCAGTTAACAGCAATAAATGGATTGTGTTTTCGGGAGGATAAGCTATGAATGATTTGAGAAAAAACCTCTTTACCAACACCACTTTCACCCACAATAAGTACCGTTAAATCTGTTGCAGCAACCTGCTCTGCAGTATTTAATGCATGATTCAGTAGGGGCGTATTGCCAATGATACTGAATCTATTTTTTAATGATTGTAAATCCATGGCATGAATAAATTAAATGATATCTCCTAATAATGTTCCTTTTGTAAAATTGTGAATCTTGACTTGAGCATAATCTCCTTTTGTATAATTGAAATTGCCTTTCGGAAAAACAACTACCTTATTTTGACTCGTACGGCCCATCCATTCTGCTTCATTCCTTTTACTATTCCCTTCAATCAACACCTCAAATACGCTACCCACATCTCTTTTATTGCTTTCATTAGAGAGTATCCATTGTGCATCCACAATTTCTTGTAACCTTCTTTTTTTGGTGACTAAGTCTATATCATCTTCATACCTTCTCGCAGCCAATGTGCCTGGACGTTCAGAATAAAAATACATATAGCTTAAATCGTAATTTGCATATTGCATCAAGCTAATGGTGTCTTGATGATCCTCTTCAGTTTCGGTGCAAAAGCCAGCAATGATATCCGACGTAATACTACAGTTTGGTAGTAAAGCACGAATGCGGTCAATCTTTGACATATACCATTCTCTAGTATAAGTCCTGTTCATTAATTGCAACATTCTTGTACTGCCACTTTGTACAGGCAAGTGGATATGTTTGCAAATATTATCATACTTGACAATGGTATGTAAGACTTCGTCCGTAATATCTTTAGGATGAGAAGTGCTAAAACGAACGCGAAGGCTTGGGTCAATTTGTGCCACTTCCTCGAGTAACATAGCAAATGTAGTTGTTGCATTATTTTCTGGATTGCTCCAATAATAACTGTCTACATTTTGCCCTAATAATACCACTTCTTTATATCCTTTTTCAAATAAGTCTTTACATTCTGCGAGAATAGAATAGGCATCACGGCTTCGTTCACGGCCTCTTGTAAATGGCACTACACAGAAACTACACATGTTATTACAGCCACGCATGATAGATACAAAAGCACTAATACCATTGTTGTCTAATCTAACGGGTGCAATGTCACCATAGGTTTCGTCTCTACTTAATAATACATTCACCGCTTTTTGTCCAGTGCCTGCATTGGCAATCAGATCGGGTAGGGTTCTATATGCATCGGGCCCAACCACTAAGTCCACCAATTTTTCTTCTTCTAATAATTGGGCTTTTAATCTTTCCGCCATACAACCCAGCACACCTACTAAAACGCCAGGGTTGGCTTGTTTTAATCTCCTAAATTCTGTCAATCGCTTACGAATAGTTAGCTCAGCTTTCTCACGAATAGAGCATGTATTGATCAGGATTAAATCTGCGATTTCGATATTTTTGGTGCCACCAAAACCATTCTTTTCTAATATGGCTGCAACCACTTCACTGTCAGCAAAGTTCATTGCACAACCATAGCTCTCTACATAGAAATGTTTTTCGAATACCCCCGAATTTGCCTGACTCGCATAAGCTTCGCCTTGTCTAGCTTCATCTTGGGTTTTATCTATGAGTAAATCGGGTTCCATGCACTTGATTTGAACTGCAAACTTAGTCAAAATATTTTTATGTGTCAACTTGTCAGAAAAAATTCCTAATCCTTTGATATACAAATGGTTAAAATCATATGACTTATATTGTAATAAATTTTATATAAACCTATTAATCAATCGATTATTGACTAGTTTGTATATTTATAAAAATTTGCCCATGCTCAAAGGAGTGCTTCTATTGTTGACTGTTTTTTGTTTAAATGCAGTAATTGCGCAGGACTTGGTGGTGGCAAAATTGAGATCTGAAACTTCAAGAAGTATAAAAAAAGATACCGATACAAGTAATTGGAACTGGAAGCATGGGGGGTTGTACAATTTGAATGTATCACAAAGTTCATTGAGCAACTGGGCTGCTGGGGGGGATAATTTCAATATGACAATCAATAGTTTCTTTAATTATTTCGCCTTTTATAAAAAAGAACGTCAGTCTTGGGACAATAATTTTGATGTCAATCTTGGATTTGTTCAGTCCACCTCACAAGGCGGCAGGAAGAATGATGACCGTTTAGACCTACTAAGCAAATATGGTTATAAGATGGACACAGTAGGGAAATGGTATATCTCTGGTTTATTTAATTTTCGTTCTCAACTTTTTGATGGGTATAGTTTTAGCGGCACAAAAGCAAATTTCACCTCTTCATTTTTTGCGCCAGCATATATGATCATTTCTGCAGGTTTGGATTATAAGCCTGATAATAATTTTTCGATTTTCTTTTCTCCTTTGACATCTAGAACCACATTGGTTTTAAACAAAACATTATCCAACTTAGGAAAATATGGTGTGGATACTGGCAGGATGATTAAAAGAGAAACAGGTTTATTTGTGACTGTGAACTATAGTAAAGCCATCGCCACAAATATTTATTATAGAGGTCGTGCGGATTTCTTCTCAAATTATTATGATAAGCCTGAGAATGTCAATTTTTTCATGACCAATTTATTTACCTTCAAAATCAATAAAAACTTTTCAGCGACGTATAATTTGGATTTGATTTATGACGATAAGATCCGCATATTTGGACCAAATAAAAAATCACCAGGGTTACAAACTAAGAGTATTATTGGAATTGGATATTTCAGAAACCTTGCTGTAAAGAAAAAATTGGTTGACACAAAGCCTAAGGCATCAAGTTTATCAAGTGGCGAATAAGTTTGAACCTATTTAGATATGACTTTGAGGGTATGCTTAATTTTATTTGCTTTATGCGTTAAGTCCTGGTAGTCATTGCTCATGATGGTGACATGCCCCATTTTTCTGCCTGGTTTGGTAGTGGTTTTTCCATATAAATGCACAAATACATTTTCCATCCTCAGCACTTCGTCTAAGCCTTCATAAACTACTTCACCACTAAAACCTTCTGCTCCAATTAGATTCACAATGGCACTTGGTAAAATTGGCGAAGGGTTACCTAATGGGTAATCTAAAATGACTCTTATTAACATATCATATTGACTACAGTAATTGGCTTCAATAGTATGGTGTCCGCTATTGTGCACTCTTGGCGCAGTTTCGTTCACAAGGATTTCTCCATTTTGGTCTACAAATAATTCAATTGCAAAAAGTCCAGGGCTCTTTAAAGATTGAACTACTTTTCTGGCAATGGCTTCGGCTTTCCAAAGTTGCTTCTCTTCTATTTTTGCAGGACTTAATTGGTAGTCCAATAAATTATATACTTGGTCAAAAACCATTTCGGCAGGAGGGAAGATGACTGTTTCGCCTTTTGCATTCATGCCTACAATCAATGCCAATTCTTTTACAATGTTTACTTTTTCTTCTAAAACCGCTGGCGCATTAAAACCCAATGCAATGGATTTTTCATTTTCAATTACTTGAACACCTTTACCATCATATCCGCCCTCTGCTAATTTGTGCACTGCAGGCAATAAATCTACATGTTGCTGAATCTCTTGGGCTGTATGGGTGATCACAAAGTTGGAACTTGGAATTTCATTGTCTGCATAAAATTGTTTTTGGGCAATTTTATTTTTGATGGTTCTAATTGCAGCTGGGGTAGGATATATTTTAACGCCTTCTTTTTCTAATTGTGTTAAAGCATCTACATTCACCGCTTCAATCTCAATGGTCAATGCGTCTAATTGCTTCCCGAATTGGTATACCGTATCATAATCTAGAATATCGCCTACAGAAAAATGGTGGCATAAATGTGCTGCTGGGCAGTTAGGATCCTTCTCTAATACATAGGTCGTTAAATCATAGTTTGCTGCTGCTTGTAAAAGCATCCTTCCCAATTGTCCCCCGCCTAAAATACCTACCTTCATATCACTAAATTTTGATAGGGCAAATATAAGTTAGTTAGGTTATTTTTGCTAAAGAACGATATAATACAAGTATTCATGAAAGAACCCATCATTCAGGTAAAGGATTTAACCAAGTCCTACGACGACTTTGAAGCAGTCAGAGGCATTAGTTTTGACGTGTATAAAGGAGAGATTTTTGGGTTGTTAGGTCCCAATGGTGCAGGTAAATCCACCACTTTAGAAATCATTGAAACCCTAAGACAAAAGTCTGGAGGGACAGTGATAGTAGATGGGATGAATTTAGATACAGATCCAGAAGCAATTAAAAAAATGATTGGGGTGCAATTGCAGACTGCAGGCTTTTATCCTAATTTGAATTTAACGGAGCTTATACATTTGTTTGTTGGATTATATCAAATGCAGATGGATCCGATGGAACTATTGGCTAAAGTAGATTTAGTAGACAAAGCAAAAGCAAAGTTCAAGGAATTGAGTGGGGGACAGAAGCAAAGATTTTCAATTGCCACCACACTCATCAATCGTCCAAAAATTATTTTTTTAGATGAACCCACCACTGGTTTAGATCCACAAGCAAGAAGGAATCTTTGGGACCTGATCCTAGAAATTAGAAACAATGGAACCACTGTTATCATTACCACACATTATATGGACGAGGCAGAAGTATTATGTGATAGAGTTGCAATCATTGATAGTGGTAAAATTATTGGTATCAATTCACCGAATCAATTGATTGATGAATTGGTGGAGAGTGGATTTGAAAAAGAAAAAGAAGTGAAGAAGGCGAATTTGGAAGATGTTTTTATCCATATGACAGGAAAACAATTAAGAGAAGCTTAAAAATATAATTATGACAACAGACCCTAGGTACCCCATTGGAAAGTATGAAATGAAACCTTATTCAGAAGCCACAAAAAATGAATGGATCAATGCATTGAGACATTTGCCAAAAGATGTAGAAATGGCTGTATTGAATTTAGATAAAGTACATTTAGAAACGCCTTATAGAGATGGCGGTTGGACAGTACAACAGCTCGTGCATCATATTGCAGACAGTCATATGAATGCCTTTGCAAGATTTAAATTAGGACTGACCGAAGAAGTACCAACGATAAAAGCATATGATGAAAATAAATGGGTGTCGATGGCAGATGCATTGGATACACCAATCAATTATTCTATGACTTTGTTACATGCATTGCATGAAAGATGGGCTAATTTATTAGCTAGTTTAACAGAAGAACAATGGGAAAGAAAAATATTTCATCCTGGTAGAAATGCCGAAGTAAGTTTATGGGATTTGTTTGCCATCTATGCATGGCATGGTAAACATCATGTAGCGCATATCACTACTCTAAGATCCAACAAAGGATGGTAACTTTATAAAAAATTAGTTCTGTCTACTTCGGCGACTAAAAATATACTGCCAATCACAAGAATTAAATCTTGCTGGTTGGCATTTTTTATGGCAGCATCTAAGGCGATATTCACATCTTCAAAGGAATGTCCATTTAATCCAATTGTATTGGCTTGTGCTGCTAATTCGGCAACAGGTAATGCTCTTGGAATAGGTGCTTGTGTGAAATAATACAATGCATTTTTAGGAAGTAATTGAAGCACAGCTTGCACGTCTTTGTCCTTCACCATACCAGTAACGATATGTAATTGTGGATAATGCAAAGAGGCCAATTGTTCTAATAATGCATGTATGCCATGTTCGTTGTGTGCCACATCTAAAATCACTCTTGGACTATCTTGAATACATTCCCATCTGCCCATTAAGCCATTGTTTTTTTTAACCTGTGCTAAAGCTTTTAATACTTTATTCGCGGTAAGCTTCCAGCCCATAGTTGAAAGCAATTGCGTGGCCACTAAAACCGTTTTTAAATTTTTAGCTTGGTATTTTGCAGGTAGGTCACATGTGATGGTAAAGTTTTTTGGGAATAGTGGTGCGTCTAATAAATGAATAAGGGGTTGATTGAATTCAAATAATGCATCTTGCCAATTGTTTTGAAAGCTTTTAAATTCAATAAAATCTTCTGCAAAATAAATAGGTGCATTTTCTTGATTGGCTTTGTCTTCAAATACTTTTTTTGTAGCAGGATCCAATGCGCCTATCACAACGGGGGTTGCATTTTTAATGATACCAGCTTTTTCTGATGCAATGGCTTCTAAAGTATTCCCTAGCAAAGCCATGTGATCAAATCCAATATTAGTAATAATAGATAGTTCTGGGCTAATCACATTCGTGCTATCAAGTCTGCCTCCTAATCCTGTTTCAATGATTGCGATATCCACTTTTTCTTCTGCAAAATAATCGAAAGCCATGCCTACTGTGATTTCAAAAAAAGAGGGTTCTATTTTTTCGATACAAGGTTTTATTTTATCGGTAAAATCAACCACAAAATCTTGACTACACATTTGACCATTGACTTTAATACGCTCTCTAAAATCATATAGATGCGGAGAAGTATACAAGCCGGTTTTGTAGCCAGCTTCTTGAAAGATGGATGCAAGCATATGACTTGTGGAACCTTTACCATTGGTGCCTGCTACATGTATCGTTTTTATTTTCTTTTCAGGATGTCCAAGAAATTTGCAAATTGCAATGGTGTTGTCTAAATTTGGTTTGATTGCAGCAGCGCCAATCCTACTAAACATAGGTAGCCTAGTATATAAATAGTCAATCGTTTCTTGATACCGCATACAAATTGGGGGCTTATTGAATATCAAATTTGAATTTCACCGTCACAATTGAACTATGATCAGCCGAATTGAAATTAATTTTTGTCAAGTATTCCACAATCGCTCTTTTGTATTTTGAGTCATTGGAGGAGGAGCCTCTGGAAATTTGTATAAACCTTCCAACACCATTTGGATTCACTTCTATTTCTGCATAAATGGTAGCAGGAGGCACATCTCCATTGAATGAATAGGTTTT